>ERZ501045.258-NODE-258-length-12193-cov-6.691877_pt1 | contig 12193 bp, 12 predicted proteins | sample MGYA00510870_ERZ501045 | MGnify/ENA primary metagenome ERZ501045 (study PRJEB25958, sample SAMN03398505) | human skin metagenome | study: EMG produced TPA metagenomics assembly of the Human Skin Microbiome Metagenome (human skin metagenome) data set. | reverse complement strand
AATCAGTAACAAACTTCATGGCATTGTCGGGAGCAATATATTCAGGATGCTTCTGGGCAAACTTAAGAGTCTCTGACCACAGCGTCGGAATAGTTTCGCTGTACTCGTGCGTGCTAATGGTGAAGCCATAAGCCTTGTTATTCAATTGCATGAATACGAATGGGTCGAAGTCAACATCGCACATCAAATGGACACCGGGCTCAACTCGCCAATAATATTCAAGACCAAGCTCGTACGTGAGGGGGTGCTCAAAGAAAAAGCCACTTTGGAAACGGCACATATGACGGTACGATTCAGACTCCCCGTAGACAATAGCGGCCTCTTCCATCTTTTTCCTAGTCTCTGCAGCCTTTATCTGGTCGATCCAGCTAGGATAACTCCAGTGCTCCTTAGGCACAAGTCCAAAGTGAATTGGTGCGCGCGTCATTTTTCTGACACCCCTTTTAAACTCATCAGTAAAAGGGACATCGTTTAAAAAAATCCAAGGGTAATTGTACTTCCTGTTAAATCTGTATTCAAACTCCTCCATACTTTGACGAATTTCTTCGAGCTCAGAGTTCCGCACAAGAGAGATAAAGGCAGCTTTAGCTCGAGGTGCCTTGTTAATCACTGCAGGATTAAACTCAGGCGGGAAATAGTTTCCATGACTATCCGGTACGGCAAGCTTGCTGAGCTCTTCAACAGAATCAATGTTGCTCAAGAACTGAAACTCATTTCTGTGCTTCGACTCCATAACACCAGGGGGACATGTTTGGTTTCTAAAGAGTTTGGGAATTTTTTTCAGATGCTTGTGAATGTGCTTGGCATTGTCAGAAGACACAGAAAAAAAAGTTGATATGGATACGATCAGAAAAAAAGCAGCCACGAGAGTAAAGAGCCTCTGAGGCCGTCGAAGAATGTACTCCAACATAAATGGCAAAACCACGACAAGCCACTACGGCAGGCTGAGCGTTAATACATGGCTCGGTTCGTTTGGATACTGGTACAGTACTACAAATGCTTACATCATCTGCAGTCCTGATCGGCCTCGGCCATCGACGTACTTCTATCGCTCGTGGCACCAGAAGAGGTGTATTAATAGGCAGTCGCTAGGCCAGTTGCTGCTTCGGAATGTATGCAACACAAGGACTAGCAATGCAAGGTCATGGTACCTCTTCAGTGCAAGAAAAGGTGCCTAATGTCATTATTCGTGAGATCAATGACACGCATGCTGATTTTATCTTGGAAAATTGCGACCTGAGGTGTGTAATACGCGTACGAGCTTACTGACTCGAACAGTCTTGCAAACTCGCTTCGCCGGACACTTATTGCTGATGTCCCTACAGTTGGTACGTTGTAGCTGCTGACGATGAAGCTATCGACATGGTGGAAATTAGTGTAAACACGACAGTGTTGCCGGATGAGTTCCTTGCACATCGCCTAGGCATGATTCCCCTTTTGAGCATGGATGCCTACAAAGTGCTTATTGATCAGCGCGATTGCTCTTGTGAAGACGGATGCGATCGCTGCTCGGTTGAACTTACGCTCGATGCTCTCTGTACCTCGGATCGTGGTTCAATGTCCGTTACGTCGAAAGACCTCGTGCGAAGCAATACCATCGCGAATATGTACTCAGATGAATCTATGTTCGGCCCTGTCGCACCGCGTCACCCAGACTTCGGGAAACCAGTTGGTCATGATGACCCGAATGCTAATGGTATTGTGATTGTACAAATGCGCAAAGGACAACAAATCAAGGCGAGATGCATTGCTCGCAAGGGTTTCGCCAAAGAGCATGCGAAGTGGTCTCCTGTATCAGCTGTTGGTTTTGAATATGACCCGCACAACACACTCAAGCATACAACTTTATGGTATGAATTCGATGCGACTAAAGAGTGGCCTGTCAGTAAAAATGCGCGTGAGGAAGAGCCTCCAGCGGAGGGTGCACCATTTGATCCAAATCTGCGGGCTTCTCGATTCTACTTCGATGTTGAGTCTACAGGAAGTTTGCATCCTGCCGAAATTGTAGAAACAGTAAGTTTCTTTTGTTAATCAGAACTAACGCCAGGGCCTTACCCTTCTCGAGTACAAAACAGCACAGATTGTGCAGGAGCTTGGCATGCTATTTCAGCAAGCTGACGTTAATGCTGCTGGAGCCGCTGCCGCGAATGGCGTCTATGATCCGTATAGTGGTGCCCCTGTGGGGGGAGCGTCGTACATGTAAAACAGCCTGTGTGACCTTTGGTCGTACGTTTAGTAATGCACTCATGGGATGAGGCGGACGTTTCGGCATGTGCCATCGATCGAAATAATACCGTCATTCATCCATTTTTAGCGCGGGTGCGAAGTGAATATGGAAATACCAGAGCCTTTGCTGCCCCCTAACCAGCTGCAACAGCCCACGAAAAATGAAGGACTTTTTGATGTAGCAACAAGGCCGGGATATTGCCCCGATCTTGCCCGTTATTTTCCGCCTGGAGCAGCGAAAAGCCGCTTGGAAGAATACTTTAGCAAGTATATGCCGCGAAATGAGTCGAAGCTGGGTTTTTCGTACTGGTCTTCACTTTTTGATGATTTTTATGTCCCCACAGGCACGATGCGAATGCTTCTCATGAATGAGGAGACAAAACAACGTCAGCGTTTTGATATCGCGAAAGAGTTTCTTCCACATTTCTTCACTCTGTGCTTTGCACACAATATGCGCGTCATGCGTATGCAATTTACTGATATCAATGAGTATTTATGCGATCCATCGCGGCCTCCTGCTCCGCCCACCGGGTCGTATGAACCGGGCTACCCTACACCTTTGGTACTGGGTGGCACCACCCATATCGTCGAAGCAAAAAATGTTCTTCTCTGCATTGTATACGCGAATGGCTGGCAATGTCAGGCCATTGGCTCGTGTCGTGCACTTTTCGCGCCGTACTCAAAGGTCCGATTTGATCCAGCCCCTCCTGGCGTAAAAGGTAATGCGGAGGGTAAAGTTCCACGACTTCACACTCAGCTGCGCGTACAATATTTATGCTTCAACTCCCTTTCTAAGCGCATATATGTGCCCTTTGATGAAATGGTATCGCACCTTGAGTCACGAGTCATACCAAGGCAGGTGGTCGAAAATATCATTTCGTATGGAAATAAGCGGAAGAAAGAGCCTTATGGAGACAAGCCAGAAGATTACTCTTCAAAGCGACAACATCTAGATAAATCAGATCTTGATGTGTCTCGCTCCTCAGAAGAGTCTGTTGATCAAAAACCACCGTCTCCACAAGCAGATCGGGATTCTATACACGAAGATGCACAGCTCCCAACTTTTACTTTAAATCAACCACGGCTTAATGCTCTGCGCTTTCTAGATGGATTCGGGATACCACAACACATGAATCAGACAGTTACTGTGCGTACAACATATTCAAAACTAACTTCTCAGATGATGGACACTATTGCGCAACTTCGCACGCTCCTAGATATTCACATGGAAGAAGGACGATCGCCACTCCAAGTCATGGAAGAATTCAATGCTCAAAGCGAGAAGCAACATTCGTCTTTCGCAAGTAAAAACTCAGACCATCCGCCCGTCATGCTGTGATGCCTGTCCTAGCTCGATTGTACATAAACCCACCATTACGATAATTCTCTTCACGTGACGCCGCTATGGGCATTGCGCGTTTGTAGAATCTGTCACAACGTCGCGGCACCGCACGACCCGATTGCCAGTAGGCACCACTGGGATTGACCTTGGCCGGTGTGCGTTCATCCATGCTTTTCGGTGGCTCAAAAAAAGATTATGAGGAGGAGTCGAAGATTGGACTGTATGTTCGACAGGATAAGCGCCACTGCTTTGCAGCGCCGTACGAGTCCACTGGCGTCGTGAGTCCACGCGGCAGTACGTGGAAAGAATGGCTCACGCTTGGTCCTCTTGGACCGCAACAAATATTTTATTTATTCGTCATGCATACTTTTGGTGCCGCCATACTTTCTGGAGCGGCCAACTTCGGCGTGGCCTGCGCCATGTACCGTACGACTTCGCTTCCTATTCGAATGTGGCCTCTTAGTGAGAATACTATTGCAGGCGATATGGGTGTGACAGTAGTTATCCAACAAATTGTCACGTATATTGTCACCTCTACGCTCTGCAACTTTGACCTACGACATGGGACACGGTCGCTCACGCGTCCCTGGCCGCCGATGATGCATTTTCCTTCGACATCTGCATCTACTGGCTCTTGGTTCGGTGTCAAAATGCCCAGTGATGTAGAGCGATCGGGACGTCGGCTCTATATGGGCAATGCAGAAAACAAATCACGCTTTGTCCAGTTTTGCCTGTGGTTTTTGCGAGCTACTTGCACAGGCAGCGAACGGAATATCATTTTTGATCGAGGGCTTACTCACCGGCACCGCTTCGAGCGCGTGGTTTGGACCGCTTTGCAAGGTGGCTGGTGGGCTGTCATCACATTCTGGTGGTATTGGCCGATTGCCATCGCTATCACCGCACCTCTCTATGACCACAAAAACATGCATGGGACTTGGATTCCGCCCATTATCAAGCTCCTTTTTGGTGGTATTATGGGCATGATCACGAACCCGTTGATGGCAATGATGGCCCTCGGCGCTGAATGTCACGTCCATCGTTTTTATCCTGAGCATGAACTCTGGTCAGATAGCGAGACAACTTATCCCTCTACCGAAGCGGAGTCAAGCGCGGATCAAGCCATACCCCCACCAGCACCGAACGATTCCGATACTTGCATTGTTAGTGTAAAGTAAATCACGCATGTATATGTCTTTGCCTACTATGTAGCTACTCGTTAGTGTCAGTGACCACTTCCCTGCTGACCCTATGAACTGCGCTCAAGAACACACGCAAGTGTTCAGGATCCACATTCGGTGTGATACCGTGGCCTAAATTGCAGATCAAGGCACCCTGACCACCGAATCCACCGACCGACGGGTCAAACATACGTTTGACACGCGCTTCAATGACCTCTGGCTTTGCGTACAAGATAGCAGGGTCCAAGTTGCCTTGCAATGCAATAGGGTGCTGACCACTCTTTTTGGATTCGACCTGCGAAAACTTACGCCCGCTGCTCTGTGATTCAGCGAGGCAATGACGCGCCCACGCAGGCTCCACTGTATGGTCAATACCCACAACGTCGTATCCTGCTTTACTGATGTCGACAAGCGAGTGGTTGATCGCACCCTTGGCATACAGAATCATGGGCGGTGGATCCACCGACATGGTGTCAAGCTTGTCCTTGACTTCGACTGCAATGTTGCGAAGATAAGGCAGCGAGAAAGTGCGGAAGTCATACGGTGTAAGCTCTCCAGCCCACGAGTCGAACACTTGCAAAAGCTGGGCACCAGCCAAAACCTGTTCCACAAGGAAAGAGGCACACACGTTTGCAATGCGGTTCAAGAGTTGTTTGCTTTCTTCAGGGTGGTCGAAGAGCCAGCGCTTAGCCTTTTCCCAAGTTTTAGATCCACCTCCTTCAATCATGTACGCCATCAAAGTCCATGGAGCTCCGCAAAATCCAATCACGGGAACACGGCCTGCGAGCTTCGCACGCGTCAAGCGGATGGCTTCGAGGACGTAGCCAAGGTCCTTTCTAACGTCCACCTTTGTAAGGCGGTTCAAGTCCTTAGGTGAGTCAAGAGGCATCAAAAAGGTAGGGCCTTTTCCTTGGACCATTTCAACTTCCATTCCCATTGCCTGCGGGATCACGAGTATATCAGAAAAGATGACGGCGGCATCCAATAAGCCGTCATAGCGGCGCACCGGTTGTATAGTGATTTCTGACGCAACTTCTGGATTTCTGCAGCATTCAAAAAACTCAAAGTTTTCGCGAATTTTTCGAAATTCTGGCAGGTAACGCCCAGCCTGTCGCATGACCCAGACGGGGGCGCGTTCTGTTCGTTCTCCACGAGCAGCACGGATAATCAGGTCATTCTTCAAGCCAGGTGTTGTGCTAAGCTGCTCGAGCTTTTTTGATGGGTTCTTTGTGGTAAAGTTCTGAACCTGTGAAAGACCTGGAATTTTATTTAGCATGATGCGTGCCTGCTTGGAGTCCGACACGATGAGTGCACAGGCGTTGGACGACGTCATTCGTGTCTATTTGGCCAAAGTTACAGTCACGTGACAATGCCTCTATACAGGCAGGGCTCAGCGTTCTGACAGGCGATATGACGTGCGACTTCGAGCGATAGAGGGATTTAAGGATCGGTAGTGATAGGTTCGCACAATTAGAACGTGCCTTGCCAGTTACGGGATGTCTTTCTATTTCTTTGTTTAACTGCTAGAGCCTGAGTGAGATTCCATTCTCGCGTGTTTACGACATGCAAACAATCGCACATTCGCGACGTGCATCAAGCCAGCCCTGCGGGCGAAAGCATTGTCCGAGGGAACAATGCCATCGTCGCACATAGAGCCAACGCTGCGACTTGATCCCAAGATCATCGAGAAAATTTTACGAGCTGTATGCATTGTGCCGTGATTTCTTTGCAAAGACCCAGCGATTTGTACCAGCGACGCATCCAGGTTCCAGATCTGTATCCCCCCAGGTCCCGGGATGATCCGAGGATACATTTATGCCACATCCATAGCATTTTCGCCAGCAGAAGGAGCGGCAGCATCGCTTCGCACATCAGCAAGTTGGCGAGCAGAAGAGCGAGCATCCAGGAACAGCTCTTCGGTCTGCTCAATGTCCTCGACCGTGATTTCAGAGCGACCCATCACATTGGTCAACACAGATGCAGGAGCCAAAAGCTGTAATGCAAAGCGCAGCGAAGTTCGCTTACCTAGCTCGGTGAGTTTGTTTAAAGCATCTTCGCTCACAGCGATGCCCTCTGTCGCAGTGCGAATACGAATGACTTGCCGGATTTCATCTTCAACATACGGAAGAGTGCGAACAATCATGCAGCGATCGAGCAGGTCGAGTGGAATGCCGTGTGGTGCCACAACACCTGCACTCAGACCGCCTTCAAATTCTGTACCCCGCACAGTCGATTGACCACGGTTCGTAGCAAGAATCACATGCGGGCTAATGGTTGACTCCAGAGCCCGATTCAAGTACGTGAAACATTCCATATCAAGCATGTGAACCTCGTCGATGAAAAGAACACCAGGTACAAGTTCGGCAATGCCCTGTTGGATATATTTGTCAACGACCCTGTTGATCTCATTGCGCAACTTGTCTGTTACTTCCGTTCGGCGACCCTTGACGAGCTGGCTTACTACACTCATGATATCTTGACCACCCTGCGGCTTAGCATTTGCCATGTCGAGATCATGCAAAGTAACGTCCTGTACAACCTCTTTTCGCTTCTGTACATCTCCTTTTGGTAGCGCCACGTACTCATCTGCCTCCAAATCGAATTCGGTTGCATACGCATCAGAGCGACCGACACGCTTTACCGCACCGGTGTTCGCCTCGATGTAGATGACATCACCTACAGTAATACGCTCTTTCAAAATGCTCTCGTAAATGCTCGGATCCAATCGCAGTTGTTTGGTTCCTTTGACAGTCTTGAGTGCAATCACCACATGCACAATGGTTTTGCCGTAGCCAGACAATGGGTTCTCTGCCTCCGTGGGCGTGAGCTCAGTCAGCTCACCTTCGTACACCTCCTTGGTCTCACGCACTCGAAGTCCAATAGCACGTCGGAAATTCTCCATCAAAACTTCGGTTTTTTTTACCTCAGAGCTGTACACTTCAGATCCAACCATGGGGCAGAATGGCACCTTGTGGCCAAGTTCATGCGCCATACCAAGCGCCAAAGCAGTTTTTCCCGTGCCGGGACCTCCCGCAAGCAAAAGTGCACGACCAGCAAACTTCTTTTGGCGGATCAAATCGAGCACTAGACCACAGGCCTCCCGCGCTGACTTTTGGCCTACAAAGCCGCGGGCACTTGGTAGAGCCACACCATACTCATCGAGGCCGAGACCCTTGATATGAGAATGAGTAGCAATACGAGCTTCGCGTGAGCTAGATGAGCTCGCATTGGAAATAGGAACAGCACCAGCACCACTGTGTGACGGAGCCACTGCACTCATTATGGCTTGTGTGAGAACGCTGTAAAAGCCGCGGGCGACGCGCTAGCCATCCAACGTGGCTGACGTTTGGCCACATGGCACCACGTGCGAGAATTTTTTTTTCCTCTTTTTTCAAGCACCTTGGATACGCACAGAACAATCGTTGCCCACTTCTACGTTCTCTTGCTGTTGTCGCAATGGCCAAGGTTGCTTCGAGTGGTGACATTCTTCCTATTTCCGAAGCCAAAAATGAGCTCACCAAGTATGAGCACTCTGATGGTCTTAGTATGAGTGAGCTCATTGACTCGCGCAAGAATGGCGGTCTCACGTACAACGACTTTTTGGTGCTGCCGGGCTACATCGATTTCCCTGCATCCAAGGTGGATCTTCGTACGCGTGTAACTAAAAACATTGTCCTCAACACACCTTTTATCTCCAGTCCTATGGACACGGTGACAGAAGTGCAAATGGCTATTTCGATTGCATTGATGGGTGGTATGGGTGTCATCCACAACAATATGTCGCCGCAAGAACAGGCATCGATGGTCCGGAAAGTCAAGATGTTTGAGAATGGATTCATTACAGACCCTATGGTACTAAGCACGCGCGAGACTGTTGGCGATGTGCTGGAGATCAAGGAGCGTCTGGGCTTTGCTGGCATTCCCATCACAGGTACGTTTGAGTTTAGTGGGGCGCGGCTTGAGGAAAAAGTGATGAAACCTGTATACTGCTGTAACCTTCGTTCTGCATAGGTCATGCCTGAGCTGGGTTTGACGATGCAGATTCAATTACCTATGTCCACTGATACCTCTGCTGTTGCTACACTTGCTTCGCGAAGAGCCAATGCTAACCTAAACAGAGTCGGGCTCATTAAAGAGCAAACTGCTAGGTATTGTGACAGCGCGTGACATTCAGTTCCGCGATCCTTCCACGCCCCTTGTCGAGGTGATGACGCGCGACCTTGTCACAGCGCCTTTGGGTGTAACGCTGGAAGAGGCTAATCGCATTCTTCGTGACAGTAAGAAGGGCAAGCTTCCGATTGTAAATGAAACAGGTGACCTGGTTGCATTGCTTGCTCGCTCAGACTTGCTGAAGAACCAGGACTATCCACTTGCTTCGAAGAGTCCTGAAAGCAAGCAGCTATACTGTGCTGCAGCCATTGGCACTCGCCCCCATGACCGGGAGCGTCTAGCGATGCTGGTCGAAGCTGGCCTTGATGTCGTTGTTCTTGACTCATCGCAGGGCAACTCAGTGTTCCAAGTTGACATGATTGCTTGGATTAAACAGACATATCCCAACCTCCAGGTGGTGGCTGGTAACGTTGTTACTCGTGAACAGGCTGCGACGCTCATTCATGCCGGTGCTGACGCTCTCCGCGTGGGTATGGGTAGTGGCTCGATTTGCATTACCCAGGAAGTCATGGCTGTAGGACGTCCCCAAGGCACAGCTGTGCGTCAAGTGGCTGAGTATGCCAAACGCTTTGGCGTGCCTGTGATCGCTGACGGCGGTATTCAAAACGTGGGCCACATTGCCAAAGCATTGTGTCTAGGTGCAAGTGCTGTGATGATGGGTGGTCTTCTCGCTGGTACGACGGAGAGCCCCGGTGAATACTTTTACCGCGAGGGCCAGCGACTGAAGGGATATCGCGGTATGGGCTCAATTGAGGCTATGGAACACCAGAGCAAGAAACGCCGCTTCGACGGTTCAACGGGTCGAGCGTCGAAGAAGGTGGACGAAGTCACTGCTGACACGGCCAATGAGAACGCCGCTACACAACGCTACTTCTCTGAGAGCGATGCCGTTAAAGTCGCCCAAGGTGTATCTGGTTCTGTACAAGACAAGGGCAGTGTGACCAAGTTCCTGCCATACCTCTACACCGGCTTGCAGCATTCTCTCCAGGACATGGGTGTTCCCAGCATTGATGACCTGCGCGATAATGTGGTGTCTGGAAGGGTGCGCTTTGAACTCCGTACCGCCAGTGCGCAATTGGAGGGCGGTGTGCACGGCCTCCAGCACTATGAAAAGCGCTTGTTTGTAGGATCGTGATGCTCTGTTCAATGTGACACGTGACCTTTGTGCATTTCGCCCGACCAGCGTCCTTTTCGTCGCGACTGCAGATAATACGTCCCATAACAATACTATCTACGCGAGAGTGTTTGTGTCCTAGTCGCTCATCGGCGAGAGTAGGATGCAGAAACGTGCTGAATCAGGCAACACTACTCAGGGTGCGGGAGCGGCAAAGAAAATCAAGACGGAAAGCGCTTCTGATGATGCTGTGCTCCGTCTTCCTTCTGGTCATCCCAGCCCTTCTCCAATGCCTGCTCCAGGGTCTGACCCGTCCGTGACAGCTGCATCACCATCACTATCTAATTTCGATAAGCTTGTAAGTCTTGCGGCACAGCGTAGTGATGCAACAAATGGCGCATCTCTTTCGAATCAAAATGATGCCGCTCCGTTGAACCTACCGGCTCAAACTGTCCCCTCCCCGACCGCTTCATCCCTTCCTCTTTCATTACAGAGGCTTCAAGCGATGCGTCAGCAACAACAGCAACAACAAAAACAGCAAGAGGTGCAACATAGTGCGCCTCAGATGTCAGATTCTTTGCCAGGCGCACCACATACGTCGAATGCTAACCTTTCATCGACAAGTTATGACCAACTCATTGATGTTATGGGATACAGTGGGGTTGATCTACGTGCTGAGGAGGCATTCATTCAGCAAAATGGATCTTCATGGGATGATTCACATACCGCTTCTGCGATTCATGCTGCTGGACTTGTACATGGCTTGTATCTTAATGTATACCCTCTTTCTAGCATGGTCCATCGTATTGCAAGACAGTATGGCCTCAGTGTTAATGCTGCCACGCTAGACTATTTGTCTATTGCCACACGCATGCGATTCCGCAATTTGCTCGAGTCCATGGTTCGTGCATCTCGTCATCGAGCATGGTCTACGCATCAGCGCAGTCCACCTATGTACTTGGAGACGCTCCCAGATGGATCAAGGAAAGCCATGTATCATGAAGAATTGATATCCAATCCTGTGAAGCAACTTGCAGGGATTGAGAAGGCTGAACGTATTGAAGAAGGCAACTGGCGACGTATGCGAATCGAGCGTGAAGAAAATGAGGCCGCCGCTTTAGAAGCTGGTGGTGACGATGGCACACCTAAAGGCAAAAAACGCACAGGTACATCCTCGCGTAACCTCTCTGAAGATGTACGGAAGCGCTTGGCTGACAGTACCGCTATGCGACATCTGGGAGCTAACAACATGGCATCCAAGTATTCGTGGCTTCAGTCACCGAGCACAAGAACAACTGCATCATCGCGAATCCGTGACACAACAGAGCCGACGTCAGCATCAAATTCACCAGCTCCTAAAGCAAATTCAGCTTTACCGAAGCCAAAATTTGCACCAAGTGCTAATCGGCGCGGTACAGCAGCGCAAGCTGCCCATGCTGGTGCATGGAGTGATGTTGCACTTCGCCAAGCAGCCCAGCGAGAACAGGAGCGTGTGGCTCGCTCCCGCGTTACTTTGCACGATGCGCTCTCAGCTCTGGAACGCGAGCATGCTGGCGGAGCTGGTAGTGGTGCCGGTCGCCGTGTATTATATATGGCGCAGGCGTATGGGAGTGGTCGTTGCTCTTTATAGGTTAAATATTCAGCTGACATTTTTTGTAAACTCGAAAGCACTTACCGACAAACTGCGACAGTGGCGACCTGAATGCGGTCTTATGCGCACACAATGCCTCAAGTAGGAGATATTACGAGTGGTATCTATACAACTAGTATCAAACTTGTTGCTATCATAACATCAATCAAGATCTGCTTAGCCATTTGCGTTTTTTCAAGTTGCGTTGTTGCGACATTCTTGCCCGACGCTTCTGCCTGAGAAGTCTGGACGAGTGGCGCTTTTTTATGTGACGTCGATCAAAGACCTCTGAATTTTCGTCTCCAGCAGTTTCATCCTCTTGCCCTTCTTCGCCTTCGCCCTCTTCTACCCAGTTATCCTCATTCTCAAGTTCGTCGATGAGGGCTTGGTACTCTTCACGTTCAGAGGGCCTACCCTCTCTGGATGCCCACCACCAGTCGCCCATGCAAAAATCTTCTAAAAGAGTCACAGAGTCAGCAACATTGCAATTGCATCTACCATTTTCATGGAACTGTTTTTCTCCCAAAGGACAT
>ERZ501045.256-NODE-256-length-12318-cov-6.011987_pt1 | contig 12318 bp, 12 predicted proteins | sample MGYA00510870_ERZ501045 | MGnify/ENA primary metagenome ERZ501045 (study PRJEB25958, sample SAMN03398505) | human skin metagenome | study: EMG produced TPA metagenomics assembly of the Human Skin Microbiome Metagenome (human skin metagenome) data set. | reverse complement strand
CATCTTGATGAAGTGCAGTGCGCACTATATTATAGTCGGCACCCAAACTCAAAACACTGTCACGCGTGGGCGAAATGCAAAGCGCCATGATCGATTCAGCATGGCTTTTGTGCGTCCATACAAGCGTTGGTTCCATAGAGGATGCTGGGATAGTCCATGCTTGTAGGACGCCGTCCTCATATCCAGCTACAATCCAAAGTACATCACGTAGGATACATATTTGAAGAGCCATAACAGTAGCTGGTCGCTCTGTGCCTGACCGAATGTCAGCCTGGCGTCCGAGCGACTCAATGATGCGCCGTTTCGACGGTATGTGGTATAAGTCAATCCATCCGGATTCAAGTGTGTTCGGAACCGCCAGCCAGCCATCTAGTGTCGAGGTATCTTCGTTTCGTATGCACATGTCATATGCACAGTAATTGAGAGTATTCACACTCATTTCATGGAGCATGGTAGGCACAGGTAAATTTTTCGCCATGCTGCTGGACAGAGCCACAGATCCAAGCTCATCGGGCATTTTCCACACTCGCAAGCTGTGATCACGGCCATGAGTAACCAAATACCCAGACCAAGCATCAGCACGAAGCACTGCGCCGCGGTGAGCTTGCCAAAATACGATAGGACGGTATGTCGACAGCGTCGTGACAGAGACGCGACCTTCGGCATCACCTGCCACAAGCATGTGTCCATGATTTACGAGTGCTACAGTATGCACAGGAATAGGTGCATGATGTCGCACGATCCACGCCGGTGTGGGTGACGCGTCAGTCCCAGCTAAGAGCATGAGAGCAGCAATGTGGAGTATGCACCGTGAGTTTACCTGCTCCGGCCATGTCGTTCTCGTTTGGCTTTTGTGTCGACGAGGAAGGTGCACCTGGAGAGCATGCTTCAGTAGTGCAGACTTCCCCATTGCAGGACCCATGTAATACATCTGCAAAAGAACTTTTTTTGAGCGACTTGGTACGCAGACTACAGGCTAATGTAGCTCACCTGTATACCGGAGAAATTGTCCTACTCACCCGTTCTCATTACTCAAACCAGTGAGCCAATTACCCTAGTTCGCCGGGACTTGTTCGATGTGCGCTTCCAAATCATACATAATGACGGTCAGGTGGCCGATGCAGAAAGCGACTTGATCCCCGGAGTGTATGAAGGCGGACTCAAGACGTGGGAGTGTGCTTTGGACCTAGTGGCCGAGCTGGACAAGCAGTTCACGACAGTATCAAGCCAAGATGCTACTTGGCCAAGCGGTCGTCACACGGTGGAACTCGGATGCGGCACAGCCATCCCATCTTGTTATATCCTGGATCGAATTTTGCGTGCGCGTCACTCGTCAAAAGGCAAGAGCACATTGACCTTGTGTGATTACAACCAAGAGGTGCTTTCGTTGGTACGTACCATTTTACCAACATACAGGTCGTTCTTCCCAACTTGTTGTTGACATGGTACTTCTCGCCCTCAGGGAGGGAGACGCTGGGTCATTCGCTATCGGCGATGGAACCGGGCGAATTGGAAGTCGACGAGGACTTATTGCTCAAATTTCAGCATGCATTAGCGAGCCATCAAATTGAGCTCCGCTTCTTCTATGGTGGCTGGGACTCGCTCCGGCTTGCCAATCGAGCTGATCTGGTGCTGTCTAGCGAGACGGTATACTCCTTGTCCAGCTTGCCCTCGCTGTGTCGTGTTTTACACAGTCTCTGCTGGCCCACATCGAAGGACCAGCAAGATGCTGGGATGGCGCCAAACTCGACGCTTTGTCTTGTTGCTGCCAAGGTGCTGTACTTTGGAGTGGGTGGCGGCGTCGACGCTTTTGTTCGCGAGCTAGAGATCCAAGGTGGATGGCACAGCCTGAAGCGAACACAAGTGATGGGCGTGGGTCGTGCGGTGATACAGGCGGGGTGGCTGACTTGATATGAACCGGCTGTCCTTGCATCAAGCTGCTCATGCTTCTCATCTCGCTTACGACATTGAATCGTGCTTTGGTATGTTCACCATACCGGGACATGCATTGTGCGTCGGCCGCGACCATTCTTACACGATCATGCACCTCGGTGCTCTACGTTCATATATGGCGAAGCAGCAATTTTTGCGTCCATATTGGCGAGAGGTGATCGGGTGTGTATGCAAGCAGCTTGAGGAAAAGCTATCGAAGGTGGTAGAGTGATTTACACGGACAGGCACATAGGTTCACGACGAGCACACACTATTAATAGAAAACATATGTTGGTGTGCTGCGGCTTGTCGGTACAGCTGACAGACAGCGAAATGTACGGCTGGCAATCAAAAGCTTTCAAATTCACCAGCCGAGCTTCTTCTTGGATCAGAGCTGTATCTAGGGTTCGTAGATTGTATTTTTAAAAGGGGCATGCCGTAACACAGGAGCCCTTACATGTACTGACAACAAGTGCACTATGTGGGATGGTACTCAATTACTCGTTCTCTTTTCGATAAACTGCCTACATGGATCTCCCGAAGCCGACGTTGTGAAACCAGCCTGACTTGGGCCTGGCACACCCATAATGGAATGAGCGCTGCCCTCGACTACGTTGAGCAAGAGCAGTGAACCGCACGGGTGGATACCACATGTGGAGAAAGCTAGTGTAAGCGAACACTGATTCGTCGCTCTTCCCATCGCTGGTTCTACTTAACGAAGAGGAACGCGTTGGCCATGGAAGCTCAAGAAATTTTGGCCAACATAGCCTTTACTACATCAGGCGCGCTTGTTGATCTTGTTGACAGTACGTTTACCAGTGATGTGTGTACTCATATCTTCAGAAAAGGTGATTGTCATTCTTCGCGACGGACGTAAGCTCATCGGTATCCTGCGATCGTATGATCAATTTGGTACGTTAGCCAAGGCTTACGCAGCGAATCTTGTCCTACAGGAAGCGATCGAACGTATTTTTGTCGGGAACCGCTATGGTGATGTTCCCAAAGGCACGTTTATTGTGCGTGGAGAGAATGTCGTATTGATGGGCGAAATTGATCTCGACAAGGAAGACAACGTCTCACCCTCTGTCGCTTCTTCTATACCCGAATCTGCTCTTCCTCAGCTTCTTGAGGCACATGCGGCAGAGAACGTCACGAAATCGCAATCGGAGCAGCGCAAGGCCGCCATGTTGCGATCCTTGCGCGGCTTCTCCGGTGAAGGTGCCGAGGGTGATAGCTACTAGATAAAGGGACTGCCTACATGTGAACACCCCTATGACGATTTCTTCGTTTCTCGACGCTTTTCCTGCTCGACAACTTCCTCGACCACGGTTGATGTCTTTTCCTTGACGCTAAGACTGTCTTGTTCGTCCAGCTCGGGACGGAGTTCCGTCTCAGGCGCACCAAATTGGGGTATGCGCATGGGGAGAAGGATACGCTCGAGCGGCGAAGGTGGATTTGGTCGCAGCGTGACATCGAGCCAACGTTGGAGAGCTGTTCCGTCAGTCGTATAAATACATACACAAACGCATATCTTTCGAAGATACATTCACAGCACAGCTAGAAGGAGTAAGTGTGTCGCGCATACGTACATCCCACGTTGAATACACGCATTCGACAGCTTATAATCAGCATCCTCTGTCGACGTAAAGGTCTTGGACTTGATAAGACGCTCGTCATCCTCTTGTAATATGCGCATATGAGATACAATGCGACCTCGTTGCATAATAGAGCCGCCCCATTTGGAAAGATTGTAGACCGTGGCGAGTTCATGGAGCGCTTGTGAAGGCAAAGCGGCCACGGCAGCCTGAGCCGACTTGTCAGACACGTTTGACACGTCTAGAGTAGGAAGTGTGACACGAAGTGACTTGATTGCCGTACTGCGCTTCAGCTCGAAGCGTTGCCGGATCTTGGTGAGCTGACTTGGGAGTATGCAGGTTGACGGAAGCATAAATGGGGTATAAATGACCATCAACGGCAAGAGCTCTTCCACTGTGGCGAGAATCAGAACAAACAAAGGCAGCTTCACCATATCTTTCGAATGTGTGCGAATCATTTGCATCTCCTCCCACGTGTAGTCGCGCTTGGTACGCCTCACGTCTGCGTGGATGTCACGCACGGTGGTGCGATTCCGCCAAATTTGCTTGACGCCATTCAGATAAAAGCGAAAGAGATATTTTATATTAGACCACATGTTCTGCGCACGATCCATCAATGTTTGAGGCAGGTTTTCATCCTTTTTAGGCGCGGAAAATCGCGGCACACTCGCATGTATCGCCCGAGTCGGCATGTATGGACATGAGACAACATTTGGGTATGCGAGCCGCGCTTTGGGCGACACTATGCTTGCTTTGCAAAATAATGGTATGAAACACTCCGAAGGTACACTTCGCACCATGCTATTTCGCATGATGCTTGCACGCATTTGGCACAACATGGGGGGCCGTCGCGGTTCGGCGCGTTGAAGCCAGGCGAAAACGACAACGACACTGAAGGATCACGTGATGAGACCAACAGGCCCCTACGGCGAGGCGGAAGCGCCGCGGCTACGGATCGGCAAGACATGCTCTTCGTCTTCAGTCTTGCCAAAGTACACAGCGGAGCCCTCGATGAGGCCACGTCGCGTATCGAGGGTATCACGCTTCTGACACAAAGAAGATAGCTTGGCAATAGCTTCATCAAAGTCCATGTGTGACGTTAGTGGCCGGCTGGGTAGTGGCGTCAGCGCGTGTCGAGCATCCAAGCGGATGAACAGCACTTCGGAACTGTGTGCGCCTTCTGACACACTTATGACGAGTGATCGTTCGGGCTTAGAAGAGGCTGTGTGCGTGGCACTTGTTGGCCGCTCGCGCTCGTAGACTTCGAACGTGATGCTGGAAAAGTAGTCCATTGGCGGCATACGCGGCATGATAATGGACAAGTGCGAGGACAGCAAGAGGTTGAGCAGCGTGTGTACATGAGACTCTTTCGTAAAGTAGAAGGTACACATACCCTTCACGTCTTCAGACACTTGCAGGTTTTGCACGATGCTTTGTAGGAGGGGCTGAGACGTCAACAGGCCAATGTGCTCTTTCTGTTCAGGCGTTATACCGTACTCGCGCGGGCAGATATAGTCGAAGAGTGCGAGGCTCATTCTGTAGAGATGATGCAGACGCTCGAGCTTATGTGCCTCATCGTCTTCTGCGCGTGAAAAGATCGTCTCTAGGAATGCGCGGTTGTGTAGTCCGTCGTGTGACAGCATATCTGCCAGCTCACTCGCGCGTGATGGCTCATTAGGACAGTCAAAGTCTTCAATCATCTTATCCCAACGCTCGCGAAACAGTGCTGGGGTCTCGTGCGTACACCAGCGGTCCTGGATCGCATCGACATCGAGTTTGGAAAAGTTTTCGTGCATGGTTTCGCCGAGGCTGTGAAGCAGCTTTTGGATCTCGGTGCCGATCAGAGATGGCGGCGGCAGATCCTTCGGCCAGTGTTCGGGACGCATGTGTGCATTTTCCGGCGTAGGCTGCAGGCGTGCACGCAGCTCTTCCTTGACATTGTCCATGAGGTCTTTGGCCGCATTCGAGTCGTCGAGCAAGTCTTTGCGCACGATCATGTTTTTTGGTGCGTCGGACTCACTACCATCCAGAAAGGCCTGTGCGAACGTCTCTGCCGAAGCCAAAACACGGCGTTCCGAGCTGGTATAGATGGTGCAATGGTCTAAAGCCTCCTTGTTCATAATCAAAATGTCGCGGCGCAAATTGATGCCGTAGTCGCGCGCTTGGTGGATGGCTGCATGGCTGAATTCGCCGCCCCATTTAATGACGAGCTGCACTTTTTCCAGCTGATCATGATGGTATGAGGGCTTCAGTTGGATCTTGGTACCAGGGAACGACATTTTGCGCTGGATGATATCGGAGACAAACGAGAGGTCGTGCGCGTCTGCACCATCGAGCTCCTTGGCTTTGTCCAGTGCGTGCAGAACGACGTCAAAGTGGGAGCGCAGAATGATTTCCTCGCGGCAGCCATGCATGAGCTCAACAAGGGGGGCTGTCCACGCGTCGCGCGTCTTGTAGGACCGCTTGATCTTTTGCTTCGGAGTGCGATCGCCATGACGGAACACCGTGACGTTCGCCTTGAGAACCCAGCTGCTCGTTTCATCGATCGCACGCACATGCTCACTAGGCGGGCGAAGGGGGCGAGCGATTCGGTGAGCCTCGCAGAACTGCCACAGAATTCGAGCGCACTGGTCATAGTAGTCGTCATTGCCCTTCACAAAACTCCAGCCATTGACATCGATGACATAGCTTTGCTTCTGCACACGGAGCAAATCGAAGCCGCAAATGAACTGCTTAAATGCCATGGTGATACGGCGAGCCATGTCGCGCTCTTCGGCGGACAGCTCAGCCACATGCCGAATTTCTTTCCCATCAGGATTGCGCTTCACGAGGCCATCCACGACGGGTGACTTGCGCGTCTCTGCGTGTGAGAAGACCGGGCCGATCGTGTACACCTTGATATCTTCTGCATTGTTTACGTCCATGAACTCCTCATACAGGTACGAGCCGTCCGTGCGTGGTTCCACGAGGCTCGGATCAAACTCGGACGACTTGTTGCCTACCTTGCGAAATAGGCGACGACCGCCGCCACCACTGGACAGAGGATAGTAGATGTGGATATTGTGGTCCTCGCCACTCACGGGCTTTTCCACGTAGGGCTTGCGGATCGTTCGCCCGTTCACACGGAGCGTGTCGTGGTCAATGAGCTGCACCTCAGCGGGCGGGACGCGCTGCGACAAGTCAAGACCTGTATTCGCCTTGATTTCATCAAGCACAGGCTTTGAGAGACGAGGTCCGCCGTCTCGGTCGGCATACACACTGGGCGGCGTCGGTACCCCCACCTGCTCGAGGATGCGCAGGACAGCACGGCGATCCCACAGCACCGTTTGCATGTACAGATCATTTACGCAGACGGGCCTACGCAATTCGGAGTATTTGATGGCCTTTTCGAGCGGAAAGCCTGTGCTAAAGAAGGAAATGAGCACGTCGACAATAGGCCACGTATCGACGTCCTCGTCCAGAATGACTTTATCGCCGAACACAATCACCTCAAAGCGGCCGGATGACAGCAGGCGATTCAGGATGTTCTGCATAGGCTTGGACCGCGCCTTGCGGTCCATGGCCGCCACACCGAGGCGAATGAGCCCCGTAGTCGACATGGTAGCGAGGGGTAAGACACGCGCCTCTTGGCACGTGGACTACATGTGCCTATGCGAGCGGGAACCACGGGAGGCGCCACGACGAGGCCACACCGGGTACGGGGGTATATGGCGCATCGGCAGAGGCAAGCCACTGACCATCGGTAAAATCGACGTCAAGGGCCATGGCTAGAGCGTCGATGCGCATGCTCAGCTGCCGAGCTGTCGTGTGAGCGCCATATGCCCATATCGTCGCCAGGCATGTGGCAACGGCACACAGGAAGCCCATGGCCACAGGGACGTAGGGGAACGGTCTTGCATCACGTTGCGACAAAGTCACACGAATACGGCACGGCGTGCTTGGTGGGATATGCGTCCACCTCGCCGAGTTCGTGTCGTCGTACGCGACGTGGGCGTCACTTACATGGAAGCGTGCCGTATACGACGGCTTAGTGCCTACCTGCAAGAGGTAGGACGCCACGCCACCTGCGAAAAGCGGGCGCTCAAAGTCGAGGCGTCGAGACACAAAGTCCAACTGCACGTCCACGAGATCCAGCGACTCGTCCACGCCTAAGCGCACCTCGTACACGCGGTCGAACGGGGCCAGGGGCGCCCGGCGCACCGTGTATGTTCGCACGAACCTCTGACCGCCGCGCACCACTTGGATGCTGCTGGGCTCACATGGCAGCAAGCAGAGTGTATAGGCTCCTGGCACCAGCTCTCGGGCGTGCACAAACACACGATGGCATGCTTCGGAGGCGCCAGGCCATACTGTGTGCTGCACGGAAGTAGGAGCGATTTTCATCGGCGTGAGTACTTCAGAGTGGCTCTCGTTGGTGGGTCGCCAGCGCACGATAAGATTGCCTGCAGCGATTCGAGCAGGCGTGCGTCCGACGCGCTGCAAGTCTTGTGCGGCCTGCATAGGTTCAAGCACATCGAGCGTATACGCGGCAGTGCCCTCGGACCAAGGGGCGTGTCGAAGCACATACTCAGACGTGATTTGATCCGTTGGCAGGCAAAGGGAGGGAAGAGTCAGACGCGGTGCATTCGAGCGGTCTTGAAGAGCCAAGGACATGCGCCCATGCAAGACCAATTGTAGTGGAACAGGGGACGGTGCACCGAACGAGCCACAAGCAAGGTGGACATCTACCCATAGCGATAGGTTTGTGGACGTCTGTCGAGCGATGGACGGCCCGCCATCCACGGACAATGTGTCCCACTGCGCAGATGTATCGCCATGCAGGTCAACCGAGAGATCCAGGCGAGCCTCCCGTGTCATAGTCTCGACATATGCCTGAGTCATTGAGACATGCACATCCATATCAAATACAGCCCAGGGCATGTGCGCCCCGAGTGTGTCAGACCATTTGTGCACAATGGACGCATTCGTGTAGTACGTGACGTGGGCCGACTTCGAGCGCAGCGTGTTCGTACCACGCCCAGATATCGGCATCCACTGCAGACCCAGCACATCTGTTTCGGAAAACGTAGCCGTCAGCTGCTGCTGCTCGGCGTTGGTGGTCGATGGCGTCCAGGCCTGTGACGCGAGCGGTGGATTCGCCATGACTTCAATCTCGTGCCCCTCGTATGCATATAGCTCGCAGCTCAATGTGTTTTGCTTGCAGCGCAAGACAGGGCACTGCATCGAGCATGGTGCTTTGGGTGCATGGTGCACCAGCGGCGTTTGGAGGTATAGGGTAAGACTGAGCAGTATCGCGTCCTTCTGAGAGCGGGAAGGAGGCACAATCAAAAAGACACCCTCCTGTCGCACAATATAGGCCTCTCGGATGCATTCAGGTGCATCAATGCGACTATCCATAAAGGTGGCACTCGTGTCGTCACCGGTCCACAACCGCCACGCACGGACACTCTGACTGGGCGGAAATATCAGGCTCGCTTGGACTGTGCACGTTGCTCGCTCCGTACCAAGGTCGATATGAATATGCTGCTTCTGTGTAACGGATGCAACATTTGCTTGGGCCTGCGAGAGCGCCACAGCATCCTGCGAAGTCACTTGGCCCATATCCGTTCGCGGCCAGCCCATGGACCGCCGCTTTTGGTGGCGTGAACGCGTCTAGATGTGGAGGATGCTCTCAAGTGAGATCACGTGATACATATCGCTCGAGCGGCAGAAGCGATGGCGACTTCTTCCTTCTGTCGACATGTGGCGGCCTGTGGTGCGTACTTACGCCACGCAGGCGCGTGAACAAACCGTGCGCAAGGTCGGTCGGACTGCAGGAGGTGGCAGGAGTGAGCCACGTCCGCGACCTACTCTCACGAGCGTGCCGCTGCCGCCATACCGCCAGTGGCTCAAGAGTGGTGCGCAGGCCTATCGCTTCCCCAAGCCGCGTCGTGGTCCACACTGGCTGGGCGAGACGCCATTCCCTCAAAACCCCTTTTTCCATCCACCACCACCAGTGCACCAAAGCGTGCGTGACGACATGTGGCGTCTGCACACTCAATCGCCGCAACAGTGGACGGTACGCTCGCTGTCGTCCAAGTTCCGTATAAGCCTCGAACGAACAGAGGCGATTCTGCGTCTCAAGGCGCTCGAGGATGTTTATACAAAAGAGGTACGTTGTTTGTATGTGTGCAATGATGCGTATCCATCGATTAGTCTTGAAGACACTGTCATGGTTAGATTACACCCTACACACTGAGCACACACACACGCATGCATAAATACATGAGCTTACACGAGCAGGGCAAGCCACTGCAGACAGAACTGCAACGGCATATGGAGCGTCTGCTAGGCTCGCGCCCATCCTTCCTTGCCGAGTCGCAGCCTGTGCCCGCCACGGCACCACACTCGCCACGAGGAGCGCCATACGAAGAGCGAAATGAGAGCACGACGCCCTCAACATACACATCTCCGCTAGCTGAAGCACTCAAAGCTGCGAATCGAACCCGTCGTGAAGTAATGCGGCACATTCCCACAGGCGCGCCGAATCGACCCGACCACGACCGCACGGTCGAGGCTTCTCGCGAAGGACGCGCACCGATGCGCATTGTGTCTGTCGGCGCCGATTCATACATGGGTGTGGGCACACTAGAACGCAACAGGAAGCGTGCATTGTATCGTGCCGCGCGGCGCAGTAGGCGGCGTGAAAAGCTGCAACAGCAGCAACCATAGGTCCTTTAGTGCCTGGCCTCGAACTCAAAGTACTGTGGGTAAACGTAGGGTGAATACTTGTGGGTCTCATTCACACGGACGCCCGGTCGGACGAGCGATAGGGGGTATGTCCACGCGGCAGGCTTGGTGTGCCTACCGGAGACGCGGAAGGGACGCACGTCATGATTTGGCTCGAGCCTATCCGGCACAGCGAGCTTGAATGTCTGCAGCTCGGTATCTGTTACCGTGTAACGCGACACGCGAGCATAGCCTACGCGCTCCAGGCCGCGGAAGCCAAGGTACTGACACCATCGATCTTTATCGTCAGGATCCACGTCAAAGATCAAGCCATCAGAGAACAAAATGTCGTATGGCTCAGGCCGCAGTGCATGCGGCTTAGTGACAACGTAGCCAAGGAAAATGGCTGGATGTGGGTACGCATCGCTCAAAATACGCGCAATAGCTTTAGTCTGCAGCTCTCGATCCAGCTTGTCTTCGAACTGGCCATTGTGGGAGACGACAACATGCGTGGGCACGCCCCAGATATCCAGTACAGCATGAATGGCTGGAGCCAACTCTCCATGCGGCGACGGAAGGAGATGGTGGGTGCTGTTAATAATCGGAAACTTGGACAGCAACACAGCGCCCCACGTATGCTTCTTAGGACTCGGCCCCAGGTCTGCATACATGTGAAGATCCTGGGCCAGCCACTGGGTCAGGTCACGATTGCCAAAGGCTGGGCGGTGGAGGTCAGTTTCCAGCAGGCCCACAATGTCAAGTTCCATGGTACGGAGGATCGAGGACATGCGCCGGGTACTGTCACGCATCAGCTGGTCGAATCCAAAGTGAACCGTCCAAATTCCTGCGGTAAGTATGCGATCTGGAGTGTGATGCGGCGTGATGGACGAGGGTGGCACGTATCGGACAAGCGGCACGACACTCGCCGCACCGACCAAAGCCACCAGCAGGGCAGTCAAGGTGCGCATAGCACGACGAGAACGAGCACCCGTTGAACGTACGAGTCTAGCACGCACGCTTTCACGACGCGCATGCCACAGACCCCATGACAAAATCGCTGTCTCGACGCCCAACAGGGCGCCCGTGTGCTCCCGCATAACATACGCACCCGGCAAAAAGGCATAAGCTGTCGTAAGCACACCCAGGAAGGCGAAAAGCGTTGCAGTGAGCCATGCAATGCCCATCGCATGGAGAGGATGATGCGCAAACGCGCTGTGGAACAAGGGCATAGCCATGGCAGGCAGGGTCAAAGCGATGCACAGACCACCCACAAAGCCCAGCCAATGATCACATACCAATACGATGCATACACCCAAGGCATGCAGGGCCATAGCCAGCATACTGGATCCAGTGTACGGATACCACATCGATATAGTCACACTTATAGCCATAGCGCTCACGATCCAAATGCCATGAGGCACAGCCTGCGGACCACGGACCGGATAGCCTGCCCAGGTAAACGCAATAAGTGTCCCCGAGTCGCTGAGAAGCGTCTGAATCTCGATCAGCCAAGTCCCTAAGGCAACAGACGCCAGTATAAGTGATCCAAACGACGAAGGCGAGCGGTGCACATGAGGCGGGGGCAACTGGCGCAGCGATGGTACCACGATGGGAATGAGACACACACTTGCGATGCTCAGAACCAGTACATGCCGTCCGCCATTGGTAGCATCCATGAATACCCATGTCGGCAGATTCGCATGGTTGGCGTACCGTGCCACCAAAGCTCCCAGCAAGCCTACGAGCCATGTTGCGACGCATTCGTTCAATCGCCCCGTTTCCCACGCATGCGACCAATCGACGGCGGTTAGCACAGCCAACAACGCACAGGCCCCTGCACTCGCAGCGAGGCGCATTGACGCATTTTGAAGTGCATACGAGGCAATGCCGCCACAAAAGGAGGTAATCCATCCACCTACGAGGATCCATGGGTGGGGATGCCGAATAGACATGGCATGTGCGCCGCGGACAAGTCGTTCAACGGGCGTCATGGCCACAAGAGCAATACCGAGGCATTGAGACAGAACAAAAAGCTCCACGCCCTCAGCAGCCATGTTCGACACGCTAAAATAAAAGATGGTGG
>ERZ501045.255-NODE-255-length-12370-cov-7.142915_pt1 | contig 12370 bp, 6 predicted proteins | sample MGYA00510870_ERZ501045 | MGnify/ENA primary metagenome ERZ501045 (study PRJEB25958, sample SAMN03398505) | human skin metagenome | study: EMG produced TPA metagenomics assembly of the Human Skin Microbiome Metagenome (human skin metagenome) data set. | reverse complement strand
GGCGATTAAGTTCTACAACATCTGGATGCTCGTCTACTGTGGACACTCATACACTTGTGGACGTGCCCGCGACTATGACAAACTCCCCTGAACCTGCGATGCATGACAAAAATTGTTTTGCGGACATGGGATTCCGAAGCATCAATGACATCATGTCAGGTATTGCGCGTCGACCCCCACCTAATCATACACATGCATCGCTCTCGGCTTTGCAAGAACACAAGCGCAGATTGTTCCCTCGTAGAGATTGAACGAATTGGTTGAATTCTCAAACCTACATTTGGCGCGTTTGCTGATGCAGCATTATGCGACACTGATTCGCCCTATGCATACTACACGTGTTCCTGCAGCAATTCAACGAATGATACATGACATTATGCGAGAAGAGGGCAGTGCTCCAAGCAGCGGCGCAGGAAAAGCGCGCGTCCTTGACGCATCGTGGATACAATGTGGATAGGCTCGCAGCAGCAACCTAGGCTCTCGTTTTACCACGTACGGGCTAGCCGTTGCTCTCAGGCTGGCTAGCTAGACCATGAGTACGAACTATGCCATGGTGCCACAGGGTCGTGAGAATGTAAACGACCCATTCAATCAGCACCAGGTGTACGACTCCCGCCCTTTACGCCCCCTTGGTGCGCGATCGCAATACGGACCAGCTCGTGCTGCGAATTCACACCCTTATCAGTTCGAGAACAATCACTACCAGCAAAGTCAACAGAATTTACTAGCCGGTCAGCAGGGCATGGCTTATGAAACCAACCAACAAGACGACCTGTCGCGAAGTTTCCAGACGCCCGATGCTGCTGGCTCAGCCTCAAGAAACCAAACAGGCGACATTCAACCCTCTGACTACAACGAAAAATTCTCCAAGCAACGTCCATCGCGAAAATGGCTCTGGTGGCTCGTTGCAGCGATTGTGTTGATTTGCGTAATTCTCGCCGCGGTTCTTGGTGGGGTTCTTGGTTCTCGTGCTTCAGATGATGATGACGACGACAGCAAAGAGAATCAATCCATGCCGAAAAGTCAAACGGGAAGCGATAACAAACCAAGTAATCTTGTTGGTGTATTCCCGCAGAGCGTGTTTGATGCTGCTTCTAACGCGGCGAAACAAGGCGACACAGATCATATTGCTTATTATGGTACAGATACATATGGTAACCCCGTATTTACCAGCAGTGGAAACAAGAACAAGCCCTCGTTTGGCAAGGCCGTGGGAAAATGTGAAGACCCATGGAAGCCTACCAACAACCTCAACAATGGACGTCCGGGCCACCCTCGTCTAATTGCCCCAGGCTACATGTGGGATTGCCTCGAAAGCAGAATCAAGGAAGATGCTTATCTCACGGCATGGAATTACAGTATTTTTCAGAATGCTACGAACTGGCTCGATGAAAAACCCGTTGAATATGATATTGATGGTGGCTTGACCCTCTCTGGTATCCTTGACGTTTCACGAATTGTGCAGCAACGTCTCAAGGCCTGGGCGTATGCATGGCGTCTTACGCGCGACAAGAAATACAAAGAACGTGCGTTTAAGGAAATGAGTGTAGCTGCGGGCAACACGTCGCAGCCATTTGGCAACGGCGACAAGCGATGGAATCCTGACCACTTCCTCGACACCGCTGAGATGGCTGCTGGATATGCCTTCGCATATGATTGGATGTATGATGCGTGGAATGATCAGCAAAAGAGCTACATTATCGATTGGATTGTTCGTTTCGCCTTGGCACAAGGTCTGGACATGTATAACAAGAATACCGCCTGGTGGTCCACCGCGAAAAGTGGTGACGGCAACTGGAATTGTGTTTCAAATGGTGGCTTGATCTTTAGTGCTCTTGCCATTCAGAACGATGCGAAGGGTAACGACAAAAGTACGACCGACCAGATTCTGAAGAAGGCTCTGGATAATGTCAAGCAAAACTGTATGCGCGCCGTGTACGAGGATGGAACGTGGTCTGAGACACCCAATTACTGGTACTTCGGTACGAATGCCCAGGCTAGAATGGTGTCGGCCCTTATCACAGCGACAGGGTCTGACCAGGGCTTGATGGACCAAAACAAGAATTGGTATAAAACGGCTGAGTTCCATATGTACGTGACAGGCAATGCTGGTATGTTTGCTTATGGCGACAACGGCCCCAACAAGTTTGCGACAACTGCAAACCAGTTGTTCCTTTACAGTCAGCTCGCCAAAAATCCCGTCTACGCGCTATTTCAGCGTGATCGTGCCGATGCAGCCTCTGATCCGCTGAGTATGTTCTGGTATGACTCCACACCTCGTGGCGCCTTCTACAACGGCTTGCCACTCGACCGCCTATTCGACAATGACATGGGAAGCTGGGTTTCGATGCGCAGTTCGTGGACAGACACGACTGGTAACTATGTTGCCATGAAGTTCTCTAACCATACGGGTCACCAGACACACGGTGACTTGGATGCGGGTGACTTTGTTATTGATGCTCTCGGCACGCGCTTTGCGGGCGAGTACGGCAGTGATAATTACCTGGCTAAAGACTATTTCATGGGAGAAGAGGATGGTGCTGCGCGTTGGACGTACTTCCGCAAAGGCACGCAAGGTCAGAACACTATCGTGATTGGCAGGCAAAACATGAACTCTAGTTGTAAGCCCACGTTCAAGTTCGATTCATCGAATACGAAGCAGAACGATGATCTGAACTTTACTCCTGACGATAAGTCGACGGCGTACACTGTGACTGATTTGAGCTCATGCTATGCTGAAGACAAGGGATCCGTGCAACGAGGTATCCGCTTCTTGAACGGACGTCGCCAGATCCTTGTGCAAGATGAAATCAAGAAGCAAAACAAGGAAATCCAGTGGCGCGTGCAAACGAATGCTACCGTGGAGCTCTCGAAGGACAAGAAAACTGCAACGCTGACTATCACCGAGGTGCATGACCCAAATGCAGCCATTGACAAGATGATGATCAACATTCCGAAAGCCCAAATGAAGGCCACGATTCTGTCGCCCAGTAATGCTCAGTTCGCAGTTGCGCCAGCTTGTGACAAAAAATCCAAGAAACCAAACTACTACTATGGCGAGAATGAGGTGCCTTCACAAGGTACGGATGACAACGGCCGGCAAATTCAAGCTGAAGTCCTTGACTATGAAGTGAATGTTCTGTCCATCACGTTGCCTGGTGATTCAGATACTAACATCAAGGTTTGGTGGCAGCCGCAGTACAGCAAGTTGAACGATGCAGATAAGGCTCAACCAAAGAATGTCCCTCTGTCAGAGTGGTCTATTGATAGCCACTAAGCTGTACAAATTTCGAATCCCTTGCACATTCGTTGTAATTCCCATATAAAATAGCTTAGATCGAATAAGAGTGGCTTACTTTTCGAACTTTACTGCGAAAGCAAATCGGTTTGCACGCACATGACTAGAGCATGGCTGTGGACAGCAAATTTCCGCATCGAACCATACTTATAGTACACAGCACGCGATTTTCTAAAATTAGATTATTCCCAAGCAAGATCTCAAGGTGGATTGGATGGCTTGGCAGCTGCAGGCAACTCTAACACGTTTAGTTGTGTAAAGGAATTAAACTAGTAATTGGAGCAGGGTGAAACCCAGTCGTGAGTATAGCCAATCATATGTCCATAAAGACATAGTCACCGAAACGGACCCACGTTCCGGGTTACGGCTGATGTAATTATCAAGGAGCGCACATATCTTTTGCCGAGAGGCATTACCCTGGCTAAACATCCTGCTCCTTAGACTCCGACACCTCCTTGGAGGCTGCTGGCAGAGTGAATTCGGGCTACCAATATGGATCACCCGCTATCTTTCCTGCTGGACTTGTCGGCTCCTGGTGATGGTGTATCACTAGGTGATCATTTGGCAGCCCATGTTACCGACAATGGACGTGTCAAAACCCTCCTAGACTGTCTGCCCTCAACAAACAAACGTGCACTCATTTCTCCGGACCTATCTCGTCCGCCATTGACGCACCGTATGCTGAAGCAATTTGTGGCATCATTTACGCTGCCCAACAGTCCTCATATCAAGCCACTCGAACAAAACAACCGTGTCATGATGGCTCTTCCAACGGGCCCTGAGAACGCTTTGGCGTTGCTTTGTATTGCCTGCTACTTTAGCTGCGCGCCTGTAAATGCCAGTTGCACAGCCGAGGAGCTGCGTGATGATTCTTTACGTCTGGGAGCTCGTGCTGTAATTTCGACCGTGGACTCTATCGAGCGTCTGGAGTTGGATCGCCTTTACAGAGAGCACGGTATTGAGATTCTTCTTCTCGAGCCTCGTCCATCAGGGCCTGCAGGTCTCTTTGACATATCCCTCATGGTAGAAGAACAACCAGGATCGCGTCAGCGTGGCCCTCTCACCCCAAACAACCTGAAAAGTCAGGCTTTGGTTCTGCATACTTCAGGCACCTCTGGTAAAAAGAAGGTCGTGCCGTACTCCTTGCGCCATTTGATTGTCGGCGCTTGCTGTGTTATTCAAAGTTGGAACTTGCACCCTAACCAAGTAAATATGAACATGATGCCACTTTTCCATGTGGGTGGTATTGTGAGAAACCTGTGGGCGCCGGTCTTGTCTGGCAGTAGTACCATTCTTTGCAGTGGATTTGACCCAAACGCATGGTGGACGCTCACGACTCAACTGGGTGCCACGTGGTACTACGCTGCTCCAACTATGCACCACGCAATTTTGGCATCTAAGCCAGCTGAAATCGACCCTTCGACCCAGCTTCAAATTCGAATGATCTGTAACGCTGCTGGTGGATTGTTGCCGTCGTTGGCTAACGAACTTCGTGCTACTTTCAACTGCACGGTCTTACCCTCTTATGGTATGACTGAATGTATGCCGATTGCATCACCTCTTATTACATATCAACTCGAGCGTCCTGGTTGCTCTGGTATTGCTTGCGGTCCTCATCTTAGCGTTCGAGACCAGCTCGATATCACCAAAGAGCTCGAACGCGGCAAGACAGGCGCCGTTTGTGTTAGGGGTCTCCCGACCTTCAGTGGTTACGAGCTTGAAAACGGTGAACTCGATACTTCTGTTTTTACGAAAGACGGATGGTTTGACTCAGGTGACTGTGGTCACATGGACGAAGATGGCTACTTGTACATCACCGGACGTTCTAAAGAGATTATCAACAAAGGTGGTGAAGTCGTCTCGCCTTTCGAAGTTGAGGAAGCGATTGCCCAAGCCTGCAAGGGGCGCGTTAAGCAGACACTGGCTTTCTCTGTTGAGCACAAGGTGCTTCAGGAGACGATTGGTGTTGTGATTGTGCCCGAAGCTGGCCAACCTCGTATCGGTCTGGTTGAGCTGCAGAATTCGCTCCGGAGCTACTTGCATCCATCAAAATGGCCTTTCGTGATGGTATATATGGATGACCTGCCAAAGAACCAGGCAGGTAAACCGCTGCGTATCAAACTTGGCTCGCGTTTGGGTATTGCGTCGATGTCGGATGATGTACCGGCTCTTGATCGTCACTTTGAGGCCAAGGCTCCCTCAAAGGATGTGCCTCTTTCACGTCCCATTCCTTGCTCCCGTGTGACTGTCGATTCGCGCGCTGTTCAGCGTGCTTGCTACCGTATCCCTGGTGTATTGGATGCGGCTGTCTCACAACAGCGTGACCGATCCCTCATGGCATACATTCAGGTGTCAGAAGATGCTGAGTTCGAAGCAGCAGATATTGACCGCGCTCTTGGTCAGATTCTGCACGGCTATGCCGTGCCAAACCCTCTACATGTGTTCCGTCAGCCACTGATCAAAAGGGATGGCGATTACGATTTCGCTGCGATGGAAACTATCGTACGTGAACAAAACGCCGCGTCCATGTCACAAACGTCGATTCTTGTCAGTACTATCATTGGAAACCTGCTCGATCTCGACCCTGGCTCGATTACTGATGAATCCGACTTCTTCCTTTTGGGTGGTAACAGCTTGCTTCTTGGTCGACTTATTTTCATGATCCGCAAAGAAACGGATGTGAGCCTCGAAGTCTCGTCGCTCTTCGTGAACTCTACAGTCTCTAAGATTGCAGCCCTTATCGATGAACAACGTGATTCAGGTTCATCAGAAGAACAGGACTTCTACCAGATCGACGAAAAAGGTGCAGGACTCTATTCCTCTGCGAACCTTGCGCACAATTATGACGACTCGGACCCGGCATTCTCTTCACATGGCAACAAGCCACGCAGTCAAACGCACCCATTGGTCATATTCGTTCAAGCCATTCCATTCCTATTCTTTTATCCTCTAAAAGCTGCGTGGACTTGGACGATCATTCTCCATGGTCTGGCATTTTTCGCCTTCTACATTGAAGACTCATTCTGGCAGCGAATCGGTGCACTGCTGTGTTCAATTGCGATTGCGCGTGTCACGAGCCGTGTTATATGTCCCGTTGCGGCAATTGCATTCAAGTGGGTCGTAATCGGTCATTACCGGCCTGGCAAGTACCCCATGTGGTGCAACTACCATTTGCGTTGGTGGATTGTCAACCAGTCGCTCCGTACAAGCGGCCGAGGTGTATTCGCACTGACGCCCGGCTTGATGAAGTTGTACTTCCGTCTATTGGGCATGAAGATTGGCAGGGATGTGAAGATCGATCAAAGGACAAGGCTTGGTGAGCACGACTTGATAACAATTCATGACCGTGCACAGCTTGATCGTTGCTACGTTCGTGGTTTTTGTGTTGAACGTGACGGCTTCTTCCGTCTGGAGCCAATTGTCATTGGTCGTGACTGTGTCGTCAACACGTATACTTTTATATCGCCTGGTGCTCGCCTGGCTGACGGCACTGTGTGGGGTCCACAATCTTCGTCGCACGAGCCGCCATCACCTGACTCGTATGCAGCGTACAACAGCGCTTCGGTTCGTCAGCCACACATCCTACTTCGTTTGTTGATTGGCTATCCGATTGTTATTCTTGTGCGCCTTGTCTCGTATGTTCCTTGGTACGCTTCGCTATTCTTGCTTTTGTCGCAACCATTCGGTTTCGACTCCACCGACTCACTACGAAGCGTCATTGCCTGGTACGCTTACCCTCATCGTATTGGATACCACTTCTTCGCTCGTATCATCCGCAAAATCCTACCTCCGCTGGTCAATTTGGTGCTTGGCCTCATTATCAAGCGATGCCTCGGTCTTAACCAACCTGGCTCAATGCGCAATGCCAGCCAGTTGGTTCTATTCCGTCGTTGGATGACCTCGCAGTTGCTTAGCCAGCATCATCTCAAGCGCGCATTCGAAATTATCGGTACGCACTATGAAATGACTTCGGTCGTTTTCCGTATTATGGGTGCCAAAATTGGTAAGCGCGTGTACTGGCCTGGCTCGGGTATCTACTGCCCTGACCCAGAGTTGCTGGAGGTAGGTGATGATGTGGTCTTTGGCTCGCGTTCCGAGGTCATCACTTCGGACTCGATTAGCTTCGATCCTATCCGCATCAGCCGTGGTGCTATGATTGCTGACCGTGTGGTGCTTCTCCCGGGTGCCACCATTGGTACTCAGTGTGTTATGGGTTCAGGTGCTCTAGCTCGTCGTAACGGCAACTACGAAGACCGTTCTGTTTGGATGGGCTCGAAGAATGGTGAGGCTGTCAGCTTTGGCAAGTCGCAAGGTCCTGCTGAGCTTGGTGAGGAAGACACAATCACACCATTCGGTCGTGCATATTACCAGCGTCGTGCGAACTACTTTGTGATGCCTTACTTGATGATCGTTGCTCTGAATGTGCTTTTGCAGGCCGTTGCTGCCGCTTATTGGGCAGGTGGTTTCGCAGCAACAGTCGTTGCCATCAACAGGATCGTCCAGACTTTCTTCGATCGCTCAGACTTTTTGTTCCCTGATCACTGGTATCGACCCGCTTTCTTATACCTGTGTATCTGCATTTTCTTTGTTGTCATTTTGCCAGGACAGGCCATTATCTCCCTTCTTTGGCTGATTGTGACGAAGTGGATAATTATCGGTCGACGTCGAGAAGGAAAGTACAACTGGGATCAGAGCAGTTACTGCCAGCGCTGGCAGACGCACCTCACGCTGCAAAAACCAACAATGCAAGGTTACGGTGGTTACATTTTCCACAATTTGTCTGGTACAGTGTTTGCCGTGTGGTTCCTGCGTGCCTTGGGTGCGCGGATCGGCAAAGATTGTGCGATTTGGGCTGGAGGTAAACCTAGCCTCACGCTCACAGAGCCGGATCTTGTAACGATGGGTGACAATGTATCAATCGATGACTGTTCAGTTGTGGCTCACATCAACTCGCGTGGTCAGTTTAGTCTGAATCGCCTGCGTATAGGCGATGGATGTGCCATGCGTACTGGTAGTCGCTTGTTGTCCGGTGCCAGTATGGAGTCACAGTCCATGTTGCTTGAACACACTCTTGTGGCCTCTGGTGAAATTACAGAGAGTTGGGCTGTCTATGGTGGCTGGCCAGCCCGTCGCCTTAATTTATTGCGACCCTCTCCGCTAAAGGCATAACGGGAATACGTCAAAAGAGGCTTGAGTATATTGTATATAAACGCTTGAGCAGAAGACACATAAAAAATATTTTAGATTCATTATTAAAATAGCATGTTAATGGTCAATACAGCAGCATCTTATACAAAGTCAATCCTTTTGCCGCTGGATGTCAAACTTATGACTGGCACGTTTATACCTGTTAGGAGCTCTAGGGAGCAGGACTCAAGTGAGGTTGTGTATGTCACGTGCACCACGATTATCGCAGTCGAAATTCAAAAATAACCCTGCGTTTGACGATTGCAGGCATCAAGACATGAGCTTTGAAGCTGGAGAAGAGAACGAAGGAGAGTACGTTAGCAGTATTTGAGGCTTACTCGAATCAGATACTTTGATGAGGGAGATGTTTTTCAGGAGGGTGATGTGGATGACACGCTAAATGAGGATGGTGATATGGGAGACGACGTAGATCATTATGGGGACGAGGAAATTGTTCATTCAAGTGCCAACGGCGGTGTGCCAGCTAATGTGGACTCCAATGGAAAGCCAAATAAGGAGCGAATCACCACTCCTTACATGACAAAATACGAAAAAGCCCGTATTCTTGGAACGCGTGCGCTTCAAATTAGGTACGGATTTGTTCTACGAGAAGTATCTCTAACATTTTAGCATGAATGCACCTGTCCTAGTACCTACAGAAGGTGAGATGGATCCATTGGCTATTGCTCAGAAAGAGTTGGCCGCCAAGAAGATTCCACTCCTGGTGCGGCGGTATCTGCCCGACGGCACATTCGAAGACTGGAGCGTATCAGAGCTAATTATCACGGAATAGAAATGTGCCTGTGATGTCTTTGTATAAATCGCAATACATATGTAAACTTATTTGTCAGACTATGCGACTGGCTGTATTTTCTCATCCACGTTGGCGCGCCATGAGGGTCAGCCTGCTACATGTCCTAAAGCCAGTTTTGACCTCTGTGTCACCAGAATAACCACGTGGCTTTGGGCGTATCGCACGAGTGCCGGTGCAACAGCCAAAGAACACGCCAAGACTGGACGAAATTTCGGCCGGGACGAATGGACTGCGACTATTGGACTGATTGATTTTCTGGAGTTGGCTTCAAGAAGGCACATTCACTCCAATGCCTGCCTGTTCTTTTAAACTCCTCCAAGGTCTTGGCATAATTTAGTATTGCCTCACCTCATATCATGGGCATGAGTGATTGTCAGGAATACAAATCGTTGTATTCTGAGAGCAAGAAAGAAGGGATGATAGAAAGATATGGAGAAACTCATGTCTCCAAGGATGAGGCGCTCGTATGTTTGTGGAAGGACTGTGGCATTGTGTGCGACAATGCAGAAGTCCTGTACAATCACCTGTGCAATAGCCATGTTGGTCGTATAAGCAAAAATAACTTATGTTTGACCTGTCATTGGGATAATTGCAACGCAAGTTATGGAAAGCGTGATCATATCACTAGTCATATTCGCATCCACACGCCACTCAAACCATACTCTTGTTCTGTGTGCGGAAAAAGCTTCAAGAGGACGCAAGACTTGAAGAAGCATGGACGCACACATATGAATACTTCAAAGCTCTCTTATGAGGCTGCTTCTCCGGATAACATTTCAGCTAAGGTATCAGATGAACAAAATGGTGTCTTCACAGTGCACCCCAAATCGATCCCGTCGCCAGAGGTCCTCGAAAATGTTCCCACGCCAGCTTTTTCATCTTTATCTTCTCGTGAGTCTGCATCGCCTACTTCTTCTCCAAATACTATGCGACCTTATAATTTCGGCTCGACGCCAACGTATCAACCGGGTATCGGACTCCCAGCGATGCAGCCGCGGATGAATGAGTCAATGTACCCGTGCTTGCCCCGATGGGCACCTGGCTATGCTTCTCATGTTGCTACTCGAATACCTGAGGCTATTTCCACACACGAAAATTTACAAGAAACGCGATCTTTTGCAAATGAAAGTCTAAAGCGGCCTCGATCAGCCGTTTCAGACTTTTGGAGTGATGTACAAAGCAAGAAGATGGCACCTATGTATGATAATTCGATGATGGAGCGCTTGGATGATCTTTTGTGGCCCCAATTTTACAACTTGAATGATTTGAATTCCTGCTTAACTGAATCTATGAACGCAATTCAAGGGGTTGGTGAATCAGCTGACCCACGATATTCCTCCGTGATGAATCCGGCCAACACAAACTTGCAAGATATTAACGCATGGCTTCTTCAGCTTGGCAATAGCATGTCTCTTGATTTGTCGGCAATGCAGGGCCAGCAAAGCAACTTTGCCCAGACTTTGTCGCAATATGACCTGGATCACATTCCTGGTGCGGATTTGGTGCTGCCACCTGCTGTGCTGAATACAAAAGACCAGGCAGCGGGGAGTGACGTGGGATCTGGCAGTATGCCAGTCTTTGGCCAGCCCCAAGACAAGGGATTTAGTCCGATCTACAGGCAAGTGCAACCGCTTACGCGAATGCCGTCGGCACCACATGAGGACACTATTCAGAGATACGGCACCAACGCGAACCCAACTTCCTCTTCCGCTCGAGGTCATGGCTGCGAATCATACTATGCGAAAGAACACCATCATGGTATCATGTATCCCAAACTTCCCTCTTCAAGAGAAGAGATCCAGACCCCCTCATCAACGTCAGCAGCCACATCTATGCCCAAGTTTATGCCGAACGACGGTATTAAGATTCGTCAGCGTCACATGCAGTTGGTTTTGAACTTGTTGCTTGCGCTGAACAAGAATAAGTTTATTCATCCTGAAACGGGACATGTTCTTCCCATGGGACGTATGCTGATGCTAAGGCGAACAGACCCGAGAAACAGGTTATCCACGATGCGTCAAACACTGCCGCTTTCGGCAATACCACCAAAACCTACACTTTCACAATCGACAAATTCTCGTCTACGCAATATGGGTGCTGCGCGCGAAACGAAACGAGCCACTTTACCTAGTATTTCACAACTTCTTTCAAACGTGGATATGGATTAACACATTCAGTAGACAATTAGATTAAGGGTAATGATTGTACAGCTTCTAAGAATTTGGAGGTATCTTGCCGATATATGGCTTTGACAATGTCAGCATACGTAGCGGTACGTTCAGCAGATTTATGGGTATCTTCAAGGGCCAACGATTTTTCGTGAGCACGTTGTGTAATGACTTTAGGAATACCTGCCATAGCTGCAATGTGGATGCCAAATGATTTGGATGCAGCTCCGTTTACAAGCCTGTGAAGGAACACAATCTTTTCCTCGCCATCGAGGCATTCAGCTTCCACCCTCATGTGCACATTCACTAGCAGCTGAGGATATATGTATGCTAGACGTGTCAGTGATACATAGTGTGTGGTGAAGAGGAGTAAAGGCATCAGCGCGCCACGCTCGGCAAAGGCACTCAAAATCGCGTATGCAAGTGCAGTGCCATCAAAAGTCGACGTCCCCCGTCCAAATTCATCCAGTAATACAAGGGAGCGCGGCGTCGAGCTTCGCCAAATGTGGGCAGTTTCGCACGCTTCGACCATAAATGTTGATTTTCCGCGCAAAATATCATCACGAGCGCCCATTCGCGTACAAATACTGTCACGACAGGAGATATAGGCCTCTTTGCATGGAACGTAAGATCCTAATTGAGCAAGAAGTACCACAAGCGCAACCGCGCGCATCGTGCTAGACTTCCCACCCATATTGGATCCCGTAAATATCATGCCGCGAGGATCGTGATCCCCTCCCAGGGATATATCATTGGGTACATAAGAGCCGGTACATGCCTCCGTCACAGGATGTCGAAATTGCACGAGTCGTAACATGTGGCCATGTTGTTGCACATGCGGGCGTACAAAGCCTGGTCTTGAGGCTACGCGAGCAAGACTGGCGAGTGCATCGAGGGTCGCGA
>ERZ501045.254-NODE-254-length-12389-cov-5.368169_pt1 | contig 12389 bp, 4 predicted proteins | sample MGYA00510870_ERZ501045 | MGnify/ENA primary metagenome ERZ501045 (study PRJEB25958, sample SAMN03398505) | human skin metagenome | study: EMG produced TPA metagenomics assembly of the Human Skin Microbiome Metagenome (human skin metagenome) data set. | reverse complement strand
CACCATGCTGACTACGCTGATGAGCCCCTGTTGGCGACACGATGGACGTCATTGATGCCGAGGATGTGAGTGCGGTCACCGTACTTTGGTTTCTAGCCTCTGACGCTCCATCCACTTCGTTGTCTTTGTGCTTCGATGGCGCAGAGCGCACTGACCGGCTTGTTCCTGACCGACTGCGGGTCTCTCCAAGCCCGCTACTTCCACGACTGCGCGGGCCATGGGATCCGCTATGCGTCCGGAGACCTGTATACGGCTCTTCCAAGAACAGCAGCGGATTATTGTGCCCCTCATCTATGCTGTGTTTTCCATTCGGGGTCTCCCGCACCAGAGTCGATGGCGATGACATCAGACGAAGGGTTCGTACTGGTGCTTGCCGCATCGTCCTATTGGGTATGTGCCCGACGCGTCGAAGAACAGGGGACGTAGGCGTAGACTCGACGGAATCTTCTTGTCGCAAAGAAGGAAGGGACGTGCTAGAGCGTGATTCTCGCAGTGGTGGCGATGGACAGATGGACGAAGACGACGTCGTATGGGGCAAATCTGTCGGTGGCGGCGCCTCGTCGCTGTTCGTCTCCATCTTAGCATCGTCCATCGCATCCGCGGAAACATGCGAAGCAAGTGCCTTGGATTTGGATGTCTCGGCAGCTCGGCTGCCTAGTCCGAATCGAAAAGGAACACTGCCCGTGCCTGAGAATCCTGCAGGAGCCGGGCGGGTATTTGTGCGTGAACTTGGTGTGATCAGCGGCTTATGTATCGTTGCATGGACATTCTTGGGCGTGCTGGTAACAGCACGTGTGTGTGCAGCATTCTCCTCCGTTTCCTGGTCAAAGAGCTTTTTCAGGGGGTGATCTACTGGTGTACTGCTGGGCGCTTCGGCTTCTTGCGTCGAGGGGGTTGAATCCAACGGTGTCTCTTCAAACTGCCACTCTGGTTGAGGGGTTTCCTCTGCCCTGATGGACTGTACCGGAGGTAAGAGACTTGTGCGTGTACCACCGGCCTGTGTCCACTTGTGGTACATGACCAAAAGCTCTGTGAGAATACTCACTGGTATTTTGGCATGGGTCTTGATCCATCGCATTCGTGCGAGCTCGTCTGCTGGCATCCGATCGCTGGGTTCCACATCAAGACACACTGCAACAAATTCCTGCAGGAGCGGAGAATACCCGGCTTGATCAGGCAAGCGGGGCGGCTGGTTCTTAGGTATAAGCGAAATAGCCTGTAGCTGATCGTGCTGTGAATATGGAGGGTTGCCCGTCACCATTTCATACACCGTGATGCCCAGACTCCATATATCTGCTTTGTAGTCGTAGGTTTTGCCTTCTAAAATCACTTCGGGCGCCATCCAATACGGCGTGCCGATAAACGTTGAGCGCTTTCCACGAGCACTGCCCTGGACAAATGACGCAGCTACGCCAAAGTCGCATAACATAACTTGGCCGGTGCGGGTCACCAATAAGTTGGCTGCCTTGAGATCTCGATGGATAATACCTAGCGAATGGATATAATTGAGTGCCACGAGAACCTCGCGCGTTATCACCGCGGCAAAGCGCTCGGCGATCGGTCCCGTCTTCATTAATGTTCGAACACTGCCTCCTTCGTAATAGTCCATCGCGATACACAGTGTTGGTCCATTGAGCCAACAACCCCAGTAGCGCACGATGTTCTTGGGCCGCGCGTTGCGGATCTGACTTAGCAGAGCGACTTCGTGCCATATTTCCGATACATCAAAGTCTGGCGTGTCCAGATCAATAACTTTCAGTGCCACAACGCGGTTGGTCGGGACATGCATGCCACGGTACACAGCACCGTATGAACCCCGTCCTATCATTTCAAAGCGACGGAACTGTGCATCGACAGACGAGGCCTGCTGATGTGGGCCCAAGCGATCATTTGTCTCGAGGTCATGACGGTCCTGATACTTTCGAGGCGTCCTTCTTGAATCTGAAGCATCGTGTGCAACGTTGGTGTCGGGCGCGGCGGCAGGTGCGAGAATGGGTGCTGAAGTCAACAAGGACGCAGAGGTAGCAGAGGTCGATGACCGAGTCAAAGATTCTGACTCAGAGTGTTGCGTGCGTACATGCTGCCGGTTTCGAAAGCGGGTGAGTCGGGACAATGTTCCGGCCACCCGATTTGCTGCGGAGCTGAGCGATTTGCTAGGGGTTTGCGACGCGGACCGAATCGAGTCCATGGACTCACTGCTGGGAATGCCACGCTGTGGTGTCCATGCAGTAGTGCGATATGTTTCATTCGAGCGCAAGGGTGTGGCGATGGCATCCTTCTTGGGTGCTTCTGATACAGGTGTGACGGGCTCCGTTGGTGTACGAATCGGATTCAAGGCGTGGGGTGTTGACGGCAACGCGGCAGCGTGTAGCTCAGGAAAAGGCTGTATAGGATCATCCTTGCTATACAAAGCATGATGCGACTGTGCTGCGTGGTCATCATAGCTGGGAAGCTCCGTCATGCTGAAAGAGGCAGGCATGGTGGACTTGGGTGCCACAGGCGATGCAAGGTGCGTCACAGAAGCGGAATGCGGTATAGAGCCATGATCATAAGACATGCTCGATGTATCGTGTGTGTATGGTAATGGCGCAGAGATGGCAGGTGCAGCTGTCGACAGAGACGACGACGATGCGGCGGATACCGCCACACGTTCATCCACGGACGGATGATCCTTGCCATGACGGCGCCCCATAGACCGATCCATGTCCTGGACTGCCGAGTGATAATAATGATCGGCTTGCCATGACATGCTGCTGAAGGACACGGTACGCCCCCACCGCTGGCTGTGGTGCTGGACCAACCCAAGCGGATCTGAAGCGGCGGGGTCAACGGACTGCCACAATTTCGCAGCTATGTCGCTCGCTTGCGTAAGCGGCATGAGGTGGGGCCACGATCTAGGGCGCCCATCTGAGGCCAGTGGAGGGTGACCATGATGAACCAGCACGTTACCCTATATCCATTACCACTAGTTCTCATCAGCTAGGTACGAGGTGAGGTTGTACAACAGCTGCTTCTGCTCTTCGATCGGCAGTTGCGTGATAATCATCTGCATGATCATCTGCACACTAATGCGGGACTCACGAATGAGCGAAGAGTAATAAACGTAGCTGAAGAGACCCATGAGGAACTGGCAGTCGAATCGGTCGGTCAGACCACCGTGTCCTGGAATACTGTGACCAAAGTCTTTGATCTTGAATGCACGCTTGAAACCACTGGCAAAGAACCCACCGAATGGCGCGACCAGACTGGCGAACGCTGCCATGACCACGGCGTGCCACTGGAATGGTGTCCATGAGACGGTGGTGATAGGCCGGCCCATCACCGCCGTCAGTCCATGTGCTAATGTGGCAGGCAGGGGTGTCTTGTGCAACGAAAACACAGGATTCACGTTGCAGCGCGGCGGGTGGAAGGCGCTCATGCCAAGACTCACGGCGGGGCAGACCATGTAGTCAAATCGCTGGAAGAAGCCTGCCCAGAACCAAGCAAATACGAGCGTGATGAGCAATGCGCCCACAAAACCCTCGACCGTCTTTTTCGGGCTCAGGCTAATCAGGGGCGTCCGGCCAAAGATCATACCGCAGATGTAGGCAAACACATCGTTGCAGATCACCAGGCTGGCAGGGACCCAGAACCAAATGATGCCTTCCAAAATGTTGTCCACCAAGAAATGACTCGACAACACAATGAGCATGAGCGACATGTGCACCCAACAGAACAGGGCAAACTGGTGCTTTAGGTTCTTGCGCTTCAAATTCGAGACGAATGCCATGAACCCAAAAATGTACAACATAAAGGATATGAAGCGATGGTGCGGCGCAAAGCGCAAAAAGAATGAGTCCACCATGATGATGTGCTTGAAGTAGTACACGAGCGACTCACCGTACAGGAAGAAATTGCACACGGCAAAAAAGTACCAGCTCAGTGTCTTATTCCAAAGCTCCTCGCGGCTCGATTCGCGCTGTGACATAGTATCCTCTTCCTCTTCTGCCTCATTTTGGGATTGAGGCGACAACAATGTACGACCTGGAACATTAAATAGAGCCGTGACTTCCCGGTAGACAAGTGTCTCCAGCACCAGTACCAGCAGAATCATATAGGAGGGGCCCATGGCCAAATTAAACGTGAATCCTGCAATCATTAAGAGGGAAAATATAACGCGCTCTTGGACTTTTTTCCAAAACATGGTGGGCTGTGATGTTGTTTTGTCCGTCGCAGCTCCGGCCGTGCTCGTTGCTGCCTTGGCATGCGTCGGTGCAGCTGGCGTGCGTTGTCGGAGCGAGCTTGTCTTTGGTTTGAGGGCTGGATCCGAGCTCAGCTTGGAGGGTGGCTGCGATGCGCTGGATGGCGCCAGTTGGCTCCGAGACGTCTTGCTCTTCGCCCTCGTTTTCGAGCGTGTCATCATCGGCGACAAATTTTTTAAACTGCTCTGGTCTTCCTCTGCATTCAATTGATCAACGCCCAGCACATCAAAGCTATTTGCTGACTTGGAGGGGGTGCGAAGCGGCGTACCCGACCTGGTCGGCATAGCGTCGACAATACGGGTGGGGAACCGAGACAGATAAGGGCCCAAGTGCCGCGCACGCCAGGGCGATGCTCTCACGTGACGACTACGAACGCACAGACTACACACGCGTTGATGTCGCGGATGGCATCCAACTCAGGGCGATCAGAGCCAGGGCATTGACGGCTGCGACGACGACGAAGAAGATGCCCGGATTGCTGGACACCGTCTTTGCGTAGATTTCGTTCCGGACATACAGTCCCACGAGTAAGCATGGTAAAAGCAAGGTGGAAGAGATAATTAAGTAACTGTCGGCGCCGCTGGGCAAGACGCGTTTGGTCGTCGAGACGTCCCTTGTTGGACTCGGTAGTGAGAAGCGATTTTCGTGTTCCACGATGTAGTCACATATAGTGCATGCTGCGCTGCGAAGCAGAAACTGTGCGCCGCTTCCGAGAGCCAAGGTGACAGTGCCGACGATGACAAGCCACTCCTTCGTGCAGGTGACACCCGCAAAGATCGTGAGCCATGCGACCACATTGACGAGAAAAGAAATACGCGATACATTCAAGTCAATTTGTGCGCGCCATAAGCACACGAGCTCACGCTGCTTCTGCGTTATGTGAGCCAGGTTCGTATCATGTTCGTGTGGCCCAGCCGGGGATCGACCCTGGCCTGGGTCGCAAGGCACCAGCCGCTTGGCGGCATCCAGGCACGCATCAATTTGCTTTGGCGTTAAGTCAGAAATACGTTCAGGCTTGCGACTGTGCAAAGCCATGCTCTGGAGCACATGAGGCAAGGCCAGCACCATGTTGGCAAATCGGACCGTGTTGAGTGTGGTAAGAGCCAGAGACACACTACTGCGACCCCAATGGAAGACGAAGCCCATGACATACATGAGCACGATAGGGCCCTCCTGACTCAATGCCACACACATATTTGCGAACGTAAATTGCAAGACACGCGTATCATACGACCAGCGGGAGCGTCGAATAGGGACCAGACGCTGGAATGCGCCGAGGGATGCGCCCCACTCTGTCGTTGGGCCCATGGATACATCGCTGTCTCTCCTTGAGTCAGCGCGGCTTGCCTTCGTCGTGGATGATACACTGGCAAAGTTAAAGACGAACAAGATCCAAATCAACGCCACCCAAGTAAAGACAAAAGCAAGCCAGTATGGCGCATTGTTGAACAGCAGACGCGTTCCAGATACGATCGTGTTGTTCTGGCACTCTTTGTAGCCGATGCATGCGTTGCTTGCATGGGGGAACATCCAGGTGGACATGGATCCGAGCAAAGGCCCAATACTCGCGCCGAGCAGCAGAGCTACCTCCGTCAAGCGGAACAATTGTGAGCGCATTTCCGGACTCTTTGTGTCCGTCACAAAAGATTCGACGGTGAGAATGACCAGCTCGTTGGTACCACTGAGTCCTCCGATGATGGCACAAGCCCAAAACACTCCCAGCATCTGTGCGGGGTTCAGCGAGCGAACGTCAGGTGGCGCAAGAATGGGATATTGATACAATGGAAGGATGAGAAATGGAATACGTGCCACCAGGAGCCCGAATATACCCTGTGCAGCAAGACGCCTCCGCTGCTGAGGCTCAAAGAAGCGCCCGTATACCAGCATGCCAACGAAGTTGGCCAGGACGACGGTGAATGTGACATACGTGGCCAACTTGCTGAAATGCTGCTCCACCTCTGGACGCATGCAGCTTTCACTATCATACGGAATAGGGGGTATCTGGTCTGGGTGCAGGTGATAATAATGGGCGCAGCTGAGGGAGCGAATCGCATCGATCTCTGCAGGGATTTGCACGGCTTGAATCAAGCCCAGAAGACAGGGAACAAAGAGCAGTCCCAGCATGCTTGCGTTTCTGGAACACCATGCACGAGCGCCATCCACACACCCGCGGGCTCGAGGGCTGCGCTGCCCCTCCAGCAAAGGGCTGTGCTCGTTGTGCCGCATGGCAGGGCGTGGGTCCACGGCGTGAGAGGATGCACCTCCACAGGAGGTCGACGTGGGTGGGGACTGTGGTGGGCTACGTATTACAAAGCCAATTGGGCCAGGGCCATGTTGGTGGCTTCGTCCAGCAGGTGGGTGGAGGAGGACGATTCGTGCAGGAGGGAAGTGAGGAGGTGGGAGATGAACGAGGGTGAGTTAGGAAGCGGCAGCACGGCATCAAAGACGCTGCCTGCCACGTCAATGTGTGTGTTGCCGGAGATGATGGCCACGATGGGGGTGTGAGCATTCATGTTGCGAGTGGACTTGATCATACGGGCGCCGTCCTGCACATCGATGCCATGCATCCCGAGCCGGATGAAAATGGCATCGTAGAGCGTATCTCCCATCGCGAGCTGCACGAGATCTGCTCCATCCGTAGCGATGGTGGTCTGTGCACCGATGCTGTGGAGCATGGTCAGGAGCACTTTGCGGGAGACGGGATTCACGTCGGCGAGCAGGATGTGGCGCTGAATGGATTTCGTGCCGTCAGAATGCGATGACATGGCGGAGGACACACGAACATGCGCGCGTTCTGACCACGATCGCTGTGGCTTCGCGGACGACGGTGTTGTAGGCAGCTGATGGGAGCTGCCGGACGAAATGCTCGCGCCTGGAGACGACGGCGAGCCGTGGGCGCATTCCATCCTGATCCGGCGGAGCATGTCGTCGTTGGCCTGCTTGAGCACGGGGAGGTTCTTGTAGCTAAACGCGCCAAATTCGTTCGGTGTGCCCGAGCCACTCGAGACGGACTCGCCGCCCACCGCACTAGGATCGGTCGAGACTGAGCTCCGTGCATGATCATCGTGCCACAACTGCGGCACGGCACCACGAGCGTCGAAGTAGTCCGTCGATGCCATGTCGGTGAGCTGCGGTACGAAGGGACCGTCGGTGTCTGTCAGATGCGCCCAATCGATGCCGTGGAAGTAGGGGTGTGTCTTGATCTCTTCTACGCCGTTCGCTCCGAGACGCTGCTTTCGGTCCATGCACATGAGGCGATTCATCAGGTCATGAGCCTCTGGAGCGATAGGGATATCCGCGTCCCACGCAATCTGACGCGAGAGAATGCGGTCAAATACATCAGCCGGGGTATCAGCGTGGAAGGGCGGGTAGCCGTGCAAGAACTCGAAGAGGATCACCCCGACGGCCCACCAGTCCACGCCAAAGTCGTCCATGCCCACGCCGAGAATGCTTTCTGGGGCAAGGTAGTCGGGCGTGCCGACGATGCGTCCGTGGGAGTCGCCCTGGGACATGCTGCGGAAGAGCTGCTCCGTCTGCGGAGGTGAGTCGGACATGGGTGATATGCCGAGCGCCGTGTCTGGCACATGCGCGAAGGGCACGGGCGACGAGCGTCGTGCGCTCCCTGGGCGCGAGGCGGCCCAGGTCGAGGGCAGTTCGCCGCCAGCTGAGGAGGGTGTGTGTGGTGCGGGCCGATGACGGCCCAGCAAGCCGAGTTTGGACAGGCCAAAGTCGGTGAGTTTCAAGTGGCCGTGGTGATCAATCAGCAAGTTGTCTGGCTTCATGTCGCGGTGAACGACGCCGGTGCTGTGCAGGTAGTCGAGCCCCTGCACCATTTCTGCGAGGTACTGTTGCGCCCACTCGTCGGGCAGCGCTCCGAGTGTCTTGACGAGCGACGCACAGTCGCCTCCGGGGAGATACTCCATGACAAGGTACAAGTACTCTGGGCTTTGGAACGTGAAAAACAGCTTGACCACGAAGGGCGACTGTGTCCGGTTCATCAAGATCATGCGCTCCGCACGCACATTCGTGATTTGGTTCTTGGCGATCATGTCTGCCTTTTTGAGAATCTTGATCGCGAAGATGTCGCCGGTCGTCCGTTTCTTGGCGAGAAATACGGAGCCATACGCCCCCTTGCTGATCGGCTTGAGCAGCTCAAAGTCGCGGATCGATGTAGCTGTGGCGCGCGTCTGTGCAGGCGGCAGGACGTGTGGGGAGCTGGGGACGAAGCTTCCGACGCTCGTGCCGAAACGTGGGCTCTTGCTATCGTTCGACGTGGAGACGTAGGGCGAGAGCGGCGGCGTCGACAGCAGCTCTGGATTCGACGGCAGCGTGGAGCGCGGTATGGCCATCGGCGCATGCTGTGCACCGGACCAGGCATCGTCGTCGGACGCATCGTCGATGGGGTCGAGCAGAAGATGATTGACGCCAGCGAGTGTGTCTTCCATCTCGTCGGTGGGCGTGTCGACAATGACCGGTGGATGCGCGGGCTCGTCGTGGATGTGCAGCGTCGTATTCCCTGCCTCGTCGTGGTCGTGCTGCATCAGCGATGCCACAAAGTCCTCGCTTTCTTGCCGCACTGTCTCGACATACACCATCGTATTGCACATGCGGTTCACCGCATGGATCTTGTTCCGAATAGCCTCCGATACGTCCTCGTACAAAAGAAGCAGGGCCGTGTCGGTCGTGTCGCGTTCCCACGACCACGTCTTGAGCGACAGAACATGCTCGTTGCTGCGTGGCGACAAGAGACGCATGCCCTCGGCGAGCATCGCATCGTCCGGCAGGTGCGGCGTGGAAATGGACATGGCTCGGTTCAGGCCGTCTAGCATCGCATCCAGCATCGGCGCGGCCGCCTCGACCTCCAGCCGCACTTCGTGGTCGCGGTACACGGCCGCGACGGCGCCCTGCCATAAGGTCGTGCGTACGGCCGATGCCGCTTCGATCAGCGCCCACAGCGTCTCGTTGCACGTTTCCAGCGATAATTCGAGGCGGTGGAGCTCATGGCACATTTCCGAGTGCTTCGCAAAGAACCAGGCAGGCACGTCGCTCTCACAAATACGGCACAAGACGAGGTCCGTCGGGACAGCCTCCATGTCGGACGACATGCCGCCGATCGCGCCGCCCTGGCGCATTTCGCCCGTGGACGGCTCGTGCTTCTGTCGCGCATGGAGGACCCACATGGTGTGGGACGGGGTCGACGTGCCGTGATGGTGCACCATCATGCCCTGAGCTGTCATCGGCAGCGGGTCGTCAGCCGACGGCGTACCGGCGACAGCGAGATCGAGAGCCACTTCGACCGTGTGTCCTGGGCTCTCTAGTAGCTGCCGCGTCGCTCGTTCTAGCAGCGCAGCATTGCCAAAGGCCAGCACGCTCGACACGGGCTCTCCATACGTGCTCGCCGGCTCCGTCCCGACGATGCGCTGCCATACGGAGCTGACAAACTCGATGCGCAGGTCCAGCGAGAGCTCGAGGAGAATCGACGACGGCATGAGTGCTTCCGATGACGCGGGACTCGGCGATCTTGTCGTCTTGCTCCCGAGCAGAGGCCGGTTGCGCGGCCACATCTCATCATCACTCCAGAAGCGGTGCTCGGCGTTCCACCATCCCAGCACGCGACTGAGCCCCGCGAGTGTCAGCAGCAGCTCGACGTACCAGCCGCGTCCGGGCCAGAGCGGGTGGGCGTCCCATATCGCGCCGAGGGACTGCACACTCGTCACGGCACTGATGCACAGCTGAGGGCGGTCCAGCAGGGCGTGGGGCTTGGTGGATCGGATGTCGGCGGCGATCGAGGCCAGGCGCTCGATCGGCGAGAGCGGCATCGGCCCGTCCACGGGCATGACGACGCTCGTGGTGTCCGGGTCGACGGGATCGAGTAGGTCGTCAGACAAGCGCAGCAGACCGGCGAGTGTCTTGTCGAGCTCTGCATCGCACAGTGCCTTGGCCCGCACGAGTTCGTCCCACAGCCATTCTCGCTGCGTCGCAGACGCATCGTCGATCGAGGCCTTCGGCCTGGGTCGCTTCGATCGCGTCGTGACCTTTTCCGACACGATGCGAGGCTTCGAGCGCGGCGCCATGTCCCGCTTGGATCCAGGCCTATCGTTCGCACGCCGCAAGGCGTGCAGCTCGGGCAGGGAGCATGTCACGCGGATGCCATCGTTCAGACGCGCGTACTGGGCCGACGACGTATGCAGCTGGGCCAGCGATTGTCGGACGGCGTCGCAGTGCGCACCTGCACGTTGGCCGCCGTGCGTCGACGCATGGCGGTGCCAGGCATCGTCCCATCCCTGTGGCTGGCGGTGCCAGCGCCGCATCTTGGTCTCTCGCGACACGCACAGGATCCGCGCATCCAGCCGAGCGTCGGCGTGCACGGCAGGCGCAGGTGCATGCCAGCTAGAATGCCCGGGCAAGGCCAGCGCGAGTCCCAGGATCGTGGGGCGGCTCATGCCGTCGGCGTCGACGGGCGAGGGCAGGGGCGACGACAGCTCGGGGGCCTCGCGTGCTTGCGAGGGCGGTCGGATCACTGGGTCACTCGCCATAGCGACGGAGCGCGGCATCCGCTGCAGTCGGATCGTGTCGCGTCCGATGTGAGGACTCGTCGCCAGCGGACTGGGCATGGCATCCAAGGGGGGCGTCGTCGGCGCCGCATGGACCTGGGCGAGCGATATGCTGCGTCTCGTAGCCGGCGCAGAGGCGAGAGGAGGCGTATCATTTTGGATCGCGGCAATCAAGCCTGGATCTATGCCGTCAGGTCCACCGACCGGCGAGGCACACAATAGCGAGTCACGCGGCACGGCGTACGCCGAGTGAGCGCGGCGATGCAGCGCCTGCTTCGGTGAGAAGAAGGGGGACTTTGTCTCGGGCGGGCCCGTGGATCGTGGCGGCCCTCGGCACGGTGGCACTTGCGACGCGGCGCCGAGCACGGCATGTCGCCGCGTCCCGTCGGACGACGCGCGCCATGATGAGCTCGACGACGACGGCGAGGCGGTGTCCTCCTCCTCAGGCAGCATGGGAGCCAGCGCGAGCGGGCTGGAGAACGACGGTATCGTACGGAATGGGCGCGATGAGAACGCCATGGGCGAGCCAAGCACCCCCGATGTCCGGCGACGAGCGCCACGCGAGTGCCATGGCGCGCGATGCGATGCGCCGCGCGCTTGTGGCGCGGGCCGTGCGGCGCTGGTGCGGCGGCGCGACGCTGGAGGCTGGCGCGCGGAAGAAGCCAGGGACGTAGATCTCGCCGGCCACGGCTCGTCCGTCTCAGACCCGGATGTGGTCGGCGTATCGGGATCCAGCTCCAACAGGCCCGTGGGCGCCGCTCGATCATCCTGCGCGAGCCTCGACGCGTCCATGCCGAAGACATCCACGGACGACGGCTGTGGCGCATCGATGCCCCGCGGCCTTGGCCGCGAGGGGCCCAGGGTGGCGGTGCGTGGGTAGGGCGAATCGCTCAGCGCGCCTTCCACGGACCCCTCTGGACGCTTCGCATGTGCATGCGTCGGCGGCAGCGACGCCATGCCCCATCCCAACGACCGTCGTCGTGGATTGGTGCTGTGCTGGTCCATGCGAGACGCTGCGCGCTTCGTGTCCACACGGTGCACTGGCGAAACGCCTCGCCCTGCGACCGCGACGGAGGGCCGCGCCTCCGATCGGGCAGATCGGGCTTGCCACCCTCGGCCAACGTGCCCGGGGTATCTATGGGGGGCGTCTATGGGGCGGAGCGACGTGTGCTCGGACGCAGCACAGGCATGCCAAGGCGGCGAGAGAGAGGCAGAGCAGCCATACAAAGACAGCACGCATCGACGTCTCGTACGCCGACACCGCCCAAGTGCGTGACGCGCCCGTGAGCGTCGCAAGCGTGCCGATGTCGGCGCGCATGTCATGGATGAGGCGCGCAGGCAGCGGAGTGCGGCGCAGATACCAGGCCAAAGAGCGCTGGAAGAGCGAGTGCGTACATGATACGCCCAGGATCGAGCCCACCGCGCGGAAGAGGTACGTCACACCCGACGCCGGCGCTACCTCCATCGGGTCCACGGACAAGACCAGCGCGACAAGTGTGACGGTGAGCGTGCTGCCAAAGCCCGCACCGACCCACGGCATCGTCAGCCAGTAGGCCCATGCGGGTGTCGCTCCACGGCTCCAGAAGCACATGCT
>ERZ501045.231-NODE-231-length-13108-cov-7.117521_pt1 | contig 13108 bp, 10 predicted proteins | sample MGYA00510870_ERZ501045 | MGnify/ENA primary metagenome ERZ501045 (study PRJEB25958, sample SAMN03398505) | human skin metagenome | study: EMG produced TPA metagenomics assembly of the Human Skin Microbiome Metagenome (human skin metagenome) data set. | reverse complement strand
GCGCAGAGCTTTGATCGCCGGTCTGAGGGCAAGCCGATCGTGTCTGAGTGGGACGTGGCGCGCTCGGGCCGTTTTCTCGCGTTTGGCACGGCCATGGCACCGTTGCTCGCTGAGTGGAACCACTTTATTGAGCACTCGTTCCGGATCAAGTCGCCCTCTGGCAAGATGCTATGGGGCGGCCTCATGCGCCGCGTCCTCGTCGACCAGCTGGCATTCGCGCCGTTTGGTTTGGCGTTGTTTGTAGGATCTATGGGCGTGATGGAAGGACGACGGAGTCTGTCTGCGCTGGAGGACAAGTTCCGCGATGTCTATGTGCCGGCCCTGCTGGCCAACTGGAAGATTTGGCCCGCCCTGCAAATGTTGAATTTCAGTATTATGCCGCTGCGCTTCCGCGTGCCTTTCTCGGCCACGTGTGGGATTGCATGGACCTTGTACCTGTCGCTCTTGAATCAAACCGACGTTCCGCCTACAAATAAATAGAACCGTATTCCTCGGGGTGGACGGGATCTCCTGGGGCCCGCACTTGCAAGTCAAATTCACGTCCCGAGCGGTCCGCACCGTTGAGCACAGCCAGCAGTGTCCACCAGCCTTGCCATGACACGGCGGGCACGATAATCTGGCCGTCTTGGAGCGTACCGAGCCAGGAGCGCCACTCGACGGGATCCCATGCCCCGGACGTGCTGGGGTACGGACAGGGTATGTGCCGGTCGCGTGTGGCATTCGCTGGATCGAGGGACGGAGCGGCCGACTCGCCGGGCGGTGGGAAACGTTCCCGCATGATGTTGGACTGCAGGATGCACCCATCGAGGTAATCGAGCTCCCATGCGCTGCGATAGACCCACGACGCCGAGGACAGCTGCTTGAGACAGAACTGGACGGCCGCGGTCGCCAGCACCAGGGGTGTGCCGATCTGCCGACTTTCGAGTCTGGAACGAGCCCACCGGTAGTCCATGTGCTCCTGCTGTGTGTCCGGCTGCCTGAGGGCATCAGGGATACCATCTAGGCGCCAAAAGCCATGGGCACCCTGCAACATATCCTGCGCCACGCTGGGTGGGATGTTGGCATGGACGTGGTCGGGTCGGGTCGAGTAGGCCGGCTCTTTGCCGTACTCGTGCGCCAAGCACGCACGAACGCGTGTCGTTTCGTATTCAGAGACCCACGAAGACAGACTCGAAAAGAGCCGTTGCCAGTCGTCCCAGGTGCGCGTGTGGCCCGGCACGGATTGCAGGCCGACCGACGGCATGTGGGCTGGCGCCTCGGATGTCGTGTCCCAAGGCGCCTGTGGCTTCGGTTCCGAGTCATCGTGCTGCATCTTTTCTAGCCAAGAGAGCACGGCATCATGCTTCTCCCGCTGATGCAAGGATATGTCGGCTGCACGCCCCAGGGCCGAGTACACATGCTCTGTCTGACTGGCACTGTGCTGGCCGTAGCACAGATGCATAATGCCTTCCCAGCCGACGGCATCGGCCCACGCCTGCATGAGAATCACAGGCAACGGATCCTGATCACCATAGCGCCAGGCGCTGCCGGAGCTGTAGTGTACAGCTACGCGCAGAAGGGGCAACAGCTCGTCGCCGTTGTGACGCGCCGACTCGAGGCCCTCTTCGTCGTCAGAGTCGTCCATGGCACACGACTCGCCGATGCTTTCGGGACGCGCGGCTGCGTTCGATGAGGCCTGACTGCCGCGTCTCCATTGCCGATCCAGCACGCGCTGCACGAAGGAGCGTTGTGATGCATCGCTGCGTGCGGACGGATCGTCCTCGGGCGAGTCGGAGACCTCGGAACGCGATGAAGAGCGCGCGTGCGCGAGATGAATGCGGTCTAGATCGACTCGCACGGGGAAGCGGACCTGTCCGTACTCGTGACCCTCCATGAACAAGTCGCATTGGTCGTAGGAGGACGAGGCAGGGGCCGTCTGCGCATCGGTCGCTGCTTCATTCGCTCGGCGCGACCAGTGCAATCGAATAGGTACGCGTGATCCACTATGCGTAGAGACCTTGCGTTCGAGGGGCCGAGACGCCTCTTCGCTCCCGTCGGCCGCGTTGTCTACCTCCGCCGGTCGCCTAGTATCGAAAAAGTGTCGCAGGCGGCTGAAATGCGGGTCATTGTCGACGGCGTCCAGGAGACGGAATACGCGTGTCCATGCTTCGACGCATGCCCGGAACCATGGCTCCGTCGCACATTGCTTGGCGCGCTCCAGCGTCAGTGGCGCAAACGGGGTCATCCGGGGCTTGAGCCACTGGCCATGCCCCAGATGAGAGCTCTCGTCGACAGGGCCATCACCTTCTTGCACAGGCACGACATCGTAGCTCAGAGCCGGCAGCGGCTCGAGCCGTGTAGCCAGCCCAATCGTGAAAAACCGATGTAGGGCCTCCATGTGGTCGTGAGTGTACCCCGTTCGGGGCGCCGCATGTATGACGTAATGTCACCGAGGCGACGGGGGCCGAAAGGGCGCAGGCCAATAACGCCCCCACCGGCCCACTCGGCGACCAAGTCGCGCGGCGCGATGCGCCGGGGCCGAGAAGGACACTGGGCTTACGATGGCGTGCGGAACAGATGGGACACGACCACATGATTCGTAGACACGCTATTGGACGGTGGAATACGCTGAGCCGCACGACTTGCCCAAGGCAAAGGAGCCAGCGCGCATGAAGCATGCCTTGGCACGTGCACAGGCCAGGTTGTGGCACGGCGGGCTGAGAGGACTGTTGCGGCCCTGGAACGTTTGGAACTGGCCCGCCAGCGATGGGCGCGCGAGAATCTCGTCGGTGATCGCGGCCCAGAACGATGCATTCAGCGGTGCGCTCTGGGGCCACAGCCCGTCGTCGAGCCGCACCGGTGCCGCATAGGTGCCCTGGGCCTGCGACGCACGAAAGTCGCCGTACGCAGCACGCGCGCTGTACAAGTGGTGCCACACGAGGCCGGTGTGCGTCTCGGTGGCGTTCTGCACATTCTGCAGCGGCGTGTAGTACTGGTCATAGTCCATGATTTCGAACGTCACGGGATCCACATGCAGCACACGGATGCCCGGGTTCATGTTGGTGAGCGGCGTAATGGCCGGCGAGTGCAGCGCGACGCCGACGGCGTCCTGGGTACGCTGGGAGACGCTGCTGGCATTGCCGTTCGTGTTGTGGTAGTATACACTGAACGTGTCTTCGTGCGAGTGCGCAAAGAACATGTGGGCAATGGTGCTGCGGAACCGCGTCACGATCTGGTAGAACAGGTTCGTAGGCAGGTCCATCGAGCTGTAGCCGTCCCAGCCAGGGAGAACGTGGCCGACGATCCATACTCGCTCATGCGCGTCTTCGGCGGCCTGGAGCTCGTCCGTCACCCAGCGCAGCACGCCACTGTAGTCGGGATCGGACGAATGGATGTAGTTGAACACGTTGCTGCGGTACCAAAAGTCGGTGTTGAACGTAATGACACGCAGCCCGCGGCGCGGCGTGATCGAGTAGCCACCGTAGTGGGTGCGCACGTCTTGGGCCTGTCGCTCGTTCACCCAGCCCTCCTGGTGCCACAGCTTGGATACATAGTCCCAGTCCCAGCTGAATTGGCTGCTGCGACCGTTCGGCAGCTTGCGAGGCGCCGCGTTCTCCGTCGGATACGAGTCGTGGTTGCCGATCGCCGCCACGACGGTCGTGTTCTGGAGGTGGCGATGCATGATATCAAACAGCGCCGACTCGGAGTAGTGCACCATGTCGGGCGACTCTTCCCACGTCTGGCCATGCGCCACAAGGTCCCCCGTGTAGAGGGCGAGGTCGTAGGGGCCGAGCTTCTCGATCGCTTGGAACGCCGATGCGACCAACGACCACGGCGCATCGCATCCCTCGTAGCCCCAGTACGGTGCGGGCAGCGACACATTCTGTGCGGGCACATGCGTCTGGTAGCCCGTGACGTTGTATGTGGTCGTATTGAACGAGTTGCTGTGGCAGCAGTACTTGTACGTGCACCGGGCCTCGGAGCCGACCGCGTAGCGAGCATCGAGGTGGATATCTGACGTCCAAAGGACACGCAGGTGTTTGTCTTGGGGCGTGCCTACGCGCTTCGATCGGCACGTCACATGGGCAGGCTCGTCGCGCTGGCCATGAAACCAGGCGTCCAGAAACGAGTCGGACAGCGTCTGGAAGGGGGGCAGCGGGCAGTACCGATAAAACAGCTGCGCACAGATCATGTCGGCATCGGAGCTGGTGTCTGACAGGTCGGCAAAGGACAGCAGCTGCGTAAACACGCCGCCCTGGCCGCCGGCCGTGTACGACAGCTCACAGGTCTTGTTCACGTCGGGGTTACGACCGAACTGCTTGTACTGGAACTCTTTGCACAGGTCGATGAGCACACCTGGCACCACCTCAGGGTGGGCGCGCGCCAGGGACTGGCCCAAGCGCAAGGCTTCTTTGCACCGGTCGCACTTGGACTGGCTCTGGTCGCGGATCGTTTTCGCCACCTGGGAGCGCACCGCGTCCTTCGACGCGGACAATGAGCTCGACGCCGCAGGGAGCACACCCGACGCACTCGGCGTCGTCGTGGGCATGTGGTCCGGATCGTTCAGCGAGTCAGGAAAATCCTTGCCATCCACGTCGGTGACCACGGGGCGCGGTATGGCCTCTTGTGCCTGGGGCGTAAAGTACATGCTGCGAAACTCAGAGGTAGGGAACGCCTTGGGCGCGGTGTACACCGGCGATCCTTGGCCATGAAGCGACCACGAGAACGTCGAGGTCGAGGCAGCGGTGGCGGCCACCGACGCCACCAGCGCGGCCCAACAGCCTACCAACAGGTACATCAAGAGACTTGTGTCACACGATCATCACCCTCGTATTGTTGGTGCGGTCAAGCTACATCGAACCAAGCCAATCGCAGGCCCTATCGCCCACACGTGCGGCCTACGTGCGACATTGCGCCGCAAAGTCGGTGGGCACATATTGGCTCCACATGTGAAGGAACGCGTCCAATGGCATCCAGTCCAAGTTGCCGTGCCGCGAGCGGATCGTGTGGCCACTGTACAGGACGCGCACAAACGTCTTCTTGTCATCGGTCGTCCACAGCTCGATCGCGATGTTGGACGCCATGCCTGGCCAGCGGAGCGACTCGATACCCAGGGAGCCAGCCAGGGGCCCGATATCGCCGTCGTGCATAAAGTGGTGGACGTACTGGAGCTCGCTCTTGCCACTCGACAGCTCCTTGAGCTGCTCGATCAGGTCGCGGATGTACAGCCCGCTCGTCAGCTTGATGGCCTCGGTCACGTTCTCGCGCGACACCCAGTTGTAGTTGTACTCCCAGTCGCCAGCCACAAACACCTGCTGCGCCTGTTCTGGCGTCACGCACTTGGACGGATCGTCGAGGGAGCATGGCAGTTCATAGCCGTTGCACAGGCGTGCCTGGAAGTTGTCGTTGTAGTGGTCCCAGTCCTTCTGCCAGTCGCTCGCGTTCGTCTGCAGGATCGCCTCGAGATCCTTGCGGAGAGCGCTCGTCTCTTGCAAGTGCTTCTGCCAGGCGTCCGTCTTTTGCGAGGCACTCTTGAGCTCGTCGACCTTGTCGCACGATGGCTCGTGCGTATCGACGCTCGAGGACTGCTCGAACACGGGCAGGGACTCGCGGTAGCCGATCCAGAGACCACGCAGCACACCGGCGGCCGAGTGCTGCGTCAGAGGCGCGGTCGACGTGCGGAACCACACGCGCTTGTGATCCGGCTCGCCGGGAATGACGTGGTACTTGTCCATGTACAGCTTACGGAGGTCCTGTCCGTGCTGGACGCCGTCCAAGTAGCCACCGAGCGTCAGCTGGGGGAACTGGCACGTCGAGTTTGTGAATTGCTGGTTCAGCGGGTTCAAAAAGTCGACGTAGGTGCGTGGATACACTGCCATAGGCTCAACATCGGGGCCGCCCGCGGGGCCTGCATACGAGTACGTCCGCAAGTCGGAGCACGTGTACACGTCCTTCTCCCCGTTCGGGAACAGGTGGTAGGCAGTGCGCTTCTGGTGGCGCTGGATGTACAGGAGCTTGGTCAGATTCGCATGCACGCTCTTGTTTTGCACGGGGCCCGGCTCCTGGTAAAACGACACGTCAGGGTGCGGCATGGAGCAGTACGAGTACGTGCCGTCGGAGGTCGTGTTGCGCGTCTCGCGCTTGTGTCCCATCATGGTCGCATTGTATCCGGGCTTGTGGACCACAGCCGGGTTCTTGAGATCAGGGTACAGCGTGTCCACGGCATCGGCCCACACGCACGAGAGCGCCAGGCCCAGGCACCATAACAAGCGGATCATGGTAGTGGAGGTCAAGGCGCGTCGGGCCCGGTGTGGAGCACGTGGAGCGCCCACGTTCCTACAGAGTTGGGTACGCCACGCGTGCGTCTACGAATAGCCCCTGACAGGACGGGGCACGTAGGGCTCTTCGAGGTACTTGATCTCGTCGCCCGTGAGCTGGATCTTGACCGCGGCGACGGCCTCGTCGATGCGGTGCTTCTTGCTGAGACCAACGATGGGCGATACGTCCTTCTTGCTGAGGAGCCACGCCAGGGCCACCTGCGCCATCGATACGCCCTTGTTCTTAGCGACCTCTTCCAGGCGCTTGATAATGGTCTTGTCGGCCTCGCTCGTGCCCTGAAATGCAGCGCTGACTTTGTCTGTCTGCGCCCGTTCCGTGTTCATTTCGCCGAGTGGACGCGTGAGTAGGCCAGAGGCCAGGGGGAACCAAGGCACGAGTCCCACACCCGTATCGTGGCAGTACGGGATCATCTCGCGCTCTTCCTCGCGGTACAGGAGATTGTAGAGGTTCTGCATCGAGATGAATTGGTGCCATCCGTGTTTCTCGGCCACATGCTGCAGCTGCTGGAACTGCCATGCCGCCATGGAGCTCGCGCCAATGTAGCGCACCCAGCCGCGCTCGACGACATCGTTGAGGGCACGCATAATCTCCTCCTTCGGCGTCTCGTGGTCGAGGCGGTGGATCTGGAGGACGTCGATGTACGTTCCCAGACGCTTCACACTCGCCTCGACGGCGTCGATGATGTGCTTGCGCGAGAGACCAAGGCGGTTCACAAACTCGCCGTCGTTGGTGGCGCTGAACGTGGGCGCGTTGTCATCGCCCACGGCGAAGAAGACCTTGGACATGATGACGACGCGTTCGCGAGGAATGTTGTACTTCTTGAGCGCCTTGCCGACGATCTGCTCCGACTGGCCGTTGCTGTAGACATCCGCCGTGTCCCAGGTGTTGATGCCGCTTTGGTAGGCGTGGTGGATCAGCTCCAGGGCCTCTTCCTCCTCGGTGAGCCAGTTCATCCACTCACGCGAGCCGAAGGACATGCATCCGAGAATGATGCGGGACACTTTGAGACCTGATTGACCGAGACGAACGTATTCCATGGTGGCGGGAAACGAACGTGGGTGGCGGCTGATCCGTGCGTGTGTCCTCCTCGGAGTTACGGCCATCACGTGAGAATAGCTCACCCCACGGCTGGCCGGGGTGGCAGCCGATCTGGGGGCAAGCAGGCAGGGTGGGCGCCAGTCGCGGCTGGGCACGATCGATGCCAGAGAGGCCCAGGCTTGGGTGCTTTTGAAGATGTGACTGTGATAGGAGAGCGAAAGCATGATCAAGATGCATCACGCGTATCAGATACGATCGCGGTGCGTTATCAGATGGCCTACTGTATAAAAACCCCCGTTCTTCGACGAACGTCTGCCTACATCCACAGCATGAAGCTCGTGTATCTTGGCACTATGATGGCTGCTTTCGCTGGTATGACCAGCGCTGACTACTGCAAATGCTCGGACGGCCAGCCTGGGACGCCCGAGATCGACCACGCCACGGAGAAGGCCTGTCACGAGGCCTCGGGCAACTTTTGCGGCGGCATGGGTTACTGCCAAACGGCGAGCCCTATCGAGAAGGTCTGCCAGAGTTCTGGTCTTTTCTCGATCTGCGTGAGCGACGACGAGTTTCACGGCAAAGGCTTTGACAAGTACTGTTAACGTTGGTGCTGCGTAGCCGTAGATGAGAAAGTATCGCACCATACTTCTCAACGTAGCTGTACGCGTTCTTGTGGCGCCGATGCGCGGCATGCACGCTGTTATGTACGAGAGCGGCCCCTGTGGGAGTGGGCACATCTCGGCGCCTGGGGTCCACCTACGCTTTGGCCTGTTCAGGCCCACGAGATGTGCCATGTATGGCGATGGGCGCTCTGATTGGGATGCCAAAGACCGAGTCCCTCGCCGTGAGTTTCATGTCGAGATCAGGCATGGGACATAGTGCCTCGTCCTTCTCATTCCATGCGCGATACGAGTCTTCGGTGGACGAGTCGCCATGCAGCACGACCTTCGTGTGGCTGTTCTCCTCTTCAGAGATTTCGACCTTGTCTGGTGGGACACGCCCTACAGCGAGCGTCGTTGGCACGAGGCATGTATCCCACAGGGCAAATGCCAAGATGCAGTGATGTACATTCGGCCAAGATGTGGAGCCGACAACATAGGCCAGGCAGTTGCAAAAGGACTCGAACGTGCGAAGCATGCCGACAGCACGTTCCATGCTAAAAAAAGGACCAATTTACCTCCACAGGGGGGGCCACAACGATAGAACTGTAGATTCTGTGCCCCAAGTCCGGAGTACGGACCCTTGCGACCGAGACCCATGATGTGGGGGCACTGGGAAAGCCAGCGTGGCGCCTCTCCAGGCAAGAACGGACCGGTAAGTGGATTGGTAGCGCCAGGCCACGACATGCCCTTCGAGCAGTGGTGTCGCAGCGGGGTGTGCAAAGAGTCAAAGGAGGCACACTGAGCCGGGAATAAAGCGCTCAAGCGGCCCGCGACTTGCGTCACCCAAGGACACAACTACGTCAGGCATGACTGGGGTTATTGTTCGAGAAGGTTTGCTAAGACGTACCAAGAACTACTAAAGATCGTGGCGAGAAAGGTACGACATGACGCACGCCAAGGTGCTCACACAACGTCAACGCTCCGACACCATCTGCCCGAAATGCAAAGACGCGTGAAAAACATCCGACACGTAAAGAAAGACTTGTCATGCCTAGCTGGACTTGGCAATGCCCATACGGCGAACGTCAAAGTTGAAGATGATAGAGCCCACCTGGAAGAAGGGAGAGCCCAGGAGCCAATCGTTCATTCCCGGCGAGCCGATGATAGACGAGAAGCACTTGTCACCAGCATAACCGAAATTCAGAGCTTCTTCAGGCAGCTTGAAGGTCTGCCCCAGGACCTTGAATTCCAGCTTCGGAGGATGCCTGCAATCGTAGGTGCCTTGATACGCGCCATCACCCAACTCCCGAACATCCATGCCATCGATCTGGTCGATTATATCCTTGATCCGGTCTTTCGGACCAGAAATCACATTCGTACCAGTGTCGAGAATAGCATTTTCCATCTTGTTTCCATTGAGCTCGACTGTCGTCCGCCAGAACGTCTTGTCCGTGTTCTTGTCAGACCAGGTGACAAGACCACCCAACTCAAAGGGGTCGATCTTGCCGACGCTGAGCGTGGCTTTGCCTCTCGGACGGAGAGTAAATTGATACGTGCTAGATTGAATGAGGTGCTGCTTCTTGGCGGCCCACATAAAAGTATCCTGTTCGACACCATACACCCTGTTTTCAGCCGTGGCGAACGAAAGGCCAAAGGTGCCACCTGTATCATCACCATCAAAGTCCTTACTGCCATGACCGATGGGAACATGCTTAGCCTTGACGCCACCGATGGACACGTCGTCGAGGTAAACATCGCCATACACATGGAGACTTGCGTAGGAGAAATCAAAGGGCTTGTGCAAATTCTTGGAAGTGAGGGACAACTTGGGGTGATACGAGGACTTGTCCATAAACAGGTCCGCGGAGCCAGTGTCGAACACGACGAGAGATTTTTGAGGAGGAAAACCAACCTCAATTTGGCCCGACCAAGCCTTGCTCCTGCGAAGACGAGTCTCACCACTGGCGCGCTTTTGCACGTTAGCATGGAGCTTGTCGACATAATCGAGGTTGACAATGTCCAGATGCTCACCCGTTTTATTGTAATGGTGTCTGGCAATAGCAGCGTATTTATGCAGGGCGTAATGCACGTCAGCCTCTATAGAGGCATCATGCGACGTCTCGTCTCGAAGGAGATCAATCCGAGCAGGAGAAGAAAGCGAAGCGAGCAGGAGAGCAAGCGTTGGCAAAACAAGCATGACTGTGGCAATGTGTTCATGCTCTGCGCCTTTTTAGCTTGTGCGAGGAGCCATGTTTTGACAGCATGGTGGCAGACGAATAATGCACCGATTGGATGAAAGCAGGCGAGATGAAACGTGTATCGCAACACATGTCCTACTGGAAGTGGAGGGGGGAACGTTTAGGGTCCATGGGGACTAAAGGCAAGAAAAGAAATATTTATGCAGATGGGCGTAAGACACATGAGATGAGGGGCTAATAGGAAAAGGCAGACGAGGAGGGATCGCTTTGATGGCAGGATAGAGACAAAATGTTACACACACGTAAGGCAACAGTTATAATGCGCACGAACGTGTAGGGTGCAATTACCGAAAGTGGCATGGGAGATCAGGCCCAAATGGGTAAGATCCGGCCAAGTGGAAGTTCAATGAGAATGTTGGGGAGCAGGGTCGGAAAAAAAGACCGAAAAGCATGGTTGTTGGCAACTTGGCGAAGTCGGAACGTGCATGCAGCAAAGACAAGTAGTCGAGAAAGGCGTAGGCAAGTAGTTTTTGAGAATGCTACACTGAAAGAATGAGATGGGACTAGTGCGCGAGCAGGAGTAAAGGTATGCAAGTGCAAAAGTGCCCATAGAACAGAGCAAAGAGCATATACAAGCGCAGCTATTCTGAGCGACGGATACACCTGCCATCGAGATCCACGAATGTCAGCCAGGATGCATGGAACACCCTCTAGCACGCAGTGACCCAGGGTCACTGAGTGGAGGTAAAACGAACGTGGAGGCATGTCTTTGACTGGGGCCTCGCCGTGGAGAAGCACGGACCAGAGAAGATGCAGCCTCCGACCCGCGTCCTGCTCTGCACGGATCGTAAGGCATCGAATAGCTATCGAAGGGGCAAGGGTCGCGGAAAACCAGATCATTAAAGCTATATCATTTCAAATATCAACTTGCATCATTAAAGTTCGTCGTGGAAGGCGCGTAATAGGGCATTATCACACACTTGCACCACTCGAGTGCGAAGGCACCGTGTGCCCAAGATGAAACGGGTCGGCGCGGAAGGAAGAGCCGTCACAGAACCACCCAGTTATCTGTACTTGGCAAAGCCCATGCGGCGAACATCATAGTTGAGGATGACAGAGGCCGTCTCGAAGAAGGGCGAGCCGAGGATCCAATCTTGCATGCCTGGTGTACCGAAAATGGCCAGCCGACACTTGTCATCAATAAAGCCAAAATTCATAGCAGGTTCAGGGAAGGTGAAAGTCTGACCGAGGACCTTGAAGCTCAAATGGGGAGGATTTTGGCAACTGTAGAAGCCCTCGTACGAGCCATCTTCGGCTAGTTTGACCGAGACGCCATCGAGGTTATCGAGCAGAGCCTTGACTTGGTCGGGGGGGCCGCCAATGAAGTTTGTACCGGTGTCGGCAATAGCGTTTTCGATCTTGTTGCCATTGAGTTCGGTCGTGATCCTCCAGAAGGTATGATCCGAGTTCTTGTCAGACCAAGTGATGGGACCGGCGAGCTCGAAAAGGTCGACTCTGCCGACGTTCAACGTAGCTTTGCCGGTGGGACGAAGAGTGAATTGATAGGTGCTGGATTGGATGAGGTGCTGCTTTTTAGCGGCCCAAGTGAAAGGGAGCTGTTGGACGTCAAAGCCACTGTTTTCGGAATTAGAGAAGGATAGGCCAAAAGTGCCGCCATTGCCATTGTTAAAGTCGCCATTGCCATGACCGATGGGGACATTGGAAGCCTTGACACCACCGATGGCGACCTTGTCTGTGTACAGATCGCCAGCCACATGCTGTGAGCCATAGGAGAAATCGAACTGCTTGTGGAGATTTTTTGAAGAGAGAGACCATTTGGGGTTGTAGGCAGCCTTGTCAAGGACGAGGTCAGAGGAGCCAGTGTCGAACAGAGTGAGAGTCTTTTGAGGGGGGAAGCCGACTTCAATTTGGCCAGACCAAGACCTGTCGCTGTGAAGGTTAGAATGAGCACTGGCGCGTTTTTGCAGATTGATATCGTCGAAGTTGACGATGTTCAAGTGCTCACCGGTCCTGTTGAAATGGCGACGGGAGATAGCAGCGTACTTGTTGAGAAGAGAGAGTAGATCAGGCTTAAAGTCGATAGAATCTGGCTTGTGATGGCGAAAGAGATCGATACGAGCGGCGGAAGAGAGAGAGACGAAGAAGAGAGCGAAGAAAGGAAGCAGCAGCAGCACCATGGCGGATGCAGACCCGAAGAAGAAATGAGAGGCATATTTAAGGGTGAATCAAAGAGAAAGCGGCTTGGATGAAAGTATCAAGGACAGGATGATGATTGGATGATGTCAGGGAGGATGAAAGGAGTAAGGTAGCCCACCATGGGGGCGTAGGAAAAGGCTTGGGCGTTATGCAAATGGAATTGGCGGAGCGCCAAAAACGGAGGGAGAGGGGAGGGTAGTGAATAATGATTGGGTGGTGAAGGGGAAAATGAAAAGGGAAATGTGGCCCATCACGCGCCGAAAGTGGAGGATAAAGGGGGACGGGGGACAAGAAGCAGGGAAATTAGACGAGGAAAGACCACGTTTAGTTGGAGGCAAGGGCGGAAGGTAAAGGGACGAGATGGCAGAAGGACGGAAAGAAAGGGGAAGGAAACGAAGAAAGAAAACGTGCGAGAAGAAGTAAAGTAGGCTAATCCATAGAAAAAGACAGAGTGGTGTAACAAGAAACCCTGGGGAGGAAGGTAGGAAAAAGAGGCTGATAAAAACGAGAAGGATAGATATAGAAGTGTGAGAAGCTCAAAGGTAGAATAGAGAGCAAGAGGCACAGGGAAATGGACAGAAGAGTAAGGATTAAAGAGAAACCGAAGTGCAATGACATGAGTAGAGAGAGAATCAGAAGAACACTTGTGTTAGTGTGAGTGTGAGTGTTAGTGTGAGTGTGAGTGTTAGTGTTAGTGTTAGTGTTAGTGTTAGTGTTAGTGTTAGTGTTAGTGTT
>ERZ501045.229-NODE-229-length-13234-cov-6.216784_pt1 | contig 13234 bp, 10 predicted proteins | sample MGYA00510870_ERZ501045 | MGnify/ENA primary metagenome ERZ501045 (study PRJEB25958, sample SAMN03398505) | human skin metagenome | study: EMG produced TPA metagenomics assembly of the Human Skin Microbiome Metagenome (human skin metagenome) data set. | reverse complement strand
ATACGTTCCAGTCCATCAGCCGAGAAGAACTCGATAACCTCAACCACTTTTTCGCGGAACGCAAACTGCGTGTCAAGAACGAGCTCACCGAGGAGGCGATGGGCATCAAAGCATCCGTGGACGAGCTACTGGGTGACGATGATGACGAAGATGAGTCCGGCAAGCGCCGTCGCGATGACGACGACGACGATGACGAAGAAGAAGACGAAGACTTTGAGGCCGATTCAGATGACGACGACGGTGGCAGTCCATCCGAAGGCTCGAGTGACGACGAAGACGACGACGCCGTGCCGGACGAAGACGACCCACCCAAGTCGAAAAAGCCCCGGACATAGTGGAGGTAGGTATCTTGCTCCTTTCCGCCCATGACGGAGGTAGTGGTCATTGGTATAGGGTATGTGTCGCCCACTCATGTGTCAGGGGACCTACGTGTTCCGGCAAGTCGACGCTCGCGAGCGATCTGCAGGCGATTCTGACGCCGCGTGCCGGTGAAGCATCGACCATCGTGTCCGTGGACGTCCTGCATCAGGACGACTTTTGTCCTCCCAGCGAGCAGATTCCATGGAACCAGGCGTGGCAGGTCCAAGATTGGGACACGCCACATGGATCAGTACGTATGAATGACTTACCTTAGTCGGATTACGCCCGTCTTGCTCGTGTGATCCAATATTTCCGAGCGCACCAAAAACTACCGGACGATTTCCAGAGCTTTGAGTTCCGACGAAGCAATTATACCTGTTCGCTTAGCCCTGAGGAACTTGCCGTCCAGCGCAGGCGATTTCATACACAGGCCTCGCATGACGGACGGCCGGCACCTCGTATCGCTATCCTACTAGTCGAAGGCTTCTTGCTCTATTACAGCGCGGTTGTTCGCACGCTGCTGGATATCCGCTTGTTCATTCGCATTCCTCGAAACACGATGCACAAGCGACGCAAAGAGCGCGCCAACTATATTTTGGATAATGGCGAGGTTTGGCAAGATCCACCATTCTACTTTGACCAGATCGTGTGGCCCGCGTATCTTGAGGCCCATGCAGGCATGTTTGAACACGGCGATCCGGAGCATGGTAAAGCCATCGCACCACAAAATGACGAAGCTCCAAACGGCGGAGCCCTCCGAAATTTGATCGTGCTGGAAGGCGAGTCCTGCACCAAACCTCAATTGGCCTTGGCAGCCTGCGATGTCATCCGCCCATCCCTGATGTCGTAGCCGCAGCGTAGGACACTCTTTTAGAGTGCATAAAAAAGGGAAAAGCCGAGACCCGACCGGGGGTCGAACCCGGGACCTGCGCCAGCCAGCTTATGGAGTACCAGGACTCACCGGAAAGCGCCACTCGTTCCACTGAGCTATCGGGCCGAAGCACTCCACTTCTATGGGGACTATACACACTTGAGCTAACGCTTTGATTCGCCATGTCGGTCTCAGCCGCTGCGTTTGGACTCGCGCATCCGGGAGGGAATAGCTCCTGTACATCATATACGCAGGGGGCAAGGAGAAGGCGCCATGTCGTTCACGCCGCAGAAGGCCATGGCACATGTGGTATCGTTGCCGCTTACTTGTTCTTGGTAAGACGGTAGCTGAAGCGCTTGCGTGTGGGTGCGAATTCGCCGAGCTTGTGCCCGACCATTTCTTCCGTGATGGTCACAGGAAGATGAAACTTGCCATTATGCACCAAGAATTTGAGTCCCACAAAGTTGGGCAGAATGGTGCAGCTCCGCGCATTCGTGCGAATAGGCGCGTTGTTCTTCAGAGCCTGCTGTAAGTTGGGGAAGGGCACGAAAAAGGGGCCCTTCCACGCAGAGCGCGAGCTTCGCACCGCCGAGCCAAACATGGCGAGGAAGAGGGCAGAAGAAGGCGAAGGAGGGGGATTGGTCGGCGCCAATTACAAACGACTATGCACCTCCACGTGATGAGAAGACTGGGCCCACCGCGACAAGAGTTCGTGCGCCAGGGCTTCGGGGCCAGGTACGCTGAGGGTGAGTGCGTTGCTACGTACGTGACTGGGTGGCCATGTCGTACGACGCCATGGCTTTGTTGGTCGTTTTGTGAGCAGAGCATGCTTTTGACTTGCTCTTTCGTAGCGAAAAAGGCTTCTTCCAATTCGTTGTCGAGGTCGAGCCGGACCTGCGCATCGGGTGTCTTGACAAAAGCCAAGAGCCCCAGCATGAGCTGGGCGGGAAAGGGCCATGGTTGCGAGCTGGGTCAGCCGATGGTACGTACCACTGATACGACACGTGGCCGACGTCGAGGCCTGTCTCTTCCATGGCCTCACGGCGTGTCGCCTCCTCGATAGATTCCCCCTGTTCCACAAAACCGCTGTGGTAAGAAGAGTATACGTACGCAATACACGAATACAATCCCTTAGGCCAGCCTCGCTTCCGTGCTAGCAGGATCTTGTCGTCACAGACAACGCCCACGAGCACGACGGGATCGGTGCGCGGATGAGTATAGTTTTGCAGGGAGCTCCATGCCTCGCACTCTTGAGGCGGTGCGCGACCGCCAATCTCCAGCATGGAGCATGGATATGCGTGCTTGGCCAGCGCCGTGCCACATACGCGCTTGTGGCCGGAGAGGGCCGAGTACTGCTTGCTGCCACAAGAAGGACAGTGCCGCGTACGCTCGTTCCAGTCGATCAGGGAGCGTGCCATGCTCACGAGAGCCGTGTCTTGGGGCGCCAAAGAGCCTAGTGCCTTGCGCATATCCAGGACGTCGCACGCCTCCGTCCACGCATGACGGTGCTGCGACCGTGCGGTGAGGGAGAGCACAAAGTAGGGCATGCCTGTAGGAACATGCAGGCCAGGCTCGGCAGGCAAGCTAGGCCCATCTTCGCGCATCTCGATACCAAGAAAGGCCAAGGACAAGAGGGGCGAGATCAGGCCCTGTGTACTGCCAAGCCATACTTTTTGAGGACTGCCTTCGCGCATGCGCAGGTTGTACGGCTCGGGGCCGAATACGCCATACTCGGGTCGATCGACGCAGGCGAGGACGGTGGACCGCACGTCAGACCACGAGGCGAAGTAGACCTGCTTTCGGCGCGCCGCGGTCTTGTGCACGAGTGGATGTCCACGGTCTAGAAGAAGAATGCGCGCGGCGTCGCTCGTGAGCGCGGCGTTCAGGAAGGCATTCGAGCCACGCAGCCAGGACACGCGATCGAATCGGAGGCCGGCGCAGGTGGCCGTGGATGACGTCATAAGGCACACTATGGGGACGATACGAGCTTAGTCAGGGCCTGGGCCAAGTGCTGCGTGGCCACCGGCCATTTATGGTACGGCCCAGGGATCGGGCCCCGTTGGGGATGCTCGACCTGAAAGAGCGGTGTCAGGCGGGGAGCCAGCTCGTTCAGGACGTTGGCGTGATCAAAGAACGGGTGGCGTGGAATGAGCGCGATCCAACGCAGAAACGTGAGGAGGTCCTCGACGAGACGCTGGGCGTCACGCGCCTCGGCGGGCGAGGCCTTCGACGAGACGGCCCACGTTGCGGCCTGCCAGAGCACACGGGGGAGCGACAGGATCCAGGTGTTCCACAGTGGGGTATACAGTGCATCGATGTTCGCTTGCAGGGATTTGTACGTCGGCAGCATAGCGAGTCGCGCAAGGAAGCGGAATGCCGCGGCTTGGAGCGTTCGATCACGCAGGGTATCGAAATGGGTCAGCAGAGCTGCCATGACGTCCGTGTGGCCGTCCATCGGTGAGGATACGACGAGCCAGAACGTCGGGAGCAGGGCCTCGTACAGGGCAGGCGACAGAAAATTCTCTGACAGGAGATCGAGGAGAAAGGGGACAGACGACAGGTGGTGCGCCTTTTGTGTGGCGACCGTGTAGAGTGCCACGAGTTCACAGTACACGACATGGAGATGTAGCATCTCGCTTTTCTCGGCAAAGTAGGGCGCCAGATGCGTCAAAAGCTGACTCAGTTGGGGCAAAGACGGCACGGCGACGCGCGTCGTGCCTTGCGAGGCACCCGCGGCCAGATGCGACGTAATGGTCCTGCGCCATAGAAGCAGGTATACTTGCAGGATATGCTGAGCCAGCTCGGCGTGCGCCTCCGATCGATGGCCATCAGGGGAAATGACGCTGGGCAAGGCATCGAGTAGCGTCGATAGCAGTGATGGGTGCAAGATGCGTACGAGGCGTTCATGTGCGCTCACAGGCGCCTCTTGACTCGTGGCGCCATGTACGAGGGCTTCGTGGATCTCATAGGATGATGCGCTGGGCATGGCTGCTATGGTCCACGACGCACATGCCTTGCTGGGCTGAAACAGGCCTTCAAAGTGCTCGAGATCGCTGGGCGACGCGAACGCCGACTGGAAGCACCACATGCCGTGTTCCTCTTGGTCCGTCACGGACAAAAACTGACCGAGCGCACGCAGAATACGCAGTCGCTGCGACGTGCCCAACTCGACCGACGCCGTCGACGCCGTCGACAGACCCAGGCGTTGGCGGTGTGCATCGGCCGCGACGCCCAGCATCGCAAAAAACGCCTGCAGTAAGCGCTGACCGTGCCTATCAGAACCGCTGTGGGCGTCCAAAGCACTTTCCCAGTCCTCGGTGGCAAGAGCAGGCACCTTGTCGAGCAGCAGGGACAGGACGCGCAAGGCATCGATTCGCACGGCCATGGAAATGTGCGACATGGCAGACGTCGTAAGCAGCAGCATGGAGGGTGCAAATGGGGCGAACGCCTCGTCGTCAAGACTGTCAAGCAGGACGCCAAAGTACGTCGCCACCGCACCTCGAACATGCACGTCGTCATCGCCCAGGAGTGGCAAGGCGGCATTGATCAGAGCTGCGCAGTGCAGTTCGAGAAAGCCCGCATACGTTTTCACGAGCTCGAGCATGCCCATGACGGCGTCTTTTCGCACGCCGGGCGAAGGATGATGCGTGTGTTGCACGAGATCACTGAGCGTCTGCCGACGGCGCGTCGTCACCTGGTGTGACCGATCGAGCAGGATCGACTGCTGCGGCATCGCAATGGCCTTGGCGCGGAACGACGTGTCCGTGGCATTGCTCGCCGCCTGCTTGCCCTTGCCGAGCTTTTGCTTGGTCTTGGTGAAATCGACCGCGGGCTTCGTCGCTTTGCGCTTGGTGCCCATGGTGGAAAAAAAAAGGGGGCCCAAGCTGGGAGTGAGGTACGCGCCTCCATACACGAGTTGCATGCGCCTCGCATTGGCACTGCGACGCCACCGCCATGGTAAGTAGGGGCTGCCCTGTGGGTCGAGAGCTATACACCTTATAATGTCATCTTATCACCTAGGGCCTCTGGCGTGTGCGCCGCTGGGAGGGTATCAGGCCGTGCCAGGTTTTTCGTCGGGATTCGTGATCCAGAAGTGGATAAATACACCGTAGGCCGCCGCCACAATCAGCACAGACGTGACGCAGCCCAGCACCGTCCAGAAAGCATGTGGCCGACACAGTGAGCCGTAGCTCTGCTCGCCGAGCTCGGCTTCTTTTTTGACGCGCTGCTTCTCTGTCATGCGCATGACACCGCCAAAGTAGCGCCGGTCCAGGACATGGTAGAGGCCCCCGTACAGGGCTTCGAGTCCCTTGAAGGTCAGCACCAGGTACAGCATGTAGTCGTACTTTTCGCGCATGGGCTTGCCGTGCCTCACTGCTCGGTCTTGGAGCGATCCACCAGCGACTTGCATGATGGTCTCGCCAGATGCATTGAACGCCTTCAAAATACCATGTGCTGTGCCCATGTGCGTTTGCCGACGCACAAGCAGCGGCACAGTCGCGAGAAACGGCACGCTGTTCAGTGTGTACCCAAATGCATCGAAGAGCATCGGTACGACAGGATGCACATGGGAAAAGCCCATCAGCGACATGGCTATGATGTAGAAGCAGGCACACACCGAAATGGCAGCACTTCGGTAGCCCAACTTGTCGAAACCGAGGCCCACGATGGGCGTGAGCACGATGGGTATAGCATAGTGCATGGAGTACTTGTACGCCGCCGACTTGAGCGACGCCACATTGTCCTCGCCGCGGGTCACGACCATCATATCGACCGTGTTTGACTCGTACGCGGCAACGGCGCCGGTTTGGAGAAGCTGTACAAGAATGAGGATCCAAAACGCGGCGGGCACCTGGGCGACATGGTCCCAAAACTGGCCCAAGAATGCGGTGACATGCTGCCAAGGCGACATGCGACGTCGGTGAGGCATGGACTGGGCTATTTTCCGAGGTGCAGGCAGCGTACGTTCGTGCAAAACATATACCAGACACAGCACCCACGCAAAGACGCTGAAGATGAATCCGAGCCATAGGCCCCAGTACCACCTGCCTGTCGCTTCCATCAGCGGAGCCGGTATTAGTGCGCCCATAAGACCAAACACACGCCCGATAGCGACGTCGAATCCCGTCACGAGGCCCAGCAAGCCAGGTCCATCCACCGTCGAGCCACGAAACCAGTGTGCATAAATCTTGAGTTGACACATGTGTGTCGTAACATTGCCGATCCCCATGAGGATCTCGCCGCCATTGATCATGTTGAATTCGCCACGCGATGCACCGAGGGACAGCACAAGATTGCCTACCGCGATGCACGTCGAGCAAAATAACGCAATGTAGCTGGGGCCATATACGTCGACCAACACGCCTGAAAAAAACGGCAGCACCGTATTAATGAGATTGGAGGCAGATGTCATGACACCATACTTGGCATTATCGATGAGATGTCCCCGGTAATAGGTGTTCTTGAGGATCATTGGTTTGAGCACAGGCAGCGCCGCCAGTGTGTAATTGGCGCCAAACGTCAGGAACAGGGTGGTGAGCACCACCGTGAGCTTCTCCTTCCATGTGGCGCCTACTGCACCCATCATGACATTCTGGTCATGCTCTTTTTTGCCATCCGTCGATGCTGTTTCGCTGTGCTTGGTAGTGCTTTCTGTATCCTCGTCGATCAACGTATGCGATGATGGCATGAAGAGAAGGTTTGGACTGGCCGCGCCTCGCCGTGTAAGGGGACTTTCTCTGGACAGCTGACGCTTGTTCCTGGTAACGAACTCAATGCTCGTGTTTACCGACGTTCTAGTATGGGCTTACGGGCTAGGAACTTCTATGGCATGCTCAGCAGGTCGCTAAAGGCTTGCTTCTCACTTGTCCCATACGGGACCAGGGTAATGTCGAAAAAGGGCCGCATTTGATCTCCACAATCCAGCAGAGGAACGTACACGTGTTAGCTCTCTGTGGCGAGAGCCCCACAAGTGGCGTACAATGACCTGTCATTATGCACACGAGGCATACCCCGTGCTCCATGCATGAACTTCTGTAGGTGCGCCTCATGGGAAAGGGGCCGAGCAGGCCAACATAGGCACCATTAGAGGAAGCGGAGCGAGTCTTAGAACAAACCTAAAAGACAGCCATGTACAAAGGAACATTCACAGCCACCCACATATACACGGGGACTCACGACTCACAAGATGCAGGGACTTAATGGATGACTCGGTGCATGATTCGTCATTGGACGGCATACGCGGGTATTTACCAACTCCGTCGAGATTCGTTTTGAAAAAGGCTAGTGAGTCACATGATACGACTAGGGACAAATAATATATAAGTGGGTGCCGAGGGGCCTAGCCCTGCATGTTACTAGCAGAGGCCTTGGCAGAGAGAGCCGAGGCACAGCGGCAATATGAACAGGTGATGCAGCGATTACTGCGAGTTGTACGAGTACAAGAGGGAGATGCCCCCGTAGAGGATCCTGAAGAACTGCTCGCGAGTGCCAACGGGATTTTGGACCGTATGGAATGGCTGATCCGGTGTATTAACCGGACGAACATGATGACCATGATGGATGAGAAGCATACGCTGACAGATGCGATAGCATTTCGAGATATGGCTCTAAAGCGACGGAAGCTGTATTCGGATGTGGCAGCCAAGGCCAGTACGAGTCAAGATCGGTACTCACGGAGTGAAATTAAGTATGTGAACGTGATGGACGTACGGGAGATGCAAAAGAAAGTGGACAAGCTAGCAGCAGAGTACCGTCATCTGGACACACGCATACAAAAAATGAACTGGGAGGTGGCGTTAATCGAGAGGTGAGGAGCAAACAGCGAACAGAGGGTGGTAATCGAGTGGTTGGCTAGCGTGCACAATCTGAGATAACACATCCAAGTGTCTCAGCATGCAGGTTCGACCCAAGGGGCAAGGTCAAGAGTTCGATTCTCTTTCACAGAGCAGCCCAGACAGCGCACAGGTGCACAGGGAACAGACTACAGTGTACTACCACGTGCAGGAGCAGCCACTCGATGAGGGAGGGACAGGGGCCAAGCCTCTCTGTCGCTGTATTCTAAGCACACATAGATGTCCATGTATGATAGCCATTCAACACATTACAGAAAAGTCGAGCGACGAGGTCAACGCGAGTCCGACAAAGATGCAAGGAACCAAAACTGCTTGGCAGGTACCTAGGACACTGAGTGGAGGTGAAACCAAGTCTTCAGGAAGCGGCCGACCGTGCGGGGGACGCGGATATATGCACACTCCCACGGAGCCGGAAGACGCCTAACTCGGATTTTGGGTATCATTTGCTCATGCGTTTCGAGCACCCAGGTACGTCATGTACGTAATGTGATGCAACTCTTTATTCACTTATCACCATAGAATCACTACAGGATGCATTGCAAGATGACTGTTTTGTGATTGAACGGAGACAGGATCATTGGCTTTATGCTTTTAGGCCCCTATCCTTTGAGCAAGTCTAATCAAAAGCATGCCACGCCATCATCACAATAGAAGCTACTCAGTCAGGTGAAGTAGGAAGCTCGGATGTCGTTTGAACCAGCAACCATACGGCTTTGTGGCCGCTCTTTCTCTCCTTGTCTTCCTTTTCAAAGCTCCTCTGGCGCTTGAGTTGCTCGGAAGAATATTCACGGTTCAACTTAGCAAGCTCACTTTCTCGCTTCCTTTCTGCTTTGGCTAAGTCGTTTGTTTTGCCTTTCCGGTGTGCTTTCATGGTATCTTTCTCCGCCTCTCGCTCAATCTTTGTGCGCTCTTTTTCATATTCTCTCTGGTCCTTACTCCGTTCCCGTTCGCCCTTCATATATTTTTTTTCCAACTTACGAAGCTGCCTGGGCGTGAGTTCCCCTTTCGCTCGAAGCGTCGCAAACATTTGATCAGCTTCTGTTGGTGACGGACCCTGTTTCTCGAATGCATCAAATCGATCCTCCATAACTTTGCGCTGAGCCTTTCTTGATGTGTATGCGGTCTGTTTGTTGCACAACTCCTTCAGCTTGTTCGTCTGTGGAGACGGCGCTGGTACTTGGTCCGTCACTGGCGACAACCACGGCATGAGATGAGAAAGTCGGCGCTCCTCAATGGACATGGTGGCTGTGACATGATCCAGCGGAGGCATCTTGGCCGCCTCAGGAGGAATGTGCCCCAGACGCACCAAAGCATCAGTGGTGCACATCTGCACCGACAGGCCTCGTGGGTTAAAGTATTCGGCATTCACACGTCGAAGAAACGTTTCACCACGTATTTTGCTTAATGCATATACAGTGGCTTTCGATCCTAGCGACGTAACAGCGCCCGCCAATTGCGCCCAGTGATACGGGACAAATCCAACCAAGGCACCCACTGCATCCAAAATCTGCAGCGGCACAAAGTCTGCACAGATTATATTCATATTGTCAATGAACTCGACAAACTCATCCATGGGTACATCATATTGTTTCAATTCTGGGGCGTAAAGTCTTGCGAATGGTGCACCAGCACGAGACTGGAGACGTGGAATTCCAACCGGGCGCTGTAAAGGTGTATGATCACTCTGTGATGGCGGTCGGTGCGCAAAGCTCAGCGCATCATTTAAAATCTCTGTCTCTACCTGTTCATCAGTTGGTTTTGACTGTCGCTCGCTGTAAGGGCGATTCAACACGGGCCATTTCATGTCGTTGGTGAAACAAGATAGACGACATTGCGTGCGTTTGAAAATGGCAAATACCCGAAGCAACACTGTCGTTGGTCGAGCAAAATTGCGCGCCTGGCTGGACTGTGGGGCTAATGATGGAAGGAATTATGCTATGCACCTGGATGTACCAATCACAATAACTCTTTATAAAAACAACGCATCAGCATTTGCATAACACTAGTAAACAGTGCGGATGAGTTATGACACCATAACTCGGGCGCATTCCATCACAGGGGCAAAGAATGATGACTAGTAACCAAAGGTGCAAGAAAGTCACTGAGCCTACAGCGAATTGGATGTCCTAGTACATGATGTGATATCTCTTTATATTCGATCATTTGTCGATGACCCCTGCCATTCTAGCGTAGGGTTTGGCAGTTTTTTGGACATTGTTATGAGCTGATGCGTTTGTTACCAATGGGTCTATCGAAATAGTTTTTACACATATTTTGCTAACCCAAGAGTGAGTTTTGTGATAGTGTTGGCATTAGACGAGGTTGTTGTGACATAGTTGGAATGATAGGTCTAGCCCCAGACGCTCCTATTGAAGATAGGAGTCAACAAAGAGTATCGAGGCATCCGGTTAATGTCTCACATCTTTCGCAACCCGTTTTTTAACACATCATACGGAGCTTGTTATCATGTCGGCTGCGCTCGGAAGAGTCGTCATAAAGCATGCCTTCATTAACGAAGTGCCCACGAGATCATCCAGTAGATCAACAAGTATGTCGAAACCTGCATAAACTGGCGCCATGCAAAGTGGGTACAAAAGTGCTTAAAAGGAAAGAATAGGAGACAAACATGGATGCGAACAAAGCGAGTTGATAAGACACATGGAGAAAGGAACCAAACCGGCTGAGACGCCGTAATATGGGCCACCCAGTGAGATTTACAAGAAAAATGCAAAACATACATTCAGTTTGGAGCCACAAGGCGTATAAGATATGGTATAACACTAGAGAGGTGAAAAAGACGCGTCAAGCGTAAATCAGAGGCACTATCAGAGCGAGCAAAGGCACAAAGGCAATATCTAGGTGGTCGCAAACAGGAAGTATATCGAAAAAAACTAAACGTGATATAGAATAGACGAACGACCGAAGAAAACGGAAAGGCGGCAAGGATGTATGGAAGCAAAGCTAAGTGGCAAGTACCAAGGACACTGGGTGGAGGTGAAACCAAGCCCTGACCATTTTGTCGAAATGGGGCGACCGTGTGGGGAAGTGGAGAGGAAAGCACGAATCAATCGGGAAGAGCAACTTTGGAATCAAATTCTCGCGCGGCACACTGCAGGTTTCAAAGATATCAAAATTTCCATAACTAACTAATCCCATGTACAATCAACAAAAAACTATAGAAAGCATTGGAAGAAAGGGGTATAAAAGGGCAATATCATAGAGACACGAGCAACATTGAAGTGCAGGCACAATGTACCGAGATTTGCGAGAGATGAACCACCCAAAAAAGCATCCAGGAAACTACTTGTACTTGGCAAAGCCCATGCGGCCAACATCATAGTTGAGGATAACAGAAGCAATTTCAAAAAAGGGAGAGCCAAGGATCCAATCTTGCATGCCGGGTGTGCCATGAATAGACAAGAAGCACTTGTCATTATCGTAACCGAAATTCATGGCTGCTTCAGGGAATTTAAAGGTCTGTCCAGCGACCTTGAAGCTTAAGTGAGGAGGGTTCTTGCAACTGTAGTAGCCCTGATACGATCCATCATCGGACTGCTCGACAGAAATACCATCGAGCTTGTCCAACAGCTCCTTGACTTCTTCGTTCGGGCCGGCAATCACGTTGGTACCCGTGTCAGCAATAGCATTGTGAATCTTGTTCCCATTAAGTTCCACACTGATCCTCCAAAACGTCTTATCAGTATTTTTGTCCGTCCAAGTAATGAGACCGCCCAACTCAAAGAGATCGACCTTGCCAACGTTGAGACTGGCTCCACCGTTGGGACGGAGAGTGAATTGATACGTGCTGGATTGAATGAGGTGTTGCTTCTTGGCAGCCCATATAAAAGGCTTTTGGTCCACTTCAAAGCCGCTGTTCTGAGAATGGGCGAAGGAGAGGCCAAAGGTCCCGCCAGTGCTATCACCATCAAAGTCTTCTTTACCGTGACCGATGGGAACATCCCTGGCCTTGACGCCGCCAATGGCGACCTTGTCCGTGTAAAGATCACCATAGACATGGAGACTTGCGTAAGAAAAATCAAATTCCTTGTTCAACTTCTTGGACGTGAGAGAGAGTTTGGGATGATATGAAGACTTGTCAATGACGAGGTCAGAGGAGCCAGTGTCGAAGACGACTAAAGCCTTTTGCGGGGGGAAACCGACTTGAATTGTGCCGGACCAAGCCTTGTCTCTACGAAGAGACGTCTTACCGATAGCACGCTTCTGCTTATTGACATGATCCATGTTGACGATATTCAGGTGCTCACCAGTCCTGTTGTGATGACGGTTTGAAATAGCAGCGTACTTGTTCAAGATGTACTGCATTTCACCTTTGAAAGAGGTAGCATTGTTTTTCACATCCCGAGAGAGATCGATGCGAGCAGCGAAAGAGAGAGAGGCTAGAAGGAGAGCAAGCGTTGGAAAGAGAAGAAGCATTGCTGGTAAGGTGATGAAGGCCGCAAGCATGAGTCCCTTTTTATGCATATTTCTGAGGGGCGGGGCGGCATAATTGAATGAAGAACCGATTGGATATCATCGGGATAGAAGAAAGGAAGAATGCTGCTCATCTTACGCCCATGAAGGGATACGGGTCTTTGGCTGGCGCATGTAGTGGAGCCCTAAGAGAAAGGATTATAAGGAATTCGCCGATTGGAGGAAGTAGGGCCAGACGAGAGGATTAATGCGGCCCATTCAACGCCTTATGACGGGCAATAGGGTCTTTCGAGTAGAAATGAACGAATAGAATAAGAGAATGGAAGAAATAAAAGAAGGCGTCAATCACGTGAGGAGAGCGGGCGATTAAGTGAAGGATGGACAAAACTGAGAAGGCGCTAAATTCCGTGTCGTCGAGAAAACGCGGCAAAAAAGAATCAGGACAGCTAGAACAGGATTCTTACAGGGACACAAGAACTAAACGTAAACAAGAGCATGATTTTGGAGGATAGAGGTTTAAAATATGGAGCAATAGCTAGAATATTGTGTCGAGACAAGATTATATCACCGCAAGGCGGAATAAGAAAAATGCATTAGCTATTCAAGATAGAAGGCAGACGCACTAGAAGAAAAAACCATTATATAACTTAGAGGAAGGATTCATGTTAGTGTTAGTGTTAGTGTTAGTGTTAGTGTTAGTGTTAGTGTTAGTGTTAGT
>ERZ501045.228-NODE-228-length-13251-cov-6.040846_pt1 | contig 13251 bp, 6 predicted proteins | sample MGYA00510870_ERZ501045 | MGnify/ENA primary metagenome ERZ501045 (study PRJEB25958, sample SAMN03398505) | human skin metagenome | study: EMG produced TPA metagenomics assembly of the Human Skin Microbiome Metagenome (human skin metagenome) data set. | reverse complement strand
GCTCGCGTTCCAACTCGCGCTGTGCACGCTGCAGGGAGCGAAGGTGTTGTCGCAACCGTTCTGCAGGCGTCACAGTCCGGCCAAACAGTGCTTCCCACAAGGACATGCTAAAGGGACAATTATCGAGTGTGGGACAATGGATGCCAAGCCCAAGAAATAAATTATACAAAATAGCCCTACCTTCGACGCGTTGCTCTCAGCACTCAACCATGGCATCCATTATCCCACCCAAACGCCCTGTGCGTGCAGGCATGCCCAAGCTCGTCATGCCAACAAGTGTAACTCCAGATGCACCCGAGGACACGAGCCGGATCGATTCTACCACGGGTGAGACGGACGCCACGATCATGCCTCGTGCCATACCTTCACAGCTAGGCCTTGGGCTTGAGACACAGATGGATGAGCTCAAGCGCATGCTGGACGATATGAAAACGCCTGCTTCCGTTTCATACGAGTATGGTGGTGTAGATATGCAAGTCCAGGCATCGGGAGACAGTGGAATGACGTCGAGCTCGAATTCGAGCAGCTGGCACATGCCTCAAGACCCTTCGTCCGTCTCGTTCATGCGTTCCAACAGCTCATTAGAGCTTGAATCGAGCATACCGCCTGCTTCTGAGCATGCTAACGACATTGAAGTGCTTGCATCACTAGGCGAAGGTGCCAGTGGCGAAGTGAAGAAGGCTCGGATCAAGAGCACCGGCAAGATCATAGCGCAAAAAGTCATTCCGACCTCGCCTGACCCGATGATCCACCGGCAGCTTCTGCGTGAATTGAATGTGAACAAATCGTGCAAGAGTGAGTACATTGTAAATTACTATGGTGCATTTTTTGAGCCAGAAACGGCGAGTATTACCATCTGCATGGAGTTCTGTGAGGCAGGCAGTATGGACTCGATTTACCGTCGTGTCAAGGCGCGCGGTGGACGCGTGGGCGAAAAGGTTCTGGCCAAGCTGGCCGAGTCCATTATCAAGGGTCTAGAGTACCTGCATCAGTGTCGCATTATTCATCGCGACGTCAAACCTAGCAATATTCTCGTGAGGCGCGATGGCCAAATGAAGCTGTGTGACTTTGGTGTATCGGGTGAGCTTATCGATAGCGTGGCCGGCACGTTTACTGGTACCGCAACATATATGGCGCCTGAGCGAATCATGGGCCACTCTTATACCATTACGTCCGATGTGTGGTCTGTGGGCGTTACCATTTTAGAACTGGCTCTGAATCGGTATCCATTCTCAGAAGATGGCGAGACACCAATGGGCCCTATTGATTTGCTCTCCTACCTACTCGGCTCCCCATTACCCACACTTGAGAGTAACGACCAGATTCGATGGAGTCGGTCCCTGCGTGACTTTGTCGATCGGTGCCTGGAGCGCGATGGTACGAAGCGTGACTCGCCACGAGTGCTCTTACAACATCCGCTTGTGCGGCGAGCTGAGATGATTCCCAACTCGGATATGGCACGCTTCGTGGCGAGTGTATGGAACTGGACTTCGTAGACCCTTTGTATTAGTAATACCAACGCCTTAGGGGTCTTGTGGAGCATTGAGCGGCAGCACATTTTGACTCTTGCCTGGTTCGTAGGAATGGGGGCAGCACAGTCGACGGACGCGGCGCGTCCATACAACAACCAGGACGCGGTCAAAGCACTTTTGCTGCATCACCATCATCTCGCTCTGCAAAAGTCTCCTGCCAAAGATCAGCGTGCGACGTGTCCGGTGCCTCATGGACCGCGCGGTGCTATGGCCCCGGCGTCTGACGCGCCATTGAACCCACTCAACAACATGCCTGCCTTGTCGCAGGACCGCGCTCACACACAAAAAATGGAGCTTTCTCGTGAGCGCGTAGTATCCTCTATCCCACGTGCTAAGACATCGGCGGCCCCAGGCGACTCGCCGTATGGCGCCCCGCAATGCCCCATCCCACATGACCAGCGCCGTGCGCCGCCTCGTGAGGGTGCATCGTGCCCTGTATCGCATGAGAAGGGAGATGAAGCGCCTGGATACTGGGAGTATCCATCGCCGCAACAGTTCTACAATGCGCTCGTGCGCAAGGGCTGGGAGACGCCTGAAGAGCACGTGGATATGATGGTGCTGATCCACAACTTCTTGAATGAGCGCGCATGGCAGGAGATTGTGGACTGGGAAGCCATGGCGGGCAGTGATGTGTCGCAGCTCCAGCTGGCGCGCTTCCAGGGCCGGCCCGGCACACTCAGTCCGCGTGCTCGCATGTTTATGTGGCTAGCATGGCTGTTCCCTGACAAATTCAGCTCTGAGCCGCCCTTCGACCGGCATGACTGGATTGTGCGTCGTGGTCCGACCGAGGCCTATCCTGAAGGCGAGGAAGTTCGCTACATTATTGACTACTACTCGTCGGAAGAAGACGATGATCCTGACAGCAATGAGGCCAACTTTAACCTCGATGTGCGCCCTGCCATTACAAACCTGTCTATGGTGCAACTGCGCTGGAAAAAGCTGCGGCAAGAGTATGAGTCGGGTGCGTTGCTCGCTCCGTTCCGTAGTGCGCCGCCACCGACGGCGCCCTCTGCCTAGGCCACGTGCGCCCACGTGTGCCTGAGTGGGGGACGAGCCGCGCGTAGGCATTGATCATAAGGTTGAGCGATCGCCTCTACATGAAGCTGGCTGAGGTCGACGCGGGGGCGGCCTCTGTCGATGTGGCTCAGGCCGTGCTTGTGCATGAAGCACAGGCGATGGCCAGGCTGTTGGACAAGTTTTCGCAGAATCGCTTGGCCATGCAATGCGCTGTGGACGCCGCGCGTGCGGCTCGCGGCAAGGTGGTCTTAGTGGGCGTGGGCAAAAGCGGTCTGATAGCCCGCAAAATTGCGTCGACGCTCACATCGCTCGGTACGCTGGCTTGTTTTTTGCACCCAGTTGAGGCGCTGCATGGCGATATCGGCGTCGTGCACCCGGGCGAGGATGTGATTATGGCTCTATCGTACTCGGGTGAATCGCCTGAGCTCCTGACTTTTATGCAGCTGCCGCAGGCTCAGCGGTGCGTGCGTATCGTCATGTCGGCGAATCCGAAAGGGCGACTGGTACCGCTGGGCGACATTTGGCTGGATTGCGGCTCTTCTATCGAGGTGACTGACGCGGCATCCGGACCGTTTTCAACCTCGTCGAGCGAGGCATGGCCCGATATACCCGCGCCGACGACCAGTACGACGACGATGCTGGCTCTGGGTGATGCGTTCTCGATGGCACTTACGCATGCCAAGGGTATTCAGTGCGGGACGTTTTTTGCGAACCATCCGGGCGGTAATTTGGGCCAAGTGTTCCCCATGCAACAGCGTCTATCGAAAAACTAGGGTGGCAGATTGTCTTGCTCGGCAAAAAGGGATGAGACACTCTGGTGCGTGTGAAATATGTGCAGCAGCTCTATCGCCGCCTCTGGCAGCAGTTCTTGTGTGTCGCGGCTTTGCGTAATAGGTTTCCGCTCTACCGTATTCAGGAGCGTCATGTGCCGCAGCCGTGCGTTGGGGATGTCTTTGAGGATCAGCCAATGTACGTGGAAGAGCCCCTTCCAGCGGTCGCCCTCTGCCCAGATATTGCTGCTTTGTGTGTAGTCTAGTCCAGATACCATTTGTGCCATGCCGCAGAACCTACCGCTGCCGTTCACGGAGAAGAAGAGATAGATGGGACCCCGCTGACTGCTCCGCCTCCATGCCTTGTTGAGGCGGTGGTTCCCCTTTTCCGTGCTGGTCCACACGCCGTGCGTGACGGATAGCTGGACGTCAATGGCCGTAAAGCTCTTGATCACAAAGGCCCGCTCGGGCATCGGCCAAGTCATGGGCAGCGGGCGGTATAGCGAAAAGGGATCTTGGTATAACCAGGGCGTTGGGGCGCTCGGCTGGGGCGGCGGCATCGGCACGGGCGGCTCGACGTCTATGGGCGGCTCGGCGTCGTCCCACGACATGCGTCGCGATGACACGCGTCGCGGCATGGGCCCTGGCGGGACGGGTGTGATGACATCGCCGATGTGAAGTGTGCTGCGCCGGTACGCAAGTTTCGGGTCATCGATCGGTGACCACAACGAGGATGCAGCTGCTGCGCCCGCGGCGCTGAACGTATCACTGCCGCGGCGTTGCCCCAGTGGGTCGTGCGCATACGAGGCGCGGCGCTGCGTGCCGTGCAGGGGCGACGAGTGAGCGGACGAAAATGACCGCGGCGATGTGTCATGCGTCAGCAGGACGTGCGGCGCACTGTGCCGGGGCACACTGGACGTGCCTGGGTGCAGCGACACTGCTTCCTGCGTGATACTCGACAGCGCTGAAGAGAGAGACAGCTGTGAGCGCCAGACGTCCGGCAGCGCAGACACGCTCTGGGTGCGCGTCTGGCACGTGGGTGTGTCTGACGGCTCGCTATTCCGCACAGAGAGCGAGAGGTGCGATGATGGCGTCTGGGAGGCGTGCGCTACGTCGCCCACATACTCTGCGCGTATCTGTCCGGGCGCGCCCCACAGCCCAGTTCTGGGCGCACGGTCTGTCATGGAGGGGGAACTCGACGCGATCGCAGCGTTCTCCACCTACGAGTCGTACCTACGTCACATGGTCGATGGAGGAGCGGCGTCGTCTGTGCGCATGTTGGCAAGACGAGTGCGCAATGCCTCGGTGGACATGGACATGCGTTTTTGCATGCGCTCAGGAGCGTCGCGGGACGGTTCGCGGCGGAACTTGGCTTTGAGCTCGGCGAGACGTGCGTCCACACTGGTGGATGGTGTGGGCGGTGCGGGTGCCTCGTCTTCGGCGGCGTGATTGGCCAGGGCGCGCTTGATGTAGCGCTGGAAGATGGGGCCTGTGTTTTGGAGGGAGCGCTCGATACTTGCGTGCATGCTGGGATGCCGCTTTTGGAATTCGTACAGGTCGCGAATGGCCGCGCGCGACTTGTCCTTTTGGGAAATGGCGTCGAAGATCGCACGCAGCTCCTCCGTCGGCGCGTCGTCGGAGGCGGCTGGTGGTGCTGGCGGCGCTGGGGACGGCGCACGCGGCAGGTGCGATGACGGCGCATCGGCGGCGGGGGGAGGACTCGGGCCGTGCAAGAGGCGCAGGAGGTAGCGGTAGACGTGCGTCTTTTCTGGCTCCATCCATGCGTCCGTCGCGGCCAAAGCGCCTTCGCCGAGGGTGTCTGTGAGCTGCTTGAGCACATTCGTGGCGGTGATCAGGGGGATATCACGCAGGGGGACGTGTTTCTGCGCCCGCTGAGCCCACTCACTCGGTGGGATGGCCTCGAAGAAACGCTCGACGCTGCGGAGCAGTGCCTCGGCATGCACCTGCTTCGCGTCGAGAGCGGCGGGCAGTTTGCGCGCCACTTTCCACAGGCACTTGACCACCAACTCGGCCAGTTGCGCCTGATCCCCCGCGGCCACGTCGGCTGTCGTCGAGACGAGAAGCGAGAACAGGGCTTGGTATACGTCGTCGCCATGACTCATCGACAGGATCCGCAGGACCACGGCGTTCAGCTGCTTGGACAGTGTCTGGGACGCCTCATGGTCTTGCGCCGAGACGTGCATGAGGCGGCGCAGCAGGCCCTCGAGCAAGGGCGAGAGCTGCGTCGCGTCCAGGTGCATGTGCGTGTCCAGCAGGACCAGGATGCTTTGCAGAATATGCTTGATATAGCGGTGATCCAGCTCGGGCTCACGGCCCACGGCGTCCCATGCGTGCAAGAGCGCATGAACGGTATCCGACGCCGGCAGGGACCGCTCGCCCAGCTGTGCCTGCAGCGATTTGAGACCTGCAATACTCTCCTCTTTGTCGTCACTGCAGATCTGCGCGAGCACATCGTCCTCCTGCGGCGCCGCGCGACGCGCCGGGCGTGTCATGGTCCGCTGACACCGCTCCTCCAACAGCGCCTGGTCACGTGCCGACAAGGGTCCGAGGAGGCGCCACAGGGCGTCGCCCTGCAGCTGGTAGGCCTCGGTGAGCGCCGCGAGCGCCGCGCCGCGCACGGCGGCGTCGCGATCGCTGATGCACGAAGCCATCACGGGGAAGGCCTTCGACGGTGTGCACACGCCCAGGCCTTGGCGCGCTAGCAGGAACGCGAGCTCCTGCAGCGACTCGGCGCGCGTGCGTACCTGCTGGGCCGACACGCCCTGCTCCAGCAGCACGGAGAACACGCGCGAGGGCGGAAACAGGACCGTGGAGCGGCGGAGCATGTCGCGCGCGTGCTCGCGGAACATGGGCTTGGCGTCGCCGAGACGCACCAGGAGCGTCGCCAGGAGCGCCTGCGCCTCGCTCTCGGTGAGATGCGTGCCGTGGGTGCTCAGCACGTCCATGAGCGTGCTCAGCAGCTCCATGCACCGCAGCGCCACACTCGTGTGCCTGTCGAGCACGCGCACGCACGCATACTTGATGAGCACATCGGACTGCGCTAGGACAGGCGCACTCGGCGCCTTGGCGAGGTAGGCCAGCAAGTCGCTCGTGCCCTGCAGATAGTCGCGCTCCGCATGGTGGTCCTGGCTGAACAGGGCCGCGACGAGCGTGGGGGCACAGCACAGGTCCATCTGGTGCCGGAGCGCCTCGATCTCCGCGGGTCGGACGGTGCCATCGACGACCAGCGGCGTCCGACTCGCTCGCTCGCGGGCTGCTTTGCCCTTGGCGTCGGCGGACAGGAGCAGGGCCGTCTCGGTGTGGGGCCGCGGCGCGCGCGGCGCCAGCGAGCGGTTCACGGCGCTGGGACGGGGCGTTTCGGGCGCACGCGCTGGGAGGGGGCGGCGAGCTGCGCCTCGCGAAGGCTCCTTGGCCGAGCTGGCCGAGCTGGCTGTGCTGGCTGTGCTCGCCGTGCTGACCGCACGGCCCGTGCTGGGCGCCGAGCCGCGCGCCGCGTCAATGAGGGGCGTGGCCGTGGCGCGCGAGGCACCTTTGAGTTGCGCGGCGGCCTCATACAGCGCCTTCGGCCCGGCATACTGTACCAGGAAGGGCAGGAGCGACTGCGCGGCTTGGCGGACAGGCGCCGCGCGGTCGTCTAGCGAAGCGACGACCGAGGGGATCAGAGGATGCACGTCGCCAGGGCTGCCGGGCGTCTCTGTCATGTACGCGTGCAGCCATGCAAACAGTTCCTGCCGGAGCGTGGGATTCGCATGCTTGCCGTCCAGGACGTGACCCATCGGCGCGAGCAACGGGCCCAAGGCGCGGCCGTGCGCCATGGCCGAGAGCGCGGCCTTGGCCGATGCCCGCAGAGGCGCCTTGCTGTCGGCCAGCACCTGCGTCACGGAGGCGCCCAGCACACGTGCGAGTGGCTCGAATGGCTGCGTGCCCTGTGCCAGCATGATCACAATGTCCAGGGCCAGGGTACGCACCATCAAATTCGTATCGAGGAAGCGGGGGCGGAGTGTCTGAGCCAGCTCCATGCCACCGCGAAGGCGCGCATGGGGCCGGAGGGCGTCGCGGATGCGCTCCAGCGCCTCCTTGCGCACTTTCCATGCAGTGTCCGACGACGAGGCGAGCGTCGCGGGCGACACGAGCGTGTCGATCTCCACGCGGGGCAGCGCGTCGTCCAGAGGCGCTTCCGGGACGGCCTCGACTGGCTCATCCTGGGCCACGGGCTCGGCCGTCCGCGCCGATCTCGTGGGTGGCGGCGGTGGCGGCGCTGTCTGGACCTGCGTCTCGATGGTCGACAGCAGCTGTGGCGTGATGTCTGGCAGGAGAGACACGACAGACGGCCCCGAGAACCTCGCGAGCGTCACGACGACGGCCGTCGCGCTCGTCCGCACAGCAGGATTCGCTGACGCAAGGCACGTCCCCAGAAACGTGACCAGCGCCGGCACATCTAGGCCGACGGCGCCGAAGGCGAGGATGGCCTGATCCATCCAGGCCAGTGCGTCCGCCTGGGCTTTGGGTGCCTTGAGGGCACCGATCCACGGCACACAGTGTGTGAGCACAGCGCTCAGGGACGTCACCTCGGCATACTGCAGCAGCGTCTCGCCCGCGAGCGCCTTGAGTTTCATGTCGCCGAGTTTCTCGCACAGCGGCTGCACGGTGAGCGCCACCGTCGCACGCCCAAACGTAGGCAGCTGCGTCATGCGCTGCATGCACCGAAACACCTCGCCCATGACCTGGAAGTTGCTCTCTCTCCACCCAGGGCGCTGCGCCAGAAAGTGCGCCAGCACGTCGGCATCTGCGTCATCGAGCCATGCCGTCAGGGCCTGGGCCCCCTCGAGTCGTTCCTTCCACTGGGACGACGCGAGCTGCTCCTGGATGCGAGGGGGGATCAGGTCCCGTGCGAGTGCGTCTGCCTCCTCGGGTGCGAAGCGAGAACGAGTTTCCTCGCGTGCAGCTGCCTTGGGAGCCGTTCGGGGCGCGGCTTTGGGCGCGGGCGCGCCGCGGGACGCAGTGGGCGGTGTGGGCTTGGCGGCGGGCTTGGCCAAAGGCGCGGCTTTGGGCGCTGCGGTGGGTTTGGGCGCTGCGGTGGGTTTGGGCGCTGCGGCAGGTTTGGCCAAAGGAGCGGCCCTGGGCACTGCGGCGGGCTTGGGCGCAGGCACCGCTTTCGGCGCAGGCGAGGCTTGCGGCACGGGCGCCGCTTTCGACGCAGGCGCGGTAGCAGAGCGCACACTGGCTTCCTCACGCACCTTGGCCCGCTTCAAATCGTCGAGCTGGTCCAAGTACGGCAAGAGCGGCCGCTCGCCCACGACCTGGAGAAGCGCGCCCATGCTGCTGGCGGCTGCATCACGGACGTCGCCGGTGCCGTCCGACATGGCATGCACGAGAAGAGGCGCCGTGACGGCTATGTCCTGCGGCGTCGGCCGTGCGGAAGCGAGGCAGCGGCCGAGGAACCGGATCGTGCCCGCCTTGACGGCGGGATTCTTGTGCACAGCCGCCTTGGACACAGGCTCCAGGATCTCTGGGAGTGAGCTGCAGAGGTAGACAGCATCGAGCGTCGCATGTAGGACCTCCAGCGTCGCGGGCTTGCGTTCCTTGAGCTTGTCCAGCAATGTGGGGAGCACGTACGTATACGGCGCACCGTCCTGGCGCAGACCCCGCGCAAGCGCCTCGAGGCACCGGCTCGCGTGCAACACCACATTGATATTCGCATCTTTCTGGATGCGCACATGCAGTGCCTGGACATACTCGTCCAGGCCAGGGTCGCGTACGAGGCGCGGCGACTCGGTCAACGCCGCGTGCAGCGACTCCAGGGCCTCGATGCGCTCTTGCCATTTCGTGGATGTGACCATATCGAAGAATGTGGGCGCGAGTCGGCGGCTCTGCAGGGGATTGACAGGCTCGGCCATGTCGTATGGGTCGACGGACGGCGTGGGAGGCGGTGGCTCGTCCACGGCCGCGGGTGGGGGCGTAGGTTCGCGCGCAGGGGCCTCTGTAGGCTGCCGTGAGGCCAGGTAGCGCGTCGGCGCCGAGGCCGCGGGCGCCTCGGCAAAGCGCTGCTCGAGCTCCTTGGCCTGGATGTCCTTGAGCTGCGCCAGGACAGGGGCGAGGCCCGCGCCTATCCAGCGGTGCAGTTCGACGGCCAGGTCGGCGCCCTCCGCCCGCACCTGTTTGTCGGCATGCGCAAATACCTTGGGCACGCACTGGGCCACGAGGCGCACGTTGACCTGCTCGCCACCAAAGGCACGCACGAGCGCTGTGAGGGCAGCGACATTCGCCGCCACGACCTTGGGCTGCTTGGCCGCGAGCTTGTCTGAGATGTCTGATACGAGTCCATCACATCCCATGGTATCTTCATGCTCGGCATAGAGCAGGACCAGCTCCAGCGCCGCTTTGCGTGTGCCTGTACGCATCGACCCCAAACACTTTTCGGCCACGCTCGGCATCACGACATCGCGCGTACGACCCGCATGGTGCGCGCCATAGCGCACAAACGCACACAAGCACTCGACGCCCTTCTCCTGCGCGGCGGCATTCGCGTCCAGGGCCATGCCACGCAGCGTGTCTGGCTGCCTAGCATACGCCAGCATCAGAGCATCGTCGGAAGACGGCGTGCGCGCGAACGACGCCGCTAGCTCTTCGTACGCAGACAGACGCGCCTTCCACAACTTGGATGCGAGCCGCTCCTCGAGCGGCATGCGGGACACATCGTCCGAGTCGGCCATCGGCGGAGGTCGACGCGGTGACGAAGCGCCGAGCTGAGACGCGCGTGTGTTGGGTGCAACACGTGACTATAACCGCCTCCGCTAGGGGCGACTAGCGCCGGAAGAGGCGCTGCTCTATAGGGCGCAATACGCAATATAATACAAACGTCACGGCCAGACCTAGCTCAAAGCCCAGGTCACCCACGTGTTTTCCGAGGGGGCCGGTGAACCATGCCTGGTCCATGAACGGGACCACGAGGCCGAGGGAGAGCACGCACGACGTCATGGCCGCGATACCCGGGGGGAGTTGGCGCCAGTCGTTCCAGATCGACACGTCATACGAAGACATGCGACATCGGCGGATGATGACAAAGTCGGCTATAACGACAGCCACGTAGAGGGCCGACCAGTATCCGATCACGCTCAAAAAGTTGCTCAGCGTGGAGTAAAACGACGTCTGCCCCACAATCGCGAGTGGCAGCACAATCGCTGTGGCGGCGATCGGGAAAAGGAAGCGTGGCAAAATCCTGAGCGGCGGCAAGGCTGTTTGGAAGCACAAGCCAATGGAATAAAAGGACGTCATCATGTTCGAAGCGGCTGAGAGCGCAATCAGCACGGTCAAAAACTTGCCAAAGTTGCCCAAGTGCGTCGACAGCACGAGATTTATCAGCGGCCCAGGCGATGGGTTATTGCTGACGGCGTCATTCCATGCAGGTACTCGCTGCGACGACGTGGCAAAGGCAGCACCGAGCATCAAGATGGGAGGCGCTGCAAAAAGGAGTGCGATCCACGAAATGATAAACAAGAGCCACGAGGATCGGTCGCGGTGGTAGTACATCGAAATATCCGACGACATGGACGCATATGACACATAAAAGCCAGAGAGCAAAGAACCCAAACCCAAAACATTGCGCGCCGTCGGACGCGGCTCTTGAGGAAGCACATGCAGTCCCTCTGGACCTGTTTTGGCCTCGCCGGCCAAGATGGCGAAACTAATCAACACAGGCAGCCAAAACACCATGTCTAGCACATTGAGGACTCGAATACCACAAAACGACACCGCAAGCGCCATCACCGTCACGATCACAATACCCACCGTGGCGGACATCGAGCCATGAGGCGATACGGCCTGGAGAGTCTCGCCAGCCACAATGGCATTCAAGATACCGTAGCCCAGACCCGTCAGGGCGGTGAGGAGGGCAGGTACAGGGGCTCCAAAGTACCCAAACGAGTACCTTGCATGGACCATTTGACGCATACCCAGTTTGTGTCCAAAGATCGTAAAGGCTGCTGGAAAAATGGCCCATCCGATGAGGAAGCCTAATGTTGTATAGCTGAAATATCGGAACTCGAACCCCATGTCAGGCGCAACCATCCCCGTCGAAAAGCTGAGCACGTTCAAGTTCATGCTCACCCAAATCAAAGCGATCACATAGGGATGCCTCATCTGCTGCTCTTCAGGCTTGATAGGATCAATATTCCCCCATTCGAGCCATGCAAATCGGCGCCAGTGGCGCTTGTTGAGCATGTGCCCGAGCTTGTTATCTGACTTTTCATTCAGGTGGGGCTCAAGCACTTGATCAAGCTTTTCGCCCATGGACGTATGCCTATGCTCCCCGTACTCTTCTGCCTCGGCATGAGTCTGCTCTTTCTCCTGACGAGTCATTGAAGAACAGGCATCCGTTCCCTGATCTTGGATTGCGTGCTGCTCCGGTTTCCTTATCAGCCCTTTGCTTGCGCCAATCACAAGCCGTCGATTCTGTAAAGCGAGCTTATCTTACGGAGGGCGCATTTTATTTTCATCTTGCCAAGCTATCTACTTCGCTGCCTGCGCCTCGGCTTCTTCCTCAGCAATCGCGTCCGTGCCGCGGGCCTCAATGTGCTGCTGGAAGAGACGGTTGAACGTCGAGTCATGGCCTACATCCTGGCCATTCTTGATCGCGCGGTGGAACACATGCAGCACGGCGTCGACATCTTCCATCGTCTGGTCCTTGATATCCGCCATGACCTTGATACGGTTCGTGGCAGCCTTGACTTGATCGTCCGTGAGCTCCAGACCCAGCTGCTTCGAGCGGCTCTTCACAGCGTTCCAGCCCGTGAGGCGAGAGCCAATATGCACGTATCGGTTCATACCAAAGTCCTCGGGCGTGATAATCTCGTACGTTTTCGGCTCAGCCAGAATGGCCTTGGCGTGGATACCAGCCTTGTGCGTGAACGCGCAGTATCCAGTGACAGGGTTGTTGAAGGGAATCTGCACCTGCACAGCATCAGCCACAAGATCTTCGACGTCACGGAGCGCCTTAAGGTTGTACTTGCTCATCACATACTCACGGTTGGCTGCGTACATACGAGCGATGAAGCCACCCAGACTTGGGATACCATTTCGCTCACCGATACCCAGGACGGAAGTGTCAATATGCGTTGCACCAGCTTCGAGAGCCGTATATGCGTTAGCGATAGCACAACCCGTGTCGTTGTGGAAGTGGCACTCAATATCACAGCCCACTACACCACGGAGCGTGCGCACCAAGTCGTACACCTGGCGCGGGTTCGCCACACCGACCGTGTCGGCAATGCCCACACGGTTCACGCCGACCTTGTCGACGACCTGGTAGATGCTCAGCAGATCCACCAGGTCCGAACGGAACGAGTCTTCCGTCGAGAAACGGATCTCAATACCCTTGCTCTTCACGAAGCTAATGACCTCGACAGCCGCCTTCGTGATGTATGTCATATCCTTTCCGTGTGAGTATTCACGCAGGAACTTGGAAGTACCCATAACAACGTCCACACCATCCACACCGGTTTCCACGGCGATACGAGCATCGTCCATGTGGCAACGAATATGCGTAATCACCTTGCAGCGCAGACCAAGCTTGCAAATGGCCTCACAGTCTTTGCGACTCTGCTCCGATGCGGCGGGCGACGTCAATTCAATGCAGTCCACACCAAAGTTGTCCAGGGCTTTAGCGATGCGGATCTTGGTCTCCGTATCGAAGAAAGCATTGGCAAACTGCTCACCTTCACGGAGCGTCGATTCAATAATCTTGAAGTTCGACACGTTGCTCAAAAAGTCGCTGTAGCGAGAAGCACCAAAGGGCTGCACATTATCCAGCGCCTGATTTTCCACCCGAGTTCTTGATACAGCACTCGAGTTGTCTACAGCCTCATGACTGTTCTTCACCTCTTGTGAGGCTTCTCCCTCGATTCGTTGCATCT
>ERZ501045.219-NODE-219-length-13889-cov-6.401764_pt1 | contig 13889 bp, 9 predicted proteins | sample MGYA00510870_ERZ501045 | MGnify/ENA primary metagenome ERZ501045 (study PRJEB25958, sample SAMN03398505) | human skin metagenome | study: EMG produced TPA metagenomics assembly of the Human Skin Microbiome Metagenome (human skin metagenome) data set. | reverse complement strand
TGAGTTTTTCTCGCGTAGAGCCTGCAGCAACGATGGCACCATGCGATTTTCGTTGTACGGCAAGCTTGTCTTTGGCTCATGGTCTATGCTTTCCATAATTTCCTTATCCTTATTATTGTGAACAGGAATCATGTTTAAGCTTGGTAGTGAAAATGCTAAAGTCTTGGTGTCCTTCAAAGGCGCGTGCTTGTGCGTGTTTTTGAACATTGATGCAAAATGTTTGTCTCGATGTGATGGCGCATTAGCAAGGGCAGCGCCAGCCAAAACAAGTTCTTCGTCGTGTTCATGCGATTGTCGCATAAAGTTAGGCCTGTTACTACGCCCAAAATGTTGCGTTCCAGCTGTTTCATATCTTTGCACATCATAAACACTCTTCGCTGTAGGCAAGTCGTCAAGTGGTAATGCAATATTGGTAGGTTTCCGTTCAGCAAGGGTCATGGCGGAAAACGAGGTAGCAATACCACTATTAAAAAGCTCAGAGACCTTTTCAGTGCGTTTTTGAGGCTCATTGACAACAGGAAATTTTGATGATGAGTTTCTGCGATTTGTGACATGGTTAGAGTTGCCAGCCTTTATGTCTTCGTCCGTTTGGAACATTTGATCTTCATTTGTAAACTTCGAATTATCTTCCTCTGGCACATTTTCGTGTTCAAGCGCCTGCTTGCACGAATCAGGCGGGGGCAAAGGTGGATGCTGAGATTCTTGTGTCGGCAAAGTCACTGGCTCTTCGAACGTCAAGGGCTTTCTTAGCGGGGCTGACGGCGTTGCGCTATCAAATCGCGCAAGTGACGCTCCTAGTTCACTTTTCGAAGAATGTGCATCATTTACTTCCCCAACAACTCGCTTTAAAAACAGTCCGCTGTCTGCTTCTCTTTCGGAGAAGGATGCCGTGGATTCAGTCTTATTTGTTTTGTTGGTACAAATGCTCTTAGCCAGAATTTGCAAGTCCATCCGCGTTCTCTGAGCGGTTTCAAACCACTCTTCCTGCTTTTTACGCAAAACGAAAGCCATGTCTGCCGCAATTTTCAACCTGTAATCCTCCAGAAGTTGCCAAGCATGCTCGTCAACGGATTCTGTTAAAGCGTTCGCAGTAGCCAGCAGCTCTGTGTTGTCAAAAGAGGCGCGTGGTATAGGTGTAAAAAATGATTCAACATCTTTGGAATCTCTCATATAGGGAAAATTGATAGGTCGAGACTGACGGCAGTCATCTGAGCGAGGTAGAACCACATTAAATACACGAGAGTACGAAGAATCTTGTTTTCTCTCGTCGATAATATTCCCAGCAATACATTCCCTCGTCAGAAAAACTTCATAATTTGCGGGAATGAAGCTTTTTTGGTTCCTTTCGACTTTCGCTCCTTCTTCCTTTTTGAATGCGGGAGGTGTGTTCGACTCTTGCATTGTGTATACGAGCTCATGGCACAAGTTGCATCTGATGGCAACATCAGATTCAGTATGATTTAGCGTCACTCCTTTCAATGAGACGGGTTCACGCGATACAAGTGGCGGGATAGACTATCATGTTAGTGAAATCACGCCACGTACAAGCCTCAGGCCATTGTTCTGGTCTAGTAAGACCTTGATAGGCGACATGTCTGCTTTTTCACTCAAAGTAATACCGTGCAAACGCACATTTAAGCAAGGGCATGCCCACATGTTCTGGCTGGGCATCGAGCCCAAATCAGTCATTGCTGCCTCTAATAACGAAGCGAGGTCGTGTCGAAACCTTTCAACAAAAAATCACTGTTGCGATCGGGACGCGATCGGGCTAAAAGTGACTCGTAAATTACACATGCATCGCGCACAAATAAAGTTGAGAAAAATCTATGTTTCGTTTTAAATGACGACATCCGTATCGCTTACACTGACAGGGGGCACGTCTATGTAGCTCTTTTAGACGATGCATGCGGAATTGACTATGCGATGAGAATGCATCAAGTGCCGTCGCTAGCTCAATATTCGTTCGAACATTAGGTGCTGCAAAGTCAACGGTGATGCGTAGATTGGCCAGCTGACCAGCCGTCAGTAGCTCGTATGACCATGACTCACCAATCATGATTCCATACAGTCCTGTAATATCGCCTAGACTGTATTCTCTGTGAAAGTCTGGCATTTCGGCTAGTCACAAATTCGTTTGAATGTCTTCGAAGAAATTGATATCGTTCTTTGATACGATTAGCCGCTCCGCGGTCAACTTTCCTGCATGGCTCCAAGCATCCGAAACGTTTGGCGAAGATTCAACTGTTACATGAAGCTCATTCACTAGCGCTCCGACAACAACAATCCAGACCTTTGATTATAAATTTTAAAGCACTACTACACCGGTCATGTGGCTCGTGAAAGCAAATTCGGTCGTACTTCTCCAATACTGACATAAACGACTCTCGTCGAACTAGCATTCATTTTGCAACAATAGACGCTGAGAACGAGGCAGTATCTGTGCTTTTTCTTCGCTTTTCCAAAGGAGAACAAGCAGCATCGCGCCGAGCGCTCCATCCAACACAGATAGTAGAAAATATGCTGTGCACGTACTGCTTTGAAAAAAGTTAATGGCGACAAGTAGCGCATCAAGCACTATACAGGACACAGCGTAGAATGTAACAATGGTTGGGCGATGCATCCCAATCGTCAGTAAATATGGCGGCAAGTTTAGCTGCGATGTTTTGCGTGAAATAGGACAACATCAACAAGCATTTCTCTTGGAGACTGGATGAACTTCGAACCAACGCAGGAAAATACCAGTTTGCTTAATATTGTCGCAGCATGGAACAAGGCGATGCTTTGTGATGTAAGTCAATGGAAGATCGTAGCATTTGCAGGGCAAATAAGAAATCCTATGCATGAAGCATGCGAGATATTCATGAATGTGCCCAGAACGATGGCAACATAGGCAGGTTGAAACCGGCGCGGACAAGGAAAGCGCTCGTGCAGGATGCCTTGTGAGATGCGACGAAGATAGCGCTCATGTGAGCTGTGTCAATTTCCATCATTGAGTGCGGCAGATGACATCGCATGTCCAGGCAGGGCGTCTATCTATGAATGTCGACACATCAACAGGGATGCAGCTATCAACTAGGAACAGACCCAACAGCATTTCCCCAAGTGCCTTAGCACGCTTATGATAGAGGTGTGTATCCATCTTAATTCCACATTCACTAGGCGGTCATATCGAGACGAACAATTTTAACACTTTTTTTATCAGTCGAACGTCATGCTGCACTCGGCCCACGCCGAGATCCGGATTGTGTTGGTGGGTGATGTCGGCGTTGGAAAATCATCACTCATCATGGCCTTGTTAAAAGAAGGCTTCGTCGAGGACGTGCAAACCGTTGTGCCGGAAGTCACGCTTCCATCTGAAGCCTCACCTGCAGGTGTGACGACCAAAATTCTAGATACAGGCTCTGGTTTTGCATATCAGGAGCGACTGGAGACGGAGTTACGCCGTGCAAATGTGGTGGTTCTGGTGTACAGTGTGACTGACCAGGAGTCATTTGAGCGCATCACATCGTACTGGCTGCCCATGATGCGTTCGCTTGGCATCAATGTGCCAGTGATTCTGGTCGGTAACAAGGTTGATCATCGCCCCTCGGATATCGAAGAAGATGCGCTGGAAGATGAAATTGCACCTGTTATGGCTGAATTCAAGGAGGTCGAGACATGCATTGAGTGTAGTGCGAGTCTTTCACTCAATGTTGGTGAAATTTTCTTCTACGCTCAAAAAGCTGTGTTGTACCCCACAGCACCACTGTATGATTCACGCTCACACACTTTAAAACCAGCTTGTATTGATGCTTTGCGCAATATCTTCCATCTTTGCGACGCCGACAAAGATGGCGTGCTGAGCGACGAGGAAATCAACAATTTTCAGTATGAATGTTTTGATGCTCCGCTTCAATTACAAGAGCTTTTAGGTATCAAGCAACTTGTCATGGAAGGTTCTACGCCGTATGATTCCGCGCATCTTCGCGACGATGGCCTCACTCTTGCCGGCTTCTTGTACCTCCATACGTTATTTATCCAACGTGGCCGTCTTGAAACGACATGGACCGTACTGTGGTCATTTGGATACGGCATGGATTTAACCTTATCCAACACGTATGTATATCCCCGTTTTGATGTACCGAGCGGTATGAATGTGGAATTATCCCCTCTTGGATATCAGTTCTTTACTGAGGTATTCAAAGCGCATGATAAAGACCATGACGGTGCTTTGAATCCTCATGAGCTTGAACAATTGTTCCAAACTGCACCAGGTGGACAGCATCCGTGGGGGTCATTGAATTTCCCGTCTGGAACAGTTACAGATGAGTCAGGCGCTGTGACACTTCAAGGGTGGCTGGCACAATGGAGCATGACAACGCTTCTTGAGCCACGCACAACTCTTGCATATCTTGCTTACCTCGGGTATCCGCTGTTTGCACATGGTATCAGGGCTCATGGCACACCATCCTCTTCTGGCATGTCAACACCGCCTTGCACGAGTGCAGCACCTGCTTCATATGCTTGGCTGGATGGAACAGCTGTAGGCGTGATGTCCGGGAGTCAAGCTCGATTCGTGCCCACGACGTCTGCTCTGAAGCTTGTCCGTCCACGTCGGCCAAGCGAACGTCGGCGCTCAAATACTGAGCAATGCAGCGTATTCCTTGCACTTGTTTTGGGTGCACATGGAAGCGGTAAAACCGCATTACTTCGTAATCTCGTTGGAAAACCTTTTCAGGGCAAATATACACCAACGCACCGACTTCAACGTGCTGTAGCTGCCGTCGAACAAGGTGGTGCTGAACGGTATCTGGTCCTCCAGGAATATGGTGCACACAATGAAGCCGAAGCTTTGCGGAAACCATCGAAGCTGAATAACGTGAATGTCATCGTGTTTGTGTACGACTCGAGTGATACAAACTCGTTTTCGTACATTTCGAACCTAAGACAACAATACCCTTACCTCGCCTCATTTCCAACGCTGTTTGTCGCAACAAAGTCTGACCTTGACCTTGCGCGACAACGGCATGAGGTTCAACCGGATATGTACTGCCGCAAGCTTGGACTCAATATACCGCACCTCGGAGCTGGGCCGTTGAATGTCAGTGCTTATTTGGATGAAGTGGCTCAGCTGTACAATATCCTTCTTAGCATCGCCATGGATTCCCGTGGTGCTGTCCCAGCGCACAGCGGTTCACTGGGTCCTGTACATTTCCGTTGGCGCATAATGGCGCTGTGGTTCGCCGCTGCCACCGGATCCACGGCTCTGCTTTGGGCTATGTGTCGCATGTTTTCCCCTCGCACAGGTTCAAGTCTAGTTGGCTCTTTGCGCGTTCCGTGGGGCCCATGGTGGAAAGGCACAAGTAGCGGAGCGTCGAGCTCAGCCACGCTGCGAATGGACCTGTGATCTCAACACCAATCCTGTATCAATAGCTATCATAACTTCACCTCTATTCACCATCCTTTATGATGAAATGATCCTTCATCATCATGCGGCCGAAAGTGCTCCAGATGGACGACGCTCGCTGATCTGCGTTGAGGATGTGCGGTAGCACCAGTCGAAGATTCTGATTTCGTCTTCATACACCTGTTTTGCAGACCCAGCATACGTTCGCGCGACTCGCGCTGCCAGATGAGATTATCACGTACACTTTGTGAGAGTTCATCATGAAGCAAGGCTTGTTGTAGCGGCTTGTTTGCGACTTGTGGCAATACTCGCGACAAACGCTTAGGGGACGACGTCTCGTCCATCGGACCTGATTCGATAAAGGGTTGTGGTACTCGCTTAACACGCGGGGCCTGATGATCGTCTGCCCTTACACCAAGCGAAAGGCCGTCATCATTCTCTTCATCGGCTGTTGACATACACTGGGGCGATTCGGAGCGCGTGATCGGCGTCATCAAATTACCGATAGCGCTGTATGAACGCACAAGAGATGAAAACTTTTTTTGATCAGTTTCTGACGATCCACGCTGCGCAATGGCCGAGAGACGCGTCAAAGCCAAATTGCTTTTTGCGCGTTGAGGACCCGACGTCGCACCTGCTTCGCCATTGCCTTGTTTTGTCATCGCACCCGAGGACTCCGACATGTTGGCAGTCGTGGTAGAAGAAGTTGGACGTCCAGATGAAGTACACGAGTGCAAAGATGTTAGATTTAGCAGCGGAAGAGCCAGCACACTCTTGCTGCGGTTCATGGTGTTCTTCGAGGAATTTCCAAGACATATACTTTGATAGCTCGGTGCGCGTGGCATGCAACTAGGCATGGATGTGTGGCCTACACTGGCATCCATATCGTTTTGATCAGCTGATGCAAAGTGAATTGTTTCATTAGCCAGCGTGTGCGTTGGCGCTGATAATTTGGAATCTGGATCGGACGGCTTTAGAATGGTAGAAAGAAGACCACGTGTTGCGGTCGCTTCCAAGGGAGGCACCATGGAAGATGTAGCATACGGCAGATCCGCAAGACTCACAGAACGAAGTGGCCTCTTTTTGAACATATCTTCGCGCTCGCGTTCCTCTTCCTCCGCTTTCCGAGCAAGTTCAGCCTCGGAGCTCGTTTTAGCTAGGGAAGTGTCGTCTTCCTCTTCACTCGACCATGCATCGTCATCGTCTTGTGGAACTTCGTCTTCTTCGGAATCACCACCCACCATAAACACGATTTTCCCTTTCTTTTTCGGCTTTTCACTTTTAACATCGATGTTAGTATTGCTTGTGAATATATTTGCACATCCTGCTTTAGCAATAGCGGACTTGGACTGACGAAGTCCAGGTATATTATCCATACTCTTGAGAGAGCGCTGTCGCCGCGAGCGGAGCTGCGGCTGCGCGAGCTGCTGTAGCTTGGCCGCAGAGCTCGAATTTTTCTCACGCTGTGAAGCATTATTGTTTACTGATCGCTCTTGAATAGGGTCGTTGGCAGAAGGCATACCTCGGGATGATATACGCTTTCCACCATCAAACAACTTCCCAGACGTGAGAGCATTCGCGCGGTTGTTTTGAGAAGAAATTGTATCGTGTGCTTCATTCAGCTTAGATCCAAAGTTTTGCGACAGAGGCGATATACAAGTAGAGTTGGCACGCGAGCGAATGTGAGGAGTGATAGTCCCAGTTGTAGAAATAGGAGTGCCTGTCCCGCGGGATTCAGTCTCTTGGATTGTTTCCTCACCGTCACTGAGTTGCGTGCAATATGATAAATCATGCGAATGTGACAAACATGAAGAAGACCAACAACAATTGACATCATGCGCGAGTCTCTCAAGTTCAGTGCCTTCTTCCGTTTGACTACATCCCGAGCGAGTAAGTATGTCAAATGCATTGTTGGGTTGAGGAATCATGGTATTCTTCTCAGCTTTGTATACATCTTCATCTTCACTCGAGACTGATTCATCAGTGGAAAGTTCTGGTTCAGACAAAGGTGCCGGCACAGCATTGAATCCGGATGTCTTGATCCCCAAGACATCAATCTGCGCGATAGGCTCAGAAATCCTAATTTTTGGCAGATGACGCGCCCATAAACGCCAAGATAAATTTTCGTAGCGCTCCCCATTATCAATCATGTATTTACAATTGGTGAAGGCTGAGACGTAAGTCGGGTCATCTAGAACGTACTCTTTAGTACCCGAGCCATATCGAAGGCATCGTCGGTGTCCACCTTATCTAGCTTGCCTGGAGATAACACAAAAATCGGCTCGAGATATTTATCCAGTCTTTTTTTCAACATCAGTGAGGTCAACAATGGTGCATAATTCTGCGCCACGGAGGTGTGCTGCAAGACGTAGACGGGGCTTAGCAGATGGATACAACTCGGAGCCGGTAACTTGAATCTCCGCAAAATAGCTCGTGGGAATTCAAACACATTTTGCATTCCAACGTCGATTTCATTGGCTGCAATTAATACAGCATCCAACATTGTGTCCAATCATAATTTTAGCATCATATCCCCGCATTTCGAATTCGTGGGATGAACGTGATCGTGATGCTCCTCTACTATGTACCATTTGGCCTATGACAAGTCGAATCCGGCACCTGAGTATATAGCATACTTTAGTTTTTCAAGGCACTGTGCAGTTGAAGTGTAGGCAGGTAACTTTAAAAGGTTAACACATGTGCTAGCAGTAGGTAATCGAGTGATGTCATCACCTGAATGCCGAATAGCAAATTTAGGGTTCAGCTCACTAAAGCCCAGGAGTGGGGGATTGGGCGAAGAAGTCACGAAACAAAGAAAGGCTTTAAGTGATGCTTGATCCAACGATGAAAGTGCCTCCCAGAAGTACTGTACAGCCATGTCTTTTTCATGATAGCCCCCATATACCGTGTTGCGACGTAGATCTTCCACATCAATCGGCGTATCAGCTCCCGTGACCAAAACGCGTAATTCTTCCGTGTTGAAGAGGCGCAGCCAACGCGGATTGATCAGCTCAGTCAGACCTTGAAGAAATGCACGACATTGGTCTTCAATCTGTGTGCTCAAACGGTACCGTGTAATCAAGTAAATATAAGAAAGACGATTTTCGCGCGTAACCGGTATATCCGTCCCCCCTGGGACAAGTTCTCTGATAGTTCGAATGCCAAACTCATCGTCAGCCACAGTGAAATTCAAGGCAAAGTCACTTTCTACATTGCCCGAATAATTTTTGAGTGTGATAAGTCCGCGATAAAGCTCGCTATCAAGGCTCTCCAGACTTGCTAGGTCGTCGATGTAACTTTGTTGACCCAACCACTTGCTCAGGAAAAAGTCAGCAAACTTGACATCTACTAATATGCCCTCGTATAGCGCTTTTCCTAATATGCGACCCATGAAAAGATACCATATGAGTTGTTCGCTTGCATGTGCGTAAGAATGTGGGTTCGGATAAAGCTCGTGTATTTCGTTCGAACACCACAAGCCACGGTCTGTGTCGAAGACTTCTTGAATCATAGAAACCAGAAATTCTTTAAATAAGCCACTTCCATCAATACCGGCTTCTGGCATACCCCATTGATCCACAAACATGATTTCTAAAGGCTCTTTCAAGTTCGAACCTAGCCCGTTTAGCTGGGCGATACCATCTTCAGCCACGTGCCCACGTCGTATAGTAGCACGGTGCCGACGGGTTGGAGCGAACATATCACGCGAAATACCTAGCCTTTGAATGTCATTGCGGACAAACTGACGGAAAATTTCGACTCGAACATCGAATGGAATCACAAATGGTATGTTGTTCAAGACCTTGAGACGCGGTGTCATGAAATCACGCTTACGTTGTGAAAAAGCAGACAAAGGAGCACGATGATTCTCCCGATCTTGATCCTGCGACACAGCAAGCTCACGCTCTTCTAACACCACTGCTTGGATAAACGAAGTCAGATCGTTTTCATTTAACATAAGCCAATGCGATTCGGGAACAAAACGGTGCCGGGAATCGCGTGTATGAAGTTGTTGTAAAAGGCGCGTACAAAGCTCACGTACTTGATCCATACGCATTCGGGTTCCTGTTATATACGCCAAATCACTTGTCATGCCCGCATTGTCCCAGTGCATGAAAAACACCAAATTCCGCAGTAATCCACTTAGCACTACCAGCTCATCCATAGTAAGTGGGTTTCTCGCTGGCATACTCGTGTCAATACTCTCACGTGGGTAAAATTCATCGTCACCGAGAATCACTAGGCAGCGTCCATACACAATACACATGATAAGAAACAAGGTCCAGTCTTGCATGTACGCGGTATTTGTCAATGCATCACGCATTGCCACCACATTTGCACCCGGATTCTGCTCTTTTACTGCCATCTTTCGAGTCAAAAAACTTGATCGAATCCATCCTCGCCATAATTCACGGACTAATGAGCCAATTTGCATGGAACGAGTGCTTCCTTCCTTGTCATACCCATACAGCAGCGATATCAGCAAAGTATCTCGAACAGAGACTGGCCATGCGCACAATGTAGCGATGAGAAAAGTACATAATGCGGGCCGGGTGCTGTGAGCAAAGCGCGTGCTCGTTGCGAGAACAGAGCGAATGTGCTGATCTGATATCAGATTATCAATCTGCTTCTTCGTTCTAGGGTCAACAGTCGTAGTATGATCATCAAAAGTAGTCGTGGGGAGAGCATTTTGAAGTGTCGCAAGCATTTGCAAGTAATGACATACATCGGTTCCTGACTGCATGGTGTTGATTCTTCTGGATGCGATCGTAAGGACGTTGGCTAGTAGGAATGGTGAATGAATCGGATTATGCGCCAAAACACTATCACCAGAGACAACATCATAATAAGCACCGAGTGTTTGAATATGAACCATAATATCCAGTAAAGGAAAGGAAGACGCAAATAAACTCACCGATGAGATAGGTACACGATAAAACAAGTGCGGGAGCGTTAAGATATCACTCACAAATGACCTAATGAAGATGGATCGTGGTGATGCCGACGCACTTTCATCCAATTTTTCTGTAAATTCAGTCGTGGGTTCAGGAAAAAGTACCAAAGGACGTAGCAACAATGCCACACACTCTTCTGTCGCTTCTTTCGGGAATGTTAGGATACATTGTCGAATGGCGCTATGCAGTCCAAAGCGCAGCATACATAGAGCAGCACGCTGCTGTTCTTCCGCGGTATATGAGTCACTTTGTAGCCACAGCAGGAATAGAATCATGGCCCGTGCATCTGACACATCCAAATCAGGTGTACACTGCAGCGCGGATATCATTCGTTTTGCAACCATAAAGAAAAGCACATTGCTTGCATGCAGTTCTGGCTTGGGCCATAAGGATGCACCGCACACATCGTTGGCCCATGCGGCCATTCGATGCGCGTGTAGTTTAGAAGGTTGCCTACTTTGCATCATCACCAAGCAGCGGGTCAAATGAATCCAATTTGATGAATTTCGTTGTGAATTTCGCCACAAGTTGTCAAATTCAATTGCAAAAGTATTCCTCATCGCCTTGGAAGTAGCATAAGCTCGGTATGCGGCTTGAATACGTGTGGCGGCACTAGTACGAAGCTTTTGGCGCCGCCGATCTTCTCGCTGCGTACGCGCATCTGCAGCTAAAGCTGATACGGGCTTCTGTACCTCACCGCTTAAATTTATTGTTCTTCGGGGTTTGGAAGATCCTGTGAAATTATATTCCATGGTATATTACAGAAAGTGTCAACAGATGTAGGCAATCTTGTATGACGCAAGCGCTTTTTCCAAATGAACAGTCGGATTTAATGTGGAGGTATACGCATCGTGTTAACGGCCTTGGTCTCTGGCGACCTACAGCGAGTGCGGCGCTATCAATGAGTAGAGCAGAGAATCCAGCGAACATGCTGCCCATCTGGGCAGGAAAAGATAAAATACTAGAAAGGATACGTGAAAATGACACAGTCATCCTTGTTGGTGAAACGGGCAGCGGTAAAACGACTCAACTGCCTCAATTTCTTTGGCAGGAGAAATTCATCGTGCCCGATGTCCCGCTGGTGCTTGGCATAACGCAGCCGCGTCGAGTAGCGGCCACTTCTTTGGCTAGACGTGTTGCCTCAGAAATGGGGTGTGCCGATCCAAGCACTATTAAGCCCCGCTCTATTGATACCGACAATCCAGCGTATGTTGGATACACTGTGCGGTTTGATGACCGTACCACGCGACAGACCCGCATCAAATTTTTAACTGATGGTATGCTCATACGTGAAGCTCTTGGGCCTCATACATCAAAATCAAGCGCGCTGCGAAGAATAAGTGCTCAGACTTCTCTTCTGAAAAAGTATAGAATCATTGTTATCGATGAAGCACATGAGCGATCCTTGCGAACGGACATGGTATTGGGCCTCATGAAGCGGATACAGAGTGAGCGCAAAAAGTTAATAACTGAAGGCCATACGGATCTTTGCCCGCTGAAGATTGTTATCATGAGTGCCACGATCGATGCTAGCGTCTTTGCTCGATTTTTTGCTGATCCTCTTAGGGACGTCCCCATTCTATATGTGGCTGGACGGCAGCACAGTGTACGCATGTATCATACACAAGAAAGTTGTCAGGATTGGACAGACGCAGCTGTACGAACTGTGATGCAGATCCATGTTTCCAAGCCACTAGGCGATATTCTCGTATTTGCCACAGGACAGGAGGAGATCGAATCCATGGCTCAGTCTTTACAAATGTTTGGTGCTCAACTGGAGCCTTGGTCCAAAGAGGTTGGCTTTGATGATGTTCCTGCACTACTTATTCGACCCTTATATGCTGCGCTTGGCCCAAATGCTTCTGCTGCTGTGTTTGCATCTACCCCAAAGAATACCCGGAAAGTGGTGTTGGCTACCAATATTGCCGAAACAAGTATTACTATTCCGGGTGTGCGGTATGTGATTGACTCAGGTCTTGTGAAGGAGAAAGTTTTTTCACCTGTCACAAACATTGAGACGCTACAAGTGCTCCCAATTTCCCAGTCATCAAGTTTGCAGCGAGCAGGTCGAGCAGGTCGAGAGGCCCCTGGTGAGTGCTACCGGCTTTATACACGTGAGGCATTTCAAGAGCTAGACACCATGCCAGTTGCCGAAATACACCGAACAGAGCTTTCTGGGGCTGTTCTGCAACTCTATGCTATGCATTTAGATCCTTTCACTTTTGACTGGATTGATCCGCCTAATCAAGCACTTCTTCAGGAAGCTGTACTACATTTGGCAGAACTCGGAGCAATCCAGTCGCCCAAGGATGGAATTCAACTCACGCCACTGGGATATCAATTAGCTTCGCTGCCTGTTACCCCATCCTATGCGCGTCTCCTTTTGGCAGCGGCTGAGCGAGGGTCGCATGTTGCAAGTCAGGCCTGCGACCTAGTTTCGATCTTATCGGCTGACCGGGGCATCTTCGTCGAAACGAGTCATCCTGACAAGCGCGAGCAGGCTGAATTGGCATGGGAAGTGTTTTATGATGCTACAGGCGATCATGCCACGATGCTCAATGCATTTCGAGCTTATCTCGCTGTTTTCAATCATGCCATGACTACGCATGCCTCTCCTGCAACGGCACGCCAAGAAATCCGCATGTGGTGCCAATCGCACTATGTACATGAACGAACGATGAAAAATATTCTCGCTATTCGAAAGCAACTTTTGCGAATTTGTGCACAGCATGGGATAGAATGCCACGCGGGTGCGCCAAAGAAGCGCTTGTCTATGTCTAGCACTGAAAGCGAGTCGTCCGAGGAGGAAGACCGAGATGCATTGGTTGTCACGAAAGGGGGATCTGAGCCTTTGACAGATATGAAAGAAAACTATTATGAGCTAATGCAGTGTCTTGGGTTGGGTCGGTTAAGTCACACGGCGCTCAGGCAGCCAGACGGGAGCTTCAGACGGGTTGCCGGAGGGCAGACCTTCAAACTGCATCCATCTTGTGTGCTGCATCCGTCCCGTCATGGATCGCGCGGTACATCCAGTGATAATGTTCAAGTAATTGTGTTTGAGGAGCTGGTGCTTACATCGCAGACCTTTGCTCGCAACGTTTCGAGAATGCAGCCAGACTGGCTCCAGTCCTGGCTCGCCCACAAGTCGTAAGGATATGCCTCCACATAGCTATTTTTCTCTACCATGGCCAAACGGTTGCGAAAGCGTACCTCGAAAAAGGCGCGCCCGAGTCAGGCCATAGAGCAGGATGATGATCGCGGAAGAGAACATGTCAATGAGAAAACAGCTCTAGAGCAGCCAGAAATTCGTAAGGAATCTTCGGTGCAGGCTTCTGAGCCGAGTCGCGAGCCTCAGCAGGAAGCAGTGCCGCAGCACGGCACTACTTCCCAAGATACACCAATTCATGAGAGCAGCGACGCTTCGAAGAAGCGGAAGCGCTCTCGTAAACGCAAGCGTTCGAATGTGCCGCACCCTGGCCCGGATCCCGAAGGTATGGAGGAATTGAGTGAGCCCGCCAAAAAGGCCATTGCTTATACCCAACAATATC
>ERZ501045.216-NODE-216-length-14017-cov-7.130497_pt1 | contig 14017 bp, 9 predicted proteins | sample MGYA00510870_ERZ501045 | MGnify/ENA primary metagenome ERZ501045 (study PRJEB25958, sample SAMN03398505) | human skin metagenome | study: EMG produced TPA metagenomics assembly of the Human Skin Microbiome Metagenome (human skin metagenome) data set. | reverse complement strand
AGCGAGGGGAAGACGTACACTTGTAGTCATAGGTGAGTTCTTGGCCAGGTAAGATAACTTGCTTGGCGCTGTTGGTTAGTGGAGATGCACATACAAAATTACGACGCGTTTTTCACCCTGTACCGTGAGGATTTTTGCCGTGCAATTTGGCGTACAGCAATGCTAGAAAAGGGTTAAAAAGGAAGAGACGTACGTTCATCAGTCTAGCAATATTTCCTTTGCGTGTTGCGTCAATGACAATATCATCGTCGACTCGGAAAAGATAGGTGCTGAAATTACCTGCTCTTTCGTACATTTTTTCGCGGTGGTCAGCCACTTGCTGGCGCACAATCTCGCCCACATATTCGATCACCATATCACCCGCAGGTATAAGCTCCATGGCATACAAGCCCCAGTCATGGATCGGACTTTTAGCGAACCGCAACTGCTTTTTGCGTGTTTGGAGTTGATTAATATGCAAAAGATCCGTATCAGCCTGAGTCTCCCGCCGACTCTGTTCAATGTCAAGCGCAAGACGTCGTGTGTCAGCACGATTATTCCTTGCAGAAGCTAAAGAGTGCGTGGTGGTTGTCTCTGTAACTGCAGCCCGATTCCGATCTGCCAAGTGAACGGCCTTTTCGGCAGCAGGAATCCGGTAGAATCCTTGGGCCCGTGCGCTTCCTGCTTCGTGAGCAGGTTCTTCACGTTCCGACGGTGGTAATGGTGCATTTTGCAAGACTTGTCCCAAGTAATACAGCTCTTCATCGTCCTGTACAAGCCCCGCTGCGAGCGGGTCCAGCTGCTGACTGGACTGAGTGGGAGATGGCAAGTGTCTCGATGCTGCGCTCTGAACCGTTACACGTTTCGGGATAGCATCAAGGCGTCGAAATGAAGGAATATACCCCGCTTGTGTGGCTGAGCGTGCCATGAATTGTGCCTTTTGGTTTGCAATGATCATGCCGCCCTTTCCATCGGCACGTAAGTATTGTGACACATGTGGTATAACTGTGCGTGTTTTTACGTCACGTAGAAACATTTTAGTGAAATCAGACAAGATACGAGACGTGGCTTCGTGAATCAGTTCGTCTGGCGTCCATATTTTCTTGGAAGCAGGTGGACCCTGCTTGAGTGATTTTAAAGAGGAAGATGCCTCGTTGGCAGAAGAGCTGATCTTTAGCTCTTTTGGCTCGCGAACTTCAAAGTGCAGCCGGTATCCATGTAGCGTCCCTGTCTCGAGTACCAATTTACAGCGTAAGGCTGCGTCATGCCGGTCAAATCCCACGTACCATCCATGGATATCTTGTTCAACAAATACAGGTGAGAATGATGAGAAATGCGTGCGAATATCACGCGCATCCAAAGCGCTAGAAGGCATGCGTGGGATATGAATGTAGGGGTGCCCCAAGGCTACTAGATGCCGTGCAATTGTGGGAGACACGTCGTCACGCTTCTGACCCCATCTAGATGGGCGGGGTAAAGCATTCCGAGCCTCTTTAGCCATCTTTTGTTCCTGATCATGACGTTCGCGACGTTGTTGCCTCTCACGCTCTCGTGCTTTGGCACGTTCTTCGTGCTTTCGTTCGTACCTCTCTTTCAGAAGCGCACGGTATTGTTGCACATAATTTTTCCGCTCATGATCTAGAACAATATGCACAATGGAGGGTCCGACCTGTTGTCCATCTAGCGAGCGTTTGGCTTGCTGTGCTGCCTCGTGAGCATCACTCTGAGTACTAGATGCAAAGGAGATCCACATGATGCCAATGCTTTCACCCGTCTGTGGATCCATTTTCAGCTCGCTAGTTTCGACTTTCCCGTACAGGCGGCACTGTTGGAGAACAGTGGCAGGGCTTGTAAGCGGTGATAAACCGCGAATTACAATTTCGCGAGGGGGAGGAGGTCCGACGGAGTAGTCGTCGTATTTATAGTAGATTTGCTCGAGATGCCTTCTCGGACGTAGTCGCGACCAGCGCGGGGGTTTCATGTGTCGCTGACGTGGATCCACAGTGGCAAGACGGGGATCTGCCTCATAGCGCCGCTTCATTTCTTTGACACCTGTGATTTGTGGGTCATTAATAGTATAGTAGTTCCTTCCCGTACTTGGAATCTCGGATGGGAGTAGTGTTTTTCGATAGGATGCGTATTGCGAATGAGGAAGTGGTAGTGACCCACCATCCTCAGGCGCCATAGCGAAGCGCGCGTCGCGAGAAGGAAAGTGACGAGTATGCTCCAGACGCGTTTCGTGCTATCAAGTCCTATTAGGTGAATGTGGAGAATTACACGCTCTCTGTGGTGGGGTCGAGGGACAGGTCCGGAATACTGGCCGTGCTGTGTATGCGTTCAGCATCAGGATTGAGCAACAGTTGATGCAGGAGAAAGTTGGCGAGCGACTTGTTGGTCCAGTAACTCACGTGAGAGCGCAACATATCGATGTATTGCGAAAACTGCGGTGAGCGTAGGCATACGTACGGAACTGGCATAGCCCACATCCATAACATAATCAATGCATCCATTGGGATTGAGCGCGCGGAATCGACGTTCGCCCCGTTCCATTTCTTCGAGAGGAATAGGTCTGGATCTCGGTGTGTCAGGAGCCTGCTTGGCATCCAGGGGAGGCGTTTCTTGTGACTGTCGTTCGTCCACGACACGCTTTAATAGCTTGCCCATATTCACGCGGGGTTCCTCCAGAGCGTCCGGCAGCAGAGCAGGATCACGGGGCACATGAATAGGACGTACTAAGCGTGCATAAGGTGCATCTGAGGTGGCTGACATCTGGAAACTGATGGGATCCGTTGCGATATAGAGCTGCGAGTGAGTAGATGGCACGTACATTGTAGATAGACTCGACGGCCAAGCATCCCATTTGCCCAACTTGGTCGGACGTGGCATCTTCATAATCTTCCTCGGAGCGACGGCGAGCAACCAGGCGGGCACCGTTCATGTAAAAGAGAAGGGGAAGTGGTGATCCAATGCAGAAAAAGTGGCGGACATTGAATAGCAAGTGGCGCGACGTGTTGTGGATATCATGCGTTGCCGTCTCACAGAGGGGCGGCACTTGGGTCGGTTGGTCCTTCAAAATATCAGCAGCTAGCATGGATCCCAGTGAATGACCAAGGATAGAAACACGGCCACCCTGTCGCTCAAAGTCAGGATTACGCTGAACAAACAAGCGATACAGGCGGTTCATTTCCAAGAGCACGCTGCGCTCCATCATGTCGTGGTGCTTGGAGAAGTAAAAGGGGATATCAAGCAGCACCTTGTTAACAAACGTACGCACTGTGGGAATCGAGGTTGCGTTTCCAATGTCTTCGAGAGTATACATGCCGTGCTCGGGATCAAATTCTAAAGTGCGCCGCCAGCAAATGGGTATCACTTTGACACGGCCTCCATTCAGGAGACACCTGAGCTCTGGGTTCTGGGACTGTGAGCGCATGATATTGCGAAGCCGATCTAGATCATGCACAAAGTGCATGGAGGTATAATCCTCCGAGAGCTTCTGGCCGATGCCATGGATACAGAAGAGGAGTTCTGGCGGTCGATTGGATGTGCTAGGCATATCGAAGTCATCATCAAAGGGATCTCGGGGACGAGCTTGTTCGTCGACGTCCTCGACTCGTGGGCTCATTCTGGGCGACTTGCTTGGCCATGTGCGTGAAATAAACGCCTCACTAAGAGGAACCCATGGTGTCGGTGATACGGCGGGGTCGGGAGCTGTCCGTTCGCTGATGATTCCCGTCGGGTTGGAATCTTCTTCGGCTGAGGCACTTGATTCGGCTTTCATATTCATGTCCTCAGCTGTGATGGCAGGCGAGGCGGAGGGAGTGCGTCGTGGAGAAGCCGGTTCGGGGCGTCTTTGCCACGACGAAAGTCGCGACCCATAGCGCTCACTTATATCGCGAGCGTGATCAAATCCACGGACTATCACAGCCTCGCGCAAGAAGGGAAACAGCTTGCTGCCAAAATTTTGGGCATAGACACGAGCGGAGTAAGCCGATTCGAACTGGATTTTGGCCCCACCGACGACACTGGCCAAGTTATACTGCACGGGTGGCTCATCCGCCTTGCGATTCTTCGAAAGCGTCCCCTTAAGCCGCTGAGCGAGTCTCCAAGGTTGTGCTGTGTTGTAAGCTAGTATGATATCCCGCTCTAATGGTGAGTTACAAGCAATGGGCGAACAAGCGCCATCTGAGGCCACGTAAAACCACGTCGCTCGGACTACCTGCTGGTCATAGCCCGCCCACAAAGCTGGGTACATAATCATTCGCTCCATATCCACATCAAACAGGTGATCTTCCAGCACAGGCACGCGGAATCGTCGCTGTTCTTCCGGCTCATCGGGGTCTGTGAGCCTGTATGTCGGCACAGCCTGTTTCTCTGACGGCATCGGCCGCGGTGGCCGCGGTGGGAGGACAGAGTCCTGCTCATTGGCCTGCTCGCCCCAAAATGACGTAGACAGCCATCCTCGTTGTGTCTGTGCACTATCAGGTACAGGGCGTGACGCGGCAGCCCGACCAAGTTCATCCTTCACAAGATCCCAAGTTTCCTCCAACGACGCGATATCGTCTTCAGAAAATGGCACCCAAATGCGCCCATGTGAATGAAACCACACAGCTGAGACAGGCGGCTCTTTTTGCTCTGTGGGCGACTTGGTCGGACTGGTCCCGACCACCGCCTCCATGATGGATGCACGAGGTCAAAAGTCTCCACAGTGGGCCCGTGCATAGATGACTACGAAAGGACCTGCCACTGACAAGTGTCGTTTAGGTCCAAGGTCCATCTGGGTACCCCGACAAGCAGCACGCAGCTTATGACAGCGAAAGACCATGAAGTAAACAGGTAAGCGAACGAAGTGCGCATCGGACGAAGCACCAGAAGTTCAGCTACCAGCGTGCTTACCGTGCTCAGACAACCTGCAAAGCCATCCTGAAGCCCTTGTAGAGCATCGCATGACGTTTTAGACGAGAAAGTACGGGATAGCTTGCCTGTGACTACGCCACATAAAACGAGCGTTGCAAGTATGTTGGCCAGAAACGTACCCAGCGGCCACCTTGTCCACTGGCGCACATGAACGCGGTCGTCAGCGCTTCGTGGCGGGTTAAGAAGCGATAGTTGCCATCGAGCAAGCGCGCCTGGTGGACAAAGCACGAGCGCAAATGTGACGTGTCGAAAAGGTGCATACAGGCCACAGAGCAGGGCAGATCCGATCCAGAAGAGGGCGCCCAACAGGACTGCCGCTAGATGTCCCGTTGTGGGAGGTATACGCATCGTAGGAATGGCAGCAAGTGGGTATGCGTCTGCCAAGGCGCGTCCCGCCCAGATGCCGGCGAGGCCCATGCCCACCGTGGTGGCTGTCTGTGCCAATGCATCCATGACGCTATACAGCCCGATACGATCATGGTGTCCGCCATTCGAAAATGCCTGGAATACGTCTAATGCCCACGTTGAAAAAGATGTACAGCTTCCCGCGAATCCGACCGTAATCATCGGAAAGGCCGGGGCATACCAACCCTCAATGGCCGCCTTGGAGCGCTTGTGTGACGCGTACCCAAAAACGAGGCATCCCACGGCTTGGGCCCATACGAGCGGGGCAATGCTCTGTCCATCATATGTATTTAGAGCCACCAGACCCAGACGCGTGAGTGTGCCCCAAATGGACCCGAAGGTAATGGCACCTGCCGTAGCGATTGTGGCCCATGCCATGGCCGTGAGGCAACGGTGATCGTCACGTGGCGAACGCGGTGTTCAACGCCGCCGGCGCGCGCAGTACCTGCATTTTGGCCACGCGCAGGAAGATGGGGAGGCGGTTGCATCCTGAGGATGCATCCTCGTCGTCATCGCCGTCGGCACAACCTGATGATGATGAAGATTTGCGCGCCGAGTTTCTCTCCGATTTCGATGAGCAGGCGTTTCTGCGACAACTTGATGCGTTCCAAACGAGTCTGCAGAGCATGCCGCCCGTAGCGTCCACTGTCGCCCCAGTGCCTGTCGCTCAGTCAGCCGCTGCGCCCACCATGCCGCCCGCATCCGCGCCATCTCCTTCTGCGCCCGTCATGGCGCCGAGTATACCCGCTGAAAATTCCTCCTCCGAATTTTACAGCACGGCCATCCAGATCCTTACGCATATTCTCGGCAGTTCTACGCCGTATCCGTGGCTGAACGATGTGAGCGTGCCTAAAGCTGATGACAACACGCGCAGCGTGGCATCGAATGACCATATGCACCAGCTGATCAATGTGTTGGTCGAACGACTGGGCGGCTCATCCGCGCGTCGTGTCCAGGAACAGGACCTGACACACCTCTTGCAGACACTTCTTGCACAGCAGCAAAAGACACCTACGCCACAGCCCATGTATCCACAGCCAACATCAGCACACTTTGCCGACTTGGCCTTTCCAGACGAGGAAGAGGATGACCCCGACTTTTTGCCCGTATCATCTGAGCGCGACGGGCTCACAGCAGCGCCCAGTACCACCGCCTGGACTCGTGCTATGGACGAAGTCATGCCGACCGAGACACCCAAGCCACGGCGAGGGCGGCCGCGGCGGTACACGACAGAAGAAGCAGTCGAGCGCAAACGAGACCGGAACCGAGACTACATGGCGCGACAGCGCACGACGAAGAAGCAGCGCGTGCCCTATACCCCCGAGTCATCGGCGACGGCAGCATCCGTAGATGCTCCGCGAGATGCGTCGGACCGACTCGTGCTCGAAGCCGAGAATCGGTTTCTTCGTGCTGAACTGGAGCGACTGCGTGAAGAGAACGCCAAACTGCGCGGTCGAGAAGAGATGCGGGCGTATGCGGCACAGCTCGGTATCAATCATCACTAGAGATTTCGTTCCTAGAAGTACAAGAATCGCTATGTAGTAGGATTATAAACGAGAGAAATCATTAAACCGAGACGTTTGGGAAAAAGAGGGTGTGTCGGGCAGGCTCGGGCTCAGCGCGCCGCCCTCCGAGTATGCGGCGCGCTGGTGCACACGACGTGCGCGGTACGTTGAGTCCTGTCCCCGACGATGGCGCGTAAGAAACAGGTCTGAATCGCGTCGTGGATTTGTCGAAGACGTGTTGGCCGACTTGAAGTAAGGCACTTCTGTGCGGCCATTGGCAGCCTCACGAAGCTCGTCCCAGGCGTCCTGGGCCGCGATGCGCTCATTTTCTTCTTCTGACAGGTACGGGTAGTAGCGGCGCATATCACCATGTTCTGCATAATGCATATGATGTGCCTTTTCGTCCGATGCCTGCGAGCCCATATCGCTTTCGACTTCATACGACATGTCGGCCCTGTAGGGATCTTGGTAATAATAGGCCGCCTCGTTCATACTGTCGTCGGATAGTGCGACACTTTGGGCCTCGGGCATACGATCAACAGCATGTTCCTCTTGTGGCACAGCAATCGACTGATGCAAGTCAAACGGCTGCTCCCCCTGCTGTGGCTGCATGGACACAGGCACGGCGATGTGGTGCGACGGCTCCCCGGCGATGGGCGTGCCAAACGATGCAGACGTATCACGCATTTGCATCGGCTCTTGAACAGAGACAAAGGACGCTGGACGACGAAGAGCGCGCTTCTGGCGTCGCACAAAGTAAAAGATCAGCAGAGCCAATGCACCGAGGAGCGCAGCACCCCCAATGCCGACAGGGATACCTATTTTGACACCATTCGAGGTAGTGCTTGTATCATCATCATCATCGCTGTTTTTCTTGGTGGAACGACCCGAGCCGCCCGTGTACATGTTCGGGCGATCGCCATTCGGACCTGTGCCTGGCTTGCCAGGTGTACCCGGACGACCATCCTTGGCTGGATTCTTGAGCAGCAGCACTTGATCGGTCGACAGCGAGAAGTCAAGTGGCTGCGCGTGGCTGCGGTTCTTCTTACTGTACACATACGCCACAGGCTCGCTGCCAACACCAGTCTGACTGATGTTGGCAAGCTCAAGATCAGCGCATTGAATGCGCAAGTGCGCTAGCTCATGTGAATAAAAGCCTCGTGAGCGGTACCCATCATCGTCGAACGAAAGCGTGCCGTTGGCCCAGTTCTTCATGTTTTTGTTGCTGCTCTCGCTCACGCCATACGCAGTGAACAGCACACGCGATGGCGTGCGGGGAAACTTGTCACCTGCATCCTTGCGCGAGACGGTTCGAATCACCTGATGGTCGACCTTCCACGTAATATTGTGCGGTGACCAGTCAATGGTGTAATTATGGAACTGTGCGACAGTAAATTTGTCCATACGCTTTTGCGTGCCGATCGTCTGGGCAGATTGGCCATGGGCAGCATAGTTGGTCGTGATTCGTCCGCTTTCTGGCCCAGCCAAGCGGAAAAGTATGGCATCACCGACATCGGATACCGTGCCAAACGTGGTAACCAAACCAGAGGTCGGATTATGGCGCAGCCGAGCAGTGACTGCGCCATATAACAGATAGCGCGCCGTCGACACACGCGAGTCGGTAGCACTCGTCTTTTCAAACAAAACACCATCCTGCCCTTGGCCCAAATAGCCCTGCTCAAACACGAATGGGGTCTGTGAAGCATCACCATTGTACCTCAGCAGGGGTCTGAAATAGTTGTCTTGATTGTACATGTCAGGCTTGATCGCGAGATCCATATCCTCGCACACAGAATTCGGTATACATGAGAAAGGATACTGGCTGTATTGTGGTTGACATCCTGATGTGCACTGCTCGGCACCGCCACCACAATAACCGTCTGCTGAGCAGCATGGTTTGTCAGAAGGACACGATGGCAAGTTGGGACCACATCGCTCCTTGCCAGCTAGCACTTCTATGGCCGCCAGAAGCAGGCCCAGTATGGCAAGTCGCATGAAGCGGTGAAGGAGTCCAAAAGCGCCACGCGTACGTCCAGCGGCTATCCTAGCGTTCGCCGCCTCGTTGCCGCTTTCCCACATGCCCCCACAATAGAATGGTTCATGCTACAAAAAATCGAGGTATTATGTAATTCATGCACGTAAACCCCTCAACCCACGCAAGGGCCCACAAAAAAATTGGGTCATGCATGCAATGAGGCGGACATTGCTTCGTCTTCGAGCTCGTTCTGCATCCAATCAGCCCGTGGGCCAGCGTGTGTTGCCGACGTCACAACGGACGAGGGCGGCGCGGCGCTTCGACGTGGCTGGCGCCGGCGGGGTCGAGGGAGGCGTGACGCGGGAGGGCGATGGTGTCGTGCAGCTGCAGACGGCAGTGGCTGCTGCTGCGACGATGGCGATCCAGAGACCCAAGACCATAGCTTGGACATTACGCTGGAAGGGCGCGGTCCATGAGTGCGCATGCGCTTGGGGTCATGACCCGCTTCAATCATCACGTCGTCCGTAGGTACGAAGGAGTGGTTCGACTGTGACAATACGGAAGACTCAGGGGCAACGTTTTTTTCAGCCTTAGCAGGTGATGGCGGCATCACAGGTGTGCTGTGAGCACCGCGCACATACTGTGGCGAGTCTAACAATACGTCATGCGTGCGCTTGCGTTGTGATAAGAGCTGAAATGACTTTTCTTGCATCTCTTCCGTCACATCCTGCTCCATTTCACGCACATATCGCGCCTGAAGAGCAGGCACGCGAGCATATAGGCGTGTCAGAGTCCAATCACCGTGCAAATCGTCCGGCTCGAGACCCTGTGCTTCAAGGAATTGCAAAATGACCTGATCGATGTCCAGGTCTAGCACAGCTGCAGCTTTGTCCATGGCCTCCTCGGGCACATAAGAACGTAAGTGGCGATCGAGCTCCATCCATGCAAACTCAGACCAGTGACCCGCTTGTGCCTGGGGTCTTAGAGCATGCGAGTCAAGCTGAGGCGGCAACGAGGCTCGTGGCGCATAAGCACCCGGGACTCGGGGCGTAGGTTGCGTAGAATGGCGCAGATCCAGCTCTGCAGCATGAAAGAGTGAGGCCAAGTCAGGGTTCATGTGCGGCAGGGTCGATGTGTCGCCGAGCCATCCTTCCTGGATGTATTTGTGATGTACTTTAAGAATGGCCGCTGCCCGCGCGGCGGCGACAGGATCCAAGCTCGAGATTTCCACACAGGATGTGGGACGAGTACGAGACAGCATCAAGGCGCGTGAATGGGATGAGGCTGAGAGACTAGCGCTAAGGTCGCCCAACGATGCATCTTCCTCGGCAGCTGTGGACGGCGCAGCAGGTGCTTGCAAAGGCAGCGACCATACGACCATGGGTGCTTCCTCCTCAGGGGTATCATCCAATGAGACATCTTGCGCAGAGACTCGCATGGCTGAGTGGGGTGACTTGGACGGCGAAAGTGATCGAATGCGAGCACTATGCACCGACACGTCGTTCGGCAAGGGGCTCTGTGGAACGGGATCGGAAGACTTTTGACGCAGCTCGTCTTCTAGGATATCCAGTGCTTCCAGGGCCTCATCGGGCAAATCGTCCACATCTTCAGGATCGTCTCCCCATCGCTTGGGTTCGTGCGAAAGAGCCGGTAAACCAGAACTCTCTTGCCTCACAGACTTTTCTGACGGAGTGCCAAGATTTTGCCGTAGTTGTTTGCGGGTCGATGCTTCCACGGAGGGCGACGCACGCCATTCGGGTATGGGTGTATGCCTTGACGGGGGGGTATAACTTTGTGGCTCAGATTGAGATGGCCGCTCGAACCAGCTCGTATCGTGGTCCATGGGTTCCTGTGAAGAGGCATTTACATGTTCGTCGTTGACGTGAAGAAAGTCGATAAATACAGGTTCCCGAGACGCGTGGCCTTGTCGCAAAGATTGCGACGAGTTTACCTGGTCGGGGATGGATGGATCGAAAGCTGACATGGCATGCGTGGGAGGTGCTGCTAGTACTTCTTTTTCCGTGTTGAACCTCGTCAGCGAAGGCGAAGCCTTGGCGTTCGGCTCCAAGACTGCTTCGGGCTCGGACTCGGGCTCCTCCGCGGGCTCCAGGTCTGGTTCAAGTTCTGGCTCGGGTTCTGGCTCGGGTTCTGGCTCGGGTTCTGGCTCTGGCTCTGGCTCTAGGTCCAGTTCCGAGTGCATGTCCGGCTCCAGTTCGGCCTCTCGTTCAATCTCTTGCCTTTCTGGCTCCCTTTGTGGCTCTCGTTCGGGCTCGGGCTCCCATTCCAGTTCAGGCTCCAGTCCAGGCTCTTGTTCCACCACTACTTTTCTTTCAGGCTCCAGTTCAGACTCTAGTTCAGGCTGCAAGTCAAGATCTGGCTCTGGTGAATGGACCTGTTGCTGCTCCACATGTGACATCGACTTGTCAGGCGACCGGATGAGAGCGATACGCTCCTTGACTCCTAGTGTGCGATCGTATAAGCTCGGTGTGGCCTTGGGAGTAGGTTTGGGCGTGAGTTTGGGGGCAGGTTTGGGTGTCCTGCGCAGAGGTGTAGAAATATCGCGTCGCGACGATAGAGGGCGTTTGGGTGTCATGGACACAGGCTCCGTTAGACCCATATCCTCTTGTTCGAATCTGCGTACCATAGCGAGTAAGCTAGCATCGCCCTGAGCCGCACGCATGGACATGTTGGTGAGGGTGGGATCATGTAAAAGGAGTGGATCGTCCGTGGAGCTAGCAGGTGATGCCGGTCGCTGGGCGAGATGTGAAGGATTATCAGCAGTGCGTCGCTGTGGTACAAATGGTGCGCGTGATAGAGATGGGGCTTCGACAAAATCGCGCGCAAACGATGCCGTAGGCACGTCGTCCTCCAAAATGGACATGGCCGGGACTCGATGTGACTGAGCCGACGCGCTTTGCCGGCTCGCATTCGACCAAGGCTGTGTAGATTGTTCTGAGTAAGGTCGAAGTGATCGGCGCGGTGTCATCGGCGTCAGCCGCACCGTCTGCGAAAATGCCGCGGGGCGTGCACGATGCGGCGTAGATGACGACACGCCGTGGTCAGCGTGACCGAAGCGGTGGGGCTGAGTGGACGCGTCGAGAACGTTTTTTAGATCATTTACACTCCGACTCGTATCAGGAGGTGAATGCGCGAGCTGATCACTGTGCGCTCGCGACTTGCGCGGAAGCGCATAGACCATGGTCGACACGGCACGAGGTTGGGCAGCTATGACGCGCGCGGCATGAGTGGAGGCGTGCGTCGCGCCGTAGCCACGAGCCCCCACGTGTGGTGTCTCCACAGTGCACAAAAGGTGTGGTCAGAACTGTTATACACGTGATGTGTTTCACGTGAGTTAGGGCCGTCAAATACAAGCAGCGGTACCAACGTACTTCTTCTGTACCGCCGTCACCACTGTCAAGATGACGAAGAAGAGAAGGAATGGAGGGTATGTGTGCGGCCGCGCAAAGATAGTGGCAGGCTAACCAGTATAGACGCAACAAGCACGGACGTGGCCACGTTCGGTTTGTGCGCTGCACGAACTGCTCGCGGGCCGTGCCTAAGGACAAGGCCATCAAGCGCTTCACTGTCCGCAACATTGTCGAGGCTGCAGCTCTGCGTGACCTGAGCGAGGCGAGTGTGTACGATGGTATGTACGCCCACACGCGGAAAATGACTGACCAAACAGAGTACGTCCTGCCGAAGCTCTACATCAAGCTCGCGTACTGTGTGTCGTGCGCTATCCACTCCAAGGTGGTGCGTGTGCGTTCGGTCGAGGGTCGCCGCGTGCGTACCCCGCCGCGCCTGCGCTTCAACCGTGACAGCCGCAAGAACCCTGCCGCCCAGATGGCGTCGGGCGGTGCGCGTGCTTAAAAACAGTGGCCAGACATAGAAAGAAATCTTCTAGCCACTGAATATGACCTCGATGATATACGGCTTGTGTGTGCTACCAATGTGACTGTAGATGCACGAGACACCGCAGAAGATCGTCTGCGTGAATGCCGCCTGTGCTTCGTGGGCTCAGATCTCGCACTAGGGATAAGAGCTTGGCTCGCGGCATGCTTTCGGCCGTGTGCAACAAAGCGCCGTCTAGTATGCCCTTGGACAACGGACGCGACGTGAGCAGTGGTGCGACCGTGCGAAAGGCGCGTGGGTGCAGGCCGGCCATGTGCGGCACAGTGCGCACCAGCTGGCTCTGGAAAAGCTGCAGTGTCGGATAGATTTTGGCAGACACGGGCACCAGTACATCGATGGCGCCGTTGCTTTTGGCCAGTACGATTTCCGACGTGAGCCGCTCGCCATTCGCGTTGCGTGGTCCATGGAGCATGAGGGCACGCACCGCGTCGCCCGGTGCATGATATTCACATCGCGCTAGGAGGCGCTGGCCGCCGAGACTGGTGGGATTTGAAGGTGCATAGTCAAGCAGGCGGATACAGCCCGCCACGTCGCACGTCACCATGGCCAAGCGTTTGTGGTCGATGAGCATGGCGCCTTGTAAGAGGCAAGCTGGAGCATACTCGCGGCCGAGAAGCACGAGACGAGCGGGATCTTCCTGGAATGCACAAAAGTACGCGCCTTGTTGCACGTCGGTCACGAGCAGAAAGTTCTTCACGCGCTGGACACTGGTGGCGTACATGCCGAGATCCAAAAATGCCACAGTCACGAGCCACTCACCCCATTCCCATGAGCGAACGAGCAGCTTTTGGCCCACGCATGCGACGAGAAAGCCGTTTAAATCGTGGAGAGTCGTTACGGGCGCGCGCATTTCCTCGGCACACATGAGACGCAGACGCAGTGCACCCGACACCACTTGGACAATGTCAAAGACGTACATAAATCCCTTAGCTGTGCGGTCTTCACCGTGCGAAATGACGGTGCCGACTGTCACAAACGTCCGGCGTCCTGAGCGGCGATCCAAAGCATCCAGCGGGGCCATGTGGATACATGTGACTGTCTCACATGGCTCGAACTCATGGCCGTGGATCGGTGGTTCGCCGATGTGCGCAAAGAGCTCGAGAGCGCCGCGTTCCGAGTACGTCGGCGACGGATCCAGCGCTGGATCACGTACGGGCTCTTCCTCTTCGGAATAGAGCACAAATTGCGTGGGCTGTGCCGATGAGGCCACCAAGCAGCCTGTTTCCTCGTGAATGGCGACGTGTGTATATGTGCGTGTCGCCCATCGCTGATAAGGCACAGGTGCATCCACCTCAAGGGGCGGCACAGTCCAAACGCTCGCTTCGCC
>ERZ501045.209-NODE-209-length-14377-cov-6.375017_pt1 | contig 14377 bp, 7 predicted proteins | sample MGYA00510870_ERZ501045 | MGnify/ENA primary metagenome ERZ501045 (study PRJEB25958, sample SAMN03398505) | human skin metagenome | study: EMG produced TPA metagenomics assembly of the Human Skin Microbiome Metagenome (human skin metagenome) data set. | reverse complement strand
ATAGCCAAGTTAAAAAATGTAAGGCTTTTGCTTCCACATCGCTGTGTTTGTACGACTGATGCTGGGCAGCACACATACTGTGCTTCGTGTACAATTGAATGTGTGTCGTGCAGTTAATATACAAGTGTGTCCTATAGAGGCAGGCGACGTGTACGTATGTGCGCTGTCAGCCGTATAGCATGTGAAGCAGGGGAAATAAGAGCTTCATCAGGCCCACTCCAATGACGAGAGCTATGACTGCAGTCACCATCAAAAAAAGGGCTCGGCATAAAAAATTGATCATAAACTCCAGGCCCGACATCTCTGAATCATGCTTGTTGAGCCAATTGAGGAACGATGTACCGGACGAGCCCTTGGCTGTTTGTGAATGACTGCGCGATTCAATGGCACCATTGATTTTCTGTTGAGCGTTCTTCCATCCCAATGTTTGTTCTTCCCACCGACGCTCAAAATTATTCTTCCATTCTTGAAAAGAAAAATCGGTTTTTTCAGATGATGCATCTGGATCAAGACGTTGTGGTTGCTGTTGTAACGCCTTTTCGAGGCGTTCAATCCGGGAAAGAAGAGCGGGGATCACGGCAGAATCCTGTGAACCCGCTGACGCGTTAGATGGAACAACGGATTCCACGTCCTTGGTTATGGTGACATCTGAGGCATCAATAGGGTGATCGGTCATAGTGTCGTCGGGCATAGCACGATGAGATGCGTCCGCGACCACTGTCTCCACACTTCCCACACTGGTTGCATCGTCGAACCCATCTTCAAGGATTCGAACGCCGCTCAATGCATCCAAAGTTTTCTTTGGTGAGTCTTCTTGCGCTCTTCGATTCCGCAACTCGAGTCGCATCTCTTCCACCTCGCGTTTCAGGGACGAAAATTCATCATTGACTCGCTCGTAGGAAGCCAGCGTCTCCTCCAAGTGCTTAATTTTCTCCACATGACTCGCCAATAAATTGTGTGTGTTGGCGAGTTGAGTTTCGAGGCTAGCCATGGAAACTGGGTTCAAATGAGCTTGTTTCGTAGAGTCACTTGAATGCTCTTGTGGTGTCGAAGATGGTACGAGCTCGGGATGTGGCGCGTCTTGAATGGATACAGCACCTCCCTCGAGAGTATCATGAATTTTTTGAATACTAGTCCCCAAAGCATGTAAATCTGAACCAACCATCGAACTTTTCTGAAGTTCGGACTGTAGTCGCATGATCACTTGGTCAACATTCACATTTGATTTGTTACGCCGAAAACCACCTTCAGCACTAGGGCATAGACCAGCATTACCAAGGGAGCCACCGTGCACTCCACCACGATATAGACTCGTGAAATCACTTCGAAGCTTGAGTGCATCTTCAGGCGTCATCACCAGAAACACGCGGCAGGCCACGCGTCTATGCAGGATATCTTTATTATCATCCGTGAGAATATCAATACCAAAGTCGACGACATCTTCGCTGTGTAGTTCAAATGGCTCCGATTCTTGTGATTCCGGCGAGAGGCGCGTTCCGTTGATAAAAGTTCCATTCGAGGACTTAATATCTTTGATGTATACTTTTTCGTTTTCATACCATACTTCGGCATGTGCGCGAGAAAGAACCTTGCTGTCGAAGTAGCCATTCACTGGGCTTGGTACGGTTTTGTTGTTCGAGTATCTGCCAATCTTGATGTGCTCCCGTGAATTGGTCGCAGCGAGATTGATCTGCTTCGACACAAATGTATCGTTCAAGGGATACAAATGGATTGCAGGGCAATTGAGAGCATCCTGTGGGGGGGCGGTTTGCTTCGACGACGCAAGCACGCTGCTGAAATTGTGCGACGTGGCGTCCTGTGCCTTTTCGTTGGGTTTCTGGGACATGCCGCAGTATTGCGAGCAAGATCCAGGTCAAGCGAAGCCCGTTGGCTTTATCCGTGGAGAAACGAGGGCGAGTGGCAAGACCGTCACAGAGATGGCCCTGGAAAGGGCGACTGGAGGGGCCCAGGGCGCCTCCTGATCGAGGAATTACAATATTACATCCCATGTCTTGGGGACGCGCGTGGCACGTGGCGAAGCAACACCTAAGCAAACTACGTTGCCTCAACGCGTGTCGCTCAGATGGTACATCGATTCGCGACGCTGGATGGCCTGGATGACTTGGCGCCGGATCGAGCGCGAAATTTACTGGCGCATGCAAGCAAAGACCTCATAGATCATGGCCTGCTAGACGCAGCGCAATGGTGTTTGGAACTGCTAACGTGCGTGCCAGACTCTCATGTACATCCCACCAGCACGCCGCGTCTAGGTGCAGGGGACGACTCGCACAGGTTTCCTGTGCACTCTACACCTGCTCTAAATCTGGAGTCACCTTCGTGGAGTGCTCACAAGATGCCGGAAGAAGGTGCGCCATCATGGACGAGTTGGGAGCACGCGTCGCCGTCAGGTCCAAGCAGCCGTATCATACCCTCACCAGCGCGCTCGATGGATCCGCCGACGTCACCAGAAGCTTCTTTGCATGTGAAAATCAATGAGCCTATACCAACTTCTTTTGAAGAACACTTTGACGCGACATACATGCTGGCCAAAACGTTTTTTGATCGCGATAATTACCATGCATGTGTTTCGTTGCTTGAGTCACAGCCACATTTGACGGACAAGGCGCGCTTTTTGATGCTGTATGCGAGATTGCTTATTTTTGACTCGCATCCCAGCCATCCTAATGCGCTACTCCCCCCTCTGGCGTACGCGGACAAGCACGATAGGGAAGGTGCCCATCCCACGCTCGTGTCCCTGTTACAAGAGCTCGTATCGCCCACTGACTCCTTTCTTCTTTTTTTAAAAGGGGTGATCTTTCGCATGCTGCACAAGCGTATTGATGCGATGGACTGCCTCATTTCGAGCGTGCGCGCGTTCCCTTACAACTGGAGCGCATGGAAAGAACTCAGTCGCACTCTCAACTTGAAGAACGCCGAGCGAGAGCAGATTCTCGACCTTTTGCCGGCGTCGTTTATGAGTGTTTTCTTTCTGGAGTATACGCAGAGGCAGTCGACTCAGATTGATGACGGACACTTTGAGCGCATTGATGCGCTTCTCTCGCATTTTCCGGGATCGGCGTACCTATTGACGTGCCGAGCCCAATCGCTGTATTTGCACCAAGATCTGGAGGAGGCAGCCGATACATTTCAGCACGCCCTGGAGCTGCAGCCGTACCGCCTCGACGGCATTAGTGAGTACTCGAACACACTCTATGTGCTCGACCGCGAAGATACACTCGCGCAGCTGGTGCAGCAGTTTGCCCATGTATCCAACAGTGCTGAAGTGTGGTGCATGCGGGGCAACTTTTATAACCAGCGCAGCGAGCACTTTCGTGCGGTCGAGTCGTTCAAGCAGGCGCTGCGAATAGACAGGGGATGTGTCGCGGCTTGGATCCTGTTGGGCCACGAATATCTGGAAGTCAAGAACAGTCATGCCGCTGCTGAGATGTACCGCCGTGCGATCGAAATGAATCCACACGATTACCGGCCATGGCATGGCCTGGGGCATGTATATGAGCTGAATGAGGCATGGTCTGCGGCCATTGATTATTACCAGCAGTGTGCGATGATCCGGCCGTATGATGCGCGCATGTGGGCATCCCTGGGCGTATGCTACGACCGGCTAGGCCAGCGTGCGCAGGCCATTGAGTGCTTCAAACGGCACTTGGCCTGCCCACTCACGCATCTGGAATCGATCGAGGCGATCGCCCGGATCATTGAGCTGTATGAGCAGGACGGTGACTCGGTGCATGCCACCATGTACCACTGCCTGCTGGTGCAGGTGGTCGACCGCAACATGGCCCAGATGGACCCGGCCCTGCTCGCGCGCTTTGTGTTTAGCTACATTATTGCGGCTCGCTGGGAGATGGGTGAACTTCACGGTCGCCTATACTACTCCAGGCAAGACAAGCAGCGCGGCCGCGTGGCCGACACAGCTGCTCCTGCGGGCGACTTGCAGCGGGCGCACGACTACCTGCAAAAGGTGCTGCTAGCCGGCACGGACATGACGCCCGTGGCTGAAGAGCTGCTGGCGAGATTGCAGAGACAGATCTAATAGGTACATATGACTACATGACAGGCCGCACCAGCACCTTGCGCTCCTCAGCCACCAGCACCTGCCCAGGCGGCACGGCCTCTTCCACAAACGGAATAGAGTTGATGATGCCAGCACGCGCACGGACCGTCGAGCTCGACGGAGCAGACAGAAGCGACTGGATCAGCGCTGGCTCGGTCTCTGGCAGGCCCGTCTCGTCTCGCGCGCGCTGTTCGGCGGTGCGTGCCACGTTGAGCGTCGGGAGCGAGACGGTGCCAGCCAGATGGTACTTGCCCGGCTGCGTCGGCTCGAAGCCCGGCCGCTTGATTCGGCGGCCGTACTTGTGCGTCTGCGTGGTCGATGTCGACGTGCGTGGTGAAGCGCCACCCGTTGCTGAGCCGCGTTCCGAGGCGGGTCCGGCGGCGGCGGCCGGCGGTGATGACGAGGCCGCTCGTTCCGGCGATGACTCTTTGCCCTGAGCATGCACCATGCGCTTCAACCAAGTCGAAAACTTCTTGTCCGCATCCTTGCCTGGGGCCTTTTTCTCGTCGCTCTCGCGTGCCGGGGGGGACGGTGAGGGTGGCAAGGGCGCAGATGGCGGCGGGGCCGGTGGGGGTGCATCACGGGCCATCCTGACGGTAGCTGAGCCAAGGCTCGAGGTGGGCGGTGGTGACATGGACCGAGGGGGTGGCACGGAGCGTGGCGGCGCTTGGCGGGGCGCCTCCTTGGGTCGTGCAGCTGGCTTGGGTCTGGGAGCCGCATAGTCACCCAGCAGCGTGGCTTTCGGAGCAGCGGGAGGCGATGTTGCTTTGGATGGGATGGCTGGCTTGGCGGGTGTATGCGGAGCCATCATAGACTGCGAGAATGGATCGTCGTCCACATCCTCTTCGTCCTGTGCAGGCTCGTCATCCTGAAGCACCGATGCGGGCCCCGTTTCTGCCACACGGTATCGGTGCCGCCGCGACTGCGGCAGGCTGGCATAAAACATACTGGGATGCGTCTTTTTTACAGGACGTCCACGCGAAAGCACCGAGTTGGGTTTCGTGATGAATTCAAGCGGTAACTTCGCATCAGCGGGCATGGGCTCCGAGCGCTCGCCGATCAAAGGACTTTCCAAGTTCGGAAACGTCCATCTCTGGTCGTACGAGGACCGCGGAGCATCGCCCATGACTTCATGCTCTTCAGGCAGGTACATGTCAACCGGCGGCAGCTCTGGCACCTGCTTCGACACATCTAGCGGCGGCCGTGTCGATGTACGAAGCAGTGCCGCCCCGTCGTTGTCGACGACATAGGAGAACTCATCGAGTGCCATGACAGGCGAGCCGAGCGACCGGACATTGATGGGCGGCGCATTGAGAAACAAGTCGTTCTCGGTTGGGCGCTGCAGAGGGACTGCCCCGGCCAGCGGAGCCGTCGACGTCCGACCCATCTCGTCCCGGATACGCTGCAGCGAAGCCTCAAAATACGTCTCGAAATGGAAGCCCTGGCTCTGATCGGCCACGGCGCCCAGCATCGAGAGATGCGATGTCTGCCCGGCGTCGTCCTCAACACGACGGCCCTCGACACTGTGGACAGGTCCACAAAGTTCGGGATCCAGAGCCGGCTGTACGACGCCATAGCCCGTTGTAGAGGGGGGAGCAAGTGGTATAGATCGCGCAGAGGGGCGCGTGGTGCCAACAGTCACAAGGTCCTCATCTCGCTCGTCCGATACGGTGGGCCGCGGTACACGAGGGGCCACAGGTGGCGATGTAGGCGGGCGTGATGGCCAGGTGTTCCGTGGCTGGTAACGTCGCCGGCTGCTGAGCTTGAACGGCAGCGTGTACTGCAGTGCCGGCATAAGAGGCGGTGCATCGACCTCGAGAGGAGGCGCTTCTACCGTACCTGTGTGTGGCGCACGCAGCGCATCAGCCTCAGAATCGTGAGATGGGATCCAGGGCGGTGCGCCGTCATCAACGGGACTCGCGTTCGAGTCGTCCCCCCCGGCTGAGCCATAGAACTCGCGCTGTGGGGAGGCTACATCTGACGCATCGGCGGTGCGTCCCTTTGGTGGTAGTGGGAGAGACGAAGGCGGCGCTTTACGACTCGAGCGGCGACGCACAGGCTGTGGGGGTGTGTTGCGTGGCTCGTTCGATGCGTGCAGGCCCAGCGCTGACGCGTGCTCACCGAGATCCAAGGGCGCGGTCCACGACGTAGTATTCGTGTCAGAGACGGGCAGAGGCGACCAGGACTGTTTGAGCAATAGCTGGTCGACACTCGACACCTTTTGCTGGTCCGACCAGTCAATCAAAGTCGTGTCATGCCCCCCGTCCGACGGGCTACTCACATCCCCCGGCCACTCTGAGCGGGGCGCCGCACACATATAAACAGGACGCTCTTCATTGCTGTACGGGACTGGCCCATCCGTCGTAGGCACATGCGGCTCAACGCGCCGCCCGTGTGTGGTCGTCGGCAGGTCGGGCGACTGAAGGGTAGAGGACGTCGTCATGTGCGGCGACGTACTCGCCCACGTCGGGGGCGAACCACGCACGATATGAATGGGCTGAAGCGGCGGCGAGAACGTATAGGTGTCAGGCAGGCGAGCCCACAGCGCGGCCGCATGCGGAAACTTGGATGGGTCTGCGCTATCCATATTCGCCGAGGCCCATGACTCGGGCGGCGAGAAGTCTGCCTCCGTCGAGAGGGGCGACGTACCGGCGCGTGGCCGATCCACGGTCCACGTATGCGTCTCGTACACAATGGGGCCCTGGGCAGAGGGGAAGCGAGGACGCATGATGGGCGGCGGCGGCGTGGCCGTGTCAAAGTGCTTGGCCGTGTCGGGTGACATGACAAACGAGGCACCACTGACGAAGCGCGCATCGTGAGATGGCGCAGCTGCCTTGTTGATGCGCAGCTCGTGGATACTCGGCACGCGGAACGACGTCTCGGGCGCATTCAGAGCCGCGCCCAGCATGCTCATGTCTTGCGACATGCGCATGGGTGGCGATGCTGTCGGCCTTTCCGCCGTCGTGCGCGCGCGCCGCAGTCCTATATGGCTAGACGATGCCGTGTGGGAAGGGACATCCGCTGTGCTCGAGGTGGTAGGCCGTCCTAGTCCCAGGGGCATGGCCATCGACAGCGGCGGCAATGGCCTCGCCGCTGCCTCGTCCAGCGACTTACTTCCCACATCTGTGTTGGCAAATGCATGAGACGCATGCAGCCATGGCAATAGCGCCTCTGAATACATGTCACGAGGCTGCGAGTCGCGAGTCGTATCGGCGGGGCCGGTCATCGACGTACAGGACCACGCGCCAACAATCGGCTTTGCAGGTTTGTGCCGCGACGTATGCTTGCGCACGCTCGACTCAGAAAGACGCGGCGGCGCTGCTGACGACACCTCATCCGTCGCCTGGTCCGCGGCGGACATGTGTCTCGTGTCGGAAAACAACTGAGGCGCCGCGCGTCCCTTGTACGAGCCCTTGGTGTTGTCGATCACGTGATGCAGGTTTGACCGACGCGTCCCACCCCCTGGTGTCCAGGCCCCAGGATGGCCAGTGTGGCGCGGCGGGTGCACCAAGTGTTTGGTGCCGATACGGATGTCGGCAAGACGATTTTTTCCACGGCGCTGCTACTCGCGAGTGCAGCGCGAGGAAGCAAGGTGGCATACGTCAAGCCGGTGAGCACAGGCGCGCAGCAGGACATGGATGCGCTGCATGTACGGACCTTTGCGCCACAAGTGCCAACGCGTACGCTTGTGCAGTTTTCAGAGCCCGTATCGCCGCACATGGCCGCTGCACTCCAAGAATCGCCTGATGAGCATGCCAGGGATGCACAGATCGTGGAGCATCTGCGAACGTGGCTGCACGAATGCGGGATGGAGGCCGCGATTGTCGAGACGGCCGGTGGCGTTCACTCGCCATCGCCGAGCGGGTCTTCTCAGGCAGATATGCTGCGCCCGCTGCGTCTTCCAACTATCTTGGTCGGATCGAGCGTCCTGGGTGGCATCAGCTCAACGCGCGCTTCGTTCGAGAGCCTGCGGATGCGTGGCTACGATATCGATGTCGTTTTGATGTTCACTTCGCCGTACTATGGCAACGATACGTACCTGGCACAGTACTTTGCGGAGCATGGGATTCCCCTCTTTACGATCGAAAAGCCGCCGGCCCGAGTGGCTGACACGCCCACGGACGTGGCTCGCATGCAGACCTACTACCAGCACACACTGACGACCATGGCAGAGGTGGTACAATACCTCGCAGATCAGCATGTTCGCCGATATGCATCCCTCGATACTCTGGGTGTGCGTGCACACCAGCACATGTGGTGGCCCTTTACGCAGCATACGCGCGTAGCGCCACAGGACGTGACGATCGTCGACAGTGCGCACTCTGACTTTTTTGAGGCACACGTGCCAGGACAAGGCACGTCGCCCATGATGGATGGATCAGCATCATGGTGGACGCAGGCCGTGGGACACGGCCATCCGCGCCTCGCACTGGCTGCCGCATACGCCGCGGGACGGTACGGTCATGTGTTGTCGCCCAGCGTAGCACATGAGCCCGCTGTCCGACTGACAGAGCGATTGCTTGGCCACGACTCGTCTGCAACGCTCGCACCTGGACGCGGATGGGCCAGCCGTGTGTTTTTCACGGACGATGGAAGCACGGGCATGGAAGTCGCGCTCAAGATGGCCTTGCAAGCATCGGCGCGACGGTACACGCCCACGGTCATGTCCTCAGCGACACTCGCACGCACCGCGCCAGGCCGCTGCTCCGGCTCGCTCGGTGGACGCAAGCCGCGCGAATGGCACGTGTTGGGTTTGCAAGGCAGTTATCATGGCGACACGATCGGGGCGATGGACGCGTGTGAGCCAAGTGTGTTCAGTGAGCATGTGGCGTGGTACCGCGGCCGCGGCTACTGGCTGGCTCCGCCGGCGCTGCGAATGAAGGAGGGCAAGGTCCGAATCGAGGTCCCGGCTTCTGACGAATGGGGCGAGTCGCAGTGCCTCGGCATACTGCCCTCGATCGAGGCGGCGTACCATATGCCAGCACGGCTACAGAGTGAATTGGCGGAGCGGTATGTGCGTATGTTGAACAAGCGTCTGGAGGAACTTGTCCTTGTCGAGGGACATCGCTTCGGTGCCCTTGTCCTGGAGCCACTCGTGATGGGGGCGGGGGGCATGATCTTTGTCGATCCGCTTTTTCAACGGTGCCTCGTTGACGTGGTCCGCTCGCGCGAGGACCTCTTTTCGCTATCAGATCCGCCATTGCGCGATGCCTGTGTGAACCGCGATGCAGAAGGGTGGCGCGGCTTACCGGTCGTGTACGACGAGGTGTTTACGGGCCTACACCGCCTGGGCTTTGCCATGGGGGCCGATGTGCTGGGTACGCCGCCCGACATAAATTGCCTCGCCAAGATTCTGACCGGCGGTGTCGTGCCCATGTCCGTGACCCTCGCGTCCGACAGCATTTTCCGCGCTTTTTCGATAAGCGATCAAAAGACACATGCGCTCCTGCATGGTCACAGCTACACCGCCCATCCTGTGGGCTGCCAGGTAACTCTCGAGACACTTGATATGCTCGACGAGATGCCCACGAAGGCGTCATGGGATCCAGCCTGGCTAGAGCGCATGTCTCATGCCAGGCGTTTGCGCGGTATCATGTCCCTGGGCACGGTCCTCAAGCTAGAGCTGGAGAGCAGCACCGGTGGTTATGCATCGGATGCCGCCGACGACCTGCTCCGAACGCTGCGTGCTGGGTCTTTCCCGATACATTTGCGCTCGCTGGGCCAGGTTGTATACATCATGACAAGTCTGACGACGCCAGCCGACACGTTGGCTCGCATCCAGTCGCTACTCGAGCGCGAATTCCTATAACTACAGTTTCCACGAGGCAGGTGCCTTTTTCTTCTCACGCTTCTCTTTGCCGACGACCGTAACGCCCTTGTGGCCGACCAGGCTCTTGAGCGCCTTGTCCTTGTCTGCCTTGGTCTCGCTCTTGTTGCGGGGACCGTCGCCACGCTGGCGCTGAATGGCTTCTTCCGTGCGCTTGATGCGATCATTCCGTCGGCGCTTTTCATGGCGCAGTTTGTTGTGCAGACGTTGTTTCTCGACGTGCGACATTTCGCTCTTATCACCCTCTAGCGCCGCGCTGTGTGTGGGTCGCTCATATACTTCCTCCGGTGCCAGCATCGAGCCGGCCGACATGGTCGTAGGCAGCGCTGACTCGATCGCCATCGACGGAGTATTCGACACGGTCTGGATCGCCGCCTTGGGCGCCTTGGGCGTGTAATGCGCATTGCTCAATGCATCGAGCTTGCTAAAGAGGGTATCCATATCCGCCGCCAACGCCGCATGATCGTTGTCGAGCTTGACGTCCGCCTCCGAGCGCGGCGCACCGTCACCGGCCTCCTCACCACGAGCTGCTTGGTACTCTTCTTCATACAGCTCCGCCAGGCTCTTGGCACTCTTGGTATCAGACAGCTCCAGCATGCTGGACGCAGCGAATGGCAGCGCCTCCAGCTCACGCTGGCGCACCACGTCGTCGTAGTGCCGATCGAGGATGCGCCGCTTGATCATCGCCTCGATACCCTCGCCATGCTCGTGTGTTTGTACCGGTGCTGCCTTGGCTGTGCGTTCAAACTCAAGATCCTCTTCCAGTAGACTGTTGACAGGTCGCTGCCGCGTGCTTGCTTCACCCATCAGTACCCAGTCTTTCTCTCGCACGTTTTCGTCCTCGTACCGCGCAATCTCTTCAGCCAACTCGGCCTGATGCTGCTCGTATCTCGACATGGACGACGGTGCCTCTTGCTCTTCTTCGGCGAACAAGTCTTGCGCAACACGACCAGCAGTCGCTTCTGCTGCATCGCCCTCCATATCGTCGTCAGCCTCTTCTGCCTCGTCCTCTTCGCCTTCTTCCTCGTCTTCCTCTTCCTCGTCGTCTTCCTCCTCATCCTCTTCCTCTTCATCCTCTTCCTCTTCATCCTCTTCCCCTTCCTTCTCTTCTTCCTCGTCCTCTCCTTCCTCTTCGTTTGCATCCTCTTCATCGTCTCCATCCATCAAAAAGCCGGCCAGAGACTGCGATTTGGCCTTCTTGATGGGCCGCACCCGGACCTGATCGTGGAAGCGCACTTGCGCCGTACGAGGAGAAGCATCCACAGACTTGGCGGAGCGCGTTTTCTTGATGGGATCAAAAAAGTCAGCATATCGGATTTCTGACACGTCCATCTCATCTTCGCCTTCGTCTTCGTCCAAGGGTGCAAATAGATCAATGCCGTCCATGTCCTCCTCCTCTTCTTCGCCGGACAAGTGAGCTCGAGAGGAATGTTCCTGGCGCTCTTGTGCCTCTGTCAAACGATTGAATTCATCAATCGAAAAGAAGTCGTCATCCAAAGTAGGGTGCCGAGGCTTTCCCTTGTCTTCCTCTTCTTCTTCGTCGTCAGAGGACGCGGAAGTGAGTGCATCGTAGAGCGCTGGATCAGATACGCCATACATCTGCATCATCTCTTGTTTCTCCTTTTCTTTCTTTCGCATGTGCTGCATTTCCTCTGTGTGCAAAGGTTCATAATACACTTCGTTGGGATCGACATCACTAAGGTCAGAGGCGCCGGCAAATCCTTCATCAGACTCCTCTTCTTCGTCGTCTTCTTCATTCCATGCTTCGTCATCATCATTAAGATCCTCAGCATCCTTTTCATTCTCTTCTTCGCTTTCCTCCTCGTCCGCATCTTCGGGTCCACTGGAAATGACATGGTCAAGGACCCGAGCGAGCTTAGCACTTCGTAGCTCCAGCTGGTGCCATATTTGGTCGTTGCCCATGCCCTCGAGCACAAGCTCATTCAGCTCCGTCGGCGGAAAAAGGGGATGCTGCGAGATGCTCCCGTCATTGGCACGCTTGCGCTTGCCGGACTGTTGTCCGCGAGGCACGCATGCATCAAGCAAAGCTGAAATATAGGGTAGAGACGCCTTTTCCTCTTGGACACCCTTGTCATACAGCGACTTGGTGGTATCCCGCGCAAGCTGGTTTAAGAGCGAGTCCCCTCTGGCCAACAAATGAGGCTCCGTGCTCAGCCGTTGAGACAGCGTCTCCTCGATCGTCGGCATGGTACCACAAGCGAAGGAAGGGCCGCGGTCACAAAAAATTGGAGGCTGCTGTGATCATGTGACCCGTCCGCCAACGACGCGTACGACGACATGGCCCGGGCGGTAGGCCCCTCTATATAGTATTGTACAAGGTTACTTTCAACGCGGCTCCCATGGCTTTTTAGGGCATACCATCTTGGACTCACTTGGCGGCGCTGGGTTGATTTGGAGGGGAATATCGCGAATACCTGGGATCTGAGATTCCTGCCCCGTCGCAATGAGCTTCACGATCGCATGGAAGGATGGAGGGTATTGCTCGCTCTCCGATGTCTGCTTCACTTCCGATGCCCTTGCATCCCTGCTGTGAGTAGAAATAGGGTACTTTTGCTGAAGATAAAATTGTTTTGCTTGCTCCATGGTGCGCTCTATTTCTTCATCAGAGGCTCCTTGCGCTCGAAGTTGTTCAAGAATCACATGGATGCCGGACTTGATATAAGCAAAGCGTACACACCTGAAATTCAGGGTCATGGTCAATGGCATGCACGGACGCGCCCGGTGCCGAGGCCATGAGATGGAGAGGCCAAGAGCGCGACGCCAGTGGAGTCGATCCGCACGTGATAAGGACAAAGGTCGCTGTGAGCACAGCGAGCGCTTCTCGTGTGCGGCTGCCATGGACGAAAGTACAAGGCCGGAAAACGACGCACACGCAGAAAGGCACGGAGATGAGCAAGCACGCAAACGGCCACGTTACACCGCTCCCTTTGTGCCAACCAATGCGCAGCTGCGAGAGAGAACGACGATCATTCTGCCTGGCATGAATGTGTACCTGCGTCTGCCCTCAGGTATGATGAAGCTCGTCACCTTGGAGAAGGGAAGCATTATATCTATTGGAAAGTTTGGATCATTTGAAGCAGACCGCATTATAGGAAAGCCATTCGGGCCTACGTATGAAATTAAACCCGACGGATCGCTCGACATTATGCATCAAGCTGTGGCGGAGGCGTTGGTCGAGAGCGAGGCTACGAATGAGAATATCTTTGACGACGGCGAATCACAGTCTTTGACGTACGAAGATATCAAGGCGCTGAAAGAGGCAGGTGCCACAGGCCGGGAAATTATTCAAAAGCAGCTCGAAGGAAACAAAAGCTACGAGATGCGGACCGTGTACAGCCAAACGAAAATCATGAAGCGCAAAGAGTCCAAGCATCTCAAGTACTTTACGCCATTGACGCCCGATATGTTTCATGTGGCTCTCTACAACTTTGATCGCAATCCTGACAAAATACGCAATATGCGCGCCGATTCACTGGCCCAATGTTTGTCGTTCTCGCATGTGCAGCCAGGCGGAAAGTACCTGGTCATCGATGGGATTGGCGGTCTACTTGTCGGAGCTGTTCTCGAAAGACTTGGTGGATTCGGTTCTGTGCATCTCATTCACGACTCGGACTCACCGCCTGCCCTCGAGCTCATGCCGCAATACAACTTAATGCCGTTCCAGACGCACAATGTACTCAAGACGCTGCATTGGGCGGCTACCGAGAAACGATGGACACTACCTTCGCATATGTCAGAAGAACTTTCCCGTGTATATACCTCGGACCGTGAGCGGAATCGTGCGCGCAAAAAGCGTGCGAATATTGAAGATTTTATCGCCACGCGCCAGCAATTTTTCGAAGGCGAATTTGATGCGTAAGTATAAACAAACTGACTTCGCAGCGTTATCATTGCATGTCCCTACGAACCCTACTCGATCATACACCGCCTGACACCATATTTGGCTGGTTCTGCGAATGTGGTCGTACACAGTCCGCACCTTCAAGTACGTTGTGCCACACTCAATCTAACATACGCAGCCGCTTGTGGAAGCTCAAGCACGCTTGCGTGCCTCCCATTCTTTCATTAATGTGTCCGTGACAGAACCTTGGCTGCGTCGGTACCAGGTTCTGCCGGCTCGAACGCACCCTGACATGAGCACGTCTGCTAGCGGTGGTTACATTTTGCACGCGATTCGCATCCTTGATGATGTGGAGTCCGACTCCACAAGCGCGAATGGGCCCATTTTATAGAGCAGGCTAGAATTTACACTCTCTTAGATTGGCCTCTACGCCTGAGCGACTTGAGCTCAGCCCACCAACTTTGTCCCTCGTCCTCGCTAGCCCTCCCCCACCTGATCCCCCTTTCCCCTCGCAACACTGGCTGTTGCTTCCCTGCACTGACCTGTTTCCCCGTCATGATGGACTCCCTAGCTCCCCCTGCCCACCCCTTGCGACTTTATCCACCTGACATGG
>ERZ501045.204-NODE-204-length-14692-cov-6.916991_pt1 | contig 14692 bp, 14 predicted proteins | sample MGYA00510870_ERZ501045 | MGnify/ENA primary metagenome ERZ501045 (study PRJEB25958, sample SAMN03398505) | human skin metagenome | study: EMG produced TPA metagenomics assembly of the Human Skin Microbiome Metagenome (human skin metagenome) data set. | reverse complement strand
TACGCATGATCGAGCACATGTATGCTTCCTAGGTCCGTGCATAGTGTAACATCTAAAGGGCGGCGCTCCTACTCCACCAGGCTGAGTTGACGCCTTCTTGCCCCACCTCCTTCATCCCACGTACGAGCAGGCCTCGTTCCCCCCTCCCTCACCCCTACCCCTCTACTTTGATGACTCCTTCCCGCCTTGGGCTGCGTGCGCGATCCGCTGGTCGGACGTGTGCGCTATTCAGTGCATGGGTCCTAGCCACCACGTATTCTCTCACACAAGTCCGTGGCGCCCCTGCCTCGACATATCACATCTTGTACGCGCATCATCATCCTCGTAGGGCAGTGATATCGTCGACTCCCAAAGATTCGGACAAACCTGAAAGTGAGCCTAGTGTTTTTTCGCCGAAGAATTCGTTTTTCCCTGTGATCATCGTGGCTCTCATTAGCGTCGGCTTGACGGCGCTGGGTTTGCTCGTGTTTATCTTGCACCAAACGCGCCGTAAACTCGCCGATAAAGGTACCTGCGACGAGGCTGACTCCTCTACGATGGAAAAGTTTGACCATATTCACCCAATTGATCTATCGAAGCCGGCCAAAGTACATCCTATCATGTCCAGCGTCTCGCGCGGCACGCCCATGCGCTTCAGTCCCAACTTCGACTCGACAAAGTACGCGTTCCTGGACATGAACGATGAAAGTTTTGTGCACCGTGGCGGCAGCGAAAAGGCCCACAGTCTGATCCTCGACTCAGACTCAGCCTTTTCTATGGACATCAAGGACACGAGCGACGGGCACAGTTTGCGCCAAAGCGACCTATGTAGACCATGTGTCACGCATGGCTCGCCTGGATGGAATATTCAGGCCTGCGAAGAATCCCACGACGAGGTTCCAGCCACGTCTCGCCCTGACGCTTCCTAGTCTTGGGCCCATCCCCATAGGTATAACACGTGACCTAAGTAGACACTGGACACCTGAACGGCTCGTGACACTGTTCACCATGGATGCAGCACTACAAGATGCTATCAAGAAAGGTAAAACCCTGAAGAAAGTACAGACAAATGACCGATCTGCTCCAACGGTGGCAGGAAATACGTCGGGAACAGCGCCTTCAGGCGGCGGAGGGCCTTCTCCCATGCATGCACGACCTCCTCGGCCACCCGTTGCACCTGGTGGTCCGCCTGTCGGCATCGGTGACATTTTTGCGGCTGGGCGGCCAAAGCTACGGTCTGTTAGTGGCACAACCGCACCAGCTCGATCGGCTCCTACAGTTCGTCCACCACCACCACCTGGCTCTGCGCCATCATTGCGTCCTCCGGCGCCGCGTCCACCAACGGCCACCGCCCCCAAGCCACCTAGACCATCTGTCCCTACGCCACCACGACCAGGCCCTCACACGGCAAAGCCACGTCCACCGGCTCCACCTCCTGCCAAACCACCCAGCTTGAGCGCCAAACCCAAGCCACCGCCCCCACCACGCACGCGTGGTCCAGCTAAGTTCTCACAGGCCTCTGTACTCGCGGCATCACCTGCGCCGCCTGTACCACCTGCACCGCCTGCACCACCTGCACCACCTGCACCATCTGCCCCTTTGGCGCCTCCTGCGGCACCTAAACGTGCAGCACCACCTCGACCTCCCACGACTGCGCCACCCCCACCACCACACCCAACCCCATCAGTATCAACACCATCACCCGGCATACCAGGTGCAGGGGTATTTCCACGACCACCCCCGACCGCTCCTACTTTGCCCCCATCTATTCCAAAAGCGATTCCTACACCTACGTCCATGCCTCCCGGTCAAGCTACCAATGTGCATGCGTCTTTGCCTGTACGATCTGGCGCGTTTTCCTCCACCACGACTACAACGGCACCTAGAATACCTTCCCCCCCTCCCATGGTCGGATCACGTACGTATCCTACGTCCAAGGATTTTCCACCACCGAGGTCGTTTCCTCGTACCACTCATCGCTACCCCAGCGGCGCGTACCAAGGCAGCTCGTTTGACCTTGTCGGCCGTCTCGGTGGCCAGTAAGTTGCTATTCATATGCATGATTTGTCATATACCTATTAGGCTCGCTTGATCTTGTTGGAAGACTCGGGCGATAGAATCATCACGAGCATAGCTTTTTTGATCAACTCTTTACAGCACACTTGAGAACAACTCGTTTTCGTGTGGCATCGTTGCTTTTTCCTTGCTTACACTATGTCTTCTGATACAAATGCTGCACCAGCAGCCGCAAATAAAATGAATGAGAACAGCGCGCTCGCCCCAGAGCCTGCCGCTGCTTCCAAGGCAGCTCTAGACGTGGCCTTGGAAGAAAACCAAGTTTCTGCTCCTAACACCGACAACAACGATGAAAGCCAGGCTCGGACTGTGTTCCAAGACCCAGTTCATTTTAATGTCAAGCATCCACTATACAATGAATGGACGATGTGGTTTGACAATCCCTCGCACAAGGGATCATGGTCGGCAAAGGAACGCCGTGAGACGTGGGGTGCCAACCTTCACAAGGTGGTCAACATTAAAAGTGTAGAAGAATTCTGGGGCCTGTATAACAACATTGTGCCACCATCTACGTTGCCTCAGAGTGCCAACTATTATCTTTTCAAGGACGGTATTCAGCCTGCTTGGGAAGACCCTGCTAATGGAAATGGTGGTAAATGGAGCATCCAACTACCCCGTGAAAAGCACCGTAACCAGATCGACAAGCTATGGCTCTATACCATGCTCTCTGCTATTGGTGAAATGCTTGAAGCTCCCTCTTCAGATTCCAAGTTGCCACAGTCGCGAGAAGATGAACTTGTTACGGGAGTAGTTTTGCAGGCTCGCTCGAACTATTACCGTGTTTCTATATGGACGCGCTACGCTGACGAATGGGACTCGCCTAACTCTCAAGAGAAAGAAGTGACCGAGTCTCTTGCCACAGGTCGCCGTCTTTTGGCTTTGGGTCGTTTCTTCAAAACAGAGGTTTTGGGATACCCTCTTGATGCCAAGATTGGCGGAGGCTTCTCTTCGGAAGTCGAGTTCCAGAGCCACAAAGACAGTGAGAAGAAGCGCGGCAAGCGTGGTCTTGTATAAATGATTCACGATACGACCATTTGGTCTTACGTAGCACACAATCTCAACTTCCATGGATATGGCTGGATGAGGGGATACGGTGATTTTTTCTAAATTTCAAAGATCATTTCATACTATGTTACAAAGACTGAGGTGCCACACTAGGGACCTGAGAGAACCAGGGATCCTTCACTACCTCATCGGTCATACACCGCATCTTGGGGTCAGGACAGAGCATCTTTTTTAACAGAGGACGACATTCACGCGGAGACAAATTAGGCAGGGGTCGAGGCATAGCAGAACCCAAGTACGAATGCACAAATTCCTGGAATGTGGGGTCCGACATCTTGGCCACTCGCCATGGGAGTTCTTGGCACTGCATACAATAGAACACAATGGCAATAGCCCAGATATCGACCAGGCGTGCATCGTACTCCTTCTGTTCAAACTGCTCTGGCGCAATATAGGGCTCTGAGCCGCAGAGACCCTTGCTGTAGTGAGTCGATTTTTCCCAGCACATTCGGAAAACATCACTCACACCAAAATCGGTGATCTTGACGTGGCCCTTACCATCGAGCAAGAGGTTCTCAGGCTTAATGTCGCGATGAGCCACACCCATAGAGTGCAAGTAATGAATACCATTGACTGTTTGCTTAAAGTACGACTCCATTTCAATTTGTTTCATTCCACCTTTCTTGATGGCTGCGTACAAGTCTCCGCCTGGACAGTATTCCATGACCTCACACCAGTGCTGATTCTCGTCTTGCACCAAATCCACAGTCTCAACAATGTTGATATGATGCAATGTAGAAGAAATACAAAACTCTGATGTGAGCTTTTTCACATAGTCTTTTTCAGACTCATTCTTGCGACGCTTACGGAACTCTTTGACAGCAAACATTTGCTCCTTTGACTGATCTCGCTTATAGGCAACACGAACGACTGCTGTTGCACCTTTTCCGATGGCTACGCGCTCACAAGTGCCATACTTTTTCAGAAGACTCGCCACCTCGCTCGAGCCCGGAATATTGCTCATGGCACCTAGTCCTTTGCGTTTTTTCCCGTCTTTAGTTCCTTTACTAGAGGTACTTCCATCTGAGCGATGCGACGAACTTTTGCGAGAAATCATAGGATTGTTCATAATCATTTCTCGCAGCGACGATCCGTGACTCGGAGCCTTAGACTTCTCCTGCTGCGATATAGAGTTACTGCGTCCACGAGCGTCCAAATCTTGCAAGGCCTTAGAAGTCAAGCGATTCTCTGGTATAGAGTCAATGGCATGCGTCGAATTTTGCCGATCACGAGCCTTGAAAGAAGGTGTGCGGCTCAGGGGTTGGCCCGAGTGCGACTTGAGGTGCAGGTTTTCCAGTGAATCCGTCAGGGCTGATTCATCCGCATCAGCACGAACGGAGCCATTCTTCAGCACAAAGGATTCTTGGCCTGGAGAAGGAGGTGCACCGCTATTACGTCTCGACAAAAGTCCTGCATCTTGCATCGTGGCAGACATACCGTGAATACCAGGATCACGATCATTTGTGTTGCTTGCTGACGATCCAGGGAGCATGCGACGAAGAAGTCGAAGACTGCTATTCTCTTTTTCCTTCACCTTGTCATTCTCTGCCGAGGTTGGAAACTGCCCTCCCGTGGGCGATGTAGGCAGAGACGGCGACGTCCGCTGCAGTGTTGCCTTGGTATTGACAGCTGCTGGCAGTTGAGGTCCAGCTTCCGCTGTAAAAGAAGCTTTCGAGGGCGGAGGCATGGCTGCCGCATCCCGCTCTTTTGAGCTAGTCCCAATGGACGACGACATATTGTCAGGACCACCTTCGGTGCTCGGCATGAAAATGTTATCTGATGATTGGCGTAGACAGGTCTGTCCGGCAAACTACACCTTGAAGGCAAAGCGTGCGTGATATATGGGCTCGCAGATACGCAGTGTACAGTGGTCAAGATGTGAGGAGGCAACTCTCAGTGGGCTTGGCACCCGAGTTTTTTTCAGGTCCTCCCAAACTCCCAAGTGCCACCAATAACTGTGGCTGGGTTTTCTGGTATTTGCTAGCTGGCTACGCCAGCCTGCCACTTTTGCCCGATCCCACGTGACTGTGAATCGAGGGGTAGAACGCGAGACGGCACAACTTATGTGGAGACCACTCAAGTTGCCACGCGTATGGGACACAAGTACGTCGTGTGAGCCCGAGAGCAATGGCTAACCCACACAGTACAATTCTCCATTCAAGTATACAGACGCCACTTGGTCGTGAGCTTCAGGCACAGGGTGCCACACTGAAAAAGTCGACGCTGATGTACCCCAGTACGTGATGAAATTCGATCGATGTGCGTAGCTAACGGTCGGCAGTCTTTCTCACGGATGACCCGTTCGCCAAGGAGCCTCTTGGATCAATGCCAAATCAGTTTCGATGGGGTGTGGAGCGTCTCGGAGAATTTCTAGGACCTCTTGTCGAGCGTGGCCTGTGCTCTGTGATCATATTTGGTGTTCCAACAACCAAGCCCAAGGATGAAGTCGGTACTCTTGCTGATGACTGCGAGGGACCTGTTATTCAAGGCATCAAGAAGATCCGTCAGATTTTTCCATCGTTGTATGTGGCTGTCGATGTTTGCTTGTGTGAATACACATCACATGGCCACTGTGGTATTCTGTGTCCAGATGGATCGATCAATAATGACAAGTCCATTGCTCGTCTGTCTGAAGTGGCTGTGGCTTATGCAAAAGCTGGCGCGCATTGTGTAGCTCCGAGCGATATGATGGACAATCGTATACAGGCCATTCACGAAGGTCTGAAGCGGGAAGGTCTCGCGCATCGTACCTCGATTATGGCGTACAGTGCCAAATTCGCCTCGAGCATGTACGGTCCATTCCGTGAAGCGGTCGCCTCTGCACCTGCCTTTGGTGATCGTCGGTGCTACCAACTGCCACCCAATGCGCGTGGACTCGCTCGACGAGCCATTCTGCGTGATGTTCAAGAAGGCGCCGATATCGTGATGGTCAAGCCAACCATGCCCTATTTGGATATTCTTGCCGATGCACGTGAGTTAGTTCCCGATTATCCTCGCGCTTGCTACCATGTCAGTGGTGAATATGCGATTCTGCACGCAGCGGCCAGTGCGGGAGCGGGTGATCTCCGTGCGATGGTCGAAGAGAGTATGACATCGATGCTTCGGGCAGGCGCCACGTTGATTTTAACATACTTTACACCAGAGCTACTTACGTGGTTAGATCATCCTAGGGCTTGCTAAATTTATTCGTTAGCATCTTCGTTTTCCAAGTCTTTCGGCTCCACAGGTTCTTCATCTTCGCCAAACTGCATGACATTGTCGATGCAAGAAAAAATGAGGTTGATACTCTCCTCGCTTGATAGATCTAGTGGGAGGAATGATACCATACTGTAATCTTCAATCAGTTGTACAACCGCCTGGTTGAGTGCGTGGAATCGTGCATTGTTGAGACTCTCATCCTGATCTGCGAACAGCAACGGATCTGGCTCCATGTACCTCTCTATTTCTCGTCTTTGTGCGTAAGAGAGACCATTTTTTTCATGCTGTGCAACCAGATCCATTTTTGTCATGATATTGAGGTGAGATATATCGAGGTTGATCATGGCACTCATAGCGCTTAGCACACCAGCAAAGTACTTGGCCTTGTCGTCGATGAAATGCGAGTCCAACAAATAAGTAGCACATACGCGAAAGTGGAACTGCTGCTGCATCAATTCCACAAATCGCGAAATCACAGGGAAGTGTGTGTAGAGCTCTATTTGGCCGGGACAGTCAATGACCAAGTAGTCGTTGTCATACTCGCCCAATTCCGTCTCAAGCCAATCGAGATTATTTAGCAGATAATCGAAACAGTATATGAGACCACCGTTAGGCCCCAGATCCATTTCTTCCATCACATCCTCGAGTGAAATGAGCTCACGAATGTCAATCGTGGGCTCATATTCAAATCGCTCGGCGGCCGGGTCCAAGTTAAACAAGTGCATATTGCGACCCAGACTATGTGCGTGGGCCATCAACGAGGCACAAAATGTCGATTTTCCCGCGCCCGCAGGTCCTAACATCAGTGCAAGGTTCACATACCGGTCACTAGTACGGCATAGCGCCCCATGGCGTACAGAGCCAACGTCAGCGAACTTTTTTCGAGCCTCCACGTGCGTTCTATAGTACAAGTCTACTTGATATATCGCTGCATGGTCAGTCATCGTGCAGCGTACGCTCATAAACTTTTTGTGGAACTCCGTGCCTTTATGTTAGTACAGGCAAATACGTACGTGTGAGATCGTTGACAAAGCCCCTTTTGCTCAAGCCGTTATCGTCATTCATGGCCTGATTCCTGAAAATTAAGTCGTCATCCCAGCGTTCCTGAGGTGCATCCAAAGGTTCAGACGAGGTCGGCATCTTGTCACCATGCAATGCTCGCTCCAAATTCAAGAGAGGATTTCCTCTCGCAATTTCCTCTTCTCTCGAGAATTGTTGCTGGGTCTTTGCTGATTGTTCTTGTCGTTCTTGTTGTTCGCGCCGCTCCTGCTTGACCTTTTCGAGCTCACGAAGAAGGGCCTCTGTATCATCCTCGTCCTCATCGTCCTCGTCCTCGTCGTCTACCTCATTATCGTCATCGTCATTTGCCTCTGGGATCTTCAAGTCCTCGTCATCTGCGTCTTCCTCTAGAGTAATTAATTTCGGTTGCTTGGCGTGCGGCATATCGGCATCAGGATGGCGCTCGACGAACGCACGATTTTCTCCAGCTTCCAGTTCCGCCTTGAGTTCCTGAAGTGACCTTTTCTGAGTATCTCCAGGACGGCGAAACTTCAAGCGTGTGTGTGTGGGCGTAGCATACTTCGACTGAACCTGAGAAATATGCGCTACATCTGCTTTGGCTCGAGCTGGTTCCCACGTTGGACGATGCGCGGACGACATGGTAAAAGGACTCGTCTCACGTGAGACCACCAGCCCTAGGACGATCCTCGTAACCTCCACACTTCCAACACGCATGGCGGCCGTGTCACACTTTGTGAGCGAGTTTGCACAGGCGTGCCAGACAAATGACGGCGAGAGACTGTACAAATGCATGGCACTTGATGATGAAAGCTTCTATGTACTGCAATCAGCATTAAAATCTGTCTCAGTGGGAGACGTTTGCGATAAGGCTTTGTCCCTATCGAGCAGCACGCATACCAAACGATTCACATCCCTCTTACATGACACGCTTGAATACACGAAGTCGAAACCATTCGTCTTGAATGCACACTTACATCCAGGTGCGTATGATGCATGGGTGAAAGTATACTCTTCCATGATATCATGTTTTACGCTGCCGGAGACGGTATGGTTACTATGTGCTCTGAAGTTTGTTGCACTGCAGCTCGTATTGCTCGCTATCCGCATGGACAAAGGACCGCCATATGGAAAGACCATTGATGCAGCTGGTCGTTTATCGAAGGCAGCTGGTCTCGCGGCAAATGACCGTAGTTCCCTGCCAGGCACTTGCACCAAGCGAGCCGCCGTACTCAAGCTCGCAAATCTCAGTTTCCGTGCGTATTTCAAGCTGAGAAACACGCGTTTATGTGAAACAGTACTTGGATCTGTCAATAATGCCCTTCTCATGAATCGGCAGAACGATAATTCAGACCCAACGGGCGAAGCACTCTATCCGGTATCGGAGCGAGTCACGTACCATTTTTACGTGGGCCAAATTCGGTTGCTGCAGCATCGCGTGCAAGTGGCTGCACAGCATCTTCACTGGGCTTTCGACCATTGCACAAACTCGCACCCCCACAACAAGCGCAAAATTCTCATCTCTCTCATCGCTGCACAGCTGATTCTCGGTCGATACCCGCACGCAGCGCTGCTGGATCAGTTTCACCTTAGAGATACATTCGGCCCCATGGTGCACTGTCACAGGCTGGGGCACGCCGTGGGTGTCATGTCCGAATTGGAACGCCACCGCGAGTGGCTACGAACACGGGGGCTGTACATGCTTCTACGTGAAAAACTCGTGCTGGGATTATGGCGCAACCTGTTCCAGCGATGCATGCGACTCAATCCGCATGTGGATGAAGCATCCAACGCACCGCCGACACTGCCACTGGCAATGCTGGTGGGGCCAGCGCGTTTGGCGTGGAACGATAATACACTTTTGCTAGAGGACATGGAATGCATGGCCGCAAATCTCGTGGATCAGGGTTTGATGAAAGCATATATTTTGCACTCCAAAAGCATGATTGTGCTGCAGCGTGGGCCTTTCCGTGGCTTTCCGCCCATGTCGGACGTATACCAGGCCTAGGAACTCTCTTCGTTTTCGAATTTTCGCGTGGGAAGCCCACGCTTCAAAGCTGCTGTCCAATCACGCGTCTCCGTCCATCCTACCAAAATCGCAAAAACTTGGTTGACGGTAAGGACTTTGCGTGCATTGATCTTTTGCCCATCCAGGAAGGAGGGATCGATGGGCAGGCGGGCGACACGTACACCCAGAGCTTCGGCCTTTTTGGCGCAAAGATGCTTGTATCTGTTTCGGTCCACGATACCACCAATTACATATGTTTTGCCAGGTTCCAGTGTCGCGATGGTATCGTCTGTATCAGCCGTGAGATATATGACATCCTGCTTGTCGCATGCGGGTAACTGGTCCTTGTGACCGTGCCAAAGGGCTTCGAGCCCCCCATACTCTTGTAGCTTTATGCGCTTCCATCGGCGCCACATCCCAACGCTCTTTACTTCCATATGCTGTCCCACGCGATCCTGAAAGAGAGATGACTCACTGGTGCTGGGCATGCTGGGAAACGTGTTTGCCCCTCCTTCCGGGGGGATAAATCCCAAACTGCGCCCCGATATGCGGTCAGCCCCAGTGAATACCACCTCTCGAAAAGGATGAGAGCTAGAACGATTCACACCGTACAAGTACCCCAACTGAGCGGCGAGAGAAGTGGTCTCATCCACAGTCATAAGATCATCAAACCCCAAATCAACAACAACGCGCGCATCAAATACCTGTGCAGGCGGCTTTCGTTCACGATGTATTTCCAAGGATGGATCTTTTTCTCTCGCCTCGCGCTCCTGCTTCCGGCGCTCTTTTCGTCTCGCCCGTTCTCGTGCTCGGCGCTCCAGCTTTGTCGATTCTTTCTTCTGTTCTCGCCTTTCACGACGAGCTAATTTCTTAGCTGCAGATTTCGTCATGAGAACCATTTTTCCAGTGACAGGATCGCGCATTTCCACAGGCGGCGCTGTACGTGGCGCTGCATCTTCTCCCATAACGCACGTACTGCGTCAAAAAAGGCTGTGCCTATTTGTCATCGAACTGTAGCGCGACACAACCTGGAAACGTCCCATTCCTCCACCTTACTTACCAGCCATGGACCGACGCGATCCATGGGGTACATCGTTTGAAGCGCATCCTTATGCATACAAGCAAGACATGGCCAATCCGTATGCCACACATGCTGATATTTGTATGTCAAACATATTAACACCTAGCCTCATCGCCCTATGGTGATCCTGTGCCGAAGGCACAAGCTTCAGTACAACCTGTCCCGACTGAGCAGGAAAGGGATTATGTGTATTTTCGACGAGATACCAGTCATATGAACAAGGCCACGGTAGACGCCGCGAAAAGTGCCAAGATGCGACTAGAGCACTACTACCGCATGACCGTGGACCAAGCTATCGAGCGCAATCAGCGCCGGACGGATCTAGAAAAGCGCTTATTGAACCCGCCAGATGGTATTCCTATTTCAGATGAGCGCAAAGCCCGGCAGCTCGCACAACTTGGTCGACGAGAAACAAGCTTTTTACGTCTCCGTCGAACTAGACTAGGCTTGAGTGATTTCCGAACCGTCAAGGTGATCGGAAAGGGCTCGTTTGGCGAAGTACGCGTCGTGCAGAAAGTCGATACAGGTAAAATTTACGCCATGAAAACACTGCGTAAGAGCGAAATGCTGAAAAAGGATCAGCTTGCGCATGTGCGCGCAGAGCGTGATGTGCTAGCCGAATCAAATTCACCCTGGGTTGTGCAGCTCTACTACTCATTCCAGGACTCCGCATACCTGTACTTGTTGATGGAATTTCTTCCTGGCGGTGATCTGATGACAATGTTGATTAAATACGATACGTTTTCAGAGGATGTGACTCGATTTTACATTGCCGAATGTGTCTTGGCACTCGAAGGCATTCATCAGCTTGGCTTTATTCATCGTGACATCAAGCCAGACAACATTCTCATTGATAGAAAGGGACACATCAAGCTGTCTGATTTTGGCTTGTCGACTGGTTTCCATAAGCAGCATGACAATGCCTATTACCAAAAGCTTCTTGAGGATCCACCGCAACAGTCGCCTGTACAATCGAACCGGAACTCAGTGGCAGTAAACAGCATCACACTAACACTAAGCAACAAGGACCAGATCGCTACTTGGAAAGCTAATCGCCGCAAGCTCGCATACTCAACGGTCGGTACGCCCGATTACATCGCGCCAGAGATATTCCTCCAGCAGGGCTATGGTCATGAATGCGACTGGTGGAGTTTGGGCACCATCATGTTCGAATGCTTGTGTGGCTACCCTCCTTTTTGCTCTGAGAATGCACACGATACGTACCGCAAGATTCTGGCATGGCGCGAGACGCTGCAGATCCCTGACGATATCCATTTGAGTCCCGAGGCTGAAGATATGATCTTCCAATTGATTACAGCACCGGAGAAGCGCCTTGGACGAAATGGAGCCCAAGAAATTAAGGACCATCCTTTCTTCGCAGGCGTGGACTGGTCGACCATTCGCCAAATTGATGCGCCGTTCGTGCCGCACCTCTCTAGCGTGACAGACACGAGTTACTTCCCTACCGAAGACTATCAAGATGTACCCGACGTGCCTGTTGGCGCCGATACAGATGTGGGTGCGAAAGACTTGGCATTCCTTGGCTACACATTCCGGCGATATGAAGCAAATGAAAGCGCCCTGTAGACTGGAACGAGCTGCGTGTCGTATATAGATATAAAAGTGCATGCCCCGCGTAGTCGTTCGCTGGAAACACGTGATTGGCTAACTAAGTTCTTGCGCGTTGCCTAGCACCAAAAAACCTAGGGTGTGTGCATGCACTGCTAGACTTGCAGTATTTGGAAATAGAAACGTGGGCATCTGAATGCTTCTCTTTCCCCCACAACCATTGCCCATGTTTGCCCTTCGTTCCGTGGCCAAGGGCCGTGGTGTGTGGTCTCTCCCTCTTCGAGCGCAGGCCCTGTCTGCAAGTGCTCGTCGTGCGCTCGCGACGGCATCCGGTGCGGATGATGTATTTCATCTCGAAACGCCGCGCGAAAGTGAGAGTGTCTTTACTGCTCAAGACACATTTCTGCGCCGTCACGTTGGCCCTCGCCCCGACCAAATTAAGCACATTCTCAACACGCTAGGATATTCGTCCATGGACGAGTTTGTTCGCAAGACTGTGCCGGAAGAGGTCTACCTTCCTGAAAGCAGTGCCGACGAGCACTTTCTGCCGGCTCTGTCCGAGTCAGAGCTAGCTAGGCGCGGTAAGGAATTGGCTAGCCAAAATAAAGTGTTCCGATCATACATTGGAATGGGCTACCATAACACCCAGGTCCCTCCTGTGATCATGCGCAATGTGCTTGAAAACCCTGCATGGTACACAAGCTACACACCTTATCAGCCCGAAATTTCGCAGGGTCGTCTCGAGTCTTTGCTCAACTACCAGACGATGGTCAAGTCGCTAACTGGCCTTGACATTTCAAATGCATCTTTGCTTGACGAAAGCACGGCTGCCGCCGAGGCGATGATTCTTGCTCTAAACAACACTAAAGACAAAAAGCGCAAGGTGTTCCTTGTTGACGAAAAGGTGTTGCCCCAAACTTTGTCTGTATTGAAAGGTCGTGCCGTGGGCTTTGGCATCGAAGTCGTGCAGGCTCCGCTGCATACAGACGGTAAGAGTGCCTTACCCGCTGATCTAAAGGACCGTATCATGGGTGTGCTGGTGCAGTACCCAGACATTGACGGCTCACTCGTGGACTGGGCGCCTCTTGCGGAAGAGGTGAAGCAGCAGGGTGGTCTCGTTGTGGCTGCAACTGATCTGCTTGCTCTCACAATGATCAAGCCACCGGCCGAATGGGGTGCAGATGTCGCAGTCGGCAATGCAGGCCGTTTTGGTGTCCCGCCTGGCTATGGTGGACCGCAGGCGGGCTTCTTTGCTGCCTCCGATGCGCTTAAGCGCCGTATGCCCGGTCGCCTAATTGGTGTAAGTCGCGATGTGACGGGTCGTCCAGCGTATCGCCTAGCGTTGCAAACCCGCGAGCAGCACATTCGTCGTGAGAAAGCCACTTCGAATATTTGCACGGCTCAAGCCCTGCTTGCGAATATGTCGGCTATGTACGCCGTGTACCATGGCCCTCGTGGTCTTCGCCGTATTGCTGCCAAAGTGCATGCTCTTACGCTCGTACTTAAGCAGCAGCTTCAGGCTCTGGGCATTAAGGTGTTCAATCATGATGCCTTGTTTTTCGACACACTCACGGTCGAGGCACCCGCTACTGAGGTGCACGAGGTTGCAGGGGCCAAAGAGATCAACTTGCGACGCATTACTGAAGACCGTGTGGGTATCACGCTAGACGAGACGGTGCGTCTGGAAGACCTCGCTGATGTGGTGAATGTATTTGCACGTGTTCTTTCCAAGCCCGAGGTGAGTGCTCAGGACTTGATGACAGCGGCTTCCAAGCATGGCCTTTCGAGCGCATCGCTTGAGCAACTAAATGTGCATCCCAATTTTGCACGTACCTCATCGTATTTGACTCAACCAGTGTTCAATGCCTACCATTCAGAGACGTCACTCTTGCGCTACATTCACGCGCTCCAGAACAAAGACCTTTCCCTCGTGCACGCCATGATCCCACTTGGCTCGTGCACCATGAAGCTGAACAGTACGTCGAGCATGAGCATGCTCTCATTTCCCGAGTACCATGCCCTGCATCCATTCGCCCCAACGGAGCAAGCCGAGGGATACCAGACTCTCATCAAGGAACTGGAGCGTGACCTGGCCCTACTGACAGGTTTTGCCGCTGTATCATTGCAGCCCAACTCCGGTGCTCAGGGCGAGTTTACTGGTCTGTCTGTGATTCGAGCCTACCTTGCTGCTCACGGTCAGAATCATCGCCACATATGTCTGATCCCAACTAGCGCACATGGTACAAACCCAGCATCAGCTGTGATGGCTGGAATGAAAGTAGTGCCTGTCAAGACGCTTCCAGATGGTACCATTGATCTCGATGATTTGCGTGCGAAGGCAGAGGCCAACAAGGATGTATTGGCAGCCAGCATGATCACGGAGCCCGGCACCACAGGTATCTACTTTTCCAAAATTAAGGAGGCCATTGACATTGTACACGAGTTTGGTGGTCAGGTGTACCTTGACGGTGCAAATTTGCAGGCTCAGGTCGGTGTGACGAATCCATTCATTATGGGCGCTGACGTGACGCATCTGAACCTGCACAAGACATTTAGCATTCCACATGGTGGTGGTGGCCCTGGCGTGGGTCCTATTGGTGTCAAGGCACACCTTGCTGCCTACCTACCTGGTCACCCCGTCGTAAAAACAGGCGGTGAGCACGCCATTGAGCCGGTGTCGGCAGCACCTTGGGGCTCGG
>ERZ501045.197-NODE-197-length-15104-cov-5.884178_pt1 | contig 15104 bp, 6 predicted proteins | sample MGYA00510870_ERZ501045 | MGnify/ENA primary metagenome ERZ501045 (study PRJEB25958, sample SAMN03398505) | human skin metagenome | study: EMG produced TPA metagenomics assembly of the Human Skin Microbiome Metagenome (human skin metagenome) data set. | reverse complement strand
GTGAGGAAGCATGTCAATGCGTCGGTCAACAAGATACACGGTTGTACCTCGCGACGCTGCTTCAGCATCCATTGGGGTGTCGGGTCGCACAAAAAACGAAACGTCAGCGATGTGCACACCTGCCTCAATGTTGCCGTTCGGCAGGCGCTTGGCATGCAATGCATCATCAATGTCCTGGCACCCCGGTGGGTCAATACTGCAGATATCTTCCGCTCGCATATCCACACGATCGCGCCAAATGGCCAGCGATCGTGCGTCCTGCTCATCCTTCGGCGGGACCGTCCAGTGGTCGCCCTCAGATGGCAGACACGCCAGAATGGACTTGCTGAATGGGCGGTACGGCACGTCAAACTCCAAGAGCAGACTTTCTTGCTCTGCCTCCTTGCTTTCAATGGCACCAAGCGAGCGAACAAAGTGGCCTTCGGGGTAGCGCGACGTACTCTTCCATTCGTCCATTGTCACCAAAATCTTGCAACCCAATAACGCCTGCGCCTGGCGCGTACGAATCTTGATGCGGGGTATTTTGCGATCCACGGGCGAGGCAAAAAGCGTCTGGGGACCCAAAGTCGCCAAAGCACGCTCGTTCACCGAGCTTGCATCGATATGTGCGACATATGAACGCCAGTTGCGGCGCGCAATACCGACAACACGGCCTGTCGGCTGCGTATCCCCACCGCTCGATTCGGGTTGCGTTTCTAACCCAACGTCCTCATCTTCAGTATCACTGTCGCGTGCATCGTCGTTTCGTTGTGCTGACTCGGCTTCAAGCACGGCATCTGACGCTCCTTTCCATTCACTTTGGGGCAAGAGCGCAACATATACCACATCTCCATCGACAGCACGATTCATAGCCTCTCGACCCTGCAGCAAAATTGGCTTGGACAAAGCCTCAGAGCGTACAGCACCCTCCAAAAAGTTGTAGGCGTTCGCATTGAAAAAACCTTTGTGCAACGTACCGGCCTTGTATCCTGCCTCAAGCTGCGTCGTTGGCCAGTATTCATCAAAGACGCGTGATCCCCGAGGAGCGCGATTTTCGTCGACTGTGCGCGCAGATAGCAGATCCGAGAGCTGCTCAGCATTTTGGAATCCAGTAATGTATTCTCGCACACTACACGCCTCTAAGCCCTCGATACGCGCCTTGTGTACATTTTCGACATCTTCACTCACAATCACAGTAGTATCTGCATGTCCTGGAAGAGCATGCGTTCGAAGATGCGCCGTATAATATGCCGCTGCCTGGCGGATCGCACGGTCATTCCGGTCGTTCGGGGACTCGTCTGCAAAGCGCACAACATTCGTGTCCTGATGAAAGTCGTTATAAAAAAGCCAGAAACGGCGATCTGGATCCATGAGAAGAGTTCGCAGGCGGTTGTACAGAGGCATGCTGTGATTCCGCACCTCATTTGCCACCGTCTGCATGATGACCACGTTTGTAAAGACAGGAGACTCAAGCACATCCATTTGGTGCAGGATAACATTCGTGTCCACTACCGCGTAATGCTTCTTTCTAGTGTAGGTATTCTGCGTGCCATGCTGATCTAGGATAGGCGGCGGCGTGCCGTGTTCAATGAACGAAGCACACGCCTCACAAGCAATACATCCACATGGCACATCGTTGCGATGATATGTCTCGCGCACCACAGCGCGCACTTTACCACGCGCTGTCTTTCGATGAAATTTAAAGGTCGATGCAGCGACCTCCTCGTCCGTGCTCGCGCGCTTTTGCACACGTATCACCATGTTTCAAAGAAAAAAATGGGCGATGCGCGACCAACGCCCACGGTTGTGCAACCTCCACATGACCGGCTCAACTCACACCTGTGCCTATGGCTACTATAGGAGCAATTCAGATACCACACCCAACATCCTGGCGAGGGGGCGACGGTTCAACGTCGCTCATCGTGCTGCTTTAGACCCTACTGCGTCGCTCGCTTATGACGGCTTGGCAACTGTAGAGGCTCTATGCATGCACCGCCGCCAAGGCCATGTCACTATCACGTGACGATGGCGTGATTGGTAGAGAAATGCAACAAGCGCGATTCGCTCGCAATGAGCCGGTGCTCTGCTGGAAAGCTGGCAGCTCGACACAATTGATCGAGTCAGCAGACCACACTCTTCTCTTCGTATTCACAGCATGAACGAGACGTCCGTGCAAGCAGCATGGCACGTGGCCCAACATGCGGCTCGCCATGTCGTGGCTGTGGATATGGATGACATGCTCGCTCTTTCTGGCAAGTCTGTGCAACGGATAAGCTCCGCGGCCGATGTGGGATCCGTGGTGCACGAATTAGCATTGGCTTCAACCAACCCCGAGCCCATTGCGGTGCTCATGCGTGCATCGCCACAAGGCCTCTTGCGTCTTGTGCCACATCTCCCCGCGCTTGCAAAACTCCCGGTCGTCTTCCACGTCGAAACGCCACAGGCGTTTCACGCACATGTGCTTCAGCTACGCCACAGTGGTATTTCCATGGTGTATTCAAGCGGTGAATCTCGCGAAACCGAGGCTTTTGCGCTCTTTGCTCATGTACTCGCGGCCAAGACACATACAGGCACTCTGCACTTCTTCGATACCGTCTCAGCTAGCAGTTGGCCCTCGACGCAAGCCTCCCTGCTTCAAGTGCCTTTGGCGTCTGAACCTTCCGAAGTGTCAGATGTTACGATTAACGGCATCTTCTCTGATGTCAATGCCCGTCTTGGCACTGATATTCAGGCACTACGTGTACTAGGCGCCCCTGCCACTGATACGGTGGCCGTGATGCTAGGTGCGGAGACAACCAAACTTTCTGCTCATGTTCCGATCGTCTCATTGCACTTGGTTCGTCCACTTAGTGCGAGGTGCCTTGTCGATTCGATCCCGCCGTCGGTGACACGCGTCGCCGTCTTGGAGCACAGCAGCAAGCGCACCACGCGTCTCCCCCCCGTTCTGGTCGATGTGGCTAGTGCTTTCCAGCATGTGTCGGACCGCCAAGTTCCTGTTCTTGTGAGTGGACTGCTGAATGAATTGGACGATAGTGCTGGTCCCGCTCTTGCTGGTGTTCTTGCGTCTGAAGAAACGGCGTCTTTCACGCTGGGCTCAGAAAAGCCCCAGACATCCGAAGCCGTCGTCCCCAGGACTTTCGAGCACGAGCATGCTTATCATACAATGCTCGAAATGCTGTTTAAAGACCGCTTGGATATTGTGAATGCACCATCGGACGACTCGCACCCAGGTGCCTCGAGTCCTGAGTATGCCTTTGGTATCGTACTTTCTCACCTACTAAAAGAGGAGACCATTATGTCGCGGGCCCAGCGAATGGCCGATGACGCTGGGACGCCGTCGCCACTGCGAAAAGCTCTGCAAGCTTGGCTTTCGAACCGACACGATGCAGCACATTCTGAAGCTGTGCATAAAGCCCTGGAAGGTGTGTCGTCCGCGGACGCAGAAGCGCTTCGCTCGACCAACCTCACTCAGAGCTCGCGCTGGATTATCGGAAACGATGCGTGGGCTTATGATGCCGGAATGGGTGGTGTGCACCACGTCATTTCGTCGCAGCGCAACGTGAACATGCTCATATTTGATTCCGTGCCGTACACCCAGCGTAATTCTGTGCCATTGCATCAGCGCAAAAAGGATATTGGTCTCTACGCCATGAACTACGGAAATGTATATGTCGCTAGCACTGCGCTATACTCGGACTACACGCAGGTGCTTCGTACACTGATGGAGGCCGATAAATTTGATGGTCCATCGATTGTGCTGGCGTATATGCCGTATCTCACGAGCAATGTACCCGCTCTTGATGTTTTGCGTGAGACTAAACTCGCTGTCGACTCGGGCTACTGGCCGCTGTACCGTTGGAACCCGAGTGCCGGTGTGAGTGGCCTTCCTGTCTTCCAGCTGGACAGTGTGCGTATTCGCCAGCAGCTACAAGACTTTTTGGACCGCGACAATCATCTTAGTTTGTTGGCAAATGTGCGTCCTGAGTTGCCATATGACCTTGCAGCATCACAAGGTGCGGCATTACGTGAGAAGCAGCGCGTCAAGGCTAAGGAGGCGTATGACCAGCTCCTGGGCTCTATGCAGGGCCCGCCCTTGCTTGTTCTCTTTGCATCGGACGGCGGTGGCGCTGAGAAGGTCGCTAGGCGACTCGCTACGCGCGCCAAGCTGCGTGGTCTAGGTGCTCGTGTACTTGCGATGGACGATTACCCTGTGGACGAGCTCAGCTCCGAGCCGAATGTCGTATTCGTTACGTCGACAGCAGGCCAGGGTGAGCCCCCGCAGAATGGTCGCTTGATGATGAAGGCGCTGGCCAAGCAGCCGACGGGCTTGTTAAATGAGGAGACGCGCTTCGCTGTATTTGGTATGGGCGACTCGCACTACTGGCCGCGTCCTGAGGATGCAGGCTTTTACAACAAGCCAGGTAAGGACCTGGACAAGCGCTTGGCAGAACTGGGTGCATCTCGTATGCTCAACCTAGGTTTAGGCGACGACCAGGATGCAGATGGCTGGCAGACAGGCTACAAAGCATGGGAACCTCAGCTGTGGAAAGCGCTTGGCGTTGACTCGGTTACCGTCACTGAGGCAGAGCCCGAGCCTATCACGAACGAGCATATCAAGGTGGCGAGTAACTATCTCCGTGGTACGATCAGTGAGGGTCTGCAGGACGCTTCGACTGGTAGCATTTGCGAGACGGACACGCAGTTGACCAAGTTCCATGGAACCTACATGCAGTATGACCGTGACACAGTTGACGAGCGCAAGGCGGCGGGTCTCGAACCTGCGTACGGATTTATGATCCGTGTTCGTATGCCCGGTGGTGTATGCACGCCCCAGCAATGGCTGCAACTCGACGATGTGGTGGAGAAATACGCTGGCATCAAGTCACTTAAGATCACGACTCGTCAGACAGTGCAGTACCACATGATTCTTAAGCGTGACATGAAGAAGGCGATGCAGGGCATCAACAAGAGCATGCTCGACACGATCGCTGCATGTGGTGACGTAAACCGCAACGTGATGTGCTCGCCAAACTTGCACCGCGAAAAGGTGGATGTGGCCATGGCTCAAATTGCTAAGAAACTATCTGAATCCCTGCTGCCACGCATGAATGCGTACCATGAGATTTGGCTTGACAAGGGCACGGATAGCTCCAGCAAGCTGCTCGTGGGCGGTGCGCTTCAGGATTACGAGCCACTGTACGGTCCATATTACCTGCCACGCAAGTTCAAAATTGCGATGGCTCTGCCGCCACGTAACGATGTGGATGTATTCGCACACGATATTGCTCTGGTTGCTATCGCGAACAAGGACCACACGGAATTGCTTGGCTTCAACGTTGGTGTCGGAGGTGGAATGGGTGTCACGCATTCGATGAAGGCAACATACCCGCGATTGGCCAGTATTATTGGCTTTATACCGGTCGACAAAGTATACGATGTGTGCCGTGAAATCATGCTGATTCAGCGCGACACAGGAAACCGCCAGAACCGGAAGCAGGCACGTCTGAAGTACACGATTGACAAGTACTGGGGCGGCGCCGACAACTTCCGCGCTGAGCTTGAGCGCCGCCTTGGTTATGCGTTCGAAGAGGCCAGGCCCTTCAGCTTCGAATCCAACACGGACGACTACGGCTGGCTGCAGGACATGAACGGCAAGTGGCATTGCACGCTGTGGCTCGAAAATGGCCGTATCATTGATGAACCGGGCATGCCTTTCCGTACAGGTCTGCGCGAGTTGGCCAAGTTCCACAAGGGCACGTTCCGCCTCACGCCAAACCAGCACATTATCGTATCTGACATTAATGAGGCGGACAAACCCCGTATTGAAGCGCACTTGCGTGAGTACCGCATGGACAACTGGGAAAAGTCGGGCCTGCGTCTTAGTGCAAGCGCATGTGTGGCATTTCCAACATGTGGCTTGGCCATGGCCGAGTCGGAGCGCTATATCTTCAAGCTTGTTGACAAGCTCGAGCGCATTTACCTCGCGAATGGCCTGAAACACGACGAAATTGTCATGCGCATGACTGGCTGTCCCAATGGATGTGCACGTCCGTGGGTTGCTGAGATTGGATTTATTGGCAAGGCGCCTGGCACGTACGTCATGTGCTTGGGAGGTGGTCACGCCGGTCAACGTCTCAACAAGATTTTCCGCGAGAGTGTGACAGAAAAGGAGATTATTGAGATTCTCGAAATTTTGATTCCTCGCTACGCGCGCGAGCGCCTCCATGGCGAGCCATTTGGTGACTGGGTTATCCGCGCCGGTATCATTGCCGAGACTACGCACGGAGCGGCATTCTATGACAATGTTAATACGAGTAAGACGCTCGAGGAGTTGGCAGCATGATCTGATAGGATATACGGTAGGGCGACTTGGTTCGTGTCATGTGCGTGGCGTCCACGTGTTGATATCCGCACGGAGTAAAAACCTGTGTTCGCAAATGGTTTTGAACGGAAGGGCGAATCACAAAAGAGAATGTGAAACCCGAGTGATCTGTGCGGAAAATTCGCTGGAAACGGCGCCCTGGGCATCGGAGGTGGTTCCTTAGCCTCGTTCCTGCTGCACATCATGAGCGGGACAAACCAAGAAGCCATTCTTGGTCAGATCTTGACAGGCATCTCGGATCTTCGTCGTGAAGTGTATCGCCTTAGCGATCGTCTTGATAATGTTGAGCGGACTGAGCCCAACACGCCGACTGCCGCCAATTTTTCTCCTATCTTCTCGCCGGCGCGTCGCCAAAGCTTCAGCGTGTACCAGTCGTCACTTGACCATTGGACACCCGAGCGTTCGCGTCCGCATGCCAAGTCGGGTCTCTCAGTCACACAGGAAGAATCACAGATTGAACCGACTGACCCGTCCCTGAATCTCTGGGCGGTCGTGCCTGCCGGCGGTGCTGGTACGCGCTTGTGGCCTCTAAGTCGTGAAAACTGCCCCAAGTTTTTGCTCGATCTGACGGGCGCAGGTCGCAGCTTAATTCAAAACACCTGGGACCGTTTGCTGCCGCTCTCTGGTGTTGAAAAGTTTATGGTGGTAACAGGACAAGCCCATGTGGGTGCTGTGTCAGAACAGCTTCCGCTGGTCCCTAGCGCCAACCTTTTTGCCGAGCCGTCACCTCGTGAATCGATGGCTGCCATTGGCTTGGCTGCTACGGTGCTTGCGCTCCGTGACCCCACGGCCGTTCTTGGCTCATTTGCTGCCGACCACATCATTTCGGGTCGTGAGGCGTTTGAATCGTCCGTGCGTGAGGCTGTCATGGCCGCACGTAATGGCTACCTTGTTACGATTGGTATTGCACCATCGCATCCCTCGACGGGCTTTGGTTACATCAAGCTAGGCGGCAAACTCGATATCGCTGATGCTCCTAATGTGCAGCGCGTCGAAGAGTTCAAGGAGAAGCCTGACGCTCGTACAGCAAGTGCATACTTAAGCACCGGTGAGTACCGCTGGAATGGTGGTATGTTCGTGGTCAAGGCTCAGGTGCTGGTGGATATGATGGCTGTGTACGTGCCTGAGCTGCACGATGGTCTGCAGAAGATTGCTAAGGCCTGGGACACGCCAGAGCGTGAGGCTGTGCTTAGCGAGGTGTGGCCTGGCCTCCCCAAGATTGCTATCGACCATGCTGTGGCCGAGCCAGCATCCAAGACTGGTCAGGTGGCCGTCGTGCCTGCTACGTTCGGTTGGGACGATGTGGGTGACTTCGCTTCGCTCTCTGATCTCTTGCCTGCTGAAAAGAATCAGGCTCGTGTGCTCGGTGACCCAAGTCTTGTTATCACGGAAGGCCAAGTGGGTGGTATTGTGGTGCCTGCGAGCGGCCGAAAAATTGCCTGTTTGGGTATGGACGACGTCGTGGTCGTCGACACGCCAGACGCACTGCTGGTCACCACGCGTGCACGCAGCCAAGATGTGAAGAAGATCGTGGCAAAGTGCAAGAAGAACTTCCCCGAGCTTTGTTAAACAACAAATAGCACCCTCGAAAGTTGAATGAATCACGTAATTTCATTTGTGTCTACAATGTATCCGAGAGCTTATCCTTGACGCTGCGTGTCAATCTAGTGTCACGTACCTGTTTGTGCTTTGCATTCTTGCTGCATATCACATATAGCCGCCCCTTACGACGCACAATGGCACAGTGATTACACATGCGCTTCACAGACGAACGGACTTTCATGCCACGAGCCAGAGGGGGGACAATAGGCTGCGGAATCATGGCCCGCTGGATCATCTGTGCCTGTATAGGCCGCATCATACTCAAAGACGGAACACGCGCCGAAGCTACTGCTTGCCGAATGATCGGCACGCTCGCACGCAGCAACATGACGTCGTTGCAAAAGGCAAGAAGGATGTGCAATCGCGCGGATGGAAGAAGAGCGGCACGTGACGTTTGCCAGGCCCCTGGAAAAAAAAAGTCGGTTTGATGCACGGCCCTAGCTTAGCGGTTCGACGATGTCGTCATTGTGTTTGGCGGCATGGGGAATATTGACTTCAGAACAGCTAATCCAAATTCTAAAACGAGATGAATCATTCTCTGAACCTTTTCCGAATGGGGCAGAGTCCGTGCCAAAAATTGAGATTTTGCGGAGTGCGTGGGCGGACGATACGATGTATGTGCCTCGCAAAGTCGAGCTTATTCTCGATTGCACACTAGATATCATGACATCGAGTGCTAAAAGTGGATCTAGGATCGGACCTAAATACCATGAAGCGGCTTACTGGGAGCTGCTTCTGCAGGTTCTCTCCACGGTTTCGGGTGATTCTGACTTCTTGCATGCCATTGTGTCGAGACACAACGTGCTCACCCTTGTATCTGCATTGTCAGAAGAACCATCAGCAAAGGCATGGAGGATAGCTGTACCAGTCCTTACCATACTACTGCCGGCGTGCATTCGACGGATCGGTGCGAGCCAGATCGACGCAGTCAATGCGTGTTTCCGCGACTTGATCAAGGTCATGGCACATGCTGATTTAGCCAGCATGGTCGAAACCTGTGCTCACATGTGGGAGGCTATATGTAAACCCTGGGCCTCTGATCTTGCCCTTGGCTCGAATGCTAAAAAGAGCGCCAAGTTTTTTGTGGCCGAATCGCTGTTCCCCTATGCTACTGCTCGTATACACACGGACGCGACGCATCTCGCTGAATTACTGGATCATGTGGCGGGCATGTCGCTTTATGGCCCCTTAGCATTAGAATTCAAGGCTAGCGCCACTGCCATTCCCGATTCGGTCGATCTTCTGACATCATCGCTGTGTGCATTGCTCCCATCTCATCCAGCCTACGATGCGGTGCTGGCACCGCTGCTACTTCATCTCGTCAAGCATACATCTGCAATGCATTCTCATGCCCCTCCCGCTATCATTCGACATGGCGCGTTGGAACGATGTCTCGTGCCCATTTCGTCTGCATTACTCGCCTTGCCAGACAAGGTGCCGACATTACTGTCACTTGTTCAAGCTGTTGATCAGAGTGGCTTATACCAACCTGGTGGTGACGACCAAGATACTTGGACAGTTCTATGGAAAAAGGTCTTGGCTTATACCCTGCGCGATATGGACGCGACCCCTGCTGGACGAGTCACGTCTTTTTCCCTGCTGCACGCCTTGTGGCGCTTGTGCCCCGAACAAGTGGCTCAGCATTTGACCACTGTTTGGACATATACAGCGTCCCTCTCTGTGAAAATGCCAGCATTTGATACTGCTTTGGCCCTTGTGCATGCTGTTCTTACACGCGTGAGTCAAGAGCGTCGTCTGCCATGGCTGCTAGATACCCTTTGCGAGGCGTGTGAATCTGTCGAAAAGCCTCTCTCTGAGCTCATGCAGAGTCCTCTCTTGTGTGTGCAAAGCGCACGCGCGTGGGAAGAGTTGTTGACCAAACATGCTACGATCGAGCAAGCACGTGCAATGATGCTCGACATGTTGAGTAAGGTTCGCACGACCAAATCTTCCATGACTGTATGCATGACATACTTACTTTGTCTCCTAGTTCCAAGTCTCACACCACTTGGGGATCAACGCGCTCCGTTGGCTGAGTGGGCTACATCGTGTATGGACGTGTCCGACTCTTTGGTGGTTTCTGCCGGCCTTGAGCTGCATGTACGTCTCGTTCAGTGTGGCTACCGTATCACATCTCTTCCGTGTGTGCGGCTGTCAGCTTATCTCTCGGATGCGAAATGTAATGCTGTGCTGCGCTTGTCCTCTTTCCGCGCTCTTTGTTGTGAGGCCGAAGTCACAGGTACCTCGCCGCCGTGGAGCGAGGATGCTCTCAATGACTTATTGTTCGCTGGTTTGAGCAAGGATATGGCGCCTAGCACCTGGAATGGCCAAGTGCTTGGCTTGACAGAAATGGACCAAGCACCTGTTGCATTGTGGCGCCTGATCACGACAAGGTGGCTTCACATAATCGAACAAATGGCCTCTGATGCGTTGTTGGATCATCTTGTTGCATTTATGGCTCAGACATTGGATGTGCATGGCATGTTGCGAACAATAAGTGCACTCTTACTCCGCAACGCCCAATTTTTTGAGCAAAAGCGGTGGCAGGCTGCCGTTTTGCGATACGTGCGCGTATCATTGGACGACAAAGATGCTCTTCGTACGGTGCGTATACTTACCCGTGTGCCTGTCGAATACGTGACTCGCACCGTTGCTTTGGAACTCGCACCGTTTTTCTGGCAACTGGATCAGTCACGAATGCAAGATACCGAACTCAAGCAGCTCTTATTTCGTTGGCTGCAGGCATATCCACATACAGCCTCGTTTGCGACGCCGCTAGCCGCCTACATCGATGCATTACTCAAGTTGCCACAAGATCATTTGAATGGCGCCTACGAAACTATGAGCTTGTCGCTTCTTCGTGCCATGCTTCCGCATGCCAAAGAAGCATCTTTACCGATCGACGATTGGATGTCTTTTGCAGCAGCTTCAAAACCGTCACCTAAGCGACAGATGGCACGGTATGCCTTAGCAGAGATCTTGCCTTTTGCCGTCGACAATGGCATCTCGGCATGGATGCCGACGCTGGCCCCATCCGTCGAGTCAGCTGTAGCCCAAATTCACTCAGACATGTCATTTGAAAGTGCCAAAGAACATGCGCTTCTTTTTCGGATTCTGGCGGCTCATCTACGAGCACATCCGCAGAGCATGGCACCTTTGTTGCAGGGAGTAGATGCCTTGTGTTCTTCAGCTACACCACATCTTGCACCCCTCGCCCCTGCGCTACTATCGTGCATCATGTCCGTTGCTCCTTGCACAGGCAAATTTATGCACATGGTATGTGCTTTTGCCATGTTATCCTCGACCTTTGCTCAGGAAGCAGATAACCTTATACCCCAACTTGTGGCTGTGATTGAAACGATGGAAGTCGAAGCATATGGCTCTACCCTTAGTGCGCTAACGTCCTTGTTTCATACCGACACGACATGCACCTTGAGTGAATTGGTATCGTTCCTCCAAGTTATTGCGCTCATGTTCCAGCATGCACCTCCGCGTTCAAGCCGTGCCTCTGACAAGTGCTTTTCGCATCTGGTATTATCGCTAGGCCCAGTGGCCACGCATTTTCCTACACTCACCAAGCCTATCGTTGAGGTGCTCGTTTGCGTGTGTCAATACCGGCCACACATGTTGCGTCCCTTTGATGTGCCGCGTATTTTGGGTCTTTTAGGCATCTTACTTGGGCCTCGCTTAGCAGGACCTGTCCATGAGCGCGACGCTAGTGCCATTTTTGGCGGCATTTGTGGAGTGCTTCGATCCCTCATTCGACACCGCAAAGATTTGATCAAGCCATGCCTGCCTCATTTAACTGAAATACTGTCACAGCAATGGCGCCTTCTATCACACGCTTCAAGTGCTCATACTGGTATGGCGATCGAGCGCCAAATTCATGCATCTATGCCGTGCTGGCTGAATATGGTCGTATCGCCGCTAGGTCTTGACGCTGCTCAGGCCTTGCGGCGCGTACTGTCTGAGCTTGCTGGTAAAACTAGCGTGATTCACGTGTCGAAGAAGGCCAAGCCCCACACTCCCAATATGAATGAGACGCTAGCCAAGTCTATGACGAAGCATGCCGTGTACATTTTGGTCGCATATGCCCGCTGTGTTACTATGCCACATACGACCATTGCTCCGAATCTGCGGCAGGAAATACTACCAGGCCTATTTGCTTTATGCGACATTTGTGGTGACTTTGAGCGCGACGCGGCTCTCAAGAGCATGCTCGATGCAAGTGCACAGCTTGTCTTTAAAGACATTTGGAGGCAATGGGATGCACAGCGATACAAGGGCGCTTAGTGCTTTGTCCTCACTATATGGTCTTCAGCGATATTCGTGCGACTTTTTTTAATACGGGTGCTGTAGCACTTCTGGAAGGAGAAGCAAAGCGCGAGAATCATAAAGCGAGCATAACTCGTTGAAATATAAAAAGAGGGAATGATGACAGCATTAAGCATGAAAAGCGAATCCAACTCGATACAGTGCATGAGCGGCGAATGCCATTCACAGACCACATGTCAATTCCCTCGTGCAGTGAAAGTGTTCTAAGGCAGGGCTTGGTGACCATACTGCTGGACCCGATCCTTTGTTGAAATAGAATGTGCTGCGCCCCGTCATTTTGGCATGCTCATGAATGATGTAGCTGATAGTATTGGCCTCCCTAAAGTGGGCATGATCCAAATATAAGCCTGATGTGGCTATCATTTATGTTATATGTACATCTTTATGTCTGGTTCGAACGATATTCAGCATGTGTGGAGCCTCGACATCCTGGGCATCAGCATGGACCCCATAGTGCAGACAGCTTTGGCTCTCTCATGTGGTTGTAAAATCGTGAGATTCCTTCCACGAACTCGAACTTTGATACCAGGTGTCATCTTGCGCCTGCATAAGTTACGAAGAGAACCTCTCCCGTTAACACTCACAATTCTTGTGACAACTGCTGAATGCAAGATGGTCATATCGAAACTTTTCTACATTATATAAACGCAAGATTAGCTAGCAAATGAAAGGAATGCCTTGAACTCGAAGTAGTAGCCCCATAACGGCAATTAAATGGATGTGCGCGCGGCGGTTTCCACACGTAAAGTAAGCATAAGTAGTGCAGAAAGGATAAATAGAGCTGCAGACGTGTAAATAGGCGCCTGAGCAGTGGTAGAGCTTGTGTCACCTGTAGTGTAGACCTTGATGATAGCCGCGACCACACCCATAGCGCGGTTGAGCATGGCAGCAATACCGCCAGCTGTGCCACGAAGTGGAGCAGGGAATGATTCAGGGGTGTAACAATACAACACACCATACATGATGTTCTCCATGAAGTTGACGATCGATGAGAAGGCCAATTGGCTCACGGGATCACTGCCTACGCCAGTGAAGCCAAAAAGGAATACACCCGACAAAAGGGTTCCGATCGCCATGGCACCACGTCGACCGGAGCGCGGCCATGTAACCATCCATGCACCAATCAAACTGCCCGGTACACCGCACACTGATACAATCACGTAGTTGCGGTATGTTTTGTTGCTAAACCCGGACCCACCACCACTCTGTCCATCATTCAAATACGTGATAATGAAAGAATTGAACAGAGGGTAAGCCAAACCAATTAGCAACCACAGGATCCAAGTCAAAGAGGTCGTGTAACCAAGAGCAAGGGTAGAAAATAGCGGCTTGAGCTGCGTGAAAGGTGATTTGACTTCAGAATGGAGCAGGTTATGCTTAATGTCCAGCATCCATGCCCTGAAATACGAGAGAACACCGCTGGGCGCCTCAATCAGAGCTTCAGGGTTCGAACTTTCTGTTTCGTTGGCTGCGGCATGAAGAGATGCCACGGTCAAGTAGCCTTCAGGGAGCGGCTTGCCGCACATGTTGGCAAATGTATACAAAGCACGAATAGCTTCAGCATCGCGGCCATTGGAAAGGTAGAATTTGGGGCTTTCTGGGATGCGAAAGAGGAAGAAACGAACAAAGAACGCAAAAAGCGTGTAGGCGCCTGTCGTAAAAATCATGTACCGCCAACCGACATTGTCAGTAAGCCAGCCAGCCGATGTAGTATTGTTCATGCATTCATCGTGTGTATCGCAGTGCCAGTGGGCGATGAAGCCCCATCCGATCAATGATGTGACCAATTGGCCCAGGGACCAGAACACTGACAGGAGCGTCAGTAGAAATTGACGATTGCCGGGTAAGAATTCAAGAAAAATCATGCCATCCACAGGCATGCTACCACCGATACCGAAACAAGATGCACCAATGAGACCAGCCAAAGAGGCAAAGTTCCGAGCACCACCAGCGGCAACGCCGAATACACCACAGATGAACAGGGTTACATTAAAGGAAAGACGGCGACCCACAACATCCGCTGCATATCCCCAAAAGGTAGCACCAATTAACAGTCCTGTGAATAGCGCACATGTCAGCCAGGCTGGATTAGAAGTGTAGGGGTGATCCTTAACATATTGATCGCCGTAGTATTCGACGGTGATCTGCGCCTGGATCAAAGCCACGAGCTGAAGCCAGGCATTATCAAGGAACCAGCCAAGACCTGCGACCATCAAAAGTCCATAATGCCACGGCGTCATACCGATATTTTCGTTTATAATCTTATTGAAGATGTAGACCTTACGAGCATAGGCCGCTTTCACAGCAGCCGACTCAACATGAGCCTCGCAAAAATCACTCATGTCCACTCCTTGCACAACGTGCTCTTCTTCAGAGCCATCATTTTTCACAGCAAGCAAGTCGCTCTGCTGTTCATGGTGCTGGTGAGCTTTTTCTTGCATGGAGGGATCTAGAGCTTCTTCCTACAGCAATCCCACCGCCTATGTTGAAGATTCTCGCACAAATCTTCGCAGGCGGTTGTCGAAATTTTGTGCATGTGGGATATGCATCAATATGCACGGCTGACGCATTGTTACTAAAAAGCAGCGCGAGTTTGAATCGCACGGCGCTGAGGCGCCGTGCGATTCTCGGTGTTAAGGAGATATACGTGAGACATAAAACATTATCACTGCTGCAATTGACGTCGTGCATTACAAATACAAGGATATAAATTAGATAGAAGTGCGTGCCGCTGTCTCGACACGAAGCGTAATCATGAGCAAGCCACAAGCGATGAAAAGAGCAGCTGACACATAAAGAGGTGTGG
>ERZ501045.191-NODE-191-length-15319-cov-6.304507_pt1 | contig 15319 bp, 15 predicted proteins | sample MGYA00510870_ERZ501045 | MGnify/ENA primary metagenome ERZ501045 (study PRJEB25958, sample SAMN03398505) | human skin metagenome | study: EMG produced TPA metagenomics assembly of the Human Skin Microbiome Metagenome (human skin metagenome) data set. | reverse complement strand
CGCCACCTGCACCGTATGGATGCCATCTGCATTGTGCAATAGGCGATGTTCCATGCGGTGCATGGTAGTACGTTCCTACGCGCACAGCCTTGACTGGTAGGGCAGTACCGACCTGCTTCATGTAGCCGCGCCGAGGCAATATCACAATGACGACCTCGTATACGCCCACGACCGCAAGTAGTTTCCCCGTTGAGTTAACCAGGATCGACTGTATAGGGAATTCGAGTGCATCGTTTGTAAGTACTTTGTACGAGAATACCCCCTTCCCCTGTTCAACATATCGCTTCGCATGCGCTACGCTGGTCATACGGAGCTCATTATCCACTACAGCCAGCAGATCTGTGCCGCGAGTCGCTAGCAGCGACGTGCGGCGTGTAATATCGGCGCCGACTCTTTCATTTGGCGGTCGCCGCTCTGTGACAATCGGATGCGTCGATAGTGCTTCCTGCCACATCCAGGCCGGTACAAGAACCACGTTGAGTCGTGGTGCCTCGCGCCTTGTCGAATAGATCACGTGATACTGGAAAGGCCTCTTCGCTGTGTGAGGTCTGTGCACGATGCCATACACCGTAGCATGACTTGATCCGCGGCATGAACATCTTGTTCACGGACGTGCATGGCGCGTGTGGACGATGCTTGATATCGAGATAAGCCTTCATAGACTGAATAAAACATTGAGATCAGGCATGTAGCTCATGCATCCGATACTGCGGCGCAGGATGCCACTTTTTCGACATTCGTAGAGGTAGAGCGTCTGGATCATGCTATGCATGCTCATAAACGATACAACTTTAGTGCTGTCTTCTTGTCTGTTAATGAGAATCTCTCGCTATGTTGGATTCTTAGTCATGAGCCAACTCCTTGTATGGCGTGGCATAGCCTTTTCATTCGCTGAACTCACCCCAGCTTGTGTTGTCATTGCAAATCTCGTCCCACTTTCTTTGCTCACAACGCATGTGTTCACTGCGCTGATAGTATGATTTGCGAACGCTACTATGTTGTTTGTGTGGCTACTGCCGTGTATGACTTCGCAGCACCCCACCGGTTTGCCACTACAGCAGTTCCATCTCGACGATGTACGCGAGTCTGGCCGCCTGACAGCAAAGTCTTACAAGTGCCCCCAGCCAAGGTCACAGTTGGAGTATCGTGGATATCGAAATCATCGCTCGTACGAGCCCACTTCAGGCATACGCGCAATATGTCATAATCTTGCTGAACTAAGAAACATGACCGAGAGCCTCACCGACTTTGATCTTATCACCGGCGGCACGAACAAAGCGGAAGTGCTCCGGCGCCTCAAATACCAGAACAACCGTACTGCCAAGCAGGAATGCCCCCATTTCATCGCCTGCTGCGAGCGGCTGGCCGCCCAGGATGCGACTTGCGGCGTTGTATGTCGCCTCATCATACGTCCCATGGAACTGCTTCGTACCGTACAAATTCGTACGCAGCTGTCGATCAAAATGAATCTGAATTGATCCGACATTGGTGGCACCGATCGGCGTCATGCTAAACAAACCATGGCGCCAGCGACCCAAGAGTGCGACACGCTCGTTCATCACAAATAGGTTGGGCAGGCGCGTCGCAACATACGGGGACACCGAGTACAGTTCGCCTCGGAAATGACGCCGTAACTCCACAACCCATGGCACGGGACTGTGAAAGCGATGGTAGTCGCCAGGGGCAAGGTATATGACGCAGAAGAACAAACGATTGCCTGGCGAAACATGCCATTCACTTTGAAAATGAGGCAATGCCTCTGGACCCATTTGGTACGCCACAGTAGCATAGTGCCCGATGTTGGTCGGCGTATCGGATGTTGGAATACCCGCATCGCCTTCTTCGGGTTCCAAGGCCTCTTCTGCCGAGTCGGCCGCTACCTCGGCCGCCGAAGCCTGGTGAATCGGCAAAGTCTTGTAGGCTGGTGCCTTCCACATCACTAAATGCTTGCACCAGCGCCAAGCACCGCGGATCCAACCCATGGCATAGGTACTTGCGCGGTGCATATGGCTGTCTTTGCCAAGGAGTTGCGTCAGACTGTAGTCAATACCATTGAGCTTCGCAAAACGGCGCTCAGCTGCGACACTCATATTGCGGGATGAGCCCAATTCTGGGTCTTGCTGCGTATGTGCTTCTGAATCGTATCCCAGCAGCGAGCGTAGTGAATACGTCAGCCCTTTGACTTGCTCAACGCGGTCTCCCTGGACGACTCCCATGTGCAGCAACTTGCCATCGGCCGGCGAGACAAGGAGGGCATGAGGATCGATGGGCCTGGTGCCAGGGCTAAGTTCACGCACAAAAAATTCTGCCAGACTGGCGTACTTGGTCAGGTCTTTTTCACGAATCTCGTCGAGATCACATCCAAAGAGCCATGCATATAAACGAAATCCGTAAGGTCGAAACCACACTGGCAGAGGCATGCTGTTGAGTCGGCCCCATGTGCGGCTGATGCTATTCAGCGGTAGGGCGCCCAGAATGTACATGGTCCAAGGTCCATCCTCTCGAACTGGAGATGAATGGTCTCGGTCAACGACCATCTCTTGGCGCGAATGTAAATATGTATGATGCGCCTGAACTGCAACCAATACACATGCTCCTACCATGATGGGGAGGGGCTGCCACTTGAGTGGCGTCGCACGCCATGTCCTCCATGCCTGCTCCCATTTAGAGCGAGGCGGTGGCGGCGCCTGTCTTTCGAGGCGTTGCTGAGCGAGGCGGTAGCCACGCACCGTACTTGCCTCCTCCACAGCCTGCTGTGGATCGCGCACGTACGTTCGCACTTGATGTCGCACCAAGGCTGCACGCCGCAATCTCAGCATCATCGAATGGAAGCCGGCATAGGGCGCCCCTCCACACCATGAGCGTCAGCCTCCTTCACCGCGTACCTCCAGAGCAAAATCACGTGACCTAGTAGAAGATTCGCGTGGCTTCGGCGCCACACGTTGGTCGATGCGTCGAGAAGCGTCTACGACCATGGCCTGTGCGGCCGTCAAAGTATAAAACGGCTGCGTGGGCGCCAGTGAGCCGTACCTCACAATTCCTTATGTCGATTTATCTTTCTTCTCCCTGGGTCTCGCAGTCTTTCCTTGGCTGTGGCCCTAGTTTCCTGCCTAGCACTATGGACTTGTATGAAGAAGCACTCTACGCCCAGGCGGTGCGCGAGCGTCAGCGCCGAGTAGCTATGCAACGCGAAATCGAGCTGCGCCGACAGCAACAAGTCGAGGCAATGATGCAGCGCATGGCGATTGAGTCAGCTATGCGCGACTATGCCGTGCGTGAATACAAGCGCGCCCAGCGCCAAGCCGCATCGGAGCGCAAGCGCGCAGAGCGAGAAAGGAAAGCCAAGGCTCTAAATGATGGACACGTATACCTCCAGGTTGGTGATGTATTTTTCCGCCTTATGCCCCAGGCATCTGATGAAGACTCCGGCGAAACATGCGACAATCTCGCGTCTCTGACTTCCGATGTTCCCAGGGAACCCATTGAGGCGAAAGTTCCTACCTCCACTATCATACCAGCCAAGTCTCCTACCGAAGTGGTTGAGCCAAAGGCCGAGCAAGATGCCAAGGAGACGGCCGAGGAACCAGCGCAGGAGTCTGAAGCTGCTCCTGAAACAAAGCAAGTATCTGAAGCTGCTGCGCCTGAGCCTCAAGACCGCGTTTTGTTTACGTACGACTTCCCTGATGCTGCCACTGCCTATGGACGTGACGTTCGCAAGCACGTTAAATCTGACAACCTACACGTCGAGGCCAATACGCTGAACGGCGGCAGCATCAAGATCAGTGGCTTGTGGCGCAAGACGGCGCCCTCGCCATCAAGTCGTGCCAGCTCGCCTCGATCCCCCCATGTCCGGGATGTCGATGAAGACGGCAATGAGATCCTGCTGGCCGAAGATACCGACTCGGATTCGGATACGGAGCAGGGCGTCTCCTTCACCGAATCGGCTGTCATTCCATTACCATCTTTGGACGAGCTGCGCAATATGCGCGCAGAGCTTGATGACTCTGGTTTTAAACTGTGGACTACTGTGTAGATAGGATCATGATAATATATGGATAATGCCTCATTCATCTTCGTCCGAGTCTTTTTTGTTCGATTGTTCCTGAGCGACCCAGTCGATCCACGAGCCTGTATAGTTGCGCGTGTTCCACCATCCATGCTTCTGTGCTTCTTCCAAAGCCTGTTGACTACGACGTCCACTTCGGCAGTAAAAGATTATAGGGTCATTAAACTTGGGACGTGGGAATGAATACTTGCGCTCAAAGTCCGTCGAGGCTGGTGCATCGTTTTCTGGGTTGAAAGCGGCCTTGAATTCAGACAGCGGGACATTAACAGAAGCAGGGATCATACCTTGTGAGACTTCGTTGGGCTCACGCACATCAATGAGCGTGATGTGACCGCTTGGTGCCTCCGTGTAAGGCTTGAGTTCTTGGTACGTCACTGGTCCACGCTTGAGCCACGTTTCATCACGGCACATCCTAAGAGTTGACGAAAACATGCGAACATACGAAGGATTACGAAGAATCGCTGCCCGGTTCACGAAAGATGAAAGCATGCTGGTTCGTAATGCGCTCATCATGGTGGGAGGTGTGACGCCAGGCGGTCTGATCACGGTGGAGGGCTCATTCCTTGCGCATCCGCTGCGCGTTGGCCTCTGACAGGGCTGGCGCCTACCTATGTCACGTGATATTACGGCCGAGGTAAGTGCGGGCTTCGACAAATTTTGGCAAGGTTCTGCGACGGCCGATTTCTGCTTTGCACGGCTTTTGTCGCGGCTCGACTTGGCGATATGGTGCTGGTCTTGTTTGAGACGGCCGTGGGCTTTTGCCTGTTTTCTATGTCTGATGAAGCCAAACTTAGCTCACCTGATTTGTACAAGCATTTTGAGAACGAAACAGAGGCGAATCGCCTTCTACAGCTCTCAGCTATTCACCGCTTTCAGAGCACCGTCGAGGCTGTCGAGGGTGCGACAGCGGTGAATGAAGGCAAGCTGAGCAAAGGACTGAAGAACTTCTTGACGTCCGAGATTCTTGAGAAAGGTGGCGCTGCTGGCAAGAAGGGTGGCAAGGGCGTCAATCTGATTGTGTCAGAGCCTAAACTGGCGTCCACGATCAACAAGAAGTTGGGTATTCAGGTCACGGCTGAGTCGAGTTTGATGGATCTGTATCGCGGTATCCGTGAAAATCTCGCCTCGCTCTTGTCTGCGAGCTCGCCAGAGGCAGGTGCTCTTGACCCACGCGACCTCAACACGATGAGTTTGGGTCTGTCTCACAGCTTAAGTCGCTACAAGCTCAAATTCAGCCCTGATAAAGTGGACACAATGGTGGTCCAAGCTATTGCGCTCTTGGATGATCTCGACAAGGAACTGAATATCTATGCTATGCGCGTCAAAGAATGGTACGGCTGGCATTTCCCCGAAATGGGCAAGATTATTACGGATAACATTGCATATGCCAAGGTCGTTCGTGCCGTTGGTTTCCGTACGAATGCATCGTCGTGCGACTTGTCTGACATCTTGCCTGAGGAGGTCGAGCAAACCCTCAAGGCGGCCGCTGAGATCTCCATGGGTACCGAAGTGAGTGACTCTGACATGGAGCACATTTGGAGCCTATGTGATCAAGTCGTCTCGATAAGCGAATACCGTGCACAGCTGTACTCGTATCTGTGCAACCGCATGTCTGCCATTGCGCCCAACTTGACGGCGCTGGTCGGTGAGCTGGTCGGCGCTCGCTTGATATCCCATGCCGGCTCGATTATGAACCTGGCTAAGCAGCCGGCCAGCACCATCCAAATCCTGGGCGCCGAGAAGGCCCTTTTCCGCGCTCTGAAGACAAAACACGATACGCCCAAGTACGGTTTGCTGTACCACTCCAGTCTTGTGGGCATGGCGCCTCCTAAGATGAAGGGTAAGATGGCTCGTATGGTAGCAACGAAGGCAGCTCTTTCGACACGCCTCGATGCCTTGGCGGATGCTGATTCTAAGTCAGACCTGTCGGCCCCCACGATTGGCGCCGAATCGCGTGCCAAGCTTGAGGCTCGGGCGCGTGGCCTAGACCATGTCCAATCCATCAGCGGCATCCGTGCGAATCGGGGCGCTGATGACGGCTACAAGCAAAAGGCCTTTGCAATGGAGTCTGGTGGCCGGGGATACAATGCCGGTGCGGATGCGCCGCCGGTCGTGACGGGTGTCGCTGACGAAGACGACGACAACGACGACGACGACGAAGAAGAAGAAGAAGAAGAAGAGAAGGAGGAGGAGCCCAAGAAAGAAAAGAAAGAGAAGAAGGAGAAGAAGGAGAAAAAAGAGAAGAAGGAAAAGAAGGAAAAGAAAGACAAGAAGGAGAAAAAGGCCAAGCGGTCCGCATCCGATTTGGACGACGATGCCTCTTCGAAGAAGAAGAAGAAAAAGTCGAGTGCATAGAGTTCCATGTTGTATTCGTAATCTCATCTACTATGTTATGTATACACGAGATCAATTCGCGCACGATGGTACAACTCGTGCGTTAGTAATGGATCCGCGTCGTCGGTCGTTGCCTGCAGCTTTTCGCGCGGCATAGGATTGACCTGCATTTGGACAAAGGCGGAAGGGTGCGTGCCTGACTCGTCCGCGCAGACCAGTGAGCCAGGATTCACCACCACAGACGAGTCCACGATGCGGATACACGGCTTAGTGCTGGTCGATGGAAGTAAGATCAGGTCAGGTGTCGACGTGTCAAAAGCACAGAGCCTAGAATGCGACAAGTCCAGTGGCAGTCGCGACACGGGCGACGGCGGGAACAGGGGATAGAAATGGCGCTGGCCCAAGACATGTCGAACAAGACGCACAATCGGGTCGTTCACACCCTTGCTTTGGGGCGTGCCTTGGGATCCTGACTGAACGCGCTGCACCAACTCCTCTCGACGCAGGTCGCCCAGCGTGTCTGCCGTACTCACACCGATCGCGAGTTCGTTTACGTAAAACACACTCGGGTTAGGCAGGCACCGAACGCGCTTCGGAAGACCCAGCGTTGGATCCGACTTGTCCAAAAAGGGTTGTGGGTATGCGTAATGCGGATGGATCACGTCGTCTGTACTCGGCACGAGAATGACCACCGTCGAAGGCGATCTCTCGACGAGCCGCGTGATGCGACGCGAAATATGGTGCTTGAACAAGTCGGTCGGAAGCGTATCGAGATTTCCTGTGGCAACGTTAGGATGCTGGGCACTCACAAAGGGCCCCAGGAGTACCAGCATATCAGGACGAGCCAGTTCCACATGCGTCATGAACGCGTGCCAAGGGCCGTAATCCAAGTCGCTGGTGGGTGTGAATGGACCACCCGCCATCATCACACGGAGTGGCGTACCGGCCAAACGTGACTCACCGTATTGGTTGGTCATTAACTCCGACTGAGATGTGGCAGGGTGTGGCAAGGGAGGTGGTATTAGAAGCTCCTCAGCCACGAATCGTTGCCCTGAGCCGTTGCGGCCCTTGACACCGAGTATCATTCCTGGAAACAGACCCGTCACGCTCGAAACACTTTCGGCTTGTGATGCCCACGCATAGCGGACGGTGCATTTGGGGTCAATCACGAGCGAGATCCGTTGACCATTGCCGACCATACGGCTCGTCTCGAGCATGAGGTTGGCCGGTGTGAGTCGGACATGCTCATTTTGCTCTTCGCTTCGGGTGCCGGGATCAACACGCGCACAAATCCGGCCCACCGTGTATATACTCTCTTGGTTGGGAATGCTAGGGTCGTCCCATTCCGCTGTAAGGCCAAAGGCATGCCGGATGTCATCGCCCATCACAGAGAGACGTGTATCGAGCTCCATACTACGCTCGCCTTTTTTTTCAAACATGTATCGATAGTTCCATTGCTTGAGATCCGTGCTCACCGCCAACGAAATACGCGGCACAGAGGCAGATGCTGTCGGTGGCACATAACTCGCGTCCCACGTTGATGGCAAATGCTGATTGTACACCTCGCCTATACGAAGATGAGACCGCCATGTATCATTGCCAGGATCGACTTCGTGACTTGTGGGCGCGGCTGACGAGACGTGCGAGCCAGGCGTGCCCAGCAGACTGGAAAGATCGGCCATGCTAAGAAAAGGGCGCTGAACGCGCGTCGCGGCGCGTGGCCACCAAAAGGCCCACACTACCTCCACACACATCGTCCGACAGACCATGGCCCCAGCTGGTCAGGATGACGAGGCCCCTTCATGGACGATCCCAACGACGCAGCTTGTCACAATTGAATACCCAGGATACATCCATCCAACCTCTAAAGCACTAGACTGTGCCTTGAGCTCCTTGTCCCCACGCATGGGCCCCCTGGCAGGAACAGCGAGTGCACGACAAGCACTGGAGCACCTGAGCATGCTATTAGATCGCGGAGCGCGTATTGTGGAATGTCATCTCCTTTCACAAGAGCCTGACGATACAGATTTGTACCGCCATCCCATTCTAGGAGATATCGTGCCGAGTCAGGATCTGGTTGTGCGTATTCGAAGAAAAGTGTGGAAGCGCTCGGACCAGGACGTGTACCGGAAACAGTACATGCTCGAGTTAGTAGGATCATGCTCTCATGCAGTACGATTTCGACGTATGGCTGACTTTGCTTATCGCCCTGACCCGCCCTCTGGATCCACAGAGCATCCGGCGATGTCACTGCATCGTGCGCTCATGACATTCGACGTCCAATTTTTGCGTTCCTACCGATTTGAGCCAGAACGAGAGCTGTACGAAGTGTGTGAAAATGGGACGCCTATCAGCAATCTTGCCATGATACCGCCGCCATTCTTTAGTCGACAAGAGTTGCCGTTTCCATACGGCTACCGGCAGAACCCCACATCCAGCTTGCAAACAGTATCACATGCGTCGACCTCGAAGCGTAGTCGCCGAACGGCCCGTAAAGGTGAATCAAGCACAGAGCAGCCGGCGGATCTCGAGGACACCGCTGTTACGAGGTACATTAATCGTGCTCGTTGGCGCAATCTGGCGCCGATTGCTATCAAATTTTCTGATTCAGGGCCTGTCCCACATGCTCCGGATCCGAGTATAGCTGCTATGCCTTTGTCGGAGAAGCAAACGATGCAATTGCAAAAATTACGGGAACAGTGGTCTAAGCGCCCGATTTGGTCACGACTGGCGCTTCTCAATCAGTTCTCCGAGTCCGAAGCGCGTGCTTTGATCCAAGCCAAGGAGCTCTTTGCTCTTGTCGCGTATACATTTGCTGATGGTCCGTGGCGCGATGCTCTTGTACAGTTTGGCTACGACCCACGCACGGATCGGCAAAGTCGGTTTTACCAGCGCATTCATATGCGTGGTAAAACACCGCGCCGTCCCACAACGCGGGGCCTATTCAAGAGCGAGTACGGCACTTCATCTGATACACGCCGCTCTCAGATTCGCTCAGCAGGGATAATGAGATCTCCTACTCACGAATTCGACGGCAAAATGGTCTCTTTTCACACGAGCACGTTTCAATTGTGTGATATTACCGCTTTGTCCATTGTGCCGCTGATTCACGTCGATGGCCCGAGCCAGTTGTTGCTAACACCTGACATTACGACTGGCTGGTATGCACCACATGCATGGGAGGCCATTCGATCCGCGATCTCATCGAGTTTCCATGCCTTGCTGAACGCGTCAACCAACGATGAGCGCCCTCAGGAGGATGTCGGCTCTAGCTCAGAGGACTACAGCCATGACGAGGATGACGATGATGAAGATATGAACACATAGAAATCTATGCACATGGCTAAGAAGCCCATGACGTTACATCTACATGGGGTATGAGGCAAAGTAGAAAACAAGCGCTCCAAGCGCATCATTTACTCCTTCTTCTCTTCCTTCTTCTCTTCCGTGGTCTGGTCCGCCTTGGACTCAGGCTTGGCCTCGGAGCTCGTCGAGTTGGCATCACCCGAAGCGTTCTTGTTCGCTTCTTGCGCGTTTTGGAACTCCTTCTTGAACAGCTCCGCGTTCTCCGAGTTGGCGAAGCGAATCGCCAGAGTCTCAGCGGCAGGTTCACCGTCCGAAACGTCAGCAGTCACATTGTACACCCACGAGCGGTCTGAGCCAACATTGGGCTGAAGCTTAATATCCGGCGACACTGTACAGGTTAGCACGGTGAGCACGTACAGTAGTGGTTAGCGCAGACCTTCAAGGTCTTGTCACGGCGCATGACGAGTCGGACCTTCTTCGTCTCCTTATGCTTCAAAATACGAACATCACCGGTGCCGCGCTCCTTCCACTCCTTTGACTCCTTGTCAAAGCGGAACAGCTTGGCTCGGATCTTGAACTGGACATCTTCGTCCTCTTCATTGGTCTTGACTTCAACCTTGTGTTCAAGCTTGATCACAGGGTCAAACTGCGGGTCATGCTCGGCCTCAGCACCCTAGTACATATTAGTTTACTGGAGCGAGATTCATACGTACAGCGTCCACAGGCTCCTTGGTCTCGTGTTCCGACATGATTTTTTGCAAGGGAAGCGTGAATCTCCAACACCTCAGCCGAGACACATGTCGAGCACATCACGTGATACCCACGTGAAACGTGTTGATGTGTCGCCGTACAGACCCTCGTCGACCATGACTCTCATGTCGTGGGTGGGGGCGATGCTGATCGCCGTGCTGGCTATATTGGTGCAGCTTGCGTCATCCCACACGATTGATTTGCATCCTGACAGCGAGTATTGCTTTTATGAAGACATGCATGTGGGAGACGAGATGACGCTGACATACCAGGTGTCTGGGGGTGGACACCTGGATATTGATACCACGGTCAGGGATCCGTCCGGGCGTCTCTTGTTTGAACAGAAGCACAAAGACACAGGCACATACGACTTTGTTGCGGACACTGATGGCCGGCATCAATACTGCTTTAGCAACAAGTTCTCCGTTGTGACGGACAAGACCCTCAGCTTCAACGTGCACGGCGTATTATACCTAACAGAGGAAGAAGGTCTGATCCCCGCTGAGCGAGAACTTCGTGACCTTGCCAATAATATTCAGCTGTTTAGGGATGAACAGGAATACCTTTCGATGCGTGAGCGTGTCCATCGAAATACAGCAGAGAGCACGAACTCTCGCGTCAAATGGTGGTCCATCTTGCAAACGTTGCTGATAGTGGCTGTCGTGGCCTTCCAGGTCTACTTTGTGAAAAGGTTCGTACGCGTTTGACTCACGCCACAGACAATTCGAGGTTCGCCGCGCCATTTAAGTCTATGATAATGTACAGAATGGTATTATCAATACAGTCGGTCTTAAAATCCATATCGCTTCTTGTTCTCACGCATTTTGCTTTTGCCTTGTGACCATCGCTCTTCGAGCATGGGACGATTCTCATGTGCCATAGCGAGCAGCGATGTAAGCTGCCCTCTGGTACGAGCTCGCATGTTGGTAAACTTGTCTGTACGAAGCTTTTCTGAGACCAAACTCTCAGGCCTCGTCTCTGGCGCCGGTGCCTGGGACGGTATTTTGGGAACTCGATCCAGTTCCGCTGACGCATCAAAGTTTGTCACTGGCAAATGATGTGGCACGTGTAGCTCTGCTTCTTTCTGCGTATACTGTGCCCACGCAGCATACATAGCATGCGCCTCAGGTGTCACAGGGTACCAGGAACCATCAGGATCGCGTTTCCAACCTGGGTAGGCATTCGTGGTCGGTTCGGGCTCTGACTTGGTACGATCTTCAACCACAGGTGCAGCAGAGAAAGAGGGAGCTGCAGGCAGATTGGTCTCTGTCTGATTTTCCTGATGAACCGTCTCATGGTGGCCATGGTGAGTTTCGGACACAATCACGGGCGCCTGACGCTGTTCTTTTGTCGGGGCTTTGGGCGCGAGTCCTAGCATGGCGCGAAAATCTTCATTCCCTTTAGCTGGTTTTTCATTCGGCACGTCATGAAGGGTCATACGTGCATCGTCTTCAAGCAGCACGTCTTCGTCACTTTCGTCGGGTGCTGGTTTTGGCGCGCGTTTGGATGCCTTGTTCTGAGGCGCAGGAAGCATATTCAATAGCGAGTGTGTACCCGTTGAAGACACTTTTGTGTCATGACGCGCGCGCTTAGGCAATGGGTTTTGGTCGCTTGAGCGCGGCAATGGAGCTGATTCGACGACAAACTGTCGTTTAGCCTGAGGTGCTGGCCGCTTGGGCGGTGGGAGTGACAGGCCAGAGGGTGGAGCGTCATGATGTGCCTTCAAGGCGTCGCTATGATCAATTTCCGCATCCGAATCTGAATCGTAGGCTGCCACGAGCGGCATGGCGCAATTCTGCGGCTGCAATGCGACGCCTGCGCCTACCAAGGGAACCGGTGGATCCTTCGGTGCGATGATTCTCGCGCCCCAACAGCTGACTAATAACGGAAGGAGTCATTAGTGGCGGTGGAAATTTTGGCAGACGCGACCACGGAGGGCCCAATAGGCGCCGCTGTTGGGATCACGTTTTTTCTGGCTTCAGGGCGCTTGGGTGGCAACAACCTAGCCCACTTTTTTGCGCTTCAACGAGCAAGCCTTTTGGCTCTACTGACACGGTGATGGAGAAGGGGCCATCGATGCCACAAAGGCTTCTCTTGGTGGGCTCACTCGAGGCGGCTAAATCTGGCCTGTATCAAGAAGCCGTCAAAAAGTATCAGGCAGAAGGCACTGTCTTGGAGACCCATATGGTGGATCGCATTACGGATCTCGCCTATACGCCACCTCCAGCGTCCTTTGATGCAGTCTATGTGATGGTGCCAGCCCAGGACATTGCGTGGTCCACACTCTTGGCCAAGCTGTACGAAACGCTTGTGCCTGGTGCCAAGCTCAGCCTCACGCTTGTCGGTGCAGGAGCATGTGCCACTTCCAGTGATGCATGGGCCCAGATCCAGACGGAATTGACGATCTCGGGTTTTGCTGATATTCGGACGCAAGCCGATGCCTTGATCGAGGCTTCTCGACCTGTCGCTGCGGCCGTGTCACAAGCACCATCACTTTCTGGCAACGCGGCTGGCGCCGTGCCACTGCGTCGCAAGCCCAAAGGGGACACTCCGTCCATGCAGAAGAAAGCGTCTTTGTGGGCGACGCATCCAGAAACGTCGATGGACACGGAGGCCCAATTGCAGGAACACGCGCGTAGGATGGCAAGTGGTCCCAAGCGAGCCGACTGCACGGTAGACTTGTCTGTGCCTCGCACGCGCAGAAAGCGCGCGTGCAAAGGATGCACCTGCGGTCTTCGCGAGCTGGAAGAAGAAGAAGAAGAGCGCGGAGCTACGGTCGTCCAACTTGATCCGAATGAGGTGTCTGCGCCTGGCACGACTCGCAAGGAAGTCACTGAAACGGTCGTGGGTGCGGATGGCACGGAGCGCCGCGTCAAGCGCATCCAGGTTGATACGCGTGGTGCCACAAGTAGCTGTGGCAGCTGCTTCCTGGGCGATGCATTCCGCTGCAGTTCATGCCCCTTCCTGGGTATGCCGGCGTTTGAGCCGGGTCAAAAAGTCGAAATCCCTGTGAATATGGATGACGATGTGTGAACGTAGACACGTGTGTATCATAATGCATTCCCCCTGTCCAGCGTGCCGCGGGTGGAGTAGTGGCAGCGAGGCGAGCGAGTGCGTGGCACGGATGTGGAATATGGGTCGTGATTGGACCCCGATTTAGCAGGGAGGAAAAATGCGTGGTTCTGCACCGACGTGGCCTTTGCACCGCCTTTGCGTCCCGTCGGCATGGCAGCGGGCAGGACGGAACATACGCCGCTTGTCGCGGCGGCCCCTCTACATGAGCACGCTGAGAATGAAGAAGCGCTGCTGGCGCAAGAAAGTGCCTTCAGCGCCATGTACGGAGCAACGCTCGGGGGAGAGCCGGATGCGTCGCTGTTCATGCCGACGGACGACTGTGTTCCCACTCTTGCGGCGGCGCCGAGCACGTACTCGCTGCTGGACAGGGTTTCGGTCATGAGTACGATGTGGATTGGGACGTTTCTGGCGGCCCTCGATACGACCATGGTCGCGACGGTGCTCAGTCAAGTGGGCTCTGAGTTTGCGGTATCCAACACAGTCGCATGGCTCGGCACGTCCTACATGCTGACGCAAATGGCGTGTCAACCGCTGTATGGACGCTTATCGGACGCGTTCGGGCGAAGGGCCATGACGCTCTTCGCCTCGTCCGTCTTTTTCGTGGGAACGTTGTCGTGTGGGCTGTCGCGCACCTTTGTGCAGCTTTGTATCGCCCGAGCCATGGCAGGCATGGGTGGTAGTGGGCTTACGTCCTTGGCCACCATGGTCGTGTCAGACATGATGAGTGTCCAGGCGCGCGCGACTTGGCAGGGGCTGGGGAATGTCATTTTCGCTATCGGCGCTGCGCTGGGGGGTCCCTTGGGTGGCGTCCTAGTGGATGCGCAGTGGGGCTGGCGCTGGGCCTTCTTGCTGCAGGTGCCGCTGTGTGCAGCCCACTTGCTCTTTGTCTTTGCCAAGGTGCGTATCCCGTCTGGACCGGGACCTGTGCGAGCCAAAGTCCTGCGCATCGACATGGGCGGCACACTGGCGCTGTTGTGCGCTGTGGCGGCGCTGGTGGCGGCGCTGGCATGCGGCGATGCGGACGGGCCGCGTCTGCTTGTCTCTCTATGGCTGGGCGGGGCCGTGATGTGCGCTGGCGTGTTTGTGTGGCTGGAGACGCGCGTGGCGGCGGAGCCGCTCATGCCGACCAAGATCTTGGCGCGCCGCATGCCTGCGTGCGTGTCGCTGGCGTGCGGTCTCGTCAGCCTGTGTCAATTCGGAGTACTGTACCATGTGCCGCTGTACTTTCTCGCGGTGCAGGGCACGAGCACGGTGCAAGCGGGCGCGTATTTGGTGCCGAATGTCCTCGCTGCGTCGGTGTGCTCGTTGGTCAGTGGCAGGCTCGTGAGTCGCACGGGTTCTTATCGTACTACGGTGCTGCTGAGTGGGCTGCTGACTGTGCTGGGCGCCCTGAGCATGTGCTTCTGGAGCCGTGGAGCGACACCCGCATGGGCCTACTGGCTGACGGCGCCGTGGGTCGGCGCGGGCTACGGAAGCACGCTCACCGTCACACTTGTGGCGCTGGTTTTGTCGGTGGACCCGATGGAGGCAGCGCCGGCATCGGGTGTGACGTACCTCTTCCGCGCTGTGGGCTCGATCTTGGGCGTATCATGTACGCACTCGCTCTTCCAGCACTCTCTGGCGTGGTATCTGCGCCGCACGCCGCTTCCCGCGCATCTCGTCCAAGACATGCGCGCGGATATGGGCACGCTGGAGACGCTCACGGGCGCGTCGCGCACTTGGGCGGTGTCGGCGTACGAGAAGTCGATGCATGCTGTCTTTGTATGGCTTTGCTGCGTCTCTCTCGCT
>ERZ501045.189-NODE-189-length-15398-cov-5.894871_pt1 | contig 15398 bp, 12 predicted proteins | sample MGYA00510870_ERZ501045 | MGnify/ENA primary metagenome ERZ501045 (study PRJEB25958, sample SAMN03398505) | human skin metagenome | study: EMG produced TPA metagenomics assembly of the Human Skin Microbiome Metagenome (human skin metagenome) data set. | reverse complement strand
CCGCGGCCCTGCTGGCCGCCGGCGCGCTGGCGAACACCGAGATGGTGCGGGTGGATCCATCGCTATGTGCGCCCGAGACGAATGAGCTTGTGCGACAAGGGCCATGGTACGTGGGTGGCCGCCACTGACGCAGGCCGGTCATGCAGGCGCGTTCTGAGCCGCGCCGATTCGAGCTACGTCGCGACGAGCAGGGCATGTGGGTAGCACTGCACATGCCCGCACCCGGCTCGTACCAACTGCGGCTATCTGCGCCAGCGCCTGTATGTATGCTGCACTGACACTAGGTGGCGGCTTCGTATTCGCTAGAGATACACGCGCCGGATGAGGTGCTGACGCACACGGCGCCCGGCACAGCCCCCTGTGCCTTTGCGCTGGCACGCGTCGAGGCCCAAGCGCAGGGCGTGCCTATACCGCGCGCCACCGACGCCCACGCGGTCGAGCGAGCCGCTCACGCCGCGGGCGAGGAGCGCATGTCTATACCCATCGACCTCGTATTCGAGCGGCTCTACCTTGGCTTCCTGCCCGCGACGGCGCTCCACATGATCGTCGTCATGGTGCTGGTCGTCGTGCCGACCGTCTCGCTCGTCCTGCGTCCGATGCAGCGCGTGTGTGGAGGTGTGCCGCGCTCATAGAATCGCGTTCCTTGTCTCTGCATGTCCACGGTCCTCGAGGCGCTGACACCGTGTGTGCTGCCGCCGACGGTGTCAGAGAGCTGCGCTGCGCGGACGGCGAGCACGGACGGCGAGAGGGTGTATGTCGGGACGACGGACGGCTTCGTGTGTGGGTGGCGCGCCACGCAGCCGTGGACGCTGCGTGTGCGTGTCTCGTCCGCGGGCCGAGCCGTGGAAAAGATCGTCGTGCTGCGCGACTATGGCACGATTGCCGTGCTGTGCGACCACGTCGTGCAATTCTATACGTACCCAGATATGTCGTCGGTGCACCGCGCCTACCCGGCTGTCCGGGGCGTCGTCCAAGTCGCCGTAGACGAGCGCGACCCAAGCCGTGCGTCGTTGTGCATTATCAAGCGGCAGAACCTGTGGGTGCTTGGCATAGACGATGCCGGCTGGTCCGTGTGTCAGGATATGCCCATCCCTCGTGACGCTTTTATTGCGCACCGCTACGGCGACGTGGTGTGCCTCGCGACACGGACAGCGTATGCGCTCGTCCACCTTCCGACGGGCGTATGCACACCCGTCGGCCTGCCGATTTCGCAGAGCGCACAGGAAGGCTCTGCGCGCAACAGGCCGGCGATCGTGCCTGTGCCGGGCGACATGCCGTGCTTCCTCATCACGTCGCACTCGGATCACGGCACCTTGGGCGTGTTTCTGCGCGCGGATGGCGAGCCTACCGCGCGCCTCGTCGAGTGGCCCTCGCATCCGCGGGCGGTTGTGGCTAGTCCTCTGCACCTCGTGGCGCTCCTGCGCAATGATACCATCCACCTGCACGACCTTGTCTCGCTGCAGCGCGTCGCGATCCTCCGAGCTGACGTCGATGACCGCTACCTGGTGCGTGTGGCGCCGCCGTCGCAGGCGCTGCTGCCCCGCCGGCCTGTGCCGAGCGCGCAGGTGCTGCCGTCGCGCGTGTACCCGGCTGAGCTGCCGCGCGGATGGCTGGGATGGTCGCCCGTGTCGGTGCTGGTGGGCGGCCGACGCCGTTTGCGTGCGCTTGCGTCGCCGATGCCCAGCAGTGCGGCGCTCCTGGATACGGGGCGTGCGGATGACGAGGCGGCGATGCAGTACCTGGGCGTGTCGCATCTGCGCGAGGGACGCTTTGCGTGTGCGGCGGCATACCTGCGCCGCTTTCCGCCGGCTTTGCTGCTGACGCTGTGGCCTGCGCTGTATGGTGGGCACCGCACGTACCTGTGTGAGGCGGCCGCCGGCCTGTGGGCGAGGCTGCCGGCGACGATCGACGAGGTGATTTCGCAGCATCTCGCGTGGAACTATGTGCCGGCCCTGGATGAGCACGATGCCTCGCTTGCGTATTTGCACGCGCAGCTGCGCCGACGTGCCGACGATATGCTGGCATGGGTGCTGGCGTCGCAGGAGGCAGGCTCGACGGCCCGCGTGCAATTAGCTCTAGCGCGCGATCCGCATGCGCCGCTCGCTGCGCTGCCGGCGCTGGCAGCGTGCGACGTGCCGACGATCCGGGACCTGGCCGAGTCGCTGAGCCGCCATGATCTCGTGCTGGCCTTGTACCGCGCGCACCAGCAGTACGCGGATGCCGTGCGGTACGCATGCTCGCACGAGGATGTGCAGGGCGCGCTGGAGCATGCCGCGTACCTGGTGCCTGTGGACCTGTGGCCGTGCTGGCTGTGGCTCGTGCGTCGCGACGTGATGCCGTCGGTGTCGCTGCCATGGGACGACCTGCCGCACCGCGACGAAGCGTGGCAGGCGCTGTGTGCGATCGAGACGCCGGCGGCGCTCGCGACGATGGAGCGCGTCGTGCTGACGGCGTCGTCGCACGTGGACGTATCGATGCAGCTCGACGTGTTGGCGCGCGTCCGAGACGACGTGCACAAGGCGTGCCTGTGGCTCGAGTACGGGCCGCCTGAGCTGTGGGGGGCGCAGGCGACGCGCCACGCCCTCGAAGACGCCATCGTGCATGCGAAGCACGACCGCTTTGTCGACGCGCTTGCGTGCCTCGTCCGTGCGCGGGCCTTGGAGGCCGCTGACGATCTGTGCATGCATGGCAGCCCCTGGCCCGTGCCGCGCGCGCGATCGGTCGCCCGCGGGCCGTATACCCACCTCGTGCCGGCCAAGGCGGCGCGGACATGGACGCCTGCGCAGCAAACGCAGCTCCTGTACGCGCTCCTGGACATGTACGTCGACGCGCACCTCGATGCGCCGGCGCAGGCGCTCCTCGTGCGGCATGCCGCGTCCTGGGACCTCGTCCGCGTCCTAGCGCACGTGCCGCCTACGTGGCCGGTCCGGGCCGTCGCGCCGTACCTCGTCGAGGTCCTGCGCGCGTCGTCGCATGCGCGCTACCGCGCCGGCGTGACCAAGTCCGTCGCGCACAAGGTAAGTCTCGACGCGGCCGATACCCTGTGGCGCCACGTCCGAGCCCAGGGAGGCCATGTGGCGCCGCCGCCGCCGCCGTCGTCGTTTTCATAGCCTCCACCACCACGTATGTGGCCGACCCTGCGGCGCCTCCGAATGCCACCGAGTGTGACGCTGACGCGCGAGGAGGGGTTCCTGTGCACGCTGCTGGACGATACGTGCCGCTGGATGCAGACGACGAATCCGAGTGTGGATGTCGATGGCACGTCCCGCACGTACGCGGATCTGTGCCACCGGCCGACGGCCACGACGCCGTGTGAGGCGCGCATTGCGGGTGGCTGGGTGCGGGACAAGCTGCTGGGCCTTCCGTCGCATGATCTGGACGTGTCGCTGTCGTCGATGACGGGCCACCACTTTGCGCTGTTCCTCAAGGCGTACCTGGAGAGCGAGGTGTTTCCCCGCACGCCCCTGGCGCGCGAGATGCAAGAGGCGGCGCCGAGTCATGCGCGGATCAGCCACATTGGCAAGATCGCCGCGAATCCCGAGCAGAGCAAGAACCTCGAGACGGCGACGGCGCGCGTCCTCGGCTTTGACCTCGACTTTGTCAACCTGCGCAAGGAGGTGTACGAGGGCACGCACCGCATACCCATCATGTCGTTCGGCACGCCGCTCGAGGATGCGATGCGCCGTGACATGACCGTGAATGCCCTCTTCTACAACGTGCACACCGCTGCGATTGAGGACTGGACGCAGCATGGCCTCGCGGACCTGCGCGACGGCATCGTCCGCACGCCGATGGACCCGACGGCCACGTTCACCGACGACCCGCTGCGGATCCTCCGGTGCGTGCGCTTCGGCAGCCGCTTCGGCTACGCGATCCACCCAGATATCCTCGCGGCCCTCGCGGCGCCCGCGTCGCCCCTGCACGCCGCGCTCGCGAGCAAGGTGAGCCGCGAGCGCGTCGGCATCGAAGTCGACAAGATGCTCTCAGGCCGCGATCCGCGCTATGCGCTGCAGCTGCTCTCGCAGCTCCAGCTGTACTGGGTCGTCTTTATGCCGCCGCCCGCGCTGTCGCAGCGCATGGGCCGGTCGAGCGATCACGGCGCACACATCGACGAACTCGTGCACGACGCGCCCGACGAGCGCGCCGCGCTCAGCCTCAGCGACTGCTTCGACAGCCTCCTGCGCGGCACCTCGCCCCTGTGGTCGCGCCTGCCGGCGGACTGGCTCGCTCGCGTGCGCGCGCCGGACTGGAGCGCGCAGCGCCGCCTCGTATGGTACGCGATCGCGCTGCTGCCTCTGCGGGATCTCTACGTCCAGGCGAAAAAGCAGCCTGCGTGGGCCGGCGCCGTGACGATCAGCGCGGGTCTCAAGCTCGGGCACCGCACGACGAAGGACCCCGTCACGAGCCTCGTGCGTGCGGCGTCCCTGCTCTCTCGCCCGCGCCTCGCGCGCTTCGTGCCGGCGCCCTGCCTGACGCGCCGCTCGACGATTGGCCTCCTGCTCCGGCACCACGACGTGTCGCAGCCCAAGATGGACGTCGCGCTCGACAATGCGCTGCTGGTCGCGCTGCTCTACGACCTCGCGACGTACGCGCATGGCCTCGACACGCCGGAGGCCGAGGCGATCGTCGACGAGCATGCCGCCTTCTGGGCGTACGTGCGCGACGAGCAGCTCGCGGCCTACGTGCACACGAAGCCGCTCGTCGATGGACGCCAAGTCGCGGCGGCGCTCGGCTGCGACGTGTGCCTGCTGAGCCGCATTCTGCCCTACGTGACGGCCTGGGATATGGACCATGTGGACGACGAGCCGGACCGCCCCGGCCGCTGCCTCGCAGCACTGCAGCGCGCGTGGGCGGACGGGCACATGGTGCCGGTGTCGGAGCGCACGGCGCGCGCCAAGTCGTCCTAGGCACGCGACCTGCGTGCCTTGGCCTGGTAGTACTGGCCGTCGTCCCACAAAGCCTGGCGGTACACGTCCGCCTGCACGCTGGGCGGCGGTGCGTCAAAGTGCGCGGCCAGCGGCGCATCGAGGAGCGGAGCGCCGGGCTCGTCGCTCGGGTCGTGGTACGGCGCGACGAACGGGTGCTCGAGGCACGCCTCGACGGTCATGCGCTGCGCCGGGTCCATGACGACGGTGCGCGCGAGAAAGTCGAGGGCGTCGGCGGGGACGTGCGGCAGCAGCGACGCCCACGACTTGCCGGCGCACCACGGCAGCGAGCGTACGTAGTCGAGCGCACGCACGGCGCACTGCGCCGAGATGCTCTCAATCGACGCGGAGCCCAGCACCTCGAGGATGAGCATCATTTGGTGGTGGTAGTCCTTGCCGGGGAACAGCGGCTCGCCCGTGAGCATCTCGAACAGCGTGCACCCGACGGACCAGATGTCGACGGCCTTGGTGTACGAGCGGCTCGAGAGCATGATCTCCGGCGCGCGGTACCAGCGCGTCGCGACGTATTCCGTGAGCTGCAAGTCGCGGCGCGTGTGGCGCGCCATGCTGCGTGCGAGCCCAAAGTCGCAGATCTTGAGGTCGCAGTTCGCGTTGACGAGCAGGTTGCTGGGCTTGATGTCGCGGTGCAGCACGCCCGCCGCATGGATCGGCTTGAGGCCGCGCAGGATCTGGTACGTAAAGTACTGCGCATGATCGTGGCTCAGCGCCTGCGTGCGCACGACGCGGTACAGGTCCGTGTCCATCATCTCCTGCACAAAGTACATGTCCTGGTACGTGAAGCGGTCGCCCGGCACGACGACGTCCAGCAGCTTGATGATGTTCTCGCAGCCGCTGTGCTCGTGAAAGTAGCGCAGCAGGCGCAGCTCACGCAGCGTGCGCACGGCCAGCAGGTGGTGCTCGAACGGCGCGACGCGCTTGATCGCGACGCGCGCGCCGGTGCGTCGGTGCACGGCGCTGAACACGACGCCGTACCCGCCCTCGCCGATGATCGAGGCCACCTGGTAGTGCCGCCCCACATCCTCGCGCGCCTTGCGGATCACCGCCGCGCGGCGGTCCTCCTTGCGCGTCTCGGTCTGCTGCGCCAACTCGCGCAGGTGCTGGACACGCCCGCCCGGCATGCGGTGCGACGGGATGCGTGAAGCGTCTTCCACAGCTTGTACAGCGGCCATACGGACATGCTCTACATCGTGCGCCCCTTTTTGTACCTAGGCCTCCCGCCCAGCGCCGCACACAAAGAGGTCATGGCACGCGCGTCTGATTGTGCTCGGCCTGCAGGCACCTCCACCTCCGCCTGCACGGGCCTCGGACGCCGCCGTGTCGTTGGCTGCACCGGATGCGAGCAGGACACGATTTACGACTGCTTCGCCTTGGCCTGCCGCTGCTTGGCCCGCATCTCGATAAAGAGACCCACAAACACAATCGCCACACCGATCCACTGCAGCGACCGCAGCTGGTGCTGGTACACCACGATCGAGAGCAGCATCGTAAACAGCTTGCGCGTCACCTGGCGTTAGTAGTGTGTACGTACCGTAATCGACACAAGCGTCAGACTGCCGAAGCGCTCGAGCGTTTCGAAAATCGCAATTTGCCCCGCCGCGCCGGCCATAGCGTACGCAAGCACGTCGCGCGCCGCGTCGGGATGCCGCACGAGAAACTGCACGCCCGACACGAGCTGCGGCGTGAGCGACAGCGTCGGCACCTGCAGACCGGCCATCAGAAGCTGCGCAGCCCAGTGAGGATGCAGCAGCGAGCCCACGTACAGACGCGCATGCGCCACGAGATAGGACACGGCGCCCGCCGGCACCAGCAGCGCCGTGAGCATGTACGTGGCCGAGACGGCATTCATCACGAGCATCATCTGCGTGCCGGACACATACGAGCCATACGTCGCAAACACCTCGTCCTGCGTGCTGTTCGTCGTGCCGTCCAGCAGCAGATGAATCGCCAAGAGCACCATGCCCAGCACACTGTTGCCGCGCACGCCGCCCGCGCTCGACCTGGGCCCGAGCGCCATAAACATCCACACACCCAGCGTCACAAGCGCGACGACCACGTACTTGTACGCGGCAAAGTGGCGGCGGTACAGCAGCACGTTCATGACCAGCACCGGCACGAGCTTGCTCGACTTGGCCAGCGTAATGGCAGGAAACGACAAGTGACGCAGCGCCACGATACTCAGCCACGACGCCGTAGACTGCAGCGCCGACACAAGCAGGTACTGCAGGAGCAGGGGCGACACGTACCGACGCACGCCACGCACCGGCGCATGCTTCCCACGAGCCACGAGCGCCCGGTCACAGCCAGACGGCGTGAGCACATCGAGACCCAGGCGCGTCAGCAGACCGCGCTCCGTCGAGCCGCGCCGGCGATACACCAGGTACGCCATCGCCATCGCGCACGAACAGAGCGCCTGCACGCCGTTGAGAAGCACTCCGTACTCAAAGCGCTCGCCGACACGAAACGCATCGAGCGGGTCGCCCGTATGGTACACGGTGCTCGTGATCTTCTCCTGAAGCAGACCCCACACAAGAAACGCCGTGTAAATCGCCAGCGCACACAGCGCGAGCTGCAGCACCCCGTTGCGAGCCGCTGCCATCGTCGTGGTAGCTCACCAACGCCGCCGCCGCCGCCGGGCGCGTCCAGGCGTCGGGCGACACCGTCCACGTGGTTAGGTCATACACGCTTCCATTACTGCAGCGTCGCGCGCCAGCTATGAGTAAAGGTATGGACGTTGCCGTGGCTCTCGACGAGCTTGGCCAAAAACACCTCGTCGTTCGGCGTCGTCCAGATGACGCGCTCGCGATGCAGGAGATCGAGGATCGCGGCAGCCTCGTTGCGGTGCAGCGGCGCACCGACATCCAGCGGCGAGAAGGCCGCAGCGCGCGCCGAGGCCAGATGGGTATCGTTGACCTGGGCGTAGGCGTGCGGCTCGCGCACGCGCGTGGCGGAGCCGCGGCACGACAGCGTCGCCCACACGCGCGACCACGGCACGGGCGCGCCGTGCGCCGAGCACTGGTCACGCAGCGCGACGAGCAAGGCATCGGGGGCCGGGAAATCGGCGTGCGCCGAGCTCAGCGCGCTAAGCACCACGGCCTGCGTGCGCGGCGTGAGCACCAGGTCCCGTAGCGCGCGCGGCACAGCGAGCTCGTAGGCCTCGAGGGGCACGTAGTCAGGATCCCTGTACGAGGACGTCATGAAATAGGCCTGGACATCGTCGATCGCCACGACGAGCGGCACCTCGGTCTGCTGGGTCAGCGTGCGCAGGACCTGCTCGAGGGCCAGCTGCCGCACATGCGCATTCTCGTCCGCGAGCGCGTGCTGGATCATGCTCTCGAGCGTGCCGCCCGGCACACGCACGCCTTCGACGTGCGCGTCGGGCGCTTCGATCCGCTTCAGGATCCGGCCATTCACCTGCAGGAGGGCCTGGAGCAGGTGCGTCGCCACCTCCGGCTGCAGGTACGTTGCAAACGCGGGTGAGTACATGTACGGCGACGACGAGTTGATCAGGGCGATGCTGCGGGGCACATACAGCACGGCCGACTCGGACTCGACGGCGTGAGCGACGGCCTGCAGCAGGTACGTCGACTTGCCGCAGCCCGGCTCGCCGATGAGCAGGTGCTTTCCCTGGCCACACTGCAGCACGTCCTTCGTCGCTTCGCGCACGATCGTGCGCGGCTTGGGCTGCAGAGCCTGCGCGCGCGACAATTCACGCGGGAGGCCAAAGGCATCGAAGGCCGCGAGGGTGCGCCTGGACCACGCCAGTACGTCGCCTGGCACGCCCTCGCGCAGCGCTGAGGCGCCCTTCAGGACAGGCAGATCGGACATGTCCGGCTGCTGTGCATAGTGCGTCGTCGCCTTGGACAGCTGGCTCGACGTATCGACGCCACCTCGGCGCAGGCCGCCTGTGCGGCGCTCGCCCGTGAGCTGGCCGCGACGGACCGACACCTTTTTCTTCGGCGCGGCCGGCTTAGGCGCAGCACGCGCGGCAGCTGTCGTGGCGAACGTGCGCAGCGGCGCCCATCCCACTCGTTCCACGCGCCGCAACATGGGTCGTCGGAAGGAAGAAAAACGCGGCGGCCGTTTGGCCTCCGCCACGGTGGCTTAGATAAGCACACCGCCCAGGGCCGCGGCGCGGCCAGCGTCCCTGGCAGCCGGGGTCGACCATGAGCTTTTTCAATCAGATTGGGCGCTCGATGGGCCTCCCATCGCGGTCCGCCAAGCCGCGGGCGCAGCCGCAGCCTGTGGTGCTGGAGCGGCCGTGGAGCGATGCGCCCGTGCCCGCGCCGCACAAGCCGCTCTACCTGTGTCAGCCGTTCGAGCGGAGCACGCTGATCAAGGGCTCGTTCCGCACGATTGTCGCGCTGCCCAAGTATGTGCACCCGTACGAGTGGGTCGCGATCAATCTGTGCGACTTTTTCCACAACCTGAACTTGTTCTGTGGCGTGCTTACCGAGTTTACGACGATGCAGACGCAGCCGACGATGTCGGCCGGGGTCGGGATGCACTATACCTGGGTCGATATCCACCGCAAGCCGGTCCATCTGCCGGCGGCGCAGTACATCGACTTTGTGATGACGTGGATTGCGCAGCTTTTGCAGGACGAGGCTGTCTTTCCCACGCGCCCCGGCCGCGACTTTCCCCCGACGTTCCCCACGACCGCGAAGCACATGTACAAGCACATGCTGCGGATCTTTGCCCACATATACCACGCGCACTTTCCCGAGCTCGTGCACCTCAGCTGCGAAGGCCACCTCAACTCGCTGTTCGCGCACTTTCTCGTGTTTGGCCACGAGTTCCAGCTCTTCCAGTTTGCCGAGTTCAAGGGCGGCCCACCCGCGTGCCGCGGCGGCGTAGGTGGCCCAGAGCATCCCGCTATGGAGACGCCTGCGCTGCGCGACGTCGCCGCCGCGCCGATCGGATGCACGGGCGAGCCGCAGCCCTACCCTGGCGTATGTGATCTGATCGAGCGATGGGTCGAACGTGATATCCTGCCGCGCGAAGTGCTGGGGTGACTATGGACTCGCTTCTGCCTTGGCGCGCCGCTTGCGTGGACGCGTCTCGTCGCTGCGTGGCGAGTACGGGATCTTGTCGTCGTCAGACGTGTATCCGTTGCTCGTCGCGCGGACGTACTCACTCTTCTTCCAAAAGATGGGCTTTTGACTCCGCACGGCATTGCGCATGGGCTTGGCAAACGCACCGAGATTCAGGGCCCGCTCGCGATCGGGGTCGTGCTCCTTGTCATAGTAGTACCAGCATTCCAACGGGTTACCGCGCGTGTCCTTGCCTGGCCGCTGGATCACGCCAAACATCGGTGCACGCTGCAGCACACAGTCCAGGCACTCGTACCATGCCTGGCGCGCCGCAGGGAGCCATGCGTGCTCGGACGCATCGTGCCAGCCGTGGATGCGCTCGCCATGCGCCGGCACGGACCGCCCCTCGGTCAGGAGTCGCCGCTTGGACGGACTGAAGGCCACGGCACACGCCCCTGCCTCGCCCCGCAGCATCGAGGGGTTCGTGGCCAGGACACTGCGGACGGCTTCGCTCGCTGAGATGGTGGCGGTGCGATGGAAGACAATCGCGCCCGCGAGAAGGCCGGCCAAGTCGTACGTGGGGGCGAGCTTTTCGACCAGCCTACGCGCGGTGTCCAGCGGCGAGGTGGCAGAGGCCGCACGAGGGCTAGCAGGCGCTGCGTCGGTCGTGGGTGCCTCGCCGGGTGTAGGTGCCTTGCCGGATGTGGGTGCCTCGCTGGTCGTGGGTGCCTCGCCGGTTGTGGGTGCCTCGCCAGTCGTGTGTGCCTCGCCGGATGTGGGTGCCTCGCCGGATGTAGGTGCCTCGCCGAATGTAGGTGCCTCGCTGGTCGTGTGCGCGGCCCATGCGGGCGCCCATCTCGGCGGACTGGACGGCACATCCGCCGGGGCTGCTTTGGTGGGCGATGTGCCATCCGCGTGCGGTCGAGCCGGTGGTGCAGGGCGCATTGGTATAGGTGCCTCGACATGCATGCGCATGCCGAAAAAGTCGAGACACGTCGTGCCCGGCTCGAGACGCACGACTTGGCCGGCACGGTACCGCTGATCATGGATCAGCAGGCCGTTCTGGCCCATGACGCGCAGCACAAACGTGCCGATCGGCGCCCCGCCTTCCTCAGGCGACGAGAAGGGGACCCACCGAATGAGCGCATGCACGCGACTCGCATGCTTCGCACTCGGCGGCAGCGACAGCAGTGCAAGCGGCCTCGTGCCCATAAACGTGCGCATGCCACGCAGGGCCCAGGACGTCCGCTCAAACTGGCGGCATCGTCCCACGACAAAGGTATGTGTGTAGTCGAGCGGGACGGACTGGTCGTGCGATATGCGCATCGTCCATGTGGGCCTCGCGCGCTGCGCAGGAGGTGGCTGTGCGCGCTTCGTCGGCGACACGCCGATCGCGTGCACCGGTGACGGCGTGGTGGCGAGAGCCCTCTTCGTAGCGGCCGTGGGCGACGACGGCGGCGGCGTCACTAGGTCATGACGCGGCTGGGGCCCCTTGTGCGTAGGCGACGATGGCACGTCGTACTCGGACGACGGCGCGGGCGTAGCCAGTCCGCCGTGGGTAGACAACATGGGGGGAAGGAAAACCGAAGCGCGGCGCGACACGCGAGGCGTGGCGCGTTGCTGATGTCATCAGCTCCACCATCATGACGAGCCCGGACCGGCGTGACCGAGGTGCCGAGCGCCTCGAGACGCCCGACGCGGCACGCGAGCGGGGTCAGGACGCAGGCAGCGACGCCCCCACAGCCGAGGGAACGAAGCCAGCATGCGATAAGGCTGACGACGCGGGCGCCGACGACCAGGCACGGGAGCGGGCCGAAGACGACGAGAAAGAGGCCATCGAACGCCGGCGAAACGCGGAAGCCGCCGCCTTGACGCTCGAAATCGTCGGCGACCTGCCGCACGCCGACATCAAGCCGCCCGAAAACGTGCTCTTCGTCTGCAAGCTCAACCCCGTGACGCGCAGCGAGGATCTGGAGCTCATCTTCTCGCGCTTTGGCGAGATTCGCAGTTGCGAGATCATACGCGACAAAAAGGTACGTGCGCGCACGCCCTGACACCTAGACGGGCGACAGTCTGCAGTATGCGTTTATTGAGTTTGAGCACCGCGCATCGGCAGAGCAGGCCTACACCAAGATGCAGAACGTGCTCATCGACGACCGACGCATCTGGGTCGACTTTTCGCAGAGTGTATCGCGACTGCAGCATGTGTGGCGGAAGCGCCGAGCCGCGGCCCTGCGTCGATCGCGCCACGATCGATCGAGGGACGCGCGTCCTCGGCGTCGATCCGCTTCCCCTCCACCTCGTAGGTAATGGTCGGTCGCCGCGTGGTCGGTGCGTGGGCGGTGGCGTGGGTGCGTCGCTGCTGCTTGCACACGACGCGGCGAGTGTGTATACCCACGGAAGCGATTAGGACGCTGGGTATTATTGCGCATATTGATGCGGGGAAAACGACGTTGACGGAGCGTATCCTGACGCTGACGCAGCGCGGCCTCGAGGCGCCGACGCACGCGGCGGCGACGTATGTGGCGCCAGGCGATGTCGACAGTGGGAGCACTGTGACAGACTTTCTGGAGGAGGAGCGTGAGCGCGGCATCACGATCCAGAGTGCGGCGGTCGGTCCGATGTGGTGGCGCGATGTGGCGATGACCCTGGTGGACACGCCGGGTCACATTGACTTTGGGATTGAAGTCGAGCGTGCCGTGCGCGTCGTGGACGGCACGATCGTCGTGCTTGATGGTGTTGAGGGCGTCGAGCCGCAGAGCGAGAATGTGTGGCGCCAGGCAAAGCGCTACGGCGTCGATGCGCACCTGTTTTTTGTGAACAAGCTCGATCGACCGGGCGCGTGTATCTCGCGCTCCGTGCGCTCGATCATCGATGCCGGTCTGCACGAGCGCCCCGTTCTTTTGCAGCTGCCCGCGTATGCGGCCGATGTGGGCGAGTCGGATGCGAGTGGCGACAGGCCCCTCGTGGGTGTCGTGGATCTGTTGAGCCTGCATGTGTGGCGGTTCCGAGGCGTGGCGGGCGAGCACATGGAGGCGGTCCCGCTGGAGGCCAGCATGCCGGTGTACGAGCGCGCCTCGATCGCTCGGCAGGCGCTGATCGACACGCTGGGATCGCTCGACGACGAGCTGCTCGAACACATCGTGGCGCTCGACGACGGGGAGGCGGTGGATGTGTCGCTCGTGCAGGCAGCGCTACGTCGTCTGACGCTCGCGGGGCACGTATGCCCCGTGCTGTGCGGCGCCGCCGCCGTGAACATCGGCGTCCAGCCGCTCCTCGATGCCGTGCACCGGTACTTGCCCAGCCCCGCTGACCGACCGCCCGTCCGCGGCGTCTTGGAGCCCGACACACCGAGGGCCCGAGAGGTGGATGTGGCGCTCAGCGACTCGACGCCGGCGGCGCTCGCCTTCAAGGTCGTGTGGGACCGACGACGCGGTCCGATCACGTTTGTGAAAGTGTATGCGGGCACGCTCCACGCAGCGCAGAGCGTGATCAACACGACGGGCCGGCACAAGGAGCGCTTGGCGCGCCTTTTGCTGCCGTACGCGGACGAGTATGTCGATGTGCGCGCGCTGCATGCCGGCCAAATTGGCGTCGTGCTGGGCCTGCGCGATACACGCACAGGCGACACGCTCGTCGGCAGCCCGGCCTGGCGCACGCTGCGGCTGCGCCGCGTGCATGTCCCGCCGCCCGTGTTCAGCGCAAGTATTGAGCCGCGATCCAAGGCGGAGGAGGGCGCCGTCCAAGACGCGCTGCAGATGCTCGTGCGCACGGATCCGAGTCTGCATGTGGCCCAGGGCACGCAAACCGTGCTGAGCGGCATGGGCGAGCTGCATCTCGATATCGCGCACCACCGCCTCACGTCCGAGTTCGGGGTGCAGCCGCGCCTCGGGCATGTGCGCGTCGGGTACCGCGAGACGCTGACGGAGGCCGTCGAGGCCACATCCGACGAGCCTGCGCTGTCCGTGCACGTTGCCCTCTCGCCCGCGGCCGGCGAGCAGCAGGTGGCGGTGGATGTCGGCGACATGCCGGAGGTGGACGGCGTGCCTGTGCCGCACCTGGTGCAGCAGGGCATCCGAGCCGCGCTGGCGCGCGGGCCTCGGAGTGGCTACCCGATGCATGGCGTGCAGGGCACCGTCTCTCTCCGGGCGAAGGAGGACGTCCTGCCGCCCGCCGCCAGCATCCGCCAGGCCGTCGTGCAGACGATACGCCGTGCGCTCGGCGGCAAAAGCGGTCCGACGCGTCTGATGGAGCCCATGATGCACGTCACGATCGAGGCGCCTTCCACGCACGCAGGCGCGCTCTCGACCGACATTAGTGTCGAGCAGCACGGCTCGATTCTCGACATGCAGCTCGAGGCGCAACAAGACACGCCTACGTACCAAGTCTACCTACCTCCCACCGACGAGGTGGCCCAGGCCCAGGACCAGCGCATGACGATCCATGCCCACATCCCGCTCGCCCGCATGGTGCGGTACAGCTCGCGGCTGCGTGCCCTGACGGGCGGCGCAGGCTCCCACACCATGGCCCTGCATGGCTTCGACGTCGTGTCGCCCGAACGCGAGCGCGAACTGCTCGCCGAGCTGGGCCGCTAGACCTTGTGCCACCGTAGCTCCACCTCCGTAATGCTGACTTCGTCGCCGGCCTTGTCGTCGTAGTCGTGCCACTCGCCGTCCTCCTCGAACTGGACGTCCGTGAATGGCGTGCCACTCTCTGTGCCTCGGCACGTCCATGAGCTCGAGTCGGTCAGGAGGCCGTGGATCGTGGGCGTGCGTGGCTGCATACCGCGAAACTCGATCGTGCAGAGCGTCGCCCAGTCGCCGTCCGTGTCAATCGCACTCCACGGCGACACCTCACCGAGCTTCTCGGCTTTGCTCACGACAAATGTCGCTGCATTCTCACGGCGGCAGCCTGGGCAGTGCATCACGAGATTCGCCACGCCCCGGCTCTTTTGCATCTCATCCACGTTGGATGGCTCGAGTGCGACGGCATTCGGGTGCTCCTCATGGCACGACGTGCACTCTATCGGGATCAGCAGCGCTGCATCCACGCCCTCGGCAGGGACGAGACCCGACACGTTCGTCAGCGCGCCTCGGAACTGCAGCGCAAAACTCGGCATGACAGTCGTGTGAGACTACAAAAAGAGGCTCCCTCCACATGACCCCCACTATAGCTCAGGGCTTCGGTATCCGCAGCGTTTTGCTCAGCATGGCCATCGACCACAGGAGCCAGATGCACGACATCTTATGTATAGTGATGCGACCGACGCCGTTCGCGATACTTGCGAGTAGGCTGGGCTGCACGAGACGGGGAAGCACGCCGCCACCCAGCTGAAACAGGGCATAGAGCGCGCTCGACACGTCCAGCGTCGCCGATCCAAACAAGAAGCCCTGGTGCTCAGCCAGGGAGCTGTACCAGCGCC
>ERZ501045.187-NODE-187-length-15412-cov-6.056521_pt1 | contig 15412 bp, 7 predicted proteins | sample MGYA00510870_ERZ501045 | MGnify/ENA primary metagenome ERZ501045 (study PRJEB25958, sample SAMN03398505) | human skin metagenome | study: EMG produced TPA metagenomics assembly of the Human Skin Microbiome Metagenome (human skin metagenome) data set. | reverse complement strand
GTCTTGTCCATGTATGTGCCAAACATATCTCGCATTTGCGACTCTTTGGAGGAGATGCGCGAGAGCCATTCTGCGTAAGTGCTGGCGTGCGTACCTTGCACCTTGCCATCCTTGATTTCTATCTCGCGCAAGATGTGACTGACTTCCTGAGGCAGATTATCCAGCGCTATACATGAGCATATAAGACGTACAGGAAATGTACTCGGACGTGAGCACAGCAATCTCGGCTGGGTCCTCCATCGCCACCGATCCGACAGGGAGCGAGCCGCGCACCAGGGTGGCTTTTACATCACGTGATCTGCAGTACGAGAAGATGAGAGAGGATGCGGAGGCGACGCGTCACGCTGGGCCTGCGCATCGATGGGAGGTGCGGCGGGGAGGCTGCTAGCAGAGCGGCCTTGCCTGTGCAGACGTATACATGCCGGGCGTGCATGGGCTGTGCCTGTATCGCAGGCGCACGCCGTTCCGTCGATGCCTGCGCTGCATTCCACGCGCGAAACCAAAAAAGAGCAGGCGCAGCTGCTTGATCAGCTCACGCGCCTCTCTCGCACGCGCCCTGATATGACAGCCACAGCGCTTGTCCAATGGTACCTTGAGCGCGTGAAAGAGAGCCGCTCGCGACTGGTGAGCGGAAGTGCGGATAGTCCTGCGGCGGTGGCGATGCTCATGCGGTACGCCACGCGGCGCCGCGATATTGATACCCTGCGTCGGCTGCGTGCGCCTGCACGGCACTGGACGCGGCAGTGTGGTGATCCGCGCCATCTGCATAAACCGAGTCTTTCGACCAAGCTGCACAGCACGCTGTTTGGGCTTGCGGCACAGCATGATCATTGGCCGGTGATGTACAGGTTGGTCCAGGACAAGTCGCCGCGAGACCGATGGACGCCGTTCATGTGTCTTGCACTGCTACGGGCCAAGAGCACGACGGACATGATTCAGGCACGCGATCCAACGGGGCCGGATGCTGAGGCCAAACGGGCGCTATGGGGCCTCTTTCTGCATGAGTTTGGGCACTACTTGGCCATGGTCCGCCATAACAGCACGACAACGGCGCCGCCGTGGATTCTTATGGCCCTGATGGAGCTGTATGCGCGCTGCGGCCATGACGCACACGTCTGGCGACTGCTGCACATGTACGTGGCCAGCATAAGGCGGCCTGAGATCCGCCAGGAGGGCCCGTTGGTGTTGCGCAACGCACCGAGCCGTTTGCTGCCTCAGCCTACCAGCTACATACCCGGTCCACGCCTACTCCATGCGGTCATGCGTGCGTATGTGCGGCGTGGCGATACGGCTGCGACTCTCTCGGCGTTTGCGAGACTCACCAGCACATCTGTGCCAGATACCTTTACGACGTGTGAGATCCCGTGGCACTCGACAGACGTCGTGTTGGAGCCTAGCAACACGTCTATCATCTTGGCTATGGACGCCATGCTCCGGCAGCGCGGTGTTGTCGCCAGCACCATTCCGCAGCTCTTGCACTTTCTCAAGCAGGTCGATCGCTCGTGGGGCTCGTGGCGTGCGCGCCACGAGCCTGCCGCGCGCCCCATGTTTATCAACCTGCGCACGATGCGGCACGTCTTGACGTGGTGCCTGCATGCGAACGCCCACGACGAAGTGCGCCATGTCCTGCGTTTTCAGCAGGGGCTGCTGCGCCGCGAGCTCCGTTGGCACACGAGTCCGCACGCCCGCCCCGTCTGGCTGCAGGACCCGAACGAATGGGCCTCGCTCCGCCGGTGGAGGCATACGCTGCAGCAGCTTGTCCAGCGCCGTTGGATCAGCGAGCGGCAGGAGCGTGCGCTGTACGTCAAGGCGCTGCATGTCGTGCGGCACCGCGTGATGGGGACGGCACGCAAGATGGCGCACACGTCACACCGACACATCATACCCTCGTCCGGCACGTCGTAGCGTGATCACGACCTGATCCATAGCGATCGATCCGTGTCCGATCCACCGGGCCTGTGGCGCGACATAAATGGCGCGTGGGCCCAGGGGCGACGCCTGCCGTCGGCATGAACCCGTGGCAGTGGATGCAGATGGTGACAGGTGCACCTGCAGACGCAGCGTACGCCCCGCGCCCCGAGGTGAGCATGTCCATTCTCTCGACGCCGCCTGCGCCTCTGCCCGCGGCGGCGCTCAAGCATGATATGGACCCCACGACGGCGGCGATGCTCGTGCCGCCGTACGATGCCGCGTCACTTGAGCTGCAAGTCATGGGCGACGAGCCGTACGACACAGAGTCGATGATGATGCGGCCCAGGCACGCTGCGACGATCGAGATCCCACTGCGTCTCGCATGGCCGCTCATCGAGGCGCCGACGAATCCGTACGTGGACCTGCCACGCCACCTGCGCCACTACGGACTGGAGGCCGAGGCCCTCGAGTTCGCCCGCTCGCACGCGACATGCGACTTTGTGCTGGAGGCGTTCCTGACGATGCACAAGCTGCCGCGCCAGGAGGCATCGGGCGCCTCGCTCGTAAGTCAGGCGGGTGAAGAGCTGCTGCATGCGCTCGAGCAGGCCCTGCGTGCGCGCGAGCCGAGTGTGCAAGAGCAGCTGGCCTGCACGGCCATGGCCGTGGCAGCTGTGCCTCCCGAGCATGTAGCGCTCCCACCGAGTGTGTGCCTGCCATGGTCGAACGGCATGCGCTCCCTGCCCATGCCAGCGATGCCGACGCACATCCTCGCCGTGTGTGCGTCGAGCATGTCTACCGAGTTCGGTCACTGGGCCTCGACGCCGTGCACGCTGGTCCCGGTCCACTGGATCGTGTATGTGCTGCAGTGCACGCAGCTGCCAGCTGTGCCTGTGCAGGCGACAGCGGCCGCTGCGTCTCAGGGCCAGGTCCCCCTCGTGCCGCTCGCCGTGCCGTACCCACAGCACTGGGCGATGCTGCACCGCTGGCTGTACACCCGCGACATGGCCAAGCTCCTGGCGAGTCTGGTGCCTCTGAGCGCCGTGCTCCAGTACGTGCATGGCCAGGGCACCGAGAGTCTCGGTGCGTCTGCGCCGCTGGATGCGCTCGCGTGCGTGTCGCTTTCGGTGCTGGTGCGACTCGCGCTACGGATCCGCGCTACTTGGCACAATGCGCAGAGCGTCGGGATCATCGCCGAGGCGTTTTGGACCACCCTCGCCCGAGCTTGGGACATGGTCGTGCATGCTATGGTTCTGCGCAAGGCACGCGTCCCGCCGCGTGTCGTGCCGGCCAGTGCCTAGCTACCACCGGATATGGAGTGCGCGCATGCGCACGAGCGGCCGCGTGATGGCGATGCCGATCACCAGCGCGGCGATCGTCAGCACGAGCTGCGTCTTGTTGAACGAGGCGTGCAGGCGGTCAAACTGGCCGGATGGCGATGCAAGAGCATATACCCAGTCCACACCCGTCGCGAGCACCATCGACGAGCTCTCCAGCAGAGCCGGCGACGTCGTGATGCGATCGACGAACGCCGCGTCCTCATACAGGCCCGTGATGCGCGGCAGGGACTCGTTGGACAAGAGGCCGCCGTTGTACGGCATGAGCCGCTCCTCCGCCTCCGCCGGCGTCGGCTTGCCGAGCGGCCGGCGCGGATCGACAAGACGACGCGGGACCAGCACGAGCTCGCTCGCGTTCGTCGCGAGCACGAGGCTCCGCAGCGCGACGCCCAGCCCCGTGCGTGTGGTGCCGACCGCCCGCACGGCCATCGGCAGCGCAAAGACCTGCGCATAGGCCACGGGCGGCGCACTGGCCGCGAGCGTGCCGTTCGTGCCAGCCCGCACGAGACTCGACGACGCCAGTCCCTGCGCACCGCGCGCCTCGCGCTCATACAGCTCGATCGACACCAGCGCGTGCGGCGCCTCCGCCTGCGTACTGGTGTACACGAGCGTGATCCAATGCTCGGTAAACGTCACGTGGATCGCATCCGAGGCGACGTTCGGCACCTCCAGGTGGTACACCATATCGCCGCTCACCTTGTCGATCACATAGACGTGCGCCATCCGTAGCACGTCATTGTAAGTCACAATGACGCGCGCATGCGCATTCAGGTACTTGTACAGCACCGAGCGGTCGCCACGGACCCGCCCATACCTCGCAACGGGCTCGCGACTCGCATCGCGCATCGCCACGACGCGGTCCGAGAGCGGCATGCGCCACGTCTGCACGGCCATGCCACTGGGCGTCGTGAGCAGACCCTGCAGGCCGTCGTCGTCGGTACGCACCACATGCAGCGCAGCATTCACCTCCACATGACCCGAGGCACACACGGCGTGGACGAGGCCGTCGTGCACCAACACATCGCTCGCACGGCCCGTGCACAGCAGCGCATCCGGCGGCTGGCCGACATGCTCGCCCGTGAGCGGATTCAGGTAGTACACGTGCGTCTCCAGCTCCTCGTCAGTGCGCACCTCGGCGACCACGCCCATCACGGGCGCCATCGGACGGTCGAAGGCGAGGGTGTTGCTCGCACGCGTCTGGATCAGGTGCGTCACGCTCACATGCGCACCCTGCTCGTATGGCACGACGGGACGCGCCCAGAGCAGGAAAGAGCCATCCAGCGTGACCTTGATGCCGTACAGCTTGCCGTAGCGCGACGCAGCGACCGCGACATGGTCAAAGCCAAAGCGGTCGTGGTACAGCTTCGCCATGTCCGACTGCGTCGCCTCGCGCGGCGTCATCTGCGTCGCATTCGGGAACGAGTCCAAGCGCGGGCCTCCAGCGACCGGCTTTTCGACGTACGTGTCGGGCTTGTGCCCCAGCATCGCCTCGATCTGGTGGCCCAGCGACAGGAGCGCACGACGCAGCGGACCACGGGCGAAGCGATGGAGGTGTGTGTGCAGGTGGCACACCTGACGCGCGTGTCGCAGCCAGCGATCGACGAGCGACTCGTTCTCCAGGGCCTCGATCGACAGCGGCCACGCCGGCATGGCGCGCGACGACACCGCCGCTTGGCCAAGGAGCTTGTCAGCGAGCGGCACAAGAAGCGTGCGCTGGGGCTTGGAGAGGCCGTGCTCCACGACCCACTCCTGCACACCATCCACGAGCATATGGACACTGCCCGACTGCGACAATAGCACACACCGCACCGCCAGACGGCCACTCTCGAGCACACGGAACTCACTGAGCACCGCGCGCAGCGGACCATACTGCGCAAAGTCGTACTGGAACATCATGCTCGACATCGTGCCCATCTGTTCATCCACGACCTCGTCCACACGGAAGACCTCCTGAACGAGCATGCGCATCGACGGATCATAATGCATGCGCAGGACGTACGCTTTGCCATCCAAATCCAAGCCACCGTCCAGCACGGCGTCACGATCAAGCTCGCTAAAGCTGCCGATCACATTCATGCCGTCTCCCACCGGCGACACATACACAATCTCAACAGCACCGTCCGCGTGGTGCGCCAGAAACACACCGCGGTTGCCAAGACCCACGTCCTGCAGACGCACGAACGGCGCACCCACCGACCGGAGCTCACTCAGCACCACATCGCCGTGGATGATGCGCTGCGCGCGCACAACGCCATCGTCGTCCAGCCAAGCCACGTGTGGACCGCTCTGTTCATTCGCATGGTAGGCTTCGTTGATGTGCCTCCGTGGACGATACGGCAAAAACACGATCGAGCGGGGATCCTTGACCGTGTACGACATCGTATAGTCGGCGTACGTATCGCCATCGATCGTCAGCTCCGTGAACCGCAGCGAAGAGCCCTCGTCACCCTGGGGCACATGGCTCACGACCTGCAGGCGGTCGTTGTACGGCGTCACAAACTGCACAATGGCGCCACCATTCGGCTCCCACTTCCATGCAAGCTTCTTGCTGGTGAAGTAGTGCAGCATACCTCCCGCGACGATGAGCGCATCGGTCTCGCCTGTGTCCCACGACGTCGCGTACACGGGCAGGCCGTCGACGGCGGTATCGTTCAGCGTATGCTCCCAGTCGATCACACCGCGATCGCCAACGAGCATGCGCGCGATCAGCGTGTCGTTGTTTTGTGAGCTCACCATAAGCATGTCCTCGTCAATCGAAAAAAGGCCGTGGACGGTTTCGTTCTCAACAAAGCGGCGCCACGCCATGGCCCCGTTGCGCGGGTTCAAGCCAGCCAGCACACCCGTGTCCGTGAGCGAAATCATCGCCGCAGACGACTTTTCATTCACATCTTGGGTGTCGCGAATAAAGCGCTGCATACGCGGATGCAGCAGCCGCATCGTCGCGGTCGACTCGGTCACAGGCACACCCATGTACAGCGACCGATGCGCTACGGTCGGCGGCGCCTGCTTCCTCGGCGACAAGAAAGACAAGAACGCATTTGCACTGGACTGCTCCGGCACAAGAGACAGCAGCACGGCTAGACACACCAGCACAGGGACCAGCCGCGCCAACATCGCGAGACAAGCGTTCGTCTAGCCACGCCCCTGCCGGGCTCTCCCATGGCGCTGATGAACGTCACGTGATGCATCGAAAATGGAGGCGCTCGAACCACGCCCAGCGCCGCCACCCGGGCCGGAACTGTGCGTGGGACCATGTCACTCCAGGTGAATTTGTCGTCACCGGCCATCCGCACCGCGTATGAAAAGGTGCTGGACGGGGTGATCGACTATGTCGTGCTCTCTTACAAAAAGCTCTCGAATGATCTGGACGTGACAGCCGCCGCCAAAGGCTCCCTCGACGACCTCGTTGAGGAGTTTTCCGACGGCAAGGTACAATATGCCCTGGCGCGCGTGAGCGACCCTAACACCCACCTGCCCAAGTTTGTACTGATCAACTGGTGCGGAGAGGGCGTGCCCGAGAACCGAAAAGGCCTATTTCCGCCTCATAGCGCTACGGTCGCCGACTACTTTAAGGTGTACCATGTATCCATCCAGGCACGCACCGAGGACGATATTTTGCCCGACGCTATCCTGCGTAAGGTCATGGACAGTAGCGGCAGCAAGTATGGCACGGCGAGCTCGCGCGCCCCAGAACCGATTGCACCGGTCGGCACTACACATAAGCCGGTAGGCACGCCTGATATCCGAGGCATGCAAGCCAAGGCGCCCAAGAGCCATGAGACACCTGGACCGGTGGGCACAAACTATACACCTGCTCGTGAAGAGCTCAAGCAGCTGCGTGAGGGCAAGCTCTCGAATCCCGCGCCGCCTTCCGCGCCAAAACCTGCGGTGCCCCAACCCGCGGTGCCCCAGCGCTCAGTACCTCAGCCCTCGTCAGCGCCCAAGCCTGCGCCTGAACCTGCGCCTGAACCTGCCCCACCCAAGCCCGCAGAAGAGGACAAAATTCAGCCGGTCGGTACATCGTACACACCTGTATCGTTGCCGAAGCCCGGAAAGCTCTCTCTTGATCGCACGATGCCATTTTCCCAAGCTCATGCACCTACCGGCCCTGCTCCACCTGGTCGACGTACGGCTGCGCCTGGCAAGCTGACGTGGAGTCAGCGTCAAGAAAAGGCTCGACAGGAACGCGAGGCCGAAGAGGCTCCCGCGGAGAGCGCTCCCTCGGTCGACCATGTCGTCTCCCAGATGAATCGCGCCTCGGTGAACGAAGAACCCCCTGCACCTCCTGCACCCCCGGCACCCCCGGCACCCCCGGCGCCACCAGTACCCGAGCCCACAGCGTCCGCAGAACCTCCTGCGTCGGGTGCGCCCGCTTCAGGTGGTCAGCGTGCCACCGTTCTGTACGACTACGATGCGCAAGAGGACAATGAGCTCACGCTACGCGAGGGCGAGATCCTTACAAGTATTGACCAAGTCGACGAGGGCTGGTGGTCAGCAACAGGTCCCAGCGGTGCGACAGGTCTGTTCCCCGCCAACTATGTGGAGCTGTTGGAAGAGGCAGAGCCGGAAGCAGAGACGACCTCTGCCCCGCCACCACCACCTGCCCCACCTGCTCCTCGGGCGCCAGAGCCCACTGCAGAGGAGCAAGTCCCACCCCCGCCGCCGCCGCCTCCCGCACCACCGGCTCCGCCCGCTCCTGAACCCGAGGCCGTGGCACCCCCTCCGCTGCCCCCGGCCCCACCGGCAGCAGCTCCTCAGGCCGTCGCGCTGTACGACTACGAGATGGACGAGGACAATGAAATCACCCTGGCCGAAGGTGACCAGATCGTCGATATCGAGTTCGCCAGCGAAGACTGGTGGAGCGGCACGAATGCTCGGACAGGTGCCACGGGTCTGTTCCCTGCCAACTATGTAGAACGACTGTCCTAGAATGGTCCGTGCACAACAGACACGTTGGTAGAACCAATTAGGTCCACGACACGCCACGCGTCGTGGCTGCGCCAGCTGTGTCAGTCTTTTCTCCCACCTACTCACGGTTGGCTCGCTGGCTGTGTGTACTGTGACGACAGCTTGTGTGTCTTTGGATGAACGTACCTGACACTGCATCTATTACACCCTTGGATCTCGACACAAGCTTTCGGCACTGCACACTGCTACCCCGTGATGAATCTCCCGATCATGCGTTGCCTACTGATCCCACGCCCTCGTCCGTGGTAGATGTCTCACAGCTGACGCCCCAGACGATAGCGCGTATATTTGCATTCCTCGATCCCATCTCTATCGTTCGATGTGGCTCAACGTGCCGTGCATGGCGCGCGATCGCGTCTCTGGACACGACATGGCGCGCGGCGTTTATGGTTGCGTCGGGCCTCGAAGAGCGAGAACACACATTGCATGAGCACATCAACGATCCTGCATGGTCCGCGCTCCGTGTCGCTCCGGCATTGCGTCGTATGGAGCCGAGCTGGCGCGGCGAGTACGTCGCCCGCTCCGCCCTGTTGCGGCGGTGGCGCAAGTCGCGCACGCCGACGGTGCTAACGGATCCACGCATCGGGACGCTCAGCGCGCTGGCTCTCTCAGCATCGCGCCGCTTCGTGCTTTCTCTCTCAAATGACTTTAGCGTCGCATCTCGGTCGAATGCCCATACGGGCAAAGTCGCCAAGGACTTTTTGGACGCGCACGGCTTTTCAGCGCGCGCACCAAATGGCCACCCCAACATCGAGCTAAGTCCGACGACCACGGCTCAAGCAACTGACGTGTACGCCTCACAGATTGTCTGGGGCCTCGCCTCGGGCGACATCTCTCTCACGACTCTCGACTGGCGCGGCCAAAGTGCGCGCGGCACGATCCATAACCGCGCCTTTCCCGCAGGACACGCCCATTCGGCACCTGTTACCGCTATTGGGATGTCGTGTGCGCCCGGCCATGGCGGTGCCTACTCGGACGAACGGCATCGGCAGCAGCTCTCGATGCTGGGCGAGCTGTATGTGACGTTCGCGACGGCCGCCGCCGATGGCTCCGTGCATGTCTGGCACCCGAAGCACATGGAGCCACTCTGGTCCGGCACGGCTGGGCATCACGTCACGCACCTCGAATATGCGCCGGCCCAGGGCATTTTGGCCGCAGCGCGTTTGGATGGCTCAATTGTTGTGTGGCAGAATGTGTGTGTGCGCGATATGCTCGCCGAGCGACGCGACTATCCAGCACCGCAGCGCATCGTCATTCTTTCTGGTCGCGCACCCGTCTCAGACATGGTCCTCGATGCATCGGGCCTGTCGCTGCTCGTGCACCACAAAGATGCGCGCGTGTTCTTGCGTCACGCCATCAGCAGCCAAGTACGCACGGCCGTGTTTGGTGCGCCTACGCTCTCGGCCATCACATGCCTGCGGTGCGACTTTGACATACGTACCAAGCCACCGCCGCTCCCGACGGCGCTTCTTGCGCGCATGCAGGCATCCCGTCTGCAGGAGCACAAGTTTGTTTGCGCTGGCACGGCGTCTGGATGTATCGGCGTGTGGGAATGGGATGACGATGGAGAAGTGTACGATGAGCAGGCGCAAGCAGCGTGGCAGGGAGCAGAGCCCGTGGCAGCAGAGCGCCAAGTACGCCCAGCGCTCGTCATCGAGGCGCATCACACAGCCATCACAGCCCTGGCATTTTCGCCGCTCCTGCTGTTTGCCGGGTGCGAGGACGGCACGATCAAAGCTCTCGATGCTCTCACAGGTTCACTCGTGCGTGTCTTCAACGAGCGCACAGCTCGGCGGCATCCAGCGCGGATGCTGGCGGCCGGCGAACTTACGCAGGAAGAGGCTGCGCGTTTCCGTGTGACGCACATGATGGCCGCCGACGACATGTTTGTGGCCGCAATCGGCATGCACGTCCTGTCGTGGCACACGGGCTCTGAGCCAGTATCACAGGCGCCGCGCGCGGTGCCGCGGCGGAGCAAGGCCTCGGTGCCCGAACGCACGCGCCTCAAGGCCGATTTCGTCCAGGACGTGGAAGAAGGTCAGCACCAGGTGCGAATGGAGCGCGACAGACGCGCATCGTCTCAGGCTCAGCGCGCCGCACTCGAGTCAAGTGTGCATGGCGCCCTCGATGAAGATGTTGCACTGGACTATGCGCTGATGCTCAGTCAGCAGGAGGCATCGGGCGTCGATGACGATTGGTCCCCCGAGCTCATGTACGACTTGGAAACTCACGAAGGCGATAGCGATGCGACGCCTCTATCACCGCCCCTCGTGCCCGTCCACGACACGGCGCCGACATCGCGTGCATGGGACATTCTGTGCACCGCTGGGCGCTCTGCATCGACGACGACCAGCGGCGACTCGCATCCCAGCTCGTGGAGTAAGTTGCAGACAGTCGCTGTGCCGCGCCATGCACGATTCGGCAGCCCAGAAGGATCTCTGAGCTCCATGTCGTCGAGCCTCACGGGCAGTCTGTGCGACTGGCCCGATATGCGCGCCGAGAATACACGACCATCGCGCTCGCCGCACTCTCTGGGCGCATGGGCCAAGCCATCGCCCACACTACGTGCCGTCGACTCGGTGCAAGCACAGAGCGCGCGCCGTGCTGGTAAAAGTGCGCTCGTCGTGGAGCGCCCCGACAGCCGCCGTGTGCCGCCGCTGGACGACGACATGGACGACGACACGCGACTCGCCCTAGAGCTCTCGCTGGCCGAGTACAGGTCGCTGCATGAATAGTACACTATGCTTCGTCATCTTCTACGACATGCGCCGTCTTTTCGAGCAGGCGCCGCTTTTGCTCACGGACCTTGCGCGCGAGGCGCAAAGCCTGCTGAAGCGGTGCGTCAGACGCCTCGTTCTGCAAGAATGCATCGACCTGCGACTGATCGTTCGGTGCGAATTCGACCTGGCTGCGTCGCTGCTCAATCCATGTGGCGTTCATGCGGATCTTGTCCAGCAACGGACGCACCGCCTCATTCAGGCGCACGCACGGTGACGTCTTGAGAGCGCGGCGCAGCTGCACAGTTATGGGGATCACGAGCTCAGGGAAGGCAATGTGACGCGCTTGGGTCGCGAGAAACTCGAGGAGCACATACGCAAATTCGTCGGCAAGCTGGTCCGCATAGATGCGTGTGCGCACATACGCGGCAGGAGCACGGAACGTCGTCTCAAGATCAAGTGGCTTGAGCGTCGCGCCCTTGCCACGTCGCTGGAACTCGGCACTCTCAAGCACCTCGATAATCAGCGGTGCAAGCGGCACATAGACATGCGTCGCCTGTATCAGGCGCAGCATAGACTCAATGACATGCAGGCGTAGTGGGAAATAGCGAGACATGGGCACGAGACGACCGACACCAAGGGACACCTGCACGAGCGGATAGATCAGCGGGCGCATGTGGCTCGGCACGCCTTGCTCGCGGTCAACGTGGCACGTCTTCGCTAGGACCAGCGACCAAAAGTCAAGGCAGTGGAGGTAGGGCCATTGGAGCACAGTTTGGAACTGTTCCTGGGTCTTGAGCTTGAGACAGTTGCGCAGGGAAATGGCCAATTGCCGGATGAACCCAAACGCCTGTTGGTAGCTCGCGTCCGCATGCAATGTGAATAGCTCACACGCGGTGTTTTTCATGAGCGCAATGTGCTCGAGCGTATGTGGCTTGGTGTTGCGTGTGTTCCGAATCAGGGTATGGTACGTGCTCTTAAGGCAGAAATCCACCATGTCGTCATCCAGCGCCGAGGCCGTCGTCACGTACAAGCACGAAAACGCAGCGAGGCGAATACGGTCCTCGCCCGATGACCACTGCCCCAGCAGCGCACGCACATAGTCACGCGCCACACGCCGGTCCTGGTGCAAGTAAGGCACCATCTTGGCCGACTCATTCAGGGCCACATAGACCATGTCGGCCTCAGGCAGCGTTTGCAGTAGCTTGATCACGCTCATAAAGTAGCTGCGCACGGGCCGGTGCAGTACGTGCCACTTTTGTGTGTGTGTCTGCACCTTGAAGCGGCCGTCTGCGGTCTTTTTGTACGGCACATGGTACTCCATCACCATCGGCATATACTTGAGCGTAGTGATTATTAGCTTAGAAAACACACGGCTGTCTTGTACATGAAAGGCATGCTGCACCTCTTCATCGTGCGAACTAAGGACAGAGCGGAAAGCCAATAGCAGGCGCCGCAAAGCGCGCGGCGAGCGGTGCCGCAACAAACTTTTTTGCCACTGCTGCAGCATGTCCATCGTCAATAGGCGTTCATCCTCCTCCTCATTTTCCTCGTCTTCATCTTCTTCTTCTTCTTCCTCACCTTGACCAAAATGAAGAAGCTCTTGGTCGTTTTCTTGAAGATACTTGTAAAATTCAGGATCCTTCTCGGCAAGCTGAGCCAGGTCTTGGGCATGCGCCTCGGCATCCTCGATATCATCGACCTCATCGAGATCATCGTCGTCTTCCTCTGCCTCTTCTTCTTCATCTTCGCCTTCCAAGCCCTCACGGAATCCACCGCTTAGGAAATCGTCGACACTCATAGCAGGCGCCTGGGACTCGACAACCTCAGGCTCCTCCTCATTCTCTCCAGCTGGCTCATCCTTAACTCGCTTTCCCTTGTTTTGTGTGTACTTCTGCTTTTTCTTCGCATCCTGACGCTGCTTGAGCGTCTGGTCAAGCTTGTTTTTCATAAACTTTTTCGTACGCTTCGTTAGCTTGGCCATCGTCGCGGTCGATAACTGCGCCTGCTGCAGGACGACTTTTTTTGGGCATCGTATCTCGGCCGAAGGAAGCGTCGTCATCGTGCACGAGGCCAGGACCCAAGAGCATCGCGACGCGTGACGTCACCGCTCCATGGGGAAGATGACGACTATCCCTGTGAAAGTAAAGCATAATGGGAAAAATGTACGTTGAATGTGCTAACGCGCAGTATGATGTATCTATGAATCTTGAGGGTACAGGCCTGGATTTCAAGCGTGCCATTGCTGACGTCACGCATGTGCCACCCGAACGCCAAAAAGTACTCATCAAGGGAGGATTGCTAAAAGACGATACCCCATTAGGCAAAGTGGGTGCGCGCGCGGGTCAGCAGTTCATGGTGCTGGGTGCTGTGGGTGAGCTGCCCAAGGCCCCAGAAAAGCCTGTGCAGTTCCTGGAGGATTTGCCGGAAGATGAGCTCAACAAGGCTAAGGATCTACGCGTGGGTCTTGTGAACCTTGGTAACACCTGCTACTTGAATGCTACGCTCCAGCTGTTAAGAGCCATTCCTCAACTTGAAGATGCTCTGAACGCATTTCCAGGCCGCATCGGCTCGAACCAGGGCGACGCTAGCTTTACAGCCGCGCTGCGTGATCTGTTTCAGGACATGCGGAAAACTACCGAGCCAGTGCCGCCATTGGTGCTGCTCTCGACGCTGCGCAAAATTGCTCCACAGTTTGCAGAGATGTCGAGCACGTCTGGTGGATTCGCACAACAGGATGCGGAGGAGGCATGGCTTCAAATCATCCAGGCCTTGGCATCGTCTCGTGTTGCTACAACGCCATCCGAGCCACTCGTGGCACAGTACCTGACTGGTCACATGTCCATTGAGAGACGCTGCAAAGAGGCCCCGAACGAAACACCCGCACAGCTAGATGAGCCGTTCCAGATACTGCAGTGTACGATTTCTAGCCAAACAAACGACATGGAGTCCGGCATTTTGGATTCGTTCTCGCAAAAGCTGGAGAAGCACTCGGAGCAGCTACAGCGCACAGCTGTATACGATGAAACTCGCCGCATCACCCGCCTTTCTGAATACTTGTTTGTGCACTTTGTGCGGTTCTATTGGCGCCGCGACATTAACAAAAAGACCAAGATTATGCGAAAAGTCAAGTTTCCTAAGGAACTGGATGCCAGCTCGCTTGTGACACCAGAACTAGCCCGCCGATTATCACCTGTCAGTGCCAAGATACGCGCTGTTGAGAAAGAACGGGCCGATCGAGCCAAAATCCGTGCGCGCGCCAAGGAACGGCACCTGGAATTGGGCGCCGTGGAGGGCGGTGCTTTAACAGATGAGCAGGAGCGTGAGCAGCGATCGAAAGAGGCAGCCGAAATTCAAGCTACCATCGATCCTGATTTGTCTAGTGATCATGGCTGCAATGTCAGTGGCCTCTACGACCTAGTGGGTATTGTGACGCACAAGGGCGCTGCAGCCGACGCCGGTCACTACATGTCTTGGGTGCGTAAATCGGCTGTGGATCCGCCGTCCGACTCGCTAGATGCACCATCGCAAGACTGGTACAAATTCGACGACGATAAGGTGGCGATCGTACCGCCTGAGAAGATCGAGATGTTGTACGGTGGAGGCGAAGATTCGGTGGCCTATATCTTATTGTATCGCGCCAAGTCCCTATCATAGAAGTACGCAGTATAAGGAAGTGGAGGTCATGTTGAGCATGCCATGTTCTCTAGCTATGTTATCCCTCTGGATGGATGGTGGCATGCTCTGCCGGCACCATGTGCATATGCGCTTGTCCATGGACTGCGGCCGCAGCAGCGGCCGCCGCTGCTGCTGCTGCAAAGGGATCATTGCGTGTATTTGCAGCCCGAGACACGTCGTCCTTTGAATGCATCAGCTCATGGTTCCGTCCTCCCAGGCCAGCTGGTCGGAAATGGGTCTTGAGATGCTGTGATAGATTGTCGGTCCGGCCGAAACTCTTCCCGCAAGACGCAATGGGGCATTTATGCGGACGTTCTTGAGTATGTGTCCGCATGTGACGCTTTAAGTGCTCGAGACGCTTGAAACGCCGGCCACAGTGACAGGCATGCAGCTTGTCTGCCGAGCTCACCACCAAGGGCGGCGGTCCAGACGACCGTCCACGCATGCGCGTGGGGCTTGGTCCTTCAAAATCGAGTAGCGCCGATAAATGGTCACCAGGCATACTTATACTGTGTGACATTCGCGAGCCGCGCCTCGGCAAACCACTTGGCGTGGCGGGAGATGCAGGAAGAGGTGAGGCAAGGCATCCCATGCTTTTAGACGCTGTCATCGGCGAGGACATATAGTCGGCATCCTGGTACGTCCATGTCGGTGCCGGATTTGGGGTCTTAGAATACGGCGTATAGCACTTGCGAGCCATGGATGTATGGTTCACAGGCAGGCTACAACTGCCAGCCGGCACAGGAGATGCGGGTACTGATGGTCGACGCTGGACCGGTGTGAATGGTACAGACGGCTGCGTCG
>ERZ501045.185-NODE-185-length-15501-cov-6.026609_pt1 | contig 15501 bp, 6 predicted proteins | sample MGYA00510870_ERZ501045 | MGnify/ENA primary metagenome ERZ501045 (study PRJEB25958, sample SAMN03398505) | human skin metagenome | study: EMG produced TPA metagenomics assembly of the Human Skin Microbiome Metagenome (human skin metagenome) data set. | reverse complement strand
GTTTTGCAAGTCCAAAATCCAACATGTTACGAACCGCTCAAAGCCGACAAACGCTGTGAGTAACGAAACGTTGATATCAATGATATCGCCCAGAGCAGCGGCGGGTAATCACGTGACATATCGTCCTACCTGACGCTACTGTGCACGGTTCTGCTACATATAAGGTTCAGTGGCGCTGCTACTTGCGTCTGATTCATGACAGGACCCCCAGAGCTGGACACGAACAATGTGATATATGGGAATATCAATTCGAAATGTCCAATTTTGCGTATTTTGTTCCCCGCTTTCAAACACGAACAGGAATATGTCACTAAAGATAGTCTGCGTGATGCTTGTCTTGAAGGCAATCTGAGTCACTTGCCTTCATGGGTTAGACCCCAGGCTTGGAAAGTACTCTTGTCATACCTGCCTCCTGAAAAAGAACTTTGGCTAACTACATTGACGATGCGACGTAACGACTACTTACAATTCCTCGAGGATTTCACGCTTGAACCAGATGAGGCCAAAGACCGTGTGATCGTTCAAGTATATTTGGACCTCATGCGTTCAACAGAAAAGCACCCAGGGTTTCTTCTGCGACAGACAGAATCTTGGTCAAACTATGGTCTTGGAAATGTTGAAGAACATCCAAGGCACTCCCTCCTCAGACGTCTCGAACAGATCAATCAACGGTACAAGTGTGCAACAGATCGTTTCACGTTGTATGAAAACAAAGCTGTTTCTCCTGTTTCAGTCACATATCGTGACTATCAATGGCACTCTATGTTGCGGATTCTATACGTCTATGCCATGCTAAATCCAAGTATTGGATATATTCAAGGCATGCACGAAATTCTTTTGGTTCTATTGCGTGTTTTTTTTGCAGGACGAGATCATCCTGCCATTAATATACAGCCATGGGAATCTAAGGTTCTTGGCCTTGGAAGTACAAGGGACACAGAAGCTGATGCATTTTGGTGCTTTTCATTATTGATGGGCATGTTTCGTGAAATATTTGATTTTGCTCGACAGGATACTTCTTCACTACATGAAATGCGACAGTTGATTCTCTTGTCGAATGAGAGTCGTACATTACCTGATAACGGAATGGTACAAGCATTGCATCAACTAAGTGTGTTGCTTCAATGCAAGAACAATGAGCTTTGGTCGTTTTTGTACGCACATTCACTCGACCCCAAACTACCGTATTATTCTTTCCGTTGGATGGCGTGTTTCTTGGCAGCTGACTTACCTGCTAACATTGTATCAGAATTATGGGATGTTCTTCTCTCAGAAACTGGAGGGACCTCTGCACAGATACCAAATGCGCACATTGAAATGCTTGTGTGCATGTGTTGTGCTATGCTACTCATGGCTCGTGACGAATTATTTTCTTTGGATTCAAAAATTTCTATTCAGGGGGAACGCAGAGCTGGTACTCCAGCTAATGATGTATTTCATCTTGGGATGCGTATGTTGCAGTCCTACTCAATTAATACGTCAAGACCAATTGTGTCATTAGCCCTTCAAATGCGACAGCAGTGGATTAACGAACAACTGTTCAACAATTCCAGTACAGAGCCGGTTTTACGTGTATCAAGTGATATGCGTCCCAAACTGCAGGATCGTCTAGCAGCCACAGTTCAACGTGGTCTGAACACACCAAGTCGGTCTGTTTCGTGGGATGTAGGTAACATTCCCAAAACAGGGCCTTCTATACCGTCACAGATGTCTGAACCTCAATCTTTATTCAGAACAGAGACACCCATCACGCACTCTGAAGATTCGACAGGTCCATTTGTTCGACATGCGCTTCTGCGTCGCTATACCAGTGCTATTCAAGATTCGAATGCAGTAGCAAGCATATCAAAAGCTAGCACGAATTTGGCCGCCAAGGCCCTGGCTTGGAGTACAAAGTCAAACGAAACCCAAAAGACACCGCCGCGGAATATAACTGTTCAGACGCAACATCTTTCCTTTCAAGACGCACCACCCGAACTTCCAATACCGTCGATGGTGGACAGTCCAACAGATCGCGATTCTTATTGTGGATCGGGTGCAAAAGAAATATCCTTAACAAGTACACCACCGTTGAAATCACAAACACACACACTTTTATATACCCCTCCAAGTGCTGATGAAGATATGTCTACCAGTTTATCTCTCCCAAGTTTGCAAGCAGCTGCCCTTCACAAGGATACCTCGGTACTTTCACTGTCTCCTTCGACTGAGAAGCACGATCCAACGCCTCTGGTACGTCGAGACGGTGGCTTTGTCCGTTTATTACCTGGGTCTGCGCATTTTAGGCATACCAGCTCATCCTCGACACGATCCAAATCGAGTCTGCATTCAGATCTACAAACAGTCGCAGCACTCAGATCAGGCACCACACGTCGATCCAAACCTTTGCCCAAACCTTCACCAACACCTGTTGAAATGACTTCGGCGATGTCTGAGCCCACATCGGCAAATGCAGTAGCCCCAGGCAATCTTGATATGCTGCTAGAAAATATGCGAACAAATGAATGGATCAAAGAAAGATAGGCATGCCATCTGCCCCGACATAAAATAGCCTAGTTACGTCGTCTTGATTGGCGCAATGGCTTGATTTGTCGGCCAGCAGGGGCAGGCGACGAACCCAAGTTGAACAATCCATTTCCCCCGTTACTGCCGTCACTTGAAGTAGGAGGCGTACCGAATGTGAAAGGTGCAGGTGACCCTGTTGCTGGCGAATTTCCGCCACTGCCGCTTCCAAATGTAAAGGACGGGGCCGCAGAAGGTAATCCTGCTCCGAAAGAAAAGGATGTGGTTGGCGCTCCAGCGGGTGCGCCAGACTGAGCATTTGCCCCAAATTGGAATGTACCACTAGGCGGTGCACTTCCAAACGTGAAGGAAGTGGTTGGTGCAGGGGCTGGCGCAGCAGGTGCTCCAAATGAAAAAGATGTTGTCGATGCGGGAGGCTGAGCTGGCGCCGTTCCGAACGACATCGTAGGGGCGGGCGATCCGAAGGAGACCGGTGGAGCAGATGTCGCCTGACCAAATGAAAAAGTGGGTGCAGGCGACGCTTCACCGCTGGTTGCGCCGAATGAAAAGGCAGATTGTGGATTTTGCGAGCTCGAAGCCGAAGTATCTTTTTTACCAAAGGAGAACGTAGACGAAGATGCTGCGGAGCCAGCTGATGCTCCGAATGTAAAAGATGGACCTGATAGTTTCTCTGTTGCATCAGAAGCAGGTGCTGAGCAAAATGAAAATGGTGACGGCGATGCAGGTTGAACATTCGAGGTGGTGGCCGATTGACCGAAAGAAGCGATAGGTTTGTTGGCCAACGCGTCGACAGTTCGAGTGGCTTGCTTGTCGAACGAAGTTCCGAAAGAGAAGGCTGGCTTATCATCGTTCTTTTCGGCTGGTTGACCAAACGAAAACGCTGGCTTGTCTTCCTTCTTCTCTGCTGGTTGACCAAACGAAAACGCTGGCTTATCTTCCTTCTTCTCTGCTGGTTGACCAAACGAAAACGCTGGTTTGTCTTCTTTTTTCTCGGTCGACTGACCGAAAGAAAACGCTGGCTTGTCTTCCTTTTTCTCTGCTGGTTGACCAAACGAAAACGCCGGCTGGGCAACCTTCTCGGTAGCTGCAGAGAATATGGGTGCTGGCTCATTTGAAGCACTTATTGAGAAGGGCTTCTTTACGACCAGATTCTCATCATCAAGTTCCCGTTTTTTCAAGGTTGGTTCAACCTGTTCTTTGAATTCTGGTGCATGAGGCTGGATACTTTGGGCACCAGGCAAACCAAGTTGCGAAGTAGCAACAGAACTTTGTATGCCTGTATTCTTACTAGATTTGCTGAAAAAGTCAGGCACGGGACCCGAGTTTTTCTCCTTGCTTAGGGAGTTGTCATCTGCAGGTTTCTTAGGAGCCGTGCTAAAGAACGATGAAGCCGGCCTTCTATCCGGAGCGCTGGAATTCAAGTCAAACCGAACAGCGCCTGCAGCTGGCTCCTTAGCCGGTGTTGTTGTCACATCTGAATGGGGTTTTGGATCCATGCGCTCAATCAATGAAGGTGTTTGGCTTTCATTTTCTTTGAATTTCGGTTTGTTGTCTGATGCATCAAAGTCAAAATCAGAGGGAAACAGAATCTCGGGAAGCTTGATCTTCGCCAGCTCTTCACCACCAGGCATAGGCTCATCATCATCATCATCATCATCAAATGCGGTGATCCGGCCAGATGGAGCGTGCCGCCTGTTAGTCTTCGCAGAATTTTGACGTAGGACAGAACGAGATGGGCCTGTTTCATTGTCTTTCCGCACTTGAAATTTTTTGCGCTTCGAACCAATCTCAACTGAACGTTTGATCGGACCCGACTCACTTGAATCATGTATGTTCGAATTATATGTTGGTTCAGAGTTTTCCTTCGATAAACCAACCTTTTTCGTTGACGTTTTTAAAATCTTTGCACGCGATGGCTTAGGTTGAATCTCAGCTTTGCGTGCTTCACGCTTTAAACGGCGCTCTGGTTTTTCCAGCTCCTCCACGGCTAATTCATCATCGACATGAACGTAGCCAGGGGTTTCCTGTAGGGTATCACTATCCCGAAAAGACTCACGAAGTTTGGAACTCATGCTTGGTTGAGCTCCCATTAGAGATCGGCGCAGGCGCTGGGAGCGACTCAGGGAGCGCGTATGCGGTGAAATACTGTGGAACGCGGGCGAACGAGGCGGTGCGAGAATGCCCTCCCGCTCCGGAGTAGGCAGTGGAACAGGAATTGATTTGGAATGCCATGATGGAACAGAACGCGAGCGCATCAATCTTTCGCGGCGGGCATCTCCTAGCGGTGTGCGCATGCTTTCAAGTGCTCTTAGAATGCGTTCGGCCTCATTTTGTGGTGGAGGCGGTGGGGGACGATGTGCTGCCATGTCTTCTGTATCCACGAAGCCCATCTCTGGGTCCCAAAGCATTCTGCGCTTACGCGCAGATGGCATGTAAGTCGTCTGATCATCGATAGTAACGTCAGTCGTTGGCACGTCACGTTTACCAAGTACAGAGTCACCGAAATCCCTACCGAAGGGGAAAGCAGCTTGGTCAGACAAATTTTGGAATTGTATGCTCGAGGCAAGCGTTGGTGTTGTGGGTGGTCCAAGATTTAGACTGCCCCATTTGGTGCGTGGAAACGGCTTGTACGGCGCCTGAACACGATTCAATGTTTGTGAGGCAGCCAAGCGATTCGCAGGAGAGGGACGTGTATTAGATCGCTCCGATGACGAAAGTACAGAGGATTCATGAAGCGCACGGGACGTGCGAGGATGAAACGTTGTTTGGATGGATGATTGGGTTTCATCCTGTGCTGAAGCATTTGACTTGTTTGTACCAGAAAGCCATGGGATGGTACGATACAAAGCGCTTCCGATACTATGCAAGAGACCTTCCCGATGAGCGTGACGTGCGGGCACTGGAGCTGACCCTTGTTCATGTGAAATCACAGTAGAGTTGTGGTTCAACTTCTTCGAAGCAGTGTCATTGGTGGCATGGGGATTCGCGCTATCTATACCAGAGCGTGAAACCGACATAGACGACGAGAAACAACTCAACTAATGAGGGCGCAAATCAAGTGAGTAGCCGTCTACTTTTCACGTATGGATGGAGGTCCGCGATCAAGAATCGTCACAAAACGTAAGTCACGTGTGCATACAAGACCTCACCTTTCGACCATTATGTCGTGGATCTCTGCCTTTGGAGCTGCGTCTGGCGCGCTGTCCGTGACGCTAGGGTACGTTTTTAAGTTTTTATTAACATCTCTAGTGCTATCGGTGCTCATGTACTCAAGGATAAACTAACACCCGAGCGTATGTACCAAATATCGTGACTGACACCGCTAGAAATGAACAGATGGCAAATTGCCAACAAGTATCATATGGTACATTCCGCTGCCCTGATGGCCATTGCATGGTCTCGTCCATTGACTGGTGCAGCTTACTACGGCGCATGCGGCCTAATTGCAGGCATAACCCTGTTTAGTGGCATAATTTACGCTATGTGCGTTTTGCCACCTGCGAGCCCTTTGCGCAAGTTTGGCATGCTGGGTCCATTCGGTGGCACTTCTTTCATCATCGGATGGCTCTTGCTTGCATACTCCCAAATTCCCGCCAGGCTTTAGATAGCGCACCACATTTCGAGTCGTATGATCCCGCACAGACCGCCCTTCCCGACGCAGTGTGCATTGTGCCAGGCTCTTCCGTCACGTGATGCGTTGCTGGAGTGCAGCGGGCGTTGCCGGGCCGGGTCATCCTAGACCTACATCGATACCATGTCGCAAGCAACTTGGAGGCAGTTCTTCTCGTATGTATCATGATTCGACGAGGGCGATGAATTAACGCTTATCACAGGTACAGCAAGTACACGCAGGTTGCTGCGCGTGCTGTGCGTCAGTCGCTCAAGGAAACTGAGCGCGCCGATGCTGAGCGTCGCGCTTTCCAAGCCCTTCGTTACCAGGAGTGGAAGAACGGTGAACCCAGCGACCACGTACGTATACTGCATTGTCTTACAATTACAGATTAGTCTCGCACCCGCTCAAAGCAAGTAAACATATTCATTGCAGTGACTTGTTACACTAGGGCGTTTGAAGTGCCTTGGTCTGTGTGATTGGGCGACTCACGAGTTGTCGATTTTATAGGCATGATTGTATGTGTGACAAAATCAGCTTCTTGAAAAAGGCAGGTATCATGGATAGAGTGTCTATGTGATGCACACTGCATGCGCATGGGACTGAGCTAAGCACCAAAATAGGCCCAGTCTGCCTCAACCATGCTGCCATGTTAGTATTACAAACGGACTTCAGTCCAACGTACCGAAGCATGTAGTCGTCGATGGATCCCATTGGCTCTTCTTCCTCGAAGGCGTCCGAGTCGTCAGACGTGGGCGCGGGTGGCGCCTGATTGCTGGTAGGCGAAGATCGCGCTGGTGGCTTAGGACGTGATTCCGGTATGTCACCCTCGAAATCGGCATGATCCATTTGGTGCTCTTCATTCGCCACATGTACGGCAGCTGCATCTTCGGCGTCTTCTGCGGCACGGAATGCTTGCTCAACGTCTTTGGCGTCAGTCACGGACTCTTCGCCTACATGGACACCACCAAGTGATGTACCACCATCCAGCATATCGCGCCAATCGTTCTTAGCAAGGTGTTCGGTGGTAAAATGACCTTGTTGTATCACCATTTGATCAAGGCGTCTTTTTTGATTGGCTTTGCGCAACATATTCTCCTCGATCGTGTGCTCACTCACGAAACGGTAAATATGCACGTCACGCGTCTGGCCAATTCGATGAGCGCGATCCATGCATTGTGCCTCGATAGCGGCATTCCAGTCGAGATCATAAAAGATAACGGTGTCTGCTCCGACAAGGTTGATGCCCAAACCACCAGAGCGTGTACTAAGGATAAACGCAGAGATACGCGCGTCGCGGTTAAAGCGCTCTGTCAGAGCCTGGCGCTGCTCGACCTTGGTGGCACCGTCCAGTCGCAGATATCGGTAGCCGTGGTAGTTGAAGAACTTTTCTAGGATATCTAGTACCTTGGTCATTTGAGTGAAAATCAAGGCACGATGACCGCCATCCACTAATTGACGCATTAGTGCGTCCAATTGCTGTAGCTTACCGCAGTCATATTGGAGGAGGGATGCATCGGGAAAGGCAACATTTAGAGCAACGGCTGAGTTGTGCAGCGGATCGGGTAAAGCTGCCAAGTCCGACGCGTTTGTGACATGGCCCAAAAGTAACCGAGGCACATCGGTCGCCATAGCAGGCGGGGTCACAAAGGCAAATCGGGAGACGACGTCGTGCATGCCTTCAGAGCGCTCACTTCTGGACAGCACTGCTGATCTCAGCGCGTCACACTGTGTCATGCACAAGTCCCGCGATGCGCCCACATCCATAGGCAAGATGCTGGGGGAAGAGGCACTCTCGCTAAACGCGAAAAGGTGTCGACCATAAATGGGCTCGGCACATGTACGCATACGATTGACATAGGCCATGTGTTGCGCATGTTCGTAAGCAGAACGTGCGCGGCAATGCGACAAAGCGCGCTGAAATGCGTCCAGCTTGTTTGTCTGCCAAGAAGCATCGCCTTTAGGTGGTTCGACAGCTTGAGCGACTTGATCTGAAGCATCAAGGTCCCTGTAGCGGTGCGTCACAAGCGGCGTAAGATGTGGTTCGTCTTGCACAAAAGACATGCGCAAGAGATTCAAGTCACATTCACGCCAAGGATCACGCCGGAGGAGGCGACGGCGAACCAGCAAGTCCTTAATTTCATAATCACAGGCCACGGCACGTGTGACAAACGGCGTGACGATCGGACGCGGCTCAAAGAGGTCAGGATGGTTGCACACTTTGCGAAGCTGCATGAGGCAGTTGATGATGCTCATGTAGTTGCCGCTCGCCAAACTTTCGCGCGTCTTGGCTCGCGACATAAAGTCATTGTAGAGGAACCGCTGGCGCTTAGAGAGACGACAAGGCATGATGTGCTCATATTTTTTGGGCATTTCCTGCTCCACATCCGACTTGAGTCGGCGTAATACAAATGGGCGCAAGACCGTGTGCAGTTTGGCCACAGTCGCGCGTGTTTCGTCGTCGAGGGCCTGTGAGCTCTCGACGGCTTTTCCAAGCGGGTTCGAGAACCAATCCTGGAAATCTTTCATGTTGGAAAAGGCACCACTCGCCGCGGCGACCTGAGCAATGCCCTGGGGCATGAGGAAATACATCAGACTCCACAAATCCATTAGGTTGTTTTGAAGAGGCGTGCCCGTCAGCAGCAAGCGGCGTTCAGAGTTAAAGCCCAACAGCGTCTGCCAACGCTGCGAGCGAAAGTTTTTGATGTGGTGTGCTTCGTCGAGGACGAGGTATACCCATGGCTTGCGCCGAAAAATGTGTTGATCAGCCAACACAAGCTGGTACGACGTGATGCACACGTGAAAGCTGTTCGGTGTGTTCCAGCCTACACGCTTCGCTTTGCGTTGTTTCTGTGATCCGTAGTAGGAAAGGATTTTGAAACCCGGCAGAAACTTTTTGAATTCCATCTCCCAGTTGAGCATCACACTCGTGGGTGCCACGATCAGGTGGGGACCCCAATTGCCGCGATCGCATGCGAGATGCGCGAGCAATGCGATAGTCTGAATTGTCTTGCCCAGTCCCATTTCGTCCGCTAGAATACCGTTCACCTGGTTGTTGTACAGACTAATGAGCCATTCCATGCCTACCTGTTGGTATGGCCTCAACGAGCCTCGGAACAAGAAGGGTTTGTGTACTTTGACAGGCGCACTAGCCGCTTTCTTCTCTTCGCCTAGCAAATCCTTTAAGGACATGGAGGGCTCTTCTTCCGGCTCACTCGCTGCGGCATCGCTCTCCTGTGACGCTTCTGCCACTGCTTCGGACTTGATGGGAGGCTCAGGGGGTGGGTACCCGTATTTTTTCAAGAGATCTTCGAGCGGGAGATCTGCGTCTGCCTGGAGATCATCGTCTTCTTCTTCATCTGACTCGTCCTCTTGCCACATTTCGCGCTCCAAACGCTCGTCATCAGCAGAGTCGGAAGCGCTGTCCTCATCCTCAGATGCGCTATGTTCAGTCGCGTCGGCTTCTTCGTCTTGAGACACCATCTCTTCGGATGCATTTTCCATAGTCGGGTCGTCCTGTATAGAAGAGAGGTCCGCATGCTGAGTCTCTAGCATTTGGGTACTTTGCTCTAGGATGGCTTGCAATTGTATTTTCCCCAGTTTTTCTCGTTCAGCGCGCTCTACTGCCTGCTTTCGACTCCGGATAACGGTGACGGCGAGACGCCATTGGCGTTGCACTTCACGCATCGTCCATTTGGCCAGGGCGCGTTGGCGGCGCCATTCGAGTTTTTGTTCGCGCTCGTCGCTGTGCAGCGTACGCTCCCAGTGAGCGGACACCATGCGCGACACTTTTTTGGCAAGTTGCATGCGGTGCCGATGTCTTTGTCGTGTGTGCTGAGCCCGCGCGCCTATGCCTTCTAGCAAGTAGTCCCAATGCGCTTTGCCGCGCGGTGCTTCATGCGGCTTGAGCTTGGCGAGCGCAGTGGTATGACTGTCAGAGAGTGACTTGCCTTCGCGTTGCAGCTGATCCAAGCGCAACGAAATGGCTTTCATACGCGCCACGCGCTGAGCACGTACTTCAGGTTTGACGATATCGTCGTCCCAGTACGCAAAGGACTGGAGGAACGATGCAAGAGATCCACCGGGTGTGTTGGGAGGCAGGGGGCGCTGCCATGGCGATGTGTATGTCAGCGAGGGAGGATGTTGTGGATCAAGGGACGTGCCACTCGATAGTGGGACGAGTGCGACATTGGGTGGGGGCGACGGAGGCGAGGCTGCTCGTCGCTTGTCGCTCAGACGAATCCGTTTGTTAGGCGGGGAGGATGGCATGGGGCGGCGGGCTGAGGTGCGGCGAGCGTGTCGCGAAGAGTCCGGCGACATATTCAGTGCGAGGTGATACTGTGTCTGGAAGTGTGCGAAAACGTCGCTGGTATCTAGGTGCGCGACGTCAGGGTCATACTGCGACTTGGTGATGACCTGGGTCAGGTGGAAGAGTTCGCGCACGAGTGCATCATGCTTTTCGCGAAGTGCTTCGACGTCAGCATGAGCAAGTTGCTCGTAGAGAGCCTGGCACCGCACAAGCACATCGGCGGCCAATGGCAGGGGCTCAGGCTTCCACGTCGAAAGCATGCCGCTTTCCAGAGCCGCTTTCGACGGCTTGGGCGTACGTTGCGAGTGGCGCGATGACCGCCGCGACGAGCCTGCCTCGTTCGCTGGCGGCAGAGGTGGCGGCGACAAGAGCTGGAACGCGGGGCCTGGCGACGAAAAGTCCAGCTCACGATTCAAGCGTCGTTGACGCCGGTGATCCGCTTCATGGGGCGAAGCAGATGCCTCCGACGTTGACACCGTATTCGTCGGAAGCACAGGCGCATCTATGCGCCTGGCAGGGGGATCCGATTCGCTCATGTGTCACGCGCCTCAAAGCAGCATGAGGCGACCCAGCGGCCCAAGGCACGAGGCCGGCGCATGCCTCGTTCGCGACATGTGATACAGCCTAGTAGGTCGGTAAGTGGAGTCGGCTTAGGCCTGGCCCCCACGAGGCTCCTCAGTCCATGGGCGTCGCGTTCAGCAGCCTGTGGGCCTCGCTCTTTGGGCAGAAGGAGCTCAAGATATGTATCTTGGGCCTTGATAATGCAGGCAAGACCACGATCATGTACAAAATGACGCTGGGCTCGGTCGTGGCGACGGCGCCGACGATCGGCTCGAATACCGAGACGTTTGAGTACAAGAACCTCAAGTTCCTGCTGTGGGACGTGGGTGGACAGACGTCGCTCCGTGCGAGCTGGGCCCAGTACGTAACTTCGACTGATGCGCTCATTTTTGTGGTCGACAGCAATGACCGCGATCGCGTGTCGCTGGCGCGCGCAGAGCTGCACAGGATTGCGGCGGATGAAAACTTGGAGCGCGCGCCGATCCTCGTGTGGGCGAACAAGCAGGACGTGCGCGGTAGCATGTCGTCCTCTGAAATATCCGATGCCCTCAACCTGTCGTCGTTCCGCGATCGGACGTGGCAGATTTTCGGATGCTCGGCCCTCACCGGCAAAGGCATCACAGCCGGTCTCGATTGGCTGGCCACGACGCTGTCCAGCAAGCCACAATAGCCTTCCTTTCTATCTACGCCGCGAGGCTCGGAGCAGCCGCAGGTCAGGCTCGCTCTGTCGCGTCGTGTCTTCGCCCGCGAGATGCGTCCACTTGCTCTGACCCCGCTTGCCAAAGTGCCGCCTCTGCAGCACCTGCGGCAGCTGACTCTTGTCCACGTCGTCCACCGTGCTGTGCGTGTAGTCACGCTGTAGAATATCCATGTCCTGGAAAAATGCGCCCTTGTGATAGTACTTCTGCATGAAGCCCTGGTGGCCACGTTGCTTGGCCGCACGCGTCTCGCGCGCGTAGGCCAAGTCGTCCGCTAAACGCTCATGCTCAGGCATCACACGACGCCGCGCCACCTCAGCTGCCTCAGCAGCGCGCATGCGTTCCGCCTGCCGCACGCGCTCCATGCGCGCAAGCTCACGAGCTCGCCATGCCGCGAATTCGGCATCCGGATCCACCCCATCGGTATCGTCTACCACGCTGTGCGACTCTTCGTGCTTTTGCTCCTGCAGGTCACGCACGACGCGCGCCGCCGCGAGATGGTGTGCTGCCTGCTTTTCCGCTTCTTTCTCGGCAGCACTTCGCCTCGTCGTGTCAACGTGCTCGACCGGCGCAGCACTCGCGCGATTCTGTCGGGCCACGAAGACAGGCTTGAGCATAGGCACATCGTCTTCGCTCTCTGTCTCACTCTCCGATGCGCTCTGCGGCACGTCACCCAGTGTGACGGTCGGTGGTGGGAGAGCCTGTGGCTGTATAGGACGGGGTGGCGGCGGCGGCGAAGGTGCGACCGGCATGCTGGCGGTCTGGGTATATACACGCGGCTCCTCTTCCGCCTCCGAATGAGAATCCGTTTCATACTCATCCAGCGGTACAGACGGTGCCACCAACGTTCCAGCCGTGGGCTGGGGCGCAGCGGACGTCACGCGACTGGGAAGCGACACGCGCTCTTGCTGCACGGTCACCTCAGCATCTTCGTCCCCTGACGACGACGAGTCCGACGCCACTTGAGCGGGCACCTGACCCGGGCGGTACCGTGTCACAGGCCGCGATCGATGCATCGGCGCACACCCAACCCGTAGAGAGTGGAGGGGTATCGTATGAAGAAACGGCCCTATTTTCCTACCATAGTCCCCACGTCCGTGTGACTCGGAGTGTGCCGGCATGAGGCTCCAGCCATCGCTGAAGGAGGGAGCGGTCCACCGAACTCGATGCATCCAGACCTAGCTGACGGAACATGGCGCTTGTGATAACCACTGTGCGTGGCGCTAAGAGTGCCGATGATTCATCCACATGCGGCAGGGATGCCACACGCTCATGGAGAAGCGCGGATGCCTGGATATAACGCGCGCGAAGGTAGCTGCTCCATAGTGTGAACACATACATACCAGCCATGCTTTCGAGCGGGAGGTGCGGTATATCTTCTGGATCAAAGCGTGGGTGGGCAGGGATGATGGTGCGTTCTGCCGGTAACGTGTGCATACTAGGCTGAGGAGAGGAGAGCGAAGGTGTGCTCGACCGTGATGCTCCGGTGGACTTGGTACGGAGAGAAAGACCGTACGCGGCCACGAGCGGATCCATCGACTCGAGTGACGTGGCCATACGGTCCGTCGGCTGGATCGCCGTCGTGGCACCGACCGAGGCAGGCACTGAGTCGATCGACACGTCTTCCTCGCGTGGCACATCAGCGGAGCTCTCACTCCTAGGACTCTCGCCACGCACCACCGGCGGTGCCACAAGAGATAACGGCAACGCAATATGAAGCTGCGAGCGAATGAGCCACCACTCTGTCAGCCAGAACCGGATGCTGGCGATCCACACGACCATGTATCCCAGCAGCAGCACCCTCGCATCCTGCTGCATGTAGCGCCACGAAACACCTGTTGATATGTGCAAAGCACAGGTGGCGGGCAGATTTTCTGCACTGCGCCATGCATCAAATGTCGGTCGGCCCTCGTCCATCAGCAACAGTTCGTATCGCCGCTCCTGCTCAGCCAACTCAAGAAACAGGCTGAGATCGCGACTGCTCCACGTCAAATTCGAAGGACGGAGCGCCGCATTTTCCACAAAGCGGGCAAGTGGCCGGGCTGGTGCAGGCGCGTCGGCGGCGTGCGGGACGGAAAGAGCCGACAAGTCTAGGCACACATCGTACGTATCCGTCTTGTCCAGCAAGATCCTGTCCGACGTCCATGCAATCCAGGAAGATGCCGAAGAGGCGACGCGCTTCCACGCATCAAGGTCATGCAATGTAAGCATACCGTATACCATCACCTGCCCGGGTACATCCATCGCATACGCAAAGGCTGCGTGCACAAGCTCCGCGAGATTAAAGGCCACCATCGCAGCACGCTCTACAGGTGCTGGAGCATACAGCAATAGGCGCCGTGGAAGCAGCATGAGCTTGAGCAGCGGTACCACCAAGGGCCCTAAGAACCGGTGCGTCGACAACATATATGTGGCTGGATCGTACGACAGCCGCTCGAGCATCGGGGGTATAGGCAAGGCACCATTCAGGGTATATTCTTGCTTGTACAGCGCGACAGAGGGAGGCTCTGCACCATGGGCCACCCCCATGGCCAGGCGAGTCAAGTCCGGCAAGTGTGGCAAGAGGTGGCGGAGCTGGCTACTGGGATCTTGCGCACACCGCACGACAAGGCCCACACTCACACAACGAGCTCCTCGCTGTTCAGCAGCACCTTCCTCCTTCGTGAGTTTGCGTGCATGATACGACGCGACACCCATGTGCTTCTCATCATACGCAAAGTAAATCACATCTCGCTGGACGGCGTGGGCGCCACTTGGTAGCACTTTCCATTCGAGGCCATCCGTAGCAAGGTCAGGCGGGTCTCTAAATACAATGGCATTGCCCGTGCGGACATGAAACTCTGCCACAAAGATGCCACGCACGCTTCCCAGCGCAGTCATGGTCCTTGGCCACACCTTGGTGACTTGGTTCTGGGGATCGGGGTCCAAAGCCCTGGGCCAATCACACGGCGGGCATGATAACGGAGCCACGAGGCTCTCCTCCATCCACTTTTTTTTCTTGCTCATGTCGGCGGAGCCGAATCGCGTGCTGCGTTTCAGCGGGCATGCATACCTACGGCAGCGACTTGTGCTAGCCACATTAGCTGGAAGACCGGTACGAATCGACAAGATTCGGCCTGATGACGAGGAGCCTGGTCTGCGGGATTTTGAGGCCTCGTTTTTACGACTGCTCGAAAAGATCACCAACGGCAGTGCCGTCGAAATCAATTATACCGGTACATCCATCTACTTCCAGCCGGGCATTATCTATGGTGGGAGCATCGTACATGACTGCCCCCTATCGCGCGGCATCGGCTACTTTTTGGAGTGGATCGTGCCATTAGCACCTTTTGCGAAGCAGGAAGTATCGTTGACTCTGCGTGGCATCACCAGTGGCCAGGGTGATGTAGGTGCCGATACCATACGAACAGTCACTTTGCCGCACCTCACTCTATTTATGCCCCTGGACTCCGTGTCTATGCTTGCATCGGCACTGGAGATGCGTATTGTCAAGCGTGGCGCCGCACCGCTGGGCGGTGGTGAAATTTTTTTTCGTGCGCCTCTCATTGCCACGCTGCGGCCTCTCGAATTCGTGGAGCCGGGGCGGATCCGCAAGATCCGTGGCATTGCGAGCTCTGTGCGTGTGAGCCCGCAAATGAGCAATCGGATGATCGATGCCGCACGCAGTGTCCTCAACCGCTATATTCCAGATCTGTACTTGTTTTCCGACGTATATCGGGGCGACGAGTCGGGCAAGTCACCAGGTTTTGCCATGTCACTTGTCGCCACGTCTACGACAGGCGCGCTGCATGCGGCAGAGG
>ERZ501045.181-NODE-181-length-15615-cov-7.019537_pt1 | contig 15615 bp, 9 predicted proteins | sample MGYA00510870_ERZ501045 | MGnify/ENA primary metagenome ERZ501045 (study PRJEB25958, sample SAMN03398505) | human skin metagenome | study: EMG produced TPA metagenomics assembly of the Human Skin Microbiome Metagenome (human skin metagenome) data set. | reverse complement strand
AGGGCGGCGAGAGCACCAATAAGAGCCTTGATGGAGAATTGCATGTTGAACGGCCCCGCCAAGTCCGGCGTGGTATCTCTTTATATAAATGTCCCTCAAATTTTTTCGCCCCCTTCCAGGTCCGAACTATGCTCGTCGATTTCGCGTAAATTATATGGTTCCTTCTCGTGCAGAGGTCATTTGGCCAATCATACTTAAATATCAGAAAATTCTGTCGCAGAACATATCAAGTCAACAGTCCATTGGTTCAAGGAAATCTCCACATATACGTGGGGCATGTCGCATGACTAGGTTCAGACAGCAACGCTTAAGCCACAAAAGCGCGAGCCGTGGCATCTGTTTCCACAGAGCGTTGACTGGCATCCTCGTCATGCGTGATGAGGCCAAGGTCCATACGGTGCCTCAAAGCTCTCCACAAGATAGGATGTTGTGTGCGCGCACGTGTGTGAAGTGTGCGTAGAAAGCTGTAGGTTAGGACATGATACGTACGTGTTGTAAGTCAGCGATTCGTCTAGTTCCGCAGCAGAGCGACGAAAAACAAGCATGGCCTCCATAATATGGCTCGGTTCCACCTGTCGCGACATGACCGTCAGTAGTGCATGCGACATGTCTTGACAAGTCTCTGATACGGCGGATGTCTTGATACGTTCTTCAAAGGTGGGGATTATTTGATCTAGAGGGATGGGTTCGGCGTTGGTATCCATGGTCGTGTCCGGCTCGGTCTCGGTCTCGCTGCTGTTTTCTTTCACTTGCTTAGCAGGTGTTTCACTGGCTGCTTCTGTGGCTGGATGCTTTTGTGGTGCGTGCACTTGAAAGGCAGCCGCACAGGCAGTCCGAGTGTCTCGAGCGCGAGCTTCGACTGACGATGGTATGTGCAGAAATTCTTGCAGTTTGGGATGCAGGGGAGGCAGAGGCTGGTCGGGAAACATGAAGCGCCATTTGATCGCGTGTTTTAGAGCGTGAATAGCGGGATGGTAGCAGAGGGACGGTGCATACCATCCGTCAGGATGATCATCCATGTCCATGAGATCCATCAGGTCGACAAATGTATCCATGCGTGACTGCTGCTCTTTCGTGGGGATCGTCGGGTGCTCGTACAAAGATTCACCCGTACTCGTTGTGACGCGGTCCAATGGCGGGAAGGCAGAGCGCTTCACGTCGTCTCGGAAAGGCACATGCACCATGTAAAATGCATCATACTCATTCTCAATCATCGGCGCGAGCAGGCAGAGCTTGGGATCGGAATGCGTGCGTGCAACAAATCGACACAATGCATACACGCCGCGGATGCTCGCTGCATGGACCAAGCTTGATAGGGAGAGTTGCGCGCGTCTGGACTTGGGATGGGCCAAGACCATGTACGTCTCACCCACATGGTATTCGCGCCTGTACGTGCTTGCATTCACAAAGTGCAGAATCTCCAAGCCAGCCGTCGTGCTGATGGCGGGTGGCGTCTCTTCCTGCGGGACGATAGAAGCACCTAGTTTGTAGGCGCGTTGAACGTGGGCTTGGCACTCGTCGGGCAATGGCGCAATCAGACTCAGGTCGTTACCGGCCCGAAGCACCTCATCGGCGCGGTACATGACGCGCTTCGTATCAACATCGCGGTCTTCCGTTGGATCCTTAAGTATGCGTCGTGGTGCATGCATGCGCTGCTGAGCTGTGGCCTTGATAATCTGGACAGGAAAGTGGAGCGATGTCTTATCGGATGCATGAATATCGCCAAAGGAGAGCGTGGTGTTGATGGGATGGGACGAGGGTATCTGCAGAGTGGGAGCTTCCGCCTGAGACATGGCTTCCTCCGGCGAGACAATGGTGCTGCCTGGCACGTCTTGGATGAGACGCTGCCAAAAAGCATTCTTGAGCGAGTATACGTCGGATGACGGGCCGTAGGCCAGCACACGAAGATGGACGCGTGTGTCGATGAGCTGAGTGCGAAATACTTCGACGTCCGCACGATTCTCCGGAAGTCCGGGTCTCGTAGCAAAGTACACAACTTTTGCCCATGACGGTTCGCCATGGTCCTTGGTCGCCATCATGTCCAGCGTGGACGAGAGTGCCAGGGTTGGTTCATACGCCGCCGTCGATGTCGCCGGACGTAGATCATGTACGGCGCGCAGCATGTCTGTCGTTGGCCTTGCAGTACGACACAGAATACGCAGACCGGCAAATCCGTCTTTCTCGTCATGATGGTCACCATACGTGCACACGCACACTTTGATGGTAGACAAACCACGGAGCATGATCTCCAGGATGCGAAGGGACACGAAATGCTGGCATTGCTCAAGATACGTGCGCCCATTCTCTTTGATGGACATCCGCTCGGATACGTCCACGACAAACGCCACGAGCGTTCGCGGATGCAGGTCTGCGTCCCATATCATGGTACGCGGCGAACCAGGCACAGACCAACATGTCACGTGTTACTCGGCAAAAGGGGTACTACGACTTGGTCCCACAGGGCGTCCCAGGAGCGGGGCTCGGCACCGAGAAAAGGGGTATGTAGAGCGTCGGAAGGTGCATTAGCAAGACGCTCGAGGCACGATGCGAGGCCCTGTGCATCAGAAAAGACATCGCCATTCACGCCTGGCTGGATGAGCTCATCTAGGCAAGCAAAGGACAAGGCACACACACGGAGGCCACACCCCAGCATATCCACGACTTTCATGGGCAAGTCCAGGCCGGAGGAGCTCGAGTGGAGAGATATGCCGACATCCGCCGCGCCCAAGAGACGCGGATAGTCGTCAGCCGAGAGCCATGCGGTGGAGATACGCACATGCTTCCATGCCTGCGTGCGCTGGCGAATCGTGCGCTCAAAGATCTCGCGAAGTGGTCCCTTGCCCGTGATCACAATCACGAGGCTCCGTAGCGGCATGGTACAGGCACGCTCCTCGTACATGGATGCAGCTTCAAGTAGAAGATGCATGTTTTCATCGGGGGTCCAGCTAGTGCTAGTGACGGCCAGCGCCGAGCCTCCTCTGTCGCCTGTCCAGAGCGCTGGCCCTACACGATCGAAAAACGCCTTCGCATCTACCTCGGACAGGCGGTGAAAGTGCGCGGGTGGCCTATCGTGCAAGACAGACATGGCCCCGTGCAAGTGCCAGCGTTTGGCCATATGACGCAGCATGGCCTGAGTCACAAAGAGGTGCACATCTGCGTGCCTTCCAAAGAGACGTTCCAGCGTCTCGGAAGCACGCACGAGGGGACTGTGTGGTCCGAGTCGGAGCGCAAGAAGGGTGTAAGCCAAGTTGTGCCAATCAAGAAAAAGGCGGCTGCGCGTAAGGAGGCAGGCGCATTGTACCACCATAAGAGTTGGTATGGCAGGTGGCGTTTGCACTAGCACCACGGCCGGCTTGGGTGTGCGTGCCACGAGGGCGAGCCACAAGGACAAGGTCTGCATGGGCACCTTAACGGCCGCAACGAGCACAAAGATGGCGCGAGGAAGCTTGCTGAAAAATGACGGCGGCGACCACAGGGGGACGCGGTGCACTTGAGGCGTGCACAGGTACCGTGGCAGCTGTGCATCAAAGTAGCCTGCGACATACACGGTCCAGCCGTGCCGCACGAGGCTCGCAATGTGGTAGCACATACGCGGACTCCGTCCCACGTCACCCAGCACGACCACCATCGCCGTGCGCTGGTGGATCGCACGCACGCGAATGCAAGCTACCCAAAGCAGCACGCCCAGCAGCACGCCCAGCAGCACGCCCCACGGCAGGCCGAGCATCGTCGAGGTGGAGGGATCGAGGCCCACGCGCACGCCCAACGCACCACGTCACATGATGCCTTTGGTAAGCCGGCCATGACAGCGGCGCGTGGACAGACCTAGCGTGGCAACGACGATTCTCCATGGCGACGTGGGATTCATGGGCGCAGGAGGCCATAGCCCATGTATTTGGTGCGACACTACGGCCTGGTGAAACGAATGAGCATCTTGTCTATGTGCCGGAATTGCGAGACGAGCTGGAGGCGGAACGAGGCGAGTCAGAGCCCATGGCGACTTGGGACATGGCAGACCGTCTGCTGATTGCACGACTATCGCTGGCCGATGCTCGCGATACCAGTTGGGATTATATCATTGGTGCTTGGACACGCTGCGTACGTGAAGAGCAGCGAATCCAGGCTTCCTCTCTGCCTTTCAGGTCGCGCGCACTCGAAGGGCTGCAGCATGCACGCAGTCTGCTCACAAGCTATGCGGGCCTCTTGCTCGATATGCCAGACATGTTTCCCAGGAGCACCAAGCATGGATATGAGCTTGGCCCAGAGGCGATGGTACCAACGCTCCTCAACTTGGCAGCGTTGGACGACGACGCACCTGTGCCAACCCTGTTCGATTGGGACGCCGTACCTCCTTCGCTGGCCGCGTCGTTCGTGCACGATTTGATCGAAAGATTCGCGCCGGACGATGCACTGGATACGGTGCTGGGCCAGAGTCTACATGCGCTCACCCAGTGTGTGATTCGGCCGCCCGGCGCCTCTGCGGACGAATCGACCCAACAGCCCCCCGCTGCTGACGACATACACGCAGTGCTGGCGCAGATGCTCGGCGTACCTAACCCGCAGGCACAAGCCACTGAATTGTCACCCTCGCGCGAAGGAATGACGATTGCCCAGCTGGACTGGCGCCCGATTCAGATGGCCCTCGCCGCTGCGGTGGAGCACAAAACGCTCGCAGCAGCCATGCCGTTCTTTGCGTCCTTCCATCCAGACACGACAGCGGCCCACATGGAGCGTGACTCGTTATTAGGCCCGCTATTGCGTCTCTCATGTTTTTCAGATGCATACCCATCCATTGCGCACGATACCTTTACAGATGCTCGATCACGCTCGCCCATGGAGCTGGAAAGCAGCATGAGCTCCTTGCGCATGTCTCTGCATGTCGTACAAAAAGCCAACTTCCATATCTTTAACGCACTCGTGCGGGCCGGTGCCGAGCCACGCGAACGTGTCCTGGCATTGTGGGGCGATATCTGCCATCTGAACGCGAAGCGCGGGGCTATGCAGGTGCGATCGCGCGAAGTCGCCACGGATGCCTTTATGATGAATGTGTTTGATGTTCTCCTCCGCTTTTCAGAGCCGTTCGCCGAGCCATCATGCGGCAAGATTGACCGAATTGATCCCCTGTACCTCCAGTCCCAGCGGCGTTGGGATACGTCGACACTGACTCGCATTCTCGCGAGTGAGGCAGAGGGTGTACAATGGATCCAACATACCCCAGCATCCCATGCACAGCGGCCCGCCAACTTTGTGACAGAGGTATTTTTTATCACGCTGCGTCTCGTGAATGTGGCACTCGGCAAGGTGCTTCGACGCGTAGAGCACCGCGAGAAGGAAATGGATCGCCTGCAAAAGCGTGTCGCAGAGCTCGAGGAATCCCGCTCGACATGGGACAACGCGCCTTACCCTACCGGCATCGAACAGGTCCTGCAGCGAGCCAGGGCCCAGAGCGACAAGCTGTACAGCGAAGTTCTCGCCGCTCAGACCCAGCTGCTAGAGCCCGATTTTGTGCAGCGGGCCCTGTCTTTCACGAGCTTTTCCATGACATGGCTTGTGCGCCTGGCCGACCCTCGTCAGGCACATCCACATACGACCGTGTCATTGCCTCTACCAAAAGAAGTGCCTGAAATATTTCGCATGCTACCTGAACATATGTTTGAAGATGCTTGCGACACGGTGCTATTTTACTCTCGCCGAAAGCCCGATGTGCTCGATGGACCTGCGCGCGAGAGTATCACGACGTTCTGTACAGTATTTTTGTCGAGTGGATGGTACGTCCGGAACCCCTTCCTTAAGGCCAAGCTCGCCGAAATGTTGTCGTACAATGTCATGCCATACGGCGCCCTCTCGATGGGCGTGCTCGGCGATGCCATCAACAATCAGCCACTGGCCATCGCTCACCTTGTGCCAGCCTTGATGACGTTCTGGATTGAGGCGGAGTCGACAGGCTCTCACACACAATTCTACGACAAGTTCAATATCCGATACCACCTCGGCCATGTTTTCAAGGCGATTTGGGACAATGTCGACCACAAGAAGCAATTACACACGCAGGCGCGTGAGAACCAAGCCGAGTTTGCCGTGTTCATCAACCGGCTCATGAACGACGTCACCTTCTTGCTCGATGATGCGCTCGAGAAGTTGACCGAGCTGCATGTGAAACAGGCCGAGATGGATGATCATTCCGCATGGCACCAACGCCCGGCTCAAGAGCGCCAGGAATTTGAGAGTATCGTACGGACAATCCAAGCACAGATCAGAAGTGACTTGGGGTTGGGCCACGAATTCTTGCGCCTATTTATTATGTTCACGAAAGAAACGAGCGGCTCATTCATGATGCCAGAGATTGTCGACCGTCTGGCGGCCATGCTCGACTACAATCTCGACGTGCTCGTGGGTCCTCGGTGTCAGGACCTCAAAGTCAAGGACCCCAAGGCGGTCGGCTTCGATCCACGCAGTCTCTTGAGTGAGATTTTGTCGGTGATTCTCAACCTTGCGCCTCATGAAGAGTTTGCGGCGGCCATGGCACGCGATGGACGCAGCTACAGTCGTGAGATCTTTTCCAAGGCAGCTAGTATTGCTCAGAGACACATGCTCAAAAGCCCCGTCGATATCGATGCGCTGGCACAACTCGTGGACCGCGTAGAAAAAATCAAGGCGCAAGAGGCCATGGAAGAAGAAGACCTCGGCGAAGTGCCGGACGACTTCCTGGATCCTCTACTTGCCACGATTATGCGCGATCCTGTTCGGCTTCCTGCGAGTCGCGCTGTCATTGACCGCTCTACGATCAAAGCCCATTTGCTTAGTGATGGCACGGATCCATTTAACCGCATGCCGCTCAAGCTTGAGGACGTAATTCCGGCAGACGACGTGCGCGAGCAAATCGAGGCATGGATCAAGGCGCGCCGTGCCTCCTCCGACGTAGGGGGTGGAGCTCCATAGATTCGGCCGAAATAGGTCTTTTCTGCAACGCGATCCCAGCAGCTTTCGGTCGTCGGCGTTTTTTCTTCTGACACTGACATGCGGTTCTACGAAAAGCAGCTGCCTGACACTGACGAGATCGTCATGTGTCAGGTGCGCCAAATTGCTGAGATGGGCGCATATGTCAATCTGCTCGAATATGACAACGCTGAGGGCATGATTTTGCTGTCTGAACTGAGCCGACGACGTATTCGCAGTATTCAGAAGCTCATCCGCGTAGGCCGCAATGAGGTGGTCGTTGTGCTGCGTGTGGACAAAGAAAAAGGATACATCGATCTTTCGAAGCGCCGTGTGTCGCCTGAGGATGTGATCAAGTGCGAAGAGCGCTACAGCAAGTCGCGTGCCGTGAACAGCATCGTGTCACATGTGGCACACAAGCTCGACTACCCTGTGGAACAGATATACGAAAAGGTCTTGTGGCCACTCGACCATTCGTATGGACATTCATACGATGCGTTCAAGCTCGCTGTCACAGAGTCGGCCAAAGTATTTGAAGGCATCGACATTGAACCGCACGTCCTTCGTGAGCTGGAAGCCAACATTGCTCGTCGTCTGACCCCACAGCCCGTCAAGATTCGTGCCGATGTAGAAGTCTCATGCTTCGGGTATGAGGGTATCGATGCTGTCAAGGCAGCCCTGCGCGCTGGTGAGGCGGTGTCAACGGAAAACATTCCCATCAAAATCAAGCTTGTGGCGCCACCGCTCTACGTCCTGGTGACGCACTCGACTGACAAAGTCGGTGGTGTCGCGCTTATGGAACAAGCCTTGGAAAAGATTCAGGAAACGATTGAAAAGAGCGAAGGCAAGGTCACAGTGAAAATGAAGCCCAAGGCAGTCTCGGCTGTTGAGGATGAAGAACTGGCACAGCTCATGGCTAAGGTTGAGCGCGAAAATACAGAAGTCCAGGGCGATGACGACTCTGAGGATGACGAGTAATTCACGCACACCATGTATAGTAATCCGCAGGGCTACGTACAATCACCAAACTGGCGCTGGCGAAGGAAAGGTCCTTCTTGTGCTTACATAATGTTTTGGATCGCCTGGCTTCGCCCACAGGCGCCGCGTGGCGTTTTGCCGCAACGAAGTACGCGCGTCTGGACGACGAGTATGGCAGAACCACAGGTGGCCTACGCCCAAGACGAGTATGGCAACCCATTTATTGTAGTGCGTGAGCAGGGAAAGAAGACGCGTGCACAGGGCACGCAGGCCATCAAGGACCATATCCAGGCCGCACGCACCGTGGCAAATATCCTTCGCACGTCGCTGGGTCCTCGGGGTCTTGACAAGATCCTGATCAGTCCCGACGGTGACATTCAGGTGACGAATGATGGTGCCACGATCATGAGTAATATGGAACTAGAGCACCAAATCGCCAAGCTGCTTGTGCAACTTTCCAAGAGCCAGGACGACGAAATTGGCGATGGTACGACGAGTGTGGTCGTCATGGCCGGTGCTCTGTTGGAGCAATCGGAAGCTCTGATCGATCGTGGCATCCACCCTATCCGTATCGCCGACGGCTTCGAACGTGCTTGCGAGGTCGCCGTCAGAGCTCTGGAAAAGGCATCGGACAAGGTCGAATTTGACCGTGACCATATCGATGAACTTCTTAAGGTCGCCCAGACAAGTCTCGGAAGCAAAATTGTTTCGAAGTCTTCGAGCAAGTTCGCCCGTATTGCCACAGAGGCCGTGTTATCTGTCGCTGATTTGGAGCGCAGAGACGTGGACTTTGATCTGATCAAGGTCGATGGTAAGGTGGGTGGCAGTCTGGACGACTCCGTGCTGGTGAAGGGTGTCGTGATTGATAAAGACTTCTCGCATCCTCAAATGCCGCGTGAGATCCGCGATGCACGCATCGCGATCCTTACATGCCCTCTGGAGCCTCCGCGCCCCAAGACGAAGCACAAGCTCGATATCAGCTCCGTTGACGAGTACCGCCGCCTCGAGGAGTATGAGCGTACAACGTTCCAAAGTATGATCCAGAAGATCAAGGACTGCGGCGCCAATCTTGTCATTTGCCAATGGGGTTTTGATGATGAGGCGAACCACCTCCTCTTACAATACGGTCTGCCGGCTGTCCGCTGGGTTGGCGGGCCCGAAATGGAGTTGATTGCGATTGCAACAAATGGACGCATTGTTCCACGATTTGAGGACCTTACGCCTGACAAGTTAGGTCATGCCGGTCTTGTGCGTGAAATGAGCTTTGGTACAACACGCGATCGCATGTTGGTGATCGAGGAGTGTGCCAATACTAGGGCAGTGACTGCTTTTCTGCGCGGCTCAAACAAGATGGTTATCGACGAGGCAAAGCGTGCACTCCATGATGCTATGTGTGTTGTGCGCAGCCTTGTGCGTGACAACCGCGTCGTGTATGGCGGAGGCGCTGCGGAAGTATGTGCCTCCATTGCTGTTGCACAATCGGCTGACGAGATTGCATCGATGGAGCAGTACGCTACACGCGCATTTTCAGCAGCTCTCGATGTCATACCATTAGCGCTCGCGGAAAACAGCGGCTTGGCACCAATCGAGAGCCTAGCCATGGTAAAGAGCAAGCAGGTGACGGAGAGCGATGCTCGCTATGGCATTGATTGTATGGGACGGGGGAACAACAACATGAAGGAGTGCCACGTGTTCGACCCACTCGTATCAAAGCGGCAGCAGCTGCTCCTTGCGACGCAGCTTGTGCGCGCCGTCCTCAAAATTGACGATGTCATCGAACAGCATGCCCTGGAAGCCGAAATGTAGGTGGCACGTGATTAGTGGCATAGGCAAAACCTGGTAGCGAGGATCGGCACGACGCGCGTCGCCGTCGGCTGCATGTCTAAGGAAGAGCAAAAGCGCGCCGCAGAAGACGCCTCGTCCTCCGGCGATGACGTCGGACCTCTGCCAGGTCCTGCCGGAGGGGACAGCACCAAGCGCCGCAAAACGCTCCAATATGAGAAATTGTACTTAGATCAACTCCCGCGCGCCGATCGGTATGTCAAGTCGCTCATGCACCGCGACACTATCAATTTTGTGCAGGTTACGCCGCATACCGACTTTGTCATTACTACGTCAGTTGATGGTCACGTAAAATTTTGGAAAAAGCAGTCTTCGAGTATCGAATTTGTGAAGCACTACAATGCGCACCTGAGCATGATTGTGGCCGTGGCCACAAGCGCCGATGGCGCCTATTTCGCCAGCGCAGCCGCGGACGGGTCCATCAAGGTATTCGATGTGATCAATTTTGACCTCATTCATATGTTCCAAGTTCCCTATACCCCTCGCGCTTGTGTTTGGGTACACCGCCGTGGAAGTGTTGACACTGTGCTAGCCGTGGCCGAGGAACACAGTTCCCACATCCACTTTTACGATGGACGTGATAGTGATGGCACGCCTCTTTTTTCTTCGATTAAGGTGCACAAGAATCCATGTCATATTCTCGCGTACAACGAACCCTACGACTGCATTGTATCAGCCGACACGAGCGGAATGGTGGAATATTGGCAGCCTCGAGAGCCATATGTTATGCCGCAGGGCTTATTTTCCCTAAAGTCTAACACAGATTTATTTGAGTTTAAAAAGACCAAGTCGGTGCCAGCAACACTGACTTTCTCTCCTGACTTTCGACGGTTCGCAACGACGTCCATATGTGATCGGCAGGTACGAGTATTTGATTTCCAGCATGGAAAGCTGCTGCGAAAGTACGACGAATCACTTGCGGCCGTCCAAGAAATGCAGCAGGCTAATACGACAATTTACCAGCTGGATGACATGGAATTCGGGCGCAGACTTGCTGTCGAGCGTGACATTGATGCGTCAACCTTACCTGGCCTAGGAGAGGCGGTAGCGAATGCGACTGGTGCAGGTACAGCCAACGCTGTATTTGATCAGAGTGGGAATTTTATTATGTATGGAACCATGTTGGGTATCAAGATGGTCAATCTTAAGACCAACAAAGTGGCTCGCTTGCTCGGTAAGGAAGAAGCCATGCGGTTTATGAATGTGTCCTTGTATCAAGGTATCCCGGTAAAAAAGTTGACCACCAACATCGCTTTGGCCGTGTCCAATAACCCACTAGCAAGGCCAGATGAACAAGATCCCACACTGTTTTGTACCGCATACAAACGCGCACGCTTTTACATGTTCACAAAGAATGAACCAGACACAGATCCCACCTCTAAGCTAGCCGGTCAGGACCGCGATATCTTTAACGAGAAGCCGACGCGTGAAGAGCAGGCGATTGCAAGTGAGACTCCTGGCACAAAGAAGAAGCATGTGATAACATCTGCTATCTTGCACACAACGGCGGGCGATATTCATCTCCAACTATATCCTCAGCTCGTGCCCAAGACGGTGGAAAATTTTGTAGGTCTTGCCAAAAAAGGCTACTACAATGGCGTGATTTTTCACCGCGTAATAAAAAAGTTTATGATTCAAACGGGCGATCCGCTTGGCGATGGAACAGGTGGTGAGAGTTTATGGGGTGGTGAGTTCGAGGATGAGTTCGTGAAAGATCTCCGTCACGATAGGCCGTACACTCTTAGTATGGCAAATGCAGGTCGCAACACCAACGCAAGCCAATTCTTCATCACTACTGTCCCTACTCCTTGGCTTGATAATAAACACACTGTTTTTGGACGTGCCACGGGAGGCTTAGATGTGATCCACAAAATCGAAAACGCGTCAATCAACAAGTTCGACAAGCCGAAAGAAGACATCCAAATATTTAGCATTTCATTGCATTAAGTTAGGCTTCTCACGATTCCTCCACTCACGCGTGCAACGATAAGGGCCAGCGCATCCAATCGAAAGATGTCTCCACACGTGTTGCTGACGGTCTCCGGGCGTTGAGCTTGATATTTTGGACCAGACATACCACTTTCCCTGTGGCGAGTTGTGATGGAGCTGTGGCATCCAGCCTTGCTGGGGCATCGCTCCGTTCCCACTTTATGGACATCTGCGCCAAAAAGCGAGCGCAGGGAGAGGGCCTTGGGAGATGTGAATCAAGTGCCAACGAGTGTTCAGGTGTACAATGCATGTATATACAAAAAACTTCGACAATGCAGCGATAGCTGTGGCTTGGGTCTTGATCATCCCACTTACCACCAAATTGTCCTAGGAGATCGTGGAATCAGCTTGCGTAAGTACGCAAGCTGGCGCATAGAACTAGAACAGGCCATTGATAAGAAAATTATGAGCGCTACGGACGTATCCAAGATCTTATGGGAGGCTCAGATGGCACATATGGAACAACGCTATGTGCTTTGTGCCGTTCTCCTTCGACGTGCATCCGAGCTTGAATCTGCAGAAGCATGCGCTATGCTTGCAAAGATGTTTGGCTTCGGCGTTCAGCAGGCAGGTACCCATCTGTTTGAAAGAGATTCGCTCCGTGGTATCGCATGGTGCATTCGTGCCCTTCAACTGGTCGTATTAGATATGGAAAGGAATGTAACATCAAATTCGGCTCTACAGATTATGCATCAAACGCTCAAGTTGTTGTGCATACTCGTATGTTCAATCGAGTCTCTCCAGGCACTCAGGGCCATGGACTCCTATGCTGATGTGTCCATGGCACTTTTACTTTTATTTCCACGTTCATGCGAGCTTTTGCACCCAGATGCCCGCGTCAAAGACACGATACCGGCTGAACTAACTCGTGAATCGATTTGGTCAGCACTCCGAGATGTTCTTTGCAAGGTCAAGGCCACGGAGTCAATGAATAGAGAAGAGGAGCCCGGAGACTCTGTCTCTGTAGAGCATGATCTGATCCATATCCGCTTGTGCACTTTGTTCTTGGAATCTTTCCTACTCATGCGCAAAGCTGTCATGGAAAAAGAAGCAGCTTTTATGCAAGAAACGTATGAGGCTTGGACTGAGTACTTGGCAGAGACCCGATCCAATTTTCAGGAGTTTACGCAATTCCGAAATGTGGCCTCAGAAGTTCAACAATGGGCCGCACCGGACGCGGAACGTTCGCTCAGTCATACGCTCAGCGAGGCAGAGATGTCGGCCATGTTTCAGCGCATTTCCAGTGTGTTCCCGTTCACATGTACAAAGTCAAAGGAGCCACACATCACGATGAGTCAGATAAATGAGCATCGTCTCAAGCATCAGAGAAGCCGTCGTGATCTCCGCGCTTCTTGCAAAATTCCTTTGAGGACACCCATGAGTTATCCTCAGCCCTATTCTCAAATCAAACCATCCAGTGCATTATCAGTGCCTTCCACAGACCAGGCGATGAGGCACAATACGCAGCGTTATTTTGGCAGCACATCTTCCAAATTGCGTGATGTGTCCAATGTCATGAACCGCCGAATTCTTTCAGCAGATCATGCGTATATGTTGGACTCAGAAACAGACGACGAAGCTCCGTACTGGAGCAGAATGGGAGACAAAGTTGGCAAAGTCAGGCGACGACCATCTAGCGTATTGTCCGTCACTCCGTCTCTTATGTTCCCTTCTAAAGCGCCAGTCGACACCAACGCACCTGGCGTTAGTGAGGCAGACACCAATCAGGAGCATGTTTATGCAACATCGAACACGGTCGGCTCAACTTCTGATCCGGACCGGCTACGATCACGGCTTCGAAGACAAAGCTCGCGCGCTTCGTTGCATGCGGCCATGCAGGGTTGATTGTACACCGGTATTGTAGGCTCATGTAACTAATACACTCCGCAGATGCCAGCGTTCTCCTAGTTAGTACAACGGTTAGTATATGTCGCTCTCATGTGTTACACTGTGTGGCGCCGACAAGACCCGGGTTCGACTCCCGGATTGGGAACGTTTTTTGTCGCCTATTCGGATTAACTCGCAGTGCTCTTACCGATGAGAATCTACATGATGGCTTCTTGTTAGGTGTATTGTCCTCCGCTATGGACTATTTTTTTGCATAGAATGCTTCGTATTCCTGGGTATCCAAGCGATCGTGAACACGATCGAGAAATTCTTTTCTGTGTAGAAAACCTTTTACGTCACCCAGACCGCTGCCGCCCCCTTTCGTTTGCGCTTCGAGCTCCTCTCGTTCCTCTGTAGACATTGTATCCCGGTTTTCTGTCTGTTTGATATTGCCTTTGTAAGCCTCCCAATCAAGCTTGGACTTTTCGAGTGTGTTTAGTTTGACTGGTTGAGCAGTAGCAGCTGCGCTCAAGTCAGCCAGATGGCTCTTGCGTTTTTTCCGTACCATTGAGCCAAGATGAGATGGTCTCTTTTTTATGGGTTCTTTCTTTATTCGATCTTCTTGTGGCACTTTCAGTCCACATGAAGTTGTTTCTCGGGTCTCTGACTCTGAAGGACCTTCAGTATTAGACTCAGATTTAGTTACTCCATTTCCTCTTTTGGCAGTATCAATGTCTCCGTGGCTACCCTTCTGATGTACATTTGTGGTGCTTCGGGGTGGATCATGGGGCGAGGTTTGATCCATCTCTCGAGATATATATAGATGCCTGCTAGCGTGAAAGCTTCAAACGACAATTATATGCGCCAAAAATTGCGAATGCATCCAAGAATTCTCCACTTTTCGTTGAGTAGCGCGGTCGCGTTCTAAGGCCAAGTTCGGACTTTTTCTGTCTTGTTCCCCATGAGCTTATTTTTCCCACAGGAATTTCGCCCCCTTGCTCTGTCCCAATACCATGCCCCATGACCGCGAGTGCGAGCCACCACATGATTCTGAATGTGAGTCTGAATCATGCGCATCTACCAATCAAACTGGTACATTAGCAGCTGTCTCAGCCATACCTAATTCCATAACAAGCACCGCATCTCGCAATTTGCCACCCAGTGAATATGTATCAGGGGTGGTCACGGATACAATCACGTCCACTGCGGACACCACTAGCCAACTGCCAGCGCAATCACAAAGCAACTTAGCTGAAAGGCAACTTGATCTATGTACAATACAAAACACGAGGCATCCTAATGCCGAACATGATAACGAATTATCATCGAATTCAATTCAGCGTCCACTCTGGCCCATGATTGACTCAATACAAAGTGAAATTCATGAATCTTTATCAAGCTCAAATACTACCACACACTCCGCTCTCCACCACGAAATAAATGATACAGTATCTGCTGGAGCGAATCAAGATCAAAACGAGGAACATCCACAGCGCCACTCAGAACCACCGTCACCGAATGGAACAACAGACCCGCATCGCGACGATCATGCCGACTCACAATCTCAAGCGCATACAAATGCTCGTCCAAGTTCTCGTTTTTTCATGTACATACCAGAACAAGCGTCACCATTCCCGTTTCCCTTGCTCAGTGATGTTGGATCAAATCTAGTATGGCCGATTATCGATTGCATTGAACGCACTGGGAACCAAGATACCGGCGAAGAGTCCACTCGCCTAGTACATGTACTCGGCATGCCATTTCATTTGACTTTCACGATGAGCCCATTAGATCCTAATGACGTGCCTGATTCAAACAAAGCGCGTGCCTATGTTGAATCGCTTGAGCGCGTAGACGCCGAACTTCGATCGCGCATGGCGCACTTTTCCATGACTAGCGCCTCTGTCGAATCTCCCAACCATGCAAGCATGCAACACGTGTCTGGATGCGGTGTCTGTCTTGAACCATACCCAATCGAGGATAAACCTGCGTGGTTTACAGAAGGCACCAACGAGCCCGATGAAACAGTCGTGGCCATACCAT
>ERZ501045.180-NODE-180-length-15686-cov-6.129422_pt1 | contig 15686 bp, 13 predicted proteins | sample MGYA00510870_ERZ501045 | MGnify/ENA primary metagenome ERZ501045 (study PRJEB25958, sample SAMN03398505) | human skin metagenome | study: EMG produced TPA metagenomics assembly of the Human Skin Microbiome Metagenome (human skin metagenome) data set. | reverse complement strand
GCATTCTCCAGTTGTGCAAGCTCGCTTCAGCGAAAAGACCCAGCGGATTCAGCGAGTTGTCTGGCAAATGAGGCAAATGCATCGCCTTCATCGACTCGGCACCCCGCTTCGGAGTGGCAGCGTCCTCCATCATCGGGTGGGTCGATGGCCGCATACCCACCGCGGCTGCACGTACTACGCGCGGGATAAATCCATCCTTGCTCGAGTCCAGCCACCGCGTCATGTTCTTAGTCCCCTCCAGCATGCCCAGCTGTTGCATGTACTTAACCGTTTCTCCAGCAATAGCGGAACAAGAATGTGTGTACTTTATTGTGCCGTTCATTGAGCGTATCAAGTCACGTACACGCAACACAAGCATATCTACCACGGCTGGTGACACACCCATTTGAGTCGCTGCCTCACTAACGGAGCCCAAGGGCACGGCATAGGCCGCATCAGTCTCAGGCGACGAAGAGCTGGTCTCATGCAGGTTTTCTAGCACAGATTCGACAATGTGTTCCATCCTTTTTACGGTCTGCTGCAGGGAGGCTGTCTTTCGATGCTTATCGGACTTGCGTCCTCGGTTGCTCTCGAGGAATACACACTCATGTCCACTTCGAACACACCGCATGCAAGGTCCACCATCATTTTTCACTTCGCACTTCATCTTGAGACGATGACAGTTGGTGCAGGCACGTGCACCGCGTGTAGACTTCTGCTTTGTTGGTGCGGTATCCCTGGCTGCCTTTGTCGGGAGTGCGTCCGAGACCGCAACATCAGCAGGCCGCTTGTTGGAGGTAGGACTCACGCCGCCGTCATACATCGAGTCTTCCAAAGCACCGGACTGCGATGCGCCAAGTAGCTCAGCACTCGAATCGTGCCGCAGCTCTGGCACACTTAAGCTCACATCGTCCACACCCTCATGCGGCTCAAAGATCATAGTGTTTTACAACGTCGACACACTGACGCTTACCAGGAGATGCCAGTTCACTGCGTGAAGCGAAGTATATCTTGTCCTTGGCCCGTTTCGCTGGAAAAAATCTCACTGTGGTACGAGACCAACCACTCCTACAAACGCGCTGCAATATCAGGAATCGTCGTTGAGTAGCTTGTGCGGGGGGAGAAACTCAGCCCATCAGCGCGATTTATGAATCGCTGTAGCCACATGCTTGTTGCATATGCGTCACTATCGCAGCATCTGTTTGGCCCTGCACCCCGTCCACGTGGCAAAATGGGAAATTAAGCAGCCAACCCTGCCAAATGTGGCGCATGGAACTTTTGGACCCGCTTTTGGCGCGGCCTTCCGCCCAACAGCAAATAATACGAATCGCGCTACCCTCCGACGCCAAGTCACACCGACGCACCCATGGCCACGCGGTCCGTAGATGTGCTAGCTTAATTCAGCCCCATGCTTGGTACACAGACAAACGGAGACCGGCTACGATGCCCTCTCAGACGATCGTGATCGCATCCCCGCGGCTCGACTTTCACATATGGAACAAGCACCGTCATATATTGGCGCTACACAGTATACATCCCTACACTACACCGTACACGCCCAACACATATACAGTCCAAGCTTGCTGAAAGACCATATACCCGGGGCGAACGTAAGGATTATTTTGCGGAAATGTGTCCGTCAATGAAAGCCTGGTGAAATACACCCATTTACTGCGAGGCCTTGGCCTGCTGTGACTTGAGCACGTTCTTCACGATCTTCGACTCTTCCACAAGGAAAGCACGAACAACGCTGTCAATGTTAGCAAACCAGGCATCATATATTGCTTACGTACCGAGTGCGAACACATTCAGCGCAGCGGCTACCACCGTAGGCGCGCTGGACCGACTTCTCGCGCTTCGAGACCGTGGCGTATGCGCGAGGGCGCAGGCTCTTGACACCCTGAAGCTTCATGTGGCAGTCACCGCACTTGGGGGCAGTAGGCAACTTCTTCAGGTGCAAGTAACGGTGCTCTCCGTTAGGCGTCTTTACAACGCGCCGACGGTTCGACTTCGTGTTGTAGGGGTTACGCTTGCGCAGAGTAAGACGCTGAGCCATCTGTTTCGGTTAGTACGTGTTCATGCTTCAAATCAGCTTGACAGAGAAAATGCTTTTGTGCTAATGCGCACAACGACGGCTGCTCAACGCAATTCCCATTTGCTGTGACGCATCGTCGTGCGCACTTATACACCATGCATTTTCTGCCGCTCGTGTACACACCTTCTGGTATACAGCAACAGTAAGAAGCTGGTGAGAAGCTGCACAAGGACTGTCGACCGCAGAACCAACCGATCCGACTTTGTTCACGTGACAGACTATAGTTCTCGAGATTGCTTAGTCATCATGTGACACATGGCCATGCACCCAACCGACCACGTCGCCGCACCGAGGCGCCATCGTTGCCTGGGCAAGCGTCGAAGAAAGATCATGATACCCGTGCGGCGCTTTTCATGCGACACAAGTATGCGCTACTATACTGGATTCCGCTCTTTCTTCCGTTATATTCATACCCGACGTGAACCAGTTCGTCTGCCAGAGACCACCACCTTGTCTATACTAGACTTTCCCCCTCAGCCGCGACCAACGCGCCCTCTGTCCTCACTTATGCGGAAAGCCAAGACGCTCGTGTTTAATGGGCCTAAAGGCGAAGTTGTTGTCCCACTGCACTATTTTGTTAATATGTCCTGGGGTGCTGTGCCAGACTCTAAAATACGGACCATCACATTCTCCGTCGAGGATGAGAACGCCAGGGTTCAACGCAGCATCTGGGGTCTTACGCGCGCTCTTTGTGCGAATGCGATCAAAGGTGTCGAAGAAGGCCATGTAGTCACGCTTCGATTGGTTGGTGTCGGCTATCGTGCGAGCGTGGAACCGGATCCCTTGCCGCGTAAGCATCCGTTTGAGGTCGAATTGGAACGCAGTCGTGGCCATTGGTACGCTCCCGAACAGAAGCAAACGGAGATGGATCGAATCAAGCGCCTCATTGAGTCATCGGGTGCGAACGAGCGCCTGCACATGCGCCTTGGATTCTCCCATCCAGTGCTGGTACCTATTCCGTATGGCATCAAGGCCGTATGTGAAACGCCTACTCTGATCAAGCTTCAGAGTGTGGATAAGCAACTGCTAGGCCAATTTGCGCAGAGTGTCCGGCAGATTCGCAAGCCTGAGCCATACAAGGGAAAGGGTGTCTTTCTCAACGACGAGCAAGTCAAGCTCAAGACGCCCAAGAAGAAGTAGACGCTTCGCACGCCACCCCTGGCGCATCATACCGTAGTCTCCAAATGGCATTCCATGCGGCTGACTATTATTCATGGCTACGTGCTGGTGCCTTGCCTTTTTCCTCAGGTACAGGCGGTGCCAACGCCTCTTGGATCTGTGCAATGGCACTTTGCAGTGTTTGTTGCGTCTCTTGCAACAGCTGCAATCGCTTGCGGAGTTGAGCATCTGTGACATGCGACAGCTGCTCTTCATCAATAGCGGGCGTCGGAGAGACAGACTTGGCCCAATCCACGAGAGTATGTGGCAGATTAGGCTCCACACGCGTGCGAAAGTCTGGCACGGATTGGGGATCAAACAGTGGTATTAAGACAGGGGACTGAGTGGACGGTGGTTGAAGTTTTTGATCAAAGCGTTTCAACACTGCTTGTCGCATAGCTTCACGGGGATCTTGGGTGGCAGCCGAATGCGGCGCTGGGGTATCATGAGATGATGACGCTGCACCCTCTACAGGCTGGGTGAAGCGTGCAAGGAGCGATGAAAGTGTTGCAGCGTCATTCGCACCATCTAGTTCGGCAGGAGCCTCTTGCGGTTGTACATGGGCCACTCTCTCTTGAGTTTGCTCCGTTTGCGGTGCTGCTCTGAACACATCGCGCCGACATGTCGGGCAGTTTTGCTGGCGTTCGAGCCAGGAGTGCAAGCACCGGAAATGAAAGACGTGATGGCAAGGAAGTTTACGCGGTGTTTCTGCTTGGTTGTGTGTCTCGGCATCGAACTCTTCGCGGCAAATAATGCACGTCTTGTCCCTCAACTGGTCAATCTCTTCCTTTGAGAGTGGTGGGTATTTGCTGTCCATATCACGAGTCGCAGCACTAAACCGCATGTACTTCGTTGCCTTTTTATACACGGAATATGCCAGCATGATAAACTGGCGGATGGTGCCGAAAGGTACGAAGATAATTCCGGTCAGCGGCACGTAGAACAACGAAAATACGACACAAATAGGATAAACCAATAGCATGCAAACATCACGCGCAAACTCGATGTAGAAGACGTAAAGGCTCTTTTCCTCCCAGGCATCCCCCATCTGACGAGCACGCGCTTCACAATGGTACAATGCCTCAAGAGCCCACAAGTTGACTTGCGATGCACAAAGCAAAATAAAGTACTGCGTCATGATACCAACAGGACCCAGATCCTGCGGCAACAGCAGAATCACGCTGGGAATGAGTATAAACTCCATAAGCTGAAGGCACACAAATAGGCCGATCATTCGTGCGTGAGCTAAACGCGGCAATGCTGTCATTTGGCCTATTGTTTCAATGCGCACCCTGCACAGAGTCTGCAGGAGCGATACAACAAAAATCAGACAGCCAATATAGAAACACAAGAAATTTGAGCTGAACATGCCAGCAGAAGTTGTAATGAAGAGGTCAAAGACGTGCATGGTAATGGATTCTCTCACAGACTGATGGTGAGCACAACGTACGTACTTGGACCTCTTGTCGTCCCAAAGGACCAAGGAATAGCTTTTGCATGATACGCATCATAAAAACCAAGGTGAAGCATATAAAATTGGATAGGATCTATTGTGAGACGACTTTGCGACGTACAAGAAGACAACCGTTGCTTTGATAGATCCACGCCGAGGCCATGAATACGTCAAGCTGCTCGTGCTGTGCCTTATACAACATCGCGACGAATACGACAGCAGAAAATATGCCATACGCAATAAGCACGGGAGTACTGAGCAGACTCGCCGCTTCAAACCGTGGCATGGTCGAATCGCCACAGGAGCAAGAGGTGGAATCGAGCAGCTGACTTCCCTGACACGGTGGAGGCTCCAGCGGGGCCGGTGCGAGGTCCGAGGGTCTGAGCCATAAATCCCATGCGACGATCGCATGCGCCAGTGGGGCGTTGGTCATATATCCTGCCGGACGCCATACACACATACCGCGACTTGTGACGCCATCTCGAGGATGAGCGAAGTGAAATACACTTCGAACAATCCACCGTCCATCACGGGTATTATGCGGAGGGGAGAAAAAGATTTTCATCGCGATTTTCCCGATGCATGCGCCCAGTATGAGCGGGATCAAAACATGATCGACATTCATCCCCATGATGGCGATCGGCTGCAATACTTATCGCAGCGGCTAGCACAGACCTCTATTTCTGTGCGCGAGATGTATAAACAGCTGTACCATGCGCGTGTCCAATCTAGTGCTCAGAGCATCCTTATCATTACCAAGGCTCGCGATAATCACCTCGTGCTTCTTACTCGGGAGCTCAGCATCTGGCTGATGAACTACAAGAAGCAGGGAAGCAAGCGTGGACTAGTCGTTTACGTGGATGAACAGCTCCGTCATTCAAAGCGATTCGATGCGGCTAGTATAGAGCGCGACAATCCGCATTTCTTTCTTCCCACTCGTGATGACACGTCCAAGTCCAGGCACCAGTGTCTCGACAGTGATGAAGGCCAGCTACGTTTTTGGACAAGTAACATGTGCTCATCGTCTCCGGCACTTTTTGATCTAGTGATCACGCTAGGCGGTGATGGCACCGTGTTGCTTGCCTCGTGGCTCTTCCAGTCGAGCGTCCCTCCTGTCATTCCATTTTCGCTTGGCTCCCTCGGATTTTTGACGCCCTTTCGCTTTGAGGACTACGAGTCTATTATGCGGTCTGCTTTGTCGAACGGTGTGCGCCTCAGTGTGCGCATGCGATTCCGTGCAACGGTGTACCGGGCTATTGATCATGTGAACCCCGAATTGGGTGCGAAACGACGCCGGGCCTTGCAGTCTGACAATGCCGAGACTATGCTACATAATATAAAAAAATGCGGCTGGTATTGCGTGGAAATGGAGCCCGGTAGTGATGCTATGGAAGATGCTCCTGTGTTCCACGACCAGCAAGTGCACACTTTTCGCACACGTCCCGTGGAATCGTTTGAGTTTTTAAACGATCTTGTGGTGGACCGTGGACCGAGTCCCTATGTCACCATGCTAGAAGTCTTTGCTGATGATACACACCTAACTACGGCATATGCAGATGGGCTCTGCATTTCCACACCCACGGGCTCAACAGCCTACTCACTCTCAGCTGGCGGCTCGCTCGTGCATCCCCAGATTCCTGCGATGCTTATCACTCCTATTTGTCCACATACTTTATCTTTTCGCCCTATGCTGGTGCCGGACAGCCTCGAATTGCGCATTGCCGTGCCTCATAATTCTCGAAGCAACGCTTGGGCCAGTTTCGATGGGCGCGGTCGTGTTGAAATCGCTCGAGGGGATCATATCAAGATCACAGCTTCGCCATACCCATTCCTCTCAGTATTGCCAGAAGACAAAAATGAATCTTGGTTTGAATCAGTCTCGCGCACACTTAATTGGAACCAGCGTAAGCATCAAATGGGTTTCATGGTATATGATGGCCAGGCGTCATCCTCCAAGGCGTCACAAGATTTATCTAAGAAAGCAACACCGAGCATGCTTGCACAACAAGACCAGGTGACGTACGATGTGCTTCGAGACTCGCGTGAGCTCAACGAACGCGTGGCGGACGACGACGACGACGAAGATGATGATGAAATCTTTGACATTGACGATACAGCCACGCCTTCCACAACTGACTCGAGTCATCGTGCCTCTTGGGAATCCGGCTCTTTTGGAGTCTCCAGACCTCAATTGAGTGTGCCAGTGAGCGAGTCACAGCCAGATCTCTCTCCACGGGCGCCTCTGCCCATCCCGTCTAGAGATCAGCCAAGAAGTAGTGGATTTGGTTGTATCCGGAGTCCTGACCGTTATGGCCCTTCTGGTCCTCCGCCAGCTCCCGCTCCCCTAAACGAGCGATATCTTGCCACGGTCGACTTTCGCCTGCAGAATAGATCCCTTAAGGGACCTGGTCCATAGTCCTAAGATGGGCAGGATGATTGGCTCATTCAATGTATCATTTCTTACTGGACGATTAGACAAAAATGTGGACCGCCGCAAGCACTAGGCGAATTCAATTCATTAACTCAAATCAAGTGGATTTACGTGCTCAAACGAGCCAATCTTCTGTGGACATACTCATCCAGCAAATATGGGCGCACAAACCAAGCATTTGTCACAGCCACTCAACCTTTCGGCCGTCTGCGCAGGTCTTTCCTTATCAACTGCGATAGTTACGTGTTCCCCCGACAGTTACCCGTGCTTTGAAGCCCTCTGTTGCCGGGAGCGCGGTTGTTGCCAAGACCCCTCTGAGGTATGGCCATATCTCCGCCGCATATTATGGGGACGCCCTCAACCTCCCAATGTGACCCTGCTTACGGCTCGACCCGCCCTGTGAGTCTTCCTGGGATTCGAGATGTGCTTGGGAATGAGCTTTGTCTAGATGACATACCATCAAAACCGCAGAACGGTTTTTACGTCTCTGATACGCGTCCTGATGTATTTAATCGTCCGATATCCTCACCCCATTTGCATACATACTCTCATGTTACACCTAACATCCAAGATAAGTCGCCGCGCTTAGCCACTCCCAAGATGACCTCAATGCGTGATGATCCATTCCTTGGCTCGTCGTCCAGCTCCATGGCGAATTTACCAACCATATTGCAGCGCATGAGAATGGAAGACGACCATTATGATTACAAGGACGTATGGCTGCATCATCATGCGCCCGAATCCTTTTATCGTCCATCCATGCCCAAATCGTGGGACATATACATGCATGGGACCCAAATGAAGCGCATTTCGTCCAATGACCGCATGGCAGCATCGCGACGGCCTTCTAGTCGATGTCGTGATATATACAGCCGTTCTATGCCTCGTTTAGGTGCTCTCAGTATGTCGGAATCACAAGCTTCGACGCCCATCAGCATTCCTAGTGCAAAAGAAGAAAGCTATCATCCACGTACACTTACACGCAGCTTCTCCTCTTATTCAACGGCAAGCGGTACAAGTGAAGGCTTTCCTTACACGCCCAAGATGGGCATATCAGATATCCTGACAGAGGATGGACGAGAGTTAGGCACTGAGATGACGCCAAGCAAACCATCAAACCAAATCCCACAGCTGATTTTAACTGAAAATGAAGCTTGTGAGCGTCAAGGCCTGACCCCCCGTGTACTTTTTAAGAATGGCCAGGCTTCCCCGGACCAGCGTTCTCTAGACAGTCCATTTGGACCCCCTATAAACATTTCTTTGACGAAACAGAAGTCTCCAAGCGCGCATTTGGGCAAATTTCAATGCAATTACTGCATGAAACGATTTTCTCGTCCATCTAGTCTGCGGACGCACATCCACTCTCACACGGGCGAGAAGCCTTTCCGTTGTGATGTACCCGGCTGTGGACGATGCTTTAGTGTGCACTCTAACCTACGACGGCACCAGAAGAGTCACAGCACGCCCATGTTACCTTCTCCTAGTAATGACCTACCAGCTTAGATATAAAGTTTGTACAGCACACGAATCACGATATCCAATATGCGCCCATGGCCCATTTTGTCATGCACAGCGCTAAGCTCCCCTTGGATAGCATGAGCCAATCATATTTAAATAAAGGAGAAATCATTTGTGCCAAGCAAAAACGCGCGCGCATATAGATCAAAGCCATTCTCGAATTGCCACTTGCTGGACCGGCCCTTGCTGGTTAAGGTGTCATGAGCCACGATGCAGTGAAACCTACAAAAAGCCTGTTTCGAAATGAGAGCTATAGGCTGCGCCGAAAAGATGTAACGACGGTTGTGAAACAGACCAAGTCTATACAAGGCCCAGATAAAACCGTGGTGGTGAACCAGACATCGACGTCGTATGCGTCCCCGTCCCATCTGCCGAGTACTCATCCATCTGTGAACGAAAGCGATGACTCAGGCACTCCTGCTGGCCCTGTGGCGGGAGGTGTTGTGGGAGGTGTTGTAGGTCTGGCTCTTGTCCTTGCTGCCGCGTGGTTCCTTTACCAGCATATCAAAAAGAAGCGTAACACGCGTGCTTTGGATGACATGTACGCAGAGACAGGTATGGGTGGTGGTGGTGTTGACCGCAATGCACGCATGCGTGGAAACCAAGATATGATGCCGGTTTCCCACTCCTGGGAGACCGGCGCGCCCATTCATGCCGAGGAAGATCTCTACTATGCCCCCTCGGCCATGCCACAAGATGTCTCTCAAACCGCGTTTGCATCTCCGGTACACGCGAATCAGCTTAATACAGACGCAGAGAAGCCCACTGTTGTCTCCTTGCCATCTTCTGCGTCTAGGTACGAGGCGGTGCAAACGCACTCTACGAGTGCCATGCCGGAAGACATGTCTATCAATGCTGATGAGCCGTTGCCCGACATGCCAGCCTATGTCCAGGAAGCTGAGCAAGCTGTTGAAGAAAATCCGCAGCGAAGCACCCTTGTCTCGGAAACAAGAAACCAGCCTGCGACGTCAAGGCTAGCCCCTGGATCACTCTCTGTGAATACCAGCCATCTCGATGGTCAAACTAACCTTACTGAAGATGACAAATCGCCGCTCTCTATGTATATGTGGCTCCCGTCGCACAAAGTTGCTGGAATTACTTCTCCTAATCAATCCATTCGTACACCCGCCGCAGGTACTTCTGTCACAGACGATTTTGTTCCTGCACCCGAGCATCCCTCATAATACCATTATCGATACATACATCTTTCTATAGGCGCTACGAATCACCGCGCTGCTGGCTCAAAATCTTAGCTTCCTATACAAGAATGTACATTTCAGAAAAATTACCCTGTTTTGCAAATCTTGCGGCTGCGATCGGAGCCATACTATGACTGGCGCATATGCTGCGCCTTGGAGCCAAAATGTCTCAATCTCTTTGAAATGTGCGTACATATGCAGCATTGAGAGTCTAAAAGCTGGTTTTGGAATGACAGAAACGCTCGTTCTCGTGTATGGTGATGCATTTCTCAGAGTCCTGACCGCCTTGCTACTCTCAGTGCAGGGAGCCGAGGGGGGCACGGATGCCGTAGGCAAGCGTTGATCCAGATGCTATTAAAACAATATTTTTTAAAAAAATAAGATTAATTGGCACCCGTACCGAGGACTAAATCGGTGGGCCTCAAGAATCTGCTCATCGCACGCGTTTCTGCTGCACTCGCTGGCCGGTTGGTCAATGCGGAGAAGAGGGGTGCCAAGTGGAGGTGGCCGAAGCGTCAGGGCTCGTCGTGATCGCCACGAGAGCGATTGTCTCTTACCCATCATGTGGCCAGAGCCGGGGTATGAATTCTTGTCAAGTTTGGCCACCGTTGCCCACAAGTTCGATATCACAGTGGAAGATACCCATAGCTTGGAGCTTGTCCTTCGTGCTATGGGTGATGAGCTGCGTAGCGCTCGTCTTCGAAAAGAGCTGGTTCGGTCACCGCTACCTGCGTTGCTTTTGCAAATTCTCCAGAAAGCTAATCTAACTGAACGGATAGAAGCTCTGCGTGTAATTGCAAATCTTTGTATTGATAATTCAGAGAGCCGACTTATCTTGCTTGAAGTGGATATCATTCCAACAATCGTTCGGGGCCTAACGGAGTCACTCTCGGAATCTACGCCGGTTCTTCAACAAATTCGATGGACCCTTGTTTCCATTGGTGCGATGCTGAACTTGCAGATGGATTGTGTTCCTGTTAAACATGCATTGCTTGACTGTGGTACAATACCCCAGACTTTAAATGCACTTGCTCGCATTCTGGCAATGGACTTGAAAGATCCTGAAACACATGCCGTATCAGTGCAGGCCATCGAATGGGGCCTGAGGCTCTTAGATGATATCCTTACTGATGAAGAAGCTCATACGTATGCCTGGACGCCCGATGATGCCGGAATATTGTTCCGAGTGCTCCAAGTATGGAGCGAGCTGGATTCTGGGTGCTTCCTTGACACGGAAGGCATGGAACACCGGATATCCATCATCGAAAGTGGATGCAGCATTCTCGACCATGAAGCCAAAAACTCTACGTTTTGTACAGCCGTCGTGGCTTGTGAAAACCTAGACATCCTGGGGCTCCTTTTACACATGGTCCGCGAAACAGTGGTTCCATATCAAGACTCAAGCAATTTGACAGACAATGAAGAACCTCTTATGTCAGGTATATATCATGTATTTGGGCATCTTAAAAAATCTGCAACTCATACTATTGTTGCGCTCGCTGGTGAGGACGCGAATATCGATCGGCTGTGTCCTCTCTCGGATGGACGTCTAACACATCCCAATATATTTCTCGAAACACTGTATGCATGGACGTCAGATGTACACGGCGACTCCAAACAGGCTGTCTGCGCCGTACTTGCACTCGGTAACTTGGCGCGTGGGCATACACGCAGCGTGGAACTCGCATCACAGCCCCATTTATTGTATCATATGGTACAGCAAATGGAACACCACCCGAACGATATGCACATTGCATATGCTGTGATTCGTGCTGCTGGTAATTTCGCCATTCCTGACCAGAATAAATCTCTTCTTGTGTCATCCGATATTGTAACGAAGGCGTGTGCGTATTTGGCACCGGAGCATGATGTCAAGAGCCCGATTCAAACTGGCGTCCTTGTCTTGATTAAAAATCTCGTATCGTCTCCTTCCAAACCCATTGTCGCCCTCGATATGCTTGGTTGCCTGTCCGATACATCGAAAAGCGTTTTAGAGCCATTGAAAGAACTATGGCATCGCACTGATGATACCACCACACAACTGCGTATTGCACGGATTTTTGTGGCTTTGCTTCGAAGCGTCTTTGGCTCTGATAAAGGAGAGGGAAGCATGCATCGTCTCGCCGAAGAGTCTTTCATGCCAAGCACCAAAATAGATGCGGCGTATAAGCAAGCCGAACGAAAACTTTGTTGCCCCCCTGTGGTCAAAGCATTGTGCCATCTTCTGTGTCACTCGCAACAACACTCTGTGCTGCAAAATGAGGGTTTACTTGGCCTTATCTTTCTTATCAGATCTGCGTACGCTGACACATTTGTTGTCGAGACAATATTCCAAGTATCCTCGTCACCCCCAGGTGGCGTGTTTGCTTGCGTGATGGAAGCGTTGCACTACATCTTTCAAACAGCTCCCGCACAGGTGGCGAGTAATGCGTATGTTCTGTGGCTGCTACTTGAGAAGGACGAGCGCGCGAGTGAATGGCGGACTCGTATTGAAGATGCATGGAGCAAATGTGCGCCTCAAATGTAGCATCTGTGGCATACCCGCATGAATAAATATCCTATAGCCATTACTACCTATATTTGCAAACATTTTTCCCACTAAGAGATTCATGAAGCGTCTTGGGCGAAAATGATGCGTTAGAAGAAAAATCAAGCCACTAGAACCCATCCAAACATATATTCATGAAAAAAGTCGCATACTAGTTGAGCCCAATGTTGGTAACACTTGTTCAGACCGAGGCAGCAAACGAGCCGCGGAACGTGGACACAGCACTGTGGCGAATCTCGAAAGCCTGGAGGAAGTTGGCCAAAAGAGGAAGGCGCTCTTGCGAGCCACCCGTGAGCACCGTCTTAGGGTTTGTAGCACGGAAGTCACGAAGAATAGGGAAGAGGAAAACAGCGACCCAGGTGGGCTCCTTACCCAAGATAAAGGAGGTCTCAGGCGTGATCTGAAGACGCTCCTGAGTCTTCTTGATCATGTTCTCAAGCTGGATAAGAGCATCCATGGCATTGTAGAAGTTCTCGGAGAGAGCCATCGAGATGTCCTCCTGCGACGCACCGTTGTTACGGAGGGCAAAGTACGGCTTAACGTATCGGTCCTCCACAACTGTCTGGATGAACGAGGACACAATGTTGTTGAGCTGGATTACGTTCGAGCGCAAGACAACAGAATCGGCAAAGTTGCGGCTGTGTTCGTTTTCCACCTTTGGCATGAGACAGAACGTTTTCTCCGTGTCCATGGAGCAGAGCAGCTCAGAGAGGTACTGGCAAATGGCCATCATGTCGAAAAGAACAACAGCATCGCGCGTTGAGTACATACCGTTGGGACGATGCACAAGCACGGGAATCGTGCCGAAAGGCGAGAAGTACGCGATTTCGGGCGAGTTAGGCAAGCTTGGGTGGTGGATAAACTTCACATTGCACTCGGCGAGAGCAATGAGCAAGGCTTGGGTCTTGGTGGACAAAGATGTGCCGAAAATCTCGATGGTGCCGAGACTCTCGGGCTTAAAAGTCTGAACTTGCATAAGAGCGGACATGATGAATGCTTGAGCGGGAGAAAGGACGAATGCGACCTTGGTATGTATGACCTGAGTCTATGGTGACCGAGAAAATGGAATTTATAGGGGGCGCACAGGGTTTGACCGCGTTGGTCTGCAGCGAATAAGCAGCCCGCTATCGTGCTCATAATGCATCTATTCGCGGTTCTCCACGTGCACCGTCCATATTTCTCATCCACGTGCGTGCGCCATTTGCGCACGTGCTGATCATCCGCAAGCGCGAATCGGCAGGCACGGTCGGAACGTGCGAGCGGTCTCATTACACGCATTGCGCGATTGGGTGAGCCATTGTTGCCAAGACGACTACATTTCATTCGCTATGTCTCACGCCTCACAAGACACTGAATTGTACGAGTCTATGGTATATTCGAGGTCTAACGAAGCAGTAATGATGCATTGAGGGCCCACGGTATCATTCCGCCAAAGAAGCCATCACGCTCACCCTCGCCTGATGTCCCAACGGAAAGTGAGCGACGAGAGCGCTCGCGAATGCAGGCTACTGTCGCCGATCTAGATGAAGAGCTCGAGACGGCTGATGACGATGAAGAGCGTATTCTCCTTCGTCTGCGCCAGCAGCGAATGCAGGAGCTCTCTATTTCGACAAAAATGGCGCGATTTGGTCGTGTATACCCTATTTCTCGTCCAGATTATACGCGAGAAGTCACCGATGCTAGCAAGGAAGACACTTCTCCTGTAGGCACCGATGACTCTCGCAAAGGTACTGGTGTTGTTTGCTTCTTGTATCACCCTAGTATGGATACCTCCAAGCTGCTAGCAGGATACCTCGATACCCTCGCTGCAAAGCATCCTGCCACCAAGTTCGTTAGTATCGTTGGCAGCCAGTGCATACCGAACTACCCGGACCACAACCTTCCGACTCTTCTCATATATCGTAACGGAGAGCTGCGTCGGCAAATTGTGGGTCTTCGCCCAGAAATTGGGCTAGATGGCTTGCGGACCACACTAGCGGGTGCGTCTTTTGAACTACTGACTTTTAGATATTGAGTTGCTGCTGACTGCCGTTGGTGCTATCGATAAGCCAGCCTCTGGTCAGCAAAACTCTCGATCTAAGTACTCTGATGAAGAAGAGGAGGAAGAGAAACACGCTCGCAGCAACACTCAGGGACAAGATGATGATGATGACGATTTAGACTGGGATTAGGCTCGCATGTAGGTCAAGGTCGCCATGGTTCAAATGGCACCATCTCAAGAGGTTCTAGTCTGAGTGTGGCCAAATTGCTTCTCCAGTGGGGTCTACGTGGATGAAGCTGCATGGAGCATGTGCTGGTTTTTCTAGCATCATCCTCTAACTGATGTCATCAAAGCTCCGTTGCGCTCGTAAATGGGGCTCAAGTAAAGATTCTACCATTCATTTTGGCGTTACGCTATATTAGGTTCGTTCACTGGTAGCACATAACATGTGAAGTATCTGAACATGAGTTGAATGGCGTTCCGTCATACTCAATAAACTCTCATGAACGGTATAATCTAATTTGCCGATAAGATAAACGTGCTGAATCTATTATGATTGTTGGCTAGAATAGAAGCGCGTTCAATGAAGTCGTGATGGGATGCTTTGTTGTCAAGCTGGGTCACGACATACAATCAAGCATCTCGCCAAGGTCCTCGTAGCTTGGAAAATCGATGCTATGCTGCTTTACGCTTGCAGATCATAATTCAGCGCAACGATGTGCCTTTATTGATTTATTCGCCCTCGACCTGATATGGATTGATTTCATGCTCTTGAGCATCTCGCCATCGCTAATACGTAGCCTTTTTCGCTGCCCACTGTACGAGACTGTCAAAGTACCAAAGTGCCTTTCGCTTGCTCGCACGGTCACTGAATCTAAGCAGCTCAGATGCACGACAGGCATGTGCGCTTTGCCGACACGGAATAGATCACGCCGGTAGATGCGCCTTACTCTTAGTGACCGTGCGGCAATGGCTTGATTAACTTCCATTAGACCCAGCAACACTGGTATGTGTTTCGAATGTGTCAGTACTATGCAATCATGGCCATCCTGACGCTTGCTCGCACACACTAGGTGACGTCAAGTTTCTAAGTAAGCATGTCGAATCACGCACAATCAAGAAAAAGAGCATATTCATAAGTACATGAAGACTTATCCATACCAGCGTTGGTACGAGCTCAGGATACAGCCGCATCTCAGTCAGACCTAGATGTGCCACATGCACACCATACACTGCGCGGCACAGCTGGTGGTAAGAGTCAGCATACGTACCAGCGTCGTAAGAAAATTAGAAGCCATCTCCGAGGCCCAAATGGCGAGGGAGC
>ERZ501045.167-NODE-167-length-16633-cov-6.354084_pt1 | contig 16633 bp, 8 predicted proteins | sample MGYA00510870_ERZ501045 | MGnify/ENA primary metagenome ERZ501045 (study PRJEB25958, sample SAMN03398505) | human skin metagenome | study: EMG produced TPA metagenomics assembly of the Human Skin Microbiome Metagenome (human skin metagenome) data set. | reverse complement strand
CGAAGGAACCTGTCGTGCTCCCTGACGGGGTCGTGCAACAGACGACGGCATTGTACCGTGAGGCATACAAGCGCTTTACAGGAAAGGACTTTGCATAGACGCTAGCTATGGTACGTGCCGCTTCCGAGGCGTAATACTGGGCACATCACGGTTGGTATCATAGTCCTGCAGAGGCCAACGGTCGGTCAGCGTGCCCAGTGCCGTGTGTACCTCCTTGACGGTCTGAATGGCTGTGCGAGTCGACGCGCGCGATGCCTGAATGTATTGCTCCGCAGGTGCGGCAACCTGCTCCGTAGCCTGTCCGACGCTTTCGCGGGCCGTGTCTTCGGCGTCTTGGACGTGCCGCTGGTGCGCGCTCCATGCTTGCTGGTGGGACTGCTCGCTGTCAGTAACGTGTCGCACTGCCTGCTCCATCTGCATCAGAGCGGTCTGGTGCTCATGCCTGGCTTGCTGCATGGCCTGTTGCTGAGCCGTGATAAGCGGTATCGTAGATGCATGGGCATGCGCGGCATCGCGCTCTGCATGCGTTGCTTCACTCGCGTGGTGAGCCAGACGGGTGTCTTGGGTATGCACAAAGGTATCGATAGCTTGAACGAGAGCTGCTTTGAGTGTATCTGCGTCCGTCTGCATGGCACGCTGGGCCTCGTTCCACCGCTGCGCAGCGCGCACGGCATGCTCGTGTGCGTGTGCTGAGCTTGCTTGGGCGTGCTGAGCAAACGCCTCGGTACGCGACTCGGTCTCCGCGAGGCTCGTGTGCCATGCGCGTCCAAGACTTTGGGAGGTCTCTAGCAGCTCCGCTACGTGCCTCGCATGCGTCTGAATGGACGTGCCGAAGGCAGCGGCTGACTGGGTATGTGCGGTGTGCAGCGCATCAAGATGTTGCTGCAAAATCTGCACGACGTGCTCGGTAAAAGCAGGGGCATCGCCGACAGATGCCATGGAGGCCAGCGATGACGTGATGCTCTGCTGGATGCCTGCAGCATGTGCACGAACGCGCTCCATGAGGGAAGCAAGATCTTCTTGGGCCCGCTGAGCCAGGGTCTGTAGCTCTGACTCGGCCCGCGCCGCGTCCGCCTCGCGTTTCGCCAGCACGCGCGAATTCTGCTCGAGCTGCTCCTGCATGCTGTGCAGCCGGCTCGCCGATACGTCTGCGCCACGCTGGTGCTCGTCGAGCTGCTTTCTGAGAAGCGCACGCTCGGCTTCCATATGGGCCCAGGTTTCTTGGCTCACGTAAATGCCATTTTGGGCGCGTGTGGCGGCCAAGTCACTGCGTAGACGGTCCATTTCGGCGACGTATTCGCGGAGAAGCGCCGCTCGAGTCATGCGCTGACTCGCCTCAGGCCGGTTTTTGATTGATTTGGCCCGAGATGCATAGTCCAGCGTGGACAGCGTCTCGTCCAAGTTTTCGCGGTCGTCACTGACGGTCGCGATAATGCAAGTCTTGGCACGTCCACCCAGCGAGTCTTGCAGCAAACGTGTCAGCCGCGACTCGCGGTACGGCACATGCGCACTCCCTTCTACAAGGGCGTTGATCACCCGGCCCAGCGTCAGCAAACTCTGGTTGATCGCGCCAGCTTCGCGTGCGCGGCGATGCTCTGCACCGCTGCGTCCAATGCTCTCGCTGCCGGCCAAATCCACCAGATTCATCTTGCCGATCCGCATCATTTCCTCGCCTTGGCTACGCGCGCCACTTGTGTCCTTGACGTGCACTGTCAGTGAGAATACACAGTGGGAGCGACTAGATGCATGGTTGCACAGCGTCGAGGCGACGTGTCGTCGCTCACTTCCTCGTCGTAGAAGTGCCAACCCATGCGCTGCACTCGTAAGTGGCACTTCTTCCACACCCTGCAGCATGATGCCGCGGCCCCGTGGATCGTCGTACATACGCAGAGACGTCGGCTCATCACTGAGCAGGTCACGCAGCTCCTCATTGTACAGCTCGACCAAAGACATGCGCACCGCAAAGTCGCTGCCGCGCGACTCGAGCACATGAAAGAGGCGGTACAGGGCGCGTGGAATCACGCCCGCGTCGGGCGCGTACGTTTCCATGAACGACGATAAGTCACCCTCCATTGTATGAGTCTTGCCCGTGCCCGTCTGTCCATACGCGAAAATCGTGCAATGGTATCCTAGGAGCACATCGTCCAGCACGCTCCCTATGGCTTCCGTATACACCATATTCTGATCCGCCTCCGCACTCAGCACCTGATCAAACGCATACGTTCTGGAGCGCGATGACGATGCCGACGCATCCTGTACGAGCGTCACATGCTCACCACGCGCCCCCTCTGTGACCAGCACACTCTCGCCTGCCGGCGCCGTGCCCCGCACACGCACCAGCACTCGCATCGATGTCTCCGCACGGCGGTGATCCGGCACACCCGTAGCAGAGGCAGAGCGAGTCCCTGGTGCAGCACGCACGCTACTCGCCGCACTCGCCGATACGGTGCGCCCAGGCGCACGCAGGCCAAGATGCGCGCGTCGGTACGTCGTCGACATGGCCGCTGTCGCCAGCGCTCCTCTCGCTTCCCAACAGCGCGCGTCGTCGACGCGTTGATATCACGTGATCGTACTATGTGGAGCGCACCACAGGGCGACACTGGCGTCCTGGGCCAGGCTGCCCGAGGCGAGCAGGGGACGCGTGGGATGCACAGCGACGCATGAGACGACGTCTCTGTGGGCGGCAAGTTGGCACACGACCTCCTTGGTCTGCACATCCCATACATAGACGCAGTGGTCTTCGCTGCCACAGACGACGCGCGCATGTGTGCCGTCCAACACAAAGAGGCTCGTGCCGGCATACTGGGCATTCTTGTGGGACGTGTAGGACTTGACGACGCGCGCATTGGCAATGTCCCAAAGGCGCACCACATGATCGAGACTGGATGCGAGAAGGTGCAGCGATGACGGCGAGAACTGGACGGAGCCGACAGGCGCCTGATCGGTGTGCTGCAGCGTGCGGAGGCACAGTCCAGCATTCGTATCCCACAGCCGAATCAGGCCATCGTACGAGCTGCTGGCAATCATGGTGCCGTCAGCACAAAAGTCCAGGCTCGTGACTGCCTCTGAGTGTGCCGCAATCTCGCGGTGACATGTGCCTCGCTGTATGTCCCATAGGCGAATGGTTTCGTCAAATCCACCGCTGACCAGCAGCGTACTTAGCGGATGACATGCGATGCACATGATGTACGATGTATGTCCAAGAAACGTGCGCACAAGTCGCCCCGTGTCCGCATCCCACAGACGCACCGTTTTGTCATCGGATACACTTGCGACATAGCATGAATCTCGTGTCCAGCACAAGCCATTCACGCCCCGCGTATGCCCTGCGACGGTATGCAGCAGCCGCCCTGACCGGACTTGCCATATGTTCACAAGCGCATCCGCACCGCCCGTCGCTAGTTTCTCACCATCAGGTGAGAAAGACAGACATGTGACACCTCGAGTATGTCCATACAACATGTACTGCAAGGCATAGGCATCGCCCGTGCCAGGAGGCTTGGACGACACCATTCGGTGGGCTCTTGTGGAGAAAAAGAAAAAGGGCGTCGGCTCACGTTTGCTCCACGTCATTGAGCATGTCGGGAACGCCAGCGTTCAAGCGTCTCCGCCGCGGTGCCATCGAGGTAGAGGACGCAAGCACGGGCAAATTAGGACCTGGTGCGTACTAGTGTGCTGACGAAACAGAATTCCAGGATGCGGGATGCTTGCTCAACTCGGAAGTGCATCTATTCTTTTCTCGACCCGGCGAGGCGTCGGAAGGTCTTTCTTCGTACGTGACAAGCACTCACACCAGTGTCACGCAAAAAACCAAGGAATATGTCGACGATTTCAGCAGGTTCAAGGACCAGTCTACGATTCGAGAAGTGCGCGCCTTGCTCATCAAGCATGCGGCGCAGCCAGACATGGACGAGGCCGACGAGCACAAAGGTCTGCAACTGTCACAATTTGAGATGGCGCAACTCGCCAACCTGTCCATCACAGACATCGACGAAGCACGCACTCTGATTCCTACGTACGTACGCATCAGCTCACCTCAGACTCGCTACCAAGGACGAAACGCAGCTGGAATCCCTACTTCATGAGCTCTCGGCGATTCGTTCGTTCGCCTAATACCATAGATGCCTCTGCATGTATTCCATATCGAGGGACCCACAAAATAATATACAAAGCCAAACGCAGCGCCACCCAAATGAGCCACATGATCAAACACGCGCCACCCACGAACGGCGCCCACCACATCGAGCAGCACCAGACTGCCAAAGCCCCACTTGATAGGAAACGTCAACATGGGCAAAAACACAAGACTAAGTTGGACATGGGGCATCGTACAGGCGCATAGGGCAAAGGCGGCATAAATGGCACCACTGGCCCCGAGACTGGCGCGCCGTGCCAAGAGCTGAGCTGGCTTGGGTACCATCCGCCACCGCAAGGCAAGAGCCAGGTGACTCACAAGCGATGCAAACAAGCCAGCTGCCACGTAGAACGCCACAAAATGCGGTTGGGTATCTGCCTCGACCCGTGCGTCGCGCTTGTCGCGAGGCAGCGCTTGGATGGCGCAGCTTCCGACAGACCACAATGCCAAATTGTTCAGGACGAAGTGAGCGAGGCCTTTGTGACTCGTAGCTGAGGTGAGCAGTGTCACAACACGACCTGATGCAGGTCGATGCGTAAAAAAGCGGTACATGAGGGACGTCGTACGCAGAGCAGGCGATAGCATCCATGCCGCAAAGACGGCTGTATGCAATGCCACAAGCGGCACGACAGCTTGCTGATATGTCGGCAGTCCAAGGTACGTATCAGCCATCTTTTCGTACATGCGCAAGCAGGCACGGCGCAGCGCATGCGGCCAGGCTTGCAGAGAGACGGCCAGGCGATGGTATCCTTGGGCCCATTGCTCCGCGCGGTCATTCTGCACGAGCATCTCGTAATTCTTGCGCATGCCAAGGAAAAACGAAAAGGAGATGCTGGCGTCCGTTTCGCTCGCGATGCGCTCATTGGTATGCACCGACCATGCCGCACATCCCATGTACGTAACGGCTGACACGCCACCTACGAACCCCAAGGCACGAAAAATGGATGGCGGCGGGGTCAGACGAATGCGCCGTGCATTATTCACGTCCGCACGATGCAAACGCGACACGCGCGCCGAACACCGGGAGGTCGTATGCAGCGTACGCCCCAGCCATGTCGAGAAGAGCATACTAGGGGTCCTACGAGCGACCAATGCAGGTATGACGCGTCCCTCGCGGCCAATGATGTGATCCATGCATGCCCCGATTGGAGCTTATCCATCGGGGTCGGACATGCTGGGGCGCACCTGGAGAGCATGGCTGATTGCATATGACTCTACGCGTTCGGCACGTTCATCGATCGCTCCGAACCATGAGTACTGTGGCGAGTAAGCCTTCTCGGTTTCTCACGAAACCCTCGTCGCGCATGTACGAAGAACTGCATCGCGGCACGGATGTGTGGACGATATTCAACCCCGCAAATTTTCCTGGTGCCGTAAATCTGGGCCAGGGCTTTATGAACTGGAAGCCGCCTTCTTATGTGCTCGAACAGATGCAAAGAGAGATGGTGACTCGAACTGAGCTGCACCACTATTCGCCGGCGCGTGGTCGACCACGCCTTTTGCAGGCTCTGAGTGATACGTACTCCCGCAGCTTTCACAAGCCCCAGACAGGCGACAGCATAGCACAGGGTCTCGTGGAGTACGATGCGCAGGGCTTGCCCGTGCAGCGTCCTGTGAGTGATGTGTCCCTGGATGCATCGAGCGAGATTGTCGTGACGGCCGGTGCAAACGAGGCGATGTTCTCCGTGACAACGGCATTTCTGGAAGAGGGTGACGAAGTGATTCTATTTGAGCCATTCTTTGATCAATACGTGTGCGAGACGAGTTTTAATGGTGGTGTACCTGTCTATGTCCAGATGGTGCCGCCGCCGCCAGGGAAGCGTGTCGTCTCGGGCAACGACTGGAAGTTTGACTGGGCCAAGCTTGAGGAGAAGCTCTCGAGTCCCAAGGCCAAAGCGCTCTTTCTCAACACGCCTCATAACCCGATTGGCAAAGTATGCACGCTCGAGGAGCTCCAGCGCCTTGCGCAATTATGCATCAAATACGACATACTCGTTATTTCCGACGAAGTATATGACTGCCTCACGTACGACGGTCAGAAGCATGTTCGCATAGCTTCGATATCTGGCATGTGGGAGCGGACAGTGACCATTGGCAGCGCAGGCAAATCGTTCTCGTGCACGGGATGGCGCGTCGGCTGGGCGATAGGACCTGCCCACCTCATTACTCCGACGCTTGCGGCGCACGTCCGTATCACATTCTGCGTGAACTCGCTAGCGACAGAAGGCACCGCTATGGCCTTTGAGGCTGCGAGTACCAACGGCTTTTTTGAAGAGCAGCGCAACGAGTACCTAGCTCGCCGGAAGGAGCTCACCGATGTGCTTGACCATCTCGGATTGACGTACACGATACCACATGGCAGCTACTTTGTTCTGGTGGATGCATCCAATATACGCATTCCTGATGACTTCGATCTGCCAGAGCAAGTCCGACGTAAACCACGAGATTACCACGTCTGCTGGTTCGTGGGAAAGGTATGTGATGTTGTCGCGATTCCAGTCACGGCATTTTGCTCGAATGAAGGGATCGCGATGGGCGAGCGATTTATTCGCTTTGCATTTTGTAAAGACGGCCAAATGACCGAGGCGGGACGCCGCCTCCAAACAGTACGTGCCCCACGAAGACTGACCCCAGCTTCGCGACTATATGTAATTCGCGGCCTTTGCTTACGTGTTGCGCCACGGCTGTGCAGTCCCTGTACAGAAATTTTGCCCCACATTTATAGAGCCATGTCTATTTCACTCTTCCGTGCACGCGAACTCACACCAACCTATGTCAGATGCTTGGCATGATGCACCGAGTGCATCATTGCAGAAAGAAAGGGCATCCCGATCGGATGCTGCATCGATGCGTCGACGCAGGCGTCCTCGCGTGACGAGCCATAGGCGCTCACAATCGAGCCGTCGCCCCCGCCCCAACAAAGTTACGAGAGACCACGCGACCGCGGACCGCAGTCGCTCCTATGCGGACGTACAGCGAAGTAAAGCAGACAACGCTGTGGGTATCCGATTCGAGAATGCTCCCCCCGTGTATGACCGTTTCGTGTATCATGCTGAAGCCCGGCGTCCACGGCGTCCACATTCGCGCGAGATCAAGTCTCGTCGTCCTAAACGCCCAGCAGCCCGCTCTGAGAGCGAACGTCATGATGCAGGGGCTCATGAAGCCGTGCGCCATGAGCGCCGTCGCTCGCGTCATAGCACGGCAACGGTCTCGCACACCACAGAACGACCTCACCGTCGCCGCAGTCGGCGACCGAAGAGCTCATCGGATCTGGAAGGCCAATCCACCTTCTCCCCTCATACTTCAGCTACAGGAAAGCGTACGGAACGCACCAAGCGCTCGATCATGATACCATCACAATCCCTAGCTGATGAGCCGGTATTCCAAGATGCCTTGCCAGCGCCGCCCTGTGGCACCGATGATACCAAAGCTATATCACAACGATCTGTTATGACTGCACCAGCCTATCGCTTGTCTTTTCTCGGCGGACTATCAGCATTTCGTGATCCAGTTAAGCAAAATCGTAAGTTTGATGAAAAGCAGCGCAAAAGGCAGCTCAAAGAACAAGCCCTCCAGGCGCGAAAAGAGGCTAATGACCAAAGGGCTGCTGAAAAAGAGAAGCTTGCGCGGAAGCGCAAAGTTGCCGCCCTGGTAGCGCAGCAAAAGCGTGATGCTGCGAAGGCGCGACGCAAGCAGGAAAAGGAAGACAAGAAAAACGAGGCCCAAATGGCGCGGCAAGCCAAGGCGAGCGAGGCATTTATGCTAGCACAACAGCGCGAGCGCGAGCGCGAGCTGTCTGAGCTGGGACGCAAACAGCGTCGTCTCATGTCCATTACGCCGTTTCGTCCTCGGAATCCGACGCAGTCGAGTACGAGACTGGCTCCTCTGCAACGTCATCTTCTGGTCAAGACCCTTGTCATGATGCAGATGCAGACAGAGTGGCAGAGTCTGGCTCGGCGAGGTATGATTGGACTTTATGGGTACCCCTTTGTTTTTGGAACAGCGAGCCCGGAGCGACACAAGTGGACCGCAATGTGGCAGAAGCAACGCGTGGATGAGCCACATCGAATGCATGATCCCACGGAAGAACCGCTGATTCTCCGGCATCTGTTCCATGTGCACATGCGCCCATTCCCCGGCTTATCGAGTGCGCCTCCGTCATTTTGGCAGAACCGGGTCCAGCGCCTGATAGACGAGTTTGTGACGCATGCTTTGTCGACGTCGCGAGAACGCACTCAGCTTGTCCCGACACATATTTTGTCGCTCATCGCTACGCAATACCTTGGGTTGTTTTTTGCGCGTGGTATCGGTGTGCGTGGCGCCGATGAGCTACGTGGTCCAGGGTTGGGGGACCCTGGCACGGAATCGTGGGGCGTCGGTAAGCAGTGGGGCGCAGGCACCGTAAAGCGTGGACTTGCACGGCCGTATGAGCTGACAAACGACGACGTGGACCTCATTGACTCGTTGTATGACGGTGACGATCTTGTGGCGTGGCAGGCAGCCGGACGTGAATCGAACCGGGTGCAGAGCGACTTTTCCGCATTCAAGGAAAAAATCATTGAACAGGAAGATGGCCTCGATGAGATGGTGGGATACTTGAGCATCAGCAACGTCAATAATTTGCCCCAAGAACTGCAGAACACTGCTGAATGGCTGCGTATGCATGTCACGCTCATGGTGCGCTGGCTGTTGGTTGATTCACCGCTGGCCGATGCGATCTTCGAGACTGTGCGCATCATTCACAGCATGTTTCCGTACTGGGCTGTGCGTCAGGCGCTGTCTGTGGCTAGTGTGAAACATATGGTCCAGCTCCTGCTCACAATATTTCTGGCGCAGCCTGTCGGCTCCGACTCGCTGCTTCAGCGGATCGTGGTATACACATTCACGCGTGAGTGCTCGGCGCTGGACACATCGGTGATAGAGCCCATCCGCCGTGAATTGCCCGACGTGGTGCTTGTGAACAAGCTCGAAAAGTATGCACGCGAACGCACATCGGAAGACGTTGCGCACATGGAAGAGGATGCGGACCAGACGGGCAACGACATTCTCACGACAATCCTGCTGTCGAACTGGGATCCACTATTGGATATAACGACGCAGGATCATGTGCTGGCCATGCAAAAGGCTTATATGGCCTCGCCATTCCGTGCCAATCTGGACCTGGCATACCCATCTTCGACGCCACAGGCCCAGTCCCAGCCGGCGATGCCGCCATGGGAGACAGGGACCTCAGCCAGTAGCATGGCGGATGCTCGTGAATTTGCGCTGCTGAAGCTGTACCTGCGTAGCTTGCTGCAGAAGCACGACCGTCAACGCATGGCCAAATGGTTCAGCTCAAGTCTATTTGTACAGTTCATCAAGGACTTGCTGCAGCATGTTTTCTACCGTGGTCTTCAGGCCGCGTCCAAGTCATCTGACCTGAGTGGTCGTCTGCACGATTTTCAGAAGTTGATCGAGGACTTGATCGACGTACGACGCCACACAGACAATGGCGTGGAGCACTGGATGGGCCTGGCCCACCGGCACCACGAATTCATCTACTTTTTCATCCACGAGATGGCACCTGTCATGGGCCCAGTATGGTCCTGGTGCCAAGAGACGCTCGACTACATGTCTCTGTCGACGAGCGATCCACAGCGCCCAGGCGACCGACGTGCACAGGACATTGAGTTGAACCCTGACGAGATGCTGGAGGATGCACGCCTGACCGAGGAGGACACTAAGGAGATCGTCCGCGAGCTGAATGATATTGCCTGCTACAGCCGTTGGACCAAGATCCGTCGAGAGCTTGAGTTCCGTCGCTTGTTTTTAAAGACGCAGGTGAACAGCTCCGAGATGCGCATGTCGAAGGCGATGCAGCAAGACATGGAGGATCTTGATGGCCTGATGAGCGAGCTGCTCCAAAAAGAAAAGGTGCCCATCGACGATGGCACTTGCGACGATGTTCGTGGCACGGAGCGAAGCTCAATGCCATGGGCGTACTTTGACGCCGTCGATCCTCTGGGTCAGTCCCTTATGGCCGAGCCTGAATTACCATTCAAATGTAAGGTATCGCGCGTGGCACCCCGTCCGCCGTCGCTGTTCTACATTCGGAAACTTCTGCCCATGTTCCGAGAGGTGCTCATCGCCGAAGTACCCGACTGGCTCGATCCTGAGCTCAACGGCCCACCGCAGCCGACACCAAAGAACATCAAGCTCTCGTCTATCAAGTTGCTTCGCAAGACAAGCAAGTAGGTATGCAGCGAAGTCTATTTTGGATAAGTTGCTATAGGTATACTACTCAGAAGCAGTGGACGCCTGTGGTGCTGCTGCCGGAGGCGCTTCAGATGCATTCGCAGCGGTCGTATTGCGTCCGCGGCCGCCACGGCCGCCACGGCCACGGCGACCGTTGCGCGAGCGACCTCGGCTTTCTTCACTCTTTGGTGGGGCACGCGACTTTGTCCGAGAGCGCTCAAGACGCTCGAGCGTAGGAACGACATTGGTATTCTTGATTGTCTGGCCCTGGTGACTCTCAAGAGCTTCCCTGGCCGTCTCCTCGCTCTGGAAAGTGACATGTACAAAGTTGCGCATCCGCGGCTCTTCCTTGTCATGGCCGCGGCGATCGCGATCCGGGAAAAAGTGCACCTGTACAATGTTGCGCGCATGCTCGCCAAAGAATGCGTGGATCTCTTCCTCGGTGACGGGGTGAACATCGCCCAGATGACCGAGGAAGAGTGTGGCTGCCGCCGAGGCATTCGGCGACGAGGCACGACCCGGTGGTGGAGCCGGTGCGGGCAGTGATACTTTGACAGACGGCGCCGAAGCGCGGCGGCAGCGCGACATGAATCCCAGGTCCTGGCTGCGAAGTTCAGACGAGATGCGTCCCTGTGACACGTTCAGGACAAGGGAGCCAAAATGCGCATCGGGCAGGTTCCAATGCCACATATTTTTAAATGCATCGTCCTTAGACGTAGGCGCTGAAGAGGCCAGTGTCGATGGTACATGCAGCGCTACATGCAGTGCATGAGTCAAGAGTGCACGCTGCGAAGGCTCAATGGCCGCTTCAACTTGCGTGCGCACAGCATGCCATATGTCTTGAAGCCGGTCCTTCGACTGAGCCATCCTTGTGCGGTACATCTCGAGCGATCCATACACGCCCGCATCATTGTAGCTCATAGCATGCCGCAAATGCAGACTGCCACTGATGGTAAAATCGGCATGTACAGCGTGAGCCAGCTGGTCAATCAGCACGTCACGGCCTGGCGCACCGTACGAAACGAGGATTCGCACCTCAGCTGGATCATACACGTGTTGTGCGCTCTCGAACAGTTCGCCCAACTGGAGCATGGTCGTCCACATTGTGCCATGTCCACCAGCCATGGTCCCAGGCGCCGATCCGTGATCGAATAGCTTGTGGGGCACAACAGCGCCTCCCAAACCCAGAAGACGAAGCCGCAATGAACCAATGTCGATGGCATGCGTCGTACTTTCATCCACCAAGTGCAGATTCGGCACTTGATATTCGCCGCTCCGAACGCGTTCTACGATGTGCACGTCCTCACATGCACCGTACACAGTAAATACGGGGACTTTGAGCGAGATTTGACCTGAGAGCAGCTGCGGAAACTCCGACAGAACAGCCTCGCGGCGGTGGTCGACCAGCATCTGTCGCAGCGTCGTGGGCACTGGGCCATTCGTCAGTGGCGGATGTGTGTCGCGTGCATCGCTGCTATCGAGTAGAACCGAGCGCAGCTTCGTAGAGAGCAGTGGCGAATGTTGCACCACATGACGGAGCGTGCGGTCACCCATGCGCTCAATACTATCCTGCGTGTAGAAACCAAAATCACCAGTGTGAAGAATCACAGATGCGCGCGTCTCCGCTGCAATTTCGTTGAGACGCTGCACATGGCCTCGAATATCTGACACACATGCAACGCGGCCACCTGGTCCGTGAATCACATGCACATTAGGAGTAAGGGTCTCCCCCACATGTTTACGACGCGTGTCGCCACTCGACGCAGCTGACTCGCTGCCATTCACGTATGGCGAGACATCACCTGCTACTGAGAGCGGTGCTGACTCCACACCATGGATCTCTGCATGTAGCGGAAATTTTGGGCCTGCATCGTACATGCGGGCAGACTGATGAGGACTTCCTGCATCCATCGCACGACAACAGGAACAATGGTCGTGCACGAGAACCGATTCTGAGAGAGCGACGACAGCGTGAAAACTTCGGCCGTGAGGAGTCACGTGCATCACAAAAGAACGATGGACGCTCCCAACCTTGGTAGCTCGCCACGATGGGGAAGAAAAAGGGCAGCAGGCGTGACGAAGACGACCCCTTCGCGGATTTAGGCGAGGATGTCTCGCAAAACAATGAAAAAGCTGCTCAAGAATCAGAAATCCCAGCCGAAAAGGAGGAAGAGCCAGCTGTAGAGCCACAGACTGGCGCTCCTAATGATCATCAGGATCCCAGCAAAGAGGCTGAGGCACCCGTCGAAGTGCCCAGGATCCTGACAAAGAAGGAAAAAGAGCGGCTCAAAAAGGAGCGCGAAAAGGAAAAGAAAAAGGCACAGGCTGCACAGAAGAAGGCTGTTCAGCAAAAGCAGGCACCGGCCGAGCAGGAAGACACAAAAGAAGCCACGGCGACAGAGGAATCAAATATGCCCGCCACGGAAGAGCAGGATGAGGAGGAGGAAGGTGATGGTGCTGAAGCTCCGACTTCCGCTGCTGATAAGAAAAAGAAGAAGAAGAAGAAGAAAGCTGCGGAGCCTGCACCTGCGCCACGTAAAGCGCCCAATGCGGCTATTGCTGCTTTACAGGCTCGTCTTGCTGCACAGAAAAAGGCGGAAGAAGAAGAGCGCGCCAGGGAAGAAGAGCGACTTCGTCTAATAGAAGAGGAAGAACGCAAGGAGCGCGAGGAAGAAGAACGGAAAGAAGCCGAGCGTATTCGGCGCAAGGAGAAAGAGAAAGCGAAGCGTGAGCAACTGCGTAAAGAAGGCAAGCTCTTGACGCCCAAGCAAAAGGCTGAACTCAAGATCGCTGAGGCGCGCAAGGCTGCCCTTCTTGCTAGCGGAAACATTTCGATCGCTGCGAAGCAAGGCACTGACTCCGAAAAGCCTCGTCGACCAACGCATGACAAGAAGAAGAAACCTCAAAAGAAAGAGCCTGAGACCGCCAAAGAACCCGCCGTGGAACCTGCAAAAGAAGCAGCAGAGGAAGCAGTGGTGGATAAGGTACAGCCCGAGTCAAATGGCGACGACGCTGTTAAGGACGAGTGGGATGCGGAATCAGATAACGTTAAGGATGATTGGGAGGAGGAGAGTGAAGAAGAGCCAGAGTCCGCAAAAGAGCCTGTCAACGAGCCTACCGAGCAGCTTTCGAAGGAACCTGCGAAAGAGCCGGTCGGGAAAGCCCCTTCAAAGGAGGCTTCTGAGGCCCATGAAAGCAGTGACAGCGATGAAGATGGCAGTGATGACGACGAGGACATGTCGACGGCACAGCGTATGGCATTGGACCGTCGTCATACTGCCGAACAGCGCCGTAAGGAGCGCACAGAAAAGGCCTTGGCTGAACGCAGTGCGGACAATCTTCGCAGTCCTATCTGCTGTATTTTAGGTCACGTCGACACAGGCAAAACCAAACTGCTGGACAAGGTGCGCCAAACGAGCGTACAGGAGGGCGAAGCTGGCGGTATTACGCAGCAGATCGGTGCTACCTACTTCCCTGTGGAAGCGCTGCGTGAAAAGACCATGGTGCTGAACAAGGGCAACTTTGACTTCAAAGTACCAGGTCTGTTAATCATTGATACGCCAGGACACGAGTCGTTCACGAATTTGCGTTCGCGTGGTAGCTCTCTGTGTAATATTGCGATTCTTGTCGTGGATATCATGCACGGTCTCGAGGCGCAGACGCTAGAGAGTATCCGTCTGCTCCGTGACCGCAAGACTCCCTTCATCGTCGCCCTGAATAAGGTCGATCGTTTGTATGACTGGAAGCCGACGCCCAACAATGCATTCCAGGACTCGCTGGCCCAACAGCCAGTGCACACACAAAAAGAGTTTGAGGAGCGTGCTTCCAAGGTCATGCTGGCATTTGCTGAGCAGGGCCTGAATGCTGAATTGTACTACAAGAACAAGAGCATGGGTCGTTACGTCTCGCTCGTGCCGACGTCGGCCTTGTCGGGTGAGGGTGTACCTGACATGCTGCAGCTGCTCGTCTCGCTCACACAGACACGTATGAGCCAGAGTCTTATGTACCTTTCAGAACTCGAGTGTACGGTGCTCGAAGTCAAGGTTGTTGAAGGTCTTGGTACGACAATCGATGTGGTGCTATCGAATGGTGTGCTCCGTGAGAGCGATAAAATCGTTGTATGTGGTCTAAATGGCCCGATTGTAACACAAGTGCGCGCCCTACTCACGCCGCAACCACTCAAAGAACTGCGTGTGCGCAGCTCGTACGTGCATCACAAGGAGGTGAGGGCCTCGCTGGGTGTCAAGATTGCTGCGCCCGATCTTGACAAAGCTGTGGCTGGCTCGCGTCTACTTGTTTGCACCAATGATGATGAAGAGGAATTGCTCCGTGAAGAGGTGATGAGCGATCTTACCACGCTGCTTAATTCGGTTGACAAGAGCGGGAAGGGTGTGTGTGTGCAGGCATCGACATTGGGCTCGCTCGAGGCGTTGCTGGAATTCTTGCGCGTGAGTAAGATTCCTGTGAGTGGTATCAATATAGGCCCCGTTTACAAGCGCGATGTAATGCGGTGTGCCACGATGCTCGAAAAGGCGCGCGAATTGGCCTGCATTTTGTGTTTCGATGTGCCGGTGGACAAGGAAGCAGAACGATTAGCTGAAGAGCTCGGCGTCAAGCTGTTCACGGCCGATATTATTTACCACCTATTTGACCGCTTCATGGCATACAGAGCGGAAATCATGGAGAACAAGAAGCGCGATGCTGCTGGCACGGCTGTGTGGCCATGCCGTCTGCGCACGATTGCTGCATTCGCCAAGCGTGATCCTATTATTCTTGGCTGCGACATTATCGACGGCTCGTTGCGTATCGGCACGCCGTTGTGTGTGGTCAAGGTTGATTCAGCAACGCGCAAAAAAGAGGTCATTCCGATTGGACGCGTCACATCTCTCGAAATCAATCATAAGAGTCGTGACGTCGTGCTGAAGAAGGACGTGGGTGCCGGTGTGGCTGTACGTATTGAGCCCAACCTGAATGATGCGCCCAAAATGTTTGGCCGCCATCTCGACGAAAGCGACGAGATCTACTCCCAAATTAGTCGCGCTTCGATCGACGCACTCAAGGACCACTTCTGGGAGGGCGTGACCATCGAAGAGAAGCGGCTCATCAAGCACCTCAAAGGCCTGCTCGACATTCCGTAGCGCTCCTTCATAGGCTCAATCCCGAGGGAGAGGTCCATGTCGGTGTATGTTTAGTCAGATGATAAGAGTCATTCGCCATGATGCGCAGAAGGGAAAGACCCCATGAGAAAAACGCAGCTCCACTGTTTTTTACAGCCAGCATTTGCGTTCCTGTGTGATGATCAGTCTTGTCCAGCGCGCCTCAAAGCAGTGCCTAGTGCACACTGCTCGAGGCTCGCTGCGACGAGTATGCCCGAGCACAACCATCGCACTGACCTGTCGGTGGGCGCACAATTCTGTGCCATTCTATTCACCGGCATCGACCAAGCAGACGGCAGCTCAGGCCGTGGATACGACGGGTCTTGATCGCTGGCGCCGTTTTCTCCCGGAAAATCCGAAAGCTGACGTGCGCAAGGTGCTCCTGGTCGGTTCAGGAGGACTAAGCATCGGCCAAGCCGGTGAGTTTGATTACAGTGGGTCTCAGGCCATCAAGGCACTTCGTGAGAGCGGAATCGAGACCATTTTGATCAATCCAAACATTGCTACCATTCAAACAAGTCAGGAACTTGCATCAAGGATTTACTTCCTTCCCGTATCTCCTGATTATGTGGCGTACGTGCTGGAGCGCGAGCGTCCGGATGGTATTTTCCTCAATTTTGGCGGCCAAAGTGCCCTCAATGTGGGAGTCAAGTTGGATGAAATGGGTGTGCTGGAGCGTCTCGGTATCCAGGTACTCGGTTCGCAACCAGATGTCCTGCGTATGTGCGAAGACCGTGATTTGTTTGTCCAGGCGCTTGACGAGATCCAGATCCCTGTCGCCCGTAGTGAGGCCGTCTCGACTGTCAAGGAGGCACTTGATGCTGCTAAAAACATTGGCTACCCCGTAATCGTGCGTGCAGCGTATGCACTTGGTGGTCTTGGCTCAGGATTTGCTGACAGTGAAGAAGAATTGCGTGACCTCAGCGCTCGCTCTCTGAGTCTTTCGCCTCAGATCCTAGTGGAAAAGAGTCTACGTGGCTGGAAGGAGAGTGAATACGAAGTGCTGCGGGACCAGCAGGACAATGCTCTGATCTGCTGTAACATGGAAAACTTTGATCCGCTCGGAATCCACACCGGCGACTCCATCGTCGTGGCACCAAGTCAGACG
>ERZ501045.158-NODE-158-length-17213-cov-6.809768_pt1 | contig 17213 bp, 8 predicted proteins | sample MGYA00510870_ERZ501045 | MGnify/ENA primary metagenome ERZ501045 (study PRJEB25958, sample SAMN03398505) | human skin metagenome | study: EMG produced TPA metagenomics assembly of the Human Skin Microbiome Metagenome (human skin metagenome) data set. | reverse complement strand
GACTCGGTGCACCACCCGTGGCTGCTGCACGACGCTTTCCTACAGCAGCCATGACAGCACGGTGCAGAGATGGCTCTTTCCGTGTTCCTTTGTTTGGTATGGGCTCCTCCTCGTCGTCCTCTTCTTCGTCATCTGCTTCCATGTCATCTGTTGCCTCGTCCTGCGAGGCTTCCGGCGTCAGCACGGATGATGGAGGAGCGATCACACTGTCCTGTTCATGTTTCTCACCCTCTGTCTCAGATGCTGCCAAGACAGCGAGACCATCCAAAGCGCTGTGCTGTGACTCCGCCTCGTTGTCGCCAGGCTTCAGGGTATGATCACCGACATCTTCTGAGAGAGACGAATCTTCATCTTCTTTCACAGGCTTGTGTTCATTGGGCTCAGAATTTGGCTTGGCTTGTTCTGACTCGTCTGTCAAGTCACTTTCATCGCCAAACTGGCCCGCTGGCTGCTCGGATGTCGCGGACGGCTCCATATGGACCTCCTTCTGAGGCATTGATACATGATTTTCTGTACTTTTCTGCACATTCATATCATCTTCTTCGTCCATAGAAAGAGGCTCTGTTTCCGCATCCGACGTCAAAGGTGACGTGGCTTGCTCGGTTGGCTCAGCGGGAGTGTGATGAGTTCCAACTTCCTCCGTACCAGATGCAGACATGTCCATACAGCCTATTCCAGGACAATGCACTACAGGATACAAGCAGCGATAGCTCCTGTGCTGCAGTGGGTCTTTGAACGGGTACGATGTGAGTTGATCGAACTGAAACCCCATTTGGCCGCGAGCGCAAGGCACCAAAACGCACCCGACCATAACTTTTTATTTAGTCATGCTGAATACTTTTTGGGACGCATGACCCAAGCCCATCCATCCACCAGACTCAAGCGCTGCTTGTGGGATATGAGTTTGACAGACACACAGGTAGATGATGTCCTGTGGGCTGCCCGCACGGGTGATCTTGAAGTATGGAATATTCTCAAGAAGGAGCTAGATGTAGCCGCGGCACTTGCTTCTTCAAATGATTCGGGCAACACAGCGTTGCATTATGCAGCGGCGAATGGTCATCTGGAGTTCGTGCGTCAAGTGCTTCCACAAGCGAATCTGGAGATCTTGCTCTTGCAGAATGAATCTGGAAATACACCGCTGCACTGGGCCGCCTTTAACGGTCATTTAAATGTGGCAGAGGCGCTAGTCGATCGTATCGAGGCCCTCGAGGTGCAAGACGAAGTAACGGCCAAGCGTCTGCGTGCAGAAGAGGACCAGCGGGAACATCAACGCCATGCTGAAAAAACTCAAGAAGAAAAAGACGAGTCTGAGGATGCACGCAAGGCCGAGCTTGCGCACCACGATGAAATGCAGAGCGAGCGCGCACTATGGGATGTACGGAACAAGGCGGGCCGTGGTCCCATGTCAGAGGCACAAATGACTGATCGCGAGGAAGTTGTGCAAATGCTTCTATCTCACCTGTGCGACAATGCAAGGCCATCACCTCAGTCTGCGGATGACCTGACCACACGTACGGACAACCTCCATGTGTCGGAGGCGTAGAAGGCACGTAAGCTTGTAGCCTCCACATCCACTCTATCTGTGCAGGCCGTCGAGATTCGCCCTACATGTATAGCTCTATTATTGGTGTGCGGCTCGCTCACTGTTTGTCGCAAAGATGAGCTGTACGATGTGTGAAAAGAGTTTCATGGATAGGCACAGAGGCTATTTGCCTTGGTGCAATGGGCTTATTGTTCTTGTGCTTCTCATGATGGCTTCTTTCACTGTGAATCCCATACATTCCCTATCTGCGCACCTTCGGCAAACATTTTCTGCGCGTTTTCCACCACCCCATCTCGAAGCGGCCCGCCAACAGTGTCTTTTCTCCAGGGCACCGGCGGGACCCCCGCCTAATTTCTTCGAGCGCACTCAAAATGACCGTTTCGCCCTCGGCACACGGGCCACAGTGATACGTAATGCGACTGTGTTTGACGGTGACACCATTTTTGTTGAGAAAGATGTATTTGTCAACCAAGGCCTGATTGTCTCGCTGGAGTCAACTATGGCGCAAGTTGACGCGCCATCTGATGCTATCGAGGTTGAGGCATGGGGCCGATGGCTGACGCCGGGTGTTATCGACATGCATACACACCTGGGTGTGCAGGGTATGCCAGATCTTCCCACGCATTCTGATATCAATTCAAAATTGAGTCCTGTGCGTCCCATGGTTCGTAGTGTGGATGGATTGAATGAGCATGACACCTCATTACGAACCACGCTTGCCGGTGGCGTCACGTCTGCCTTGGTCCTCCCAGGCTCGCTAAACAATATCGGTGGACATGCATTTCCTATCAAACTTGGTGATTTGCATGGGCGCCCGCCGTCATCACGTCTGATTGATCCCCCACGCGCTCTCACCATTCTAGGCGAGGCGGATCATGGGCGCGATGAACTCTACTCAGCTGCTTCAGGCATGAAGCGTCCTGATGGAAGTACGTCATTCCGGCAGATAAAGATGGCTTGCGGCGAGAATGCGCTTCAGTATGGCTTGATCAGACCTGATGAGGCGTGGAATTTCCGCTCAACTTTTGAACGAGCAGTAAAGCTGCGCGAGAAACAAGACGATTTTTGCCGGCGTTTAGATGATGGCTTGTTGAATAATGCGCGGCCCGAAGAGTCTCACTTTCCAAACGATCTTGAGCTTGATATACTCGTCGATGTACTGCGTGGCCGCACCAGGGTTCATACGCATTGTTACACCATGAACGATCTTGATGCCCTAGTGCGCCATGCTAACGAGTTTGCTTTTTCCATTGCTGCTTTTCACCATGCTCATGAAACCTACCTTGTGCCATCTACCCTGCATGCTACCCCGGGCAGCCCGCCGGCTGCAGCCATCTTTTCGACAAATGCCTATTACAAATATGAATCCTACTTCGGCACGCCTTTTTTGGCGGAATTACTCCAATCCCACAATATCACGCCTATATTCAAAAGTGATCATCCTGTGACGGATTCGCGACGCTTAGTTAACCAGGCCGCCCAGGCACATCACTTTGGGCTGGATGAACTCGAGGCATTGAAGAGTGTCACATCCCATCCTGCGCGTGTGTTGGGTCTCGATCATCGCATTGGGCGTATAGCACGTGGATATGATGCGGACTTGGTGCTATGGGACCGCCATCCGCTGCAACTAGGTGCGACGCCTGTGGCGGTGTACGTCGATGGCGTATCTCAACTTGGCAAAGCGTATGCTTCTGGAGGGGAAGCACTCAAGACACGAGACGCACCGCCGTCTGCGCACTACTCTCAAGAGTTTCAGCGCGTGCGCAATGAAAGCGATGCCATTGCATCGGAACGTTCTCGTGCATTTCCTGAGCCTTTATTCGAAGCTTCCGCCGTGGTGCTCCGGAATGTTTCACGCGTGTTCCAGCGAGCCAACGATTCAATCCGCGTTCTAAATCTTGCTTCAGACGGCACACTTGTGTATGCCAATGGCCGCGTTACATGTGTGGATGGGTATCACGTATGCCATGATCAGGTCCCGCCGCATGCATTAAGCGTCCACTTACACGGTGGCACTGTACTGCCAGGCCTGACTTCGTATGGAAGTACCCTAGGCCTGTCTGATGTCCCGAGTGAATCTAGTGCTTCTAATGGCCAAGATTCCCCTTTGCTGACTCGTCATTTTAACTTCGATACGAAGCGCCTAGTGCCCCGTGCCGAAGACGGTCTTATATTCGGTGGCCATGCGCTGCGTCGTGCTCATGCCTCGGGAGTAACGACAGCCGTCAATGTGCCTGCCACAATCGGCATGTTTGGTGGCGTATCGACCCATTTCGATACTGGTGCTCGTACTGTGCTTGATGCACACAGCGTGCGTACGTCCGAAGTGGCTTTGCATGTGCGTCTAGCGTATCCCATCAACGATCATGAACCCTCTCTCGCGACGCAACTGGCTCTTCTTCGCTCTTTGCTACGCAATCCGCCATCTGAGAGTGTTGAGTGGCTCCGCGTATCCCGTGGCGAATGGCCTTTGGTCGTCAAGACAGATGCCCAAGACACGGTAGCTAAGCTGATCCTGCTCAAGCGCGCTTTTCCTCATGTGCATCTGATCATTGACTCAGCGGGAGCTCTGCACCAGGTGGCGAAGGATTTGGCTGAAGCGCATATTCCCGTAATTGTCCCTGCCAAGGTGTGGGAGTATGGATGGGAGCAGCGTGGGCGTAAGGAAGGCCCTCCTTTGACAGCCGACACAGAGCTGGGCGTGCTACTCCGACACGGCGTAGAAGTGGGCATACGGATTCAGGAAGCATGGGAAGCTGCCAATCTGCTATGGGAGACGGCTTGGGCCGCTCAAGAAGCGCACGTATCCGATGCTACAACCATCTTAGCTCTCGTCACGACCAACCTAGAACGCATGCTTCATCTGCATGTTCCTTCGGATGTGGCTAATTTCGTGGCCTTTGATCGTGATCCATTCACATATGGCGCCAAGGTCGTAGCTATCGGCACTCCGCGCTCATGCGAACTGTTCTCTGCTTCCTAATATGTGCAATATCATTTTTATTTTTCATACTCAACGCTCTATGAGCACGCTGAATAGTACACTGTGGGCCGTAAGGCCATCACAAGAACACAGATGCCACGAACACAAAGCTGCCATGGCGTATGCATAGGCTTTCTTGAACTGATCCATGCCATGCCACTCGGACATTCTTGTTTAAATCAAAGTGTCGTATGGCTGGGGCGCGAGCGTCACGGGCTTGTTCTGCGCCACCTGAATCGTGTGCGCCTCGCGAGGCTGGGCCGGCTGGCGCTTGAGGTTAACGTGCTCGCCCTTCTCCTTGGCAGCATGCTTAGCAGCAGCGTTCGCCTTAACACGGTTGACAAAGTTGTCACGGCACTTGGAGTGACGTACGTGGTCAACACGGATGCTCACACGCTTCTCAATTTTGCGGTTACCCACCGTCTTGTACACAATGACACCGACAGCGCGGGGGAACACACCGTAAACAACACCAGTACGGCCCTGGTAGTACTTGTGGTGCATACCTTTCTGCTCGCCCGAGTCAGCCACAATGTCCACAATATCACCAGCATGGTACGGACGAAGGAAACGGCTCAGCTGAACCTGTCCGTGCTTGCGGAACTTTTTGGCAAACATGTGCCGAGTACGCGCCCTGTAACCATAACTGTGAGGCATCTTGACGAGTTCGTGTTAGAAGGACAGTCTGCACGAATGTTTGCCTCGCTTGACCTAGGTCCCTCGCTGCTGTAGGTCACCTGCCGCGAGGGTGCGAACGGCTTGAAACTACATTAGAATCACGTGATTATATTTTCGGCCGGGTGACCATAGTGGATGTCGCCGCAGGGAAGAAGACGAGTGGGAAAGACCAGGCTCAAGCCGCGCTGTTTCTACTGTAACGCTTCACTAACATGCCGACCGCGACCCGCCACTGCAAGGGTGCTCCTCGCAACCACAGCAAGACGTACAAGGTTCCTCGTCGTCCCTTTGAGTCTCCTCGTCTGGATGCTGAGCTGAAGCTGGCTGGCGAGTACGGTCTCAAGAATAAGAAGGAGATCTGGCGCATCGCTCTGACGCTGTCCAAGATCCGTCGTGCTGCTCGTGAGCTTCTCAAGCTCGACGAGAAGGACCCTAAGCGTCTTTTCGAGGGTAACGCCATCATCCGTCGTCTGATTCGCATTGGTGTGCTGGACGAGTCGCGCATGAAGCTTGATTATGTGCTGGCCCTGCAGATCGAAGACTTTTTGGAGCGCCGTCTTCAGACGCAAGTCTACAAGAGCGGTCTCGCTCGCAGCATTCACCATGCTCGTGTGCTCATCACGCAGCGCCACATTCGTGTGGGCAAGCAGATCGTGACCTCGCCCTCGTTCATTGTCCGTCTCGAGTCTCAGAAGCACATTGACTTTGCTCTCAACTCGCCTTACGCTGGTGCGCGCCCTGGCCGTGTCAAGCGTAAGCGCATGGCTTCTGCCAATGCTGCTGCGGGTGGCGAAGAGGAGGGTGGCGAAGAGGAGGAATAAATGTATCATTCAACATTCCCTCCTGTCGAGGTTTTTACCCTTTGATACTTTGTCGAGTGTCATTGTCGCTCATGACCCCATTCGGTTATAGTGTATGATTTGGACTTGGACGTAACGTTCAAGTTCAGCCTACTTTTTGTTGCTAGTGTAGCGACAGATCAAAAAAGTCATATGAGACCTACACATCTACCATGTCTTCATGCTAACGAGGGAGGGGGAAAACAGGGGGAAGACAGTGTACGTTGCCGTAGAATCATTGCCTGGCCTCTTTCAGCCTCGACTTGAACCGATTCAGTCGCTGGTTGTATGCCAGGCGCGATTGGTACTCGTGTTCATTCGCGCCGCCCGACCCACGATTACGTGGTGCCACCTGGAATCCAGTGGTGACGGACTGAGGGATGCCCACATGTCGGCGATTTTTGTCCGTGGCAAATGCCGACTCATGGAGATGGCTCGAGGGATTATGTGGCGAATGCTGGTGCCATTCTGCTTGCGCCACTTGCCGATCACGGTACGATGCCGAACGCTTTAGAACCGGTCGTGTCCATACTTCAACGAGATGCTCGGCCACTCGATGGATAGAAGGTTCGACACGCTTGCATAATGTGTAAAATACGACCACACGGCCAAGTCCACTCATCTTCAAGCTGATTGTATCGATGGACATGTTTTCCAGTACCCCAAATAGTTCCTTTTGGATATTTAAAGCAGGCAAGCTACGGTCAGGCAATGGCTCCAGCCATCGCTTGACGCCCTCGAGCAAGTTGTTGTCCATAATGGCTTGTTGCAAGTGCGTTTTTTGTAACGTACTTACCACACGCGGAAGTAGACGAAGCTTTGCGGTGGCTGGCTGCCTGAAGCGATTCGCTTCTTCGTCCTCGTCCGCCGCAGCCAACATTTCGGCTCGTAAAGCAGACACTTCTTCATCAGCCATCAACTCAAGATCATCATCACCTGTTTTGCGCCGACGAGTGTTTCTTCTCTTGTTTGAATTGAGTGCCGCCTCAATGCGCGCTTCCACTTGTGCACGGATCTGCGCTTTCCCACTTAATGGCTCCTCTTCATCTTTATTCGTCTCATCGTTACGAACTTCGGTATCATCTTGCGCTGGCTCACTGTGCTTCTTTTTTTGACGCTTTGGCTCCGGATCAATCATATCTTCAGTGACTTCGCGGCGCGGAATATGGGGCAGATGATCTTCGCCGCTTTCGTCATTGATTTCCGTCGCTGGTTCAGCATTTTGAGTGCTCTCAACCACGGGCTGTGTCACTTCATTTTCGATTTCTTCGTCTGAATCTACGCCAAAAATATCAGCATGTTCCTGTCACAGAATTAGCTTTCATCGTTTACGTACGGTGCTTCGTGCGGCCATGGCTTTGTCGAACAACTCACCGTGCCGCGATGCTGGGCCGACGTAGCAGAGTAAAAACCTCCACATAATACACGCCTTCATTTATGAGGGCCGTTGGTCAGCTGCTTCTCAGGCGACTTGCCGTGACATAAGTCGAGATTGGCGGCAGCCCTCAACCACTCGCTAGTTTCCCAAAGCGAAACTCTCCAAGTTCGCACAATTTCCCCGAAAGAATATGGCGAGCTACTCTGCCAGTGGAGCGACACCAGGAAACGGGTTTGCTGGATCAAATGGACATGATGCTTCTCGTGGCAGCGTCCCAGACTATAGTCTCTCCGGTGTGCTCCATTTTCTTCAGAGTGAATGGCGTCGCTATGAACACGAGCGAAATTCATGGAACATTGAGCGCGCCGAACTTCGTGCCCGTATTGCTCTCTTGGAAGGTGAACGTCGAAGTGTTGATAATCTCAAGACTGATTTACTCCGCCGTATCAAGATGCTCGAATTTGCTCTTCGACAGGAGCGTATAAGAAGCAGCCAAAATAATTCTGGCTCGAATTCAGCCACAGTTAGGAACTCCAACGATCGATTTTCTGTCGGTGGTGGAAATGCTTCATTAAATGATGATGGACACGACATGAATAAGCAGCTACAATTTCAAAGTAACGGTGTCAAACTACCTATAGGCATGAAGGATGCGAAGGGACGCGCCAAAAGTCGGGCATATCTTCAGCAATGTCTTCAGGAGATTGCATATCTTACAAGCAACATTACACTCAATCCGATGATGAATCAGACCAACTCTTCCGAGTTGGAAAGCCATGCATCTCAGGAGTCTCGTCCTTTGTTTATTGTACCTGATGAACCTTTTTCGAAAATGCAAAACGATCGAAATATGGTTAAAGGCTCTGTACAAATACAAGATACATCTACTCATGATGGACCGGAGGTAAAGCAATCATCTCGGTCCCTCCCTGTAAAGAACGAACCAGAATCTAAATCCGCTCCGACAACGCGAGAGACAAATACAACCTCCTTGAATATTGCTGAGGGAAATTCTACATCGCAAAACTTAGCGAATGTACCAGATGTACAACTCTGGAAATCAAGGGGCACGATCGACGCTCATTTTGACTCTATCAACTCTTTGGCATACGACTCCTCAGGGTTTGGTTTTTTCACAGCTTCTGATGATTGCACTATTAAATACTGGCACCTTCCGTCACCTGAATTACCCAACAATAGCACCGAGAGTGCTAATCCCAAATTTCTCACGACATTACGTGGTCATGAAGCAGGTGTAAGGTGCTTAGTGTACTCAAAGAAGCTCAATAAACTCTTCAGTGGCAGTCTCGATGCATCCATACGCCAATGGACGTTGCCTGAGGAAACGCCCATGAAAGATGACCCCATCTTGGATTCTCTTCAAAGCACTGTCTTTGCCAAAAATACTCACGCTGTCCACGACATGTCATTATTCGCTTTGAATGGAAAAGAAGATGCACTGCTGGCCACGGTATGTGCCGACGGAACTGTAAAGCTTTGGTTAACGGAAGAAGCATCGCCTGCCCCTTTCCTTAGTTGGGATTACTATGGGACTGATCCAGATGCCCAAGTTAAACATGAACGCTCATCTATGACATCCTTGCCTCTTCCAACTTCTGTAACCGCATGTCCGGCAGATTTGAGGATATGCGCTGTATCATTCTCTAACGGTGCTTTAAAACTGTTTGATCTAAACTCTGGACGTGAATTAAAGCATTTTGCTAGTCCATCTTCCTCATCACGGATCAATGCTGTTGTTGGCCATCCGACTTTACCGCTGGTCGCAACTGCCCATCAAGACCAATATATACATATGCACGATATTAATTCGAGTGCATGCACGCTATCTTTACACGCCCACGAAAATGACGTCGTTTGCCTTGACATTGATCCGTCTGGACTCACACTTGTAAGTGGTAGCTGCGATGGAAAAGTCCGGTTTTGGGACTTGGTGAAATCCAATGAGAGCGAACAGATGGCTTCCGACGCTGTTGGGCAGACCTATACTGCGGTATGCTTTCAAGAAGTCTCAGCGCATCAAATAAAGCAAGGCAAGGGCGTACTCACTTCTCTATATCATCCAACTTTACCTTTCATTGCAACGGCGGGCGCAGATGGCACCGTTCATATGTTCGGGTAGTTTCGATAAAGTTGATGCCACTGCACAAAACTATATGCGGCATTCGTATATGAACCTCTTCATGTTCATAGATTGTGAATATTAAAATTGCAAAACATAATTGTCTCATAAGAGACACTCTTCTCTGATCATGATTGTCATCCTTACTGCAGGGACCATGCTAATCTTCTCTGTATCGTTCCAATTTTTTCGTATGCTACCCGAAGGTGCATATAGGTCTCTCATGTTTCAGTGCGACCCCTCATGATAGTTCTTTCATTTCAAAAACTTGAAGTGTTGGCCGTTTAATTCTAATTAGTCATTCTTACTGTACTGGCATGAGCGCGGAGTCAGGGCTTATAATTAGTTGGCACGCGATTTTTTCTTGCATTGCAATTTGCCAGGAAATCCGTGCCCTTCTGCTCTAACAAGGGCGCCTGTTTTTTTTTCTGGACGCATTAGAATCTCAGAGGTTTTTGCATCCTTCAACCTACATTAGTGGAATTGTACATATACCAAAAGATCCACGTCTTTCCTCCAGAGACTACCCAATTTTTCACTACTTTTGTTTCAACAGTGCATGGCTTAAACTAGCCCAATTTTTCGAAGTGTGAAAAGCCTCTCTTCTATATAATGTCTGACGAAGGTTTATCACACGCGCTCGATACGCTTTCCATAAGGGCTGATGTCCCCGCTGCAAAGCAAGTGAGGGGCAAGAGTGAGGGTGACATACCATCTACATGTACGGCAGCACCTCTAGATCCATCTTCAGCTCTTTATCCATTCCCATTTGTCGATGGGAGCGACAAAAGCAGCAATTCTTCTCACTTTCCTAACTTATTGTTAAATGAAACAGTTTCGGATGTGGATGAGCCACTTTACCCACAAAAACGACCCAGTGACCCAGGCTTTGGCGGTGTGTCTTTGGCGTCAAGAACGGCGAGCATACCAGGTAACAGCGTTTTCAGCTCTCCTGGACTCCTGAATGCTTCTGGTGCCCAACGACCCCCACCTTCCTTTTATACGGGCCCTTGGGGTCTTCCCCCGCAACCTGCCGCGACCATGTCAATCTCGACTGATCGATCTGCTTCTCCAGGCAACAATGCTGTTCTTTCACCCACCGTTCCTCCCACTCCTGTACCTCTGAGATTTGCAAATAACGTTCCAGCAGCTTCAACGACGTCTCCATCTGGCGAAGCTGACATTATTCCTACTGCCATTGTGATTAAAAACATACCTTTCAATATTAAACGTGAACAACTCCTGCATCTTATCAGGGACATGGGTATCCCTGTGCCTTACGCATTTAATTACCATTTTGACCAGGGAATCTTTCGAGGACTTGCCTTTGCAAACTTTCATTCACCATCAGAAGCCAATGAAGTTGTTGCTGCATTGAATGGTTTGGAGGTTAGTGGCCGGAAGCTACGTGTAGAGTACAAAAAGGTGCTTCGTGCTGGTGAAAAGGAGCGAATTGAAAAAGAGAAAGCTTTGAAACGTCTCACTTTCCCCCAAGCGACTGAAAGAGATTGGAAGCGAGATGGCAAATGCCTGCCATCTGAGCTCTCTCCTTTTAACAGCCTCAATACTTTGAACCCAGCATCCGCTACTATTGTGCCATCAGGTTTACCCGTGAAAGATAACCATCAAAAGCTCACGCCTGAGGGTAGTAAGCCATCTTTCATCTCGCGATCACCCCAAGCTGACTCTCATGATTCTTCTCTCGACCTAAATGATGCTTTCACCCTTGAGATCTACTCACGAGTTCTGCTGTTCAAAGACGATCGCATGCGCGACGAATTAACTTTCTCCAAGTCTTTCACATCGGCCGAACGACGAGTGGTACACCTGGTGTCTCAGAAGCTCGGATTACACCACTCCACTGTGGGCAGCGGCGATGATTGCTATGTCATGGTATCAAAATCTGGTTCACTACCACAGGGCTCAAATATCAGGGATTTACCTTCTGTTTTTGTCACTGATCGTCTTTCTCCTCGTGTCAGTTTGTCGACGAAGAAATCTGTTCCTGATATGCGTCGGCACACGTTGCAGCCAGACATTAACAGAACTGAAAGTCCCAACTCATTTCAAGGACTAGTGCCGCCACCGTCTAACAACTTAATGCCATGCAGGTCGAATGGCAGCTCGCATGACATATATTCCCTTTCACCTGCTCCACGATTCGATGGTTTTAGCAACTTTGGTGGTCCTTTGAATTCGCAAAATTTGTTTGCTTATCCTGTCGATGCCTCACCTGTACCGTATATTATGCGTCCGCGCAGTGCGGACATTGAAGCATTGGAACGTGCAGGACTACAAGGGAGCTCATCGTCTAGCATCAATCGCTCGCGCTCTCCGCTACATCGTCCACATTCGCCCCTGAGCCAAGGAGCTCACTCATCCCCCGTTACACCACTTGGAAATGGTGTAGGGCCTCTCGATTATGCCCCCCCCTCAGTCGGAACAGGTATCTTGAAAGGTGAACCTGACCTGCCAGTCTATCCCAACGCTCAACGAGAAGGTTTCATGGACTTCGCTGGTGCTTATCCTGCACGGTTCCCCTCTTTTCCCAGTGATGAGCACTTGAAGCCCGATTGTGATGTTGTCTCACCAACGCACTCCGCTCCTTCTAACGAGAAAGAAATCAACCCATTGCACTTGATTCCTCCGACCATCACAACCAGTTCCACTAGTGATGATAATTAAGTGATTTGTACTCTTCTCACAATTTTGTTGCCAGTAATCATTCAAGTTTGGATACCTTCTTGTCTCTCCTTGCGAGGCATGAATTTTTCGAATCAAATACTGCATGATGTTGATATATTACATAGACGCGATTATTTCATAGTTGCCACCAGCCTGCGAACGTATGCATCCGCTCCACTTGTTGTTTGATTTGTTTTAACCACGCACTGTTTCTCGTTCATGGACGTGAGCGCATTTAATCAGTACAGCGCTCTTGGACATTACACGGATCTCTTTTTCAAATTTACTCAAGCTTCTACTGCAAATTATAATGTCCAATTCGTTCCTGTGAGGCGGAGGCGCATAAAGGCGTCTTCTCGTCGAAGCACAGGAGGAATTGTTTGGAAAGAAGCACCTTTTCTCGTATCGACTAGAGTAACTAGTACTTGCATCGAACTAAGTGAGAGAGCTTTTTTGGATGCTAGAAAGCATGGTGTACCAATGAATGATACCCGCACACAGGCAGCAAGTCATGCTCCCATTCAATTTTTGACGCCATCTGACCTCTCGCCACAGCGGCCAACTTCGTCGGCGTGGGCTCAGCCTCGGTCATGGGCCCAGCATGCAGCTTCTCCTGTTCAGCATAAAGGGAAATCTGCATTGAAGTTGCATTCTCCAGGCATCGTAATCCATACACCGTCTCCCGAATCAACTCAATCTCGTCCGTCGACACCGACGCGACAACATAAGCCGAGTATATGGAATTCCACACGTTCTTCACCAAACATCGAACAATTGTATAAAAAAGCGCACGAAATTAATCAAGCTCCGATGACAATCCCAGTGGGATTAGTGAACCAAGGAAATTCTTGTTTTGCCAGTGTAATTCTCCAGATGCTCGTATACTGTCGGCCTCTATACTCTTTTCTTACGCAATTGAACGCTATGGTGCCCCAGGATCTTACCAACTCAACACCACTTTTGGAAGCCATATTCCAATTTTATTCAGAAATACCTGTGCTAACGAATCAAAACAGCTTGTTGAATGATGACATGGATCCCATTGCACCCGATTATGTATATGATGCTCTGCGATTACACAGAAGATTCGACCTCTTTCAGCTTGGACACCAAGAGGATGCTGAAGAATTTTTTAGTTTAATTCTGAACACTCTTCATGAAGAAGTTGACCTTGTGTACCGTCGCACTATGAAAAAGAAACAATCGACGCCAAAACACTCTACTACTTTAGAAGCTGTGGCTTCCAAGGATCCATATGCGGCCTACCCACCGCCCACCAACAATGATGATTCAAGTGATGATGAAATTGATGCAAGGGAAGTGCAGCGCCCACAAAGCCCTGATCAAAATGAATGGCTAGAAGTTGGCCAAAAGGGTAAAACGAGCCTAACTCGAACCAGTGGCAACACAGACAGCGAGTCGCCTATAACGCGAATGTTTGATGGAAAACTACGCAGCACGCTTGCTTGCCCTGGCACCAAAACTAGCATTATGCTTGAGCCCTACCGATCGCTCCCACTTGATATACAACCACCACATATACACACAATTGAGGATGCATTGAGACAAATAACGGAACCAGAGATCATTTCTGGCGTGTGGTCACCTCAACGTAATACACCTGTGGATGCAACAAAGCAAGTGTGCATTGAAGCTTTACCTCCAGTCCTTGTTCTTCATCTGAAGCGGTTTGTGTTTGACGGAACATATGGCGTACAAAAAAGCACCAAACCGATACGCTTTGGTATGACGCTGGATCTTCCACAAGATATATTGAGTCAACCGTGTCGTCGTGTGTCGGACTTTAATAAATACGCTCTATTTGGCGTAGTATACCACCATGGACGTCTTGCCACTGGTGGCCATTATACTGTGGCTGTGCGGCGTCAAGACAATTCAGGATGGATTCATTTTGACGATACCCGCGTTTCGTCCATTCCTGCTGAACAGGTCGTCTCTTCGGCGCATGGTAACAAGTTAGATGCGGGCCAAGCCTATTTGCTGTTTTACCAAAGGCTCGAGCAGTAATGCAACAGGCTTGCATAGATATCCATGTAGTTATTACAAAATCTATTACAGAAGCTCGTCATCATCGTCACCTCCCACTTTCTCAGTATTGTTCTGAGTTTCAGTTGAGGGTCGTGATAGATTTGATGCGGCGACAAAGGCAGGTGCAGAAGGTCTTGCTGCTTTGGCACTGGCGTTTCGTGCTTCAACCATGGCCATCGGATCAGAAGGTGTAACCTTACTTGCGGCATCATCAGGCGCTGCATTAGCGCTTGATAGAGCAGATGCCATCACAGATGACGCAACATTAGCCATATCGGTGTTATACTGAGCTTGCACTGAGCGCTTAATGCGGAGCATTTCACGGAATGTATCTTCTGTGCCGTGTTGAATCTCAAAGTTGTTCCATACCTTCCAAAACTCCGTTTGTGTCTTGGGATTACAAAATTGCGACGCATGTGCATAAATAGCCCTGGCCCTATCCATTTCTCCCAACTTGCTTTCGAGGACAGCAAAACGCAAGCACATCGACACTGCGTCGCGATCTGGCAATATCTCAATGGCAGCTTCGTAAATAGGTCGCGAAGCCACCAAGCCATAGTTTGCTGCTGCTTTGGCAATGTAGTACAGGAACATTTCGTACCGATCTTTTTCAGAAACAGAATGCGCGGCACGCTCATAAATACTCATGGCCTTTCGCACGAGTCCATACTTTTCTTCAAGCTCGCCATACTTGAGGTATAATGGCTTACAAAGGTTAGGTGGACATTTGTCCAATGCCTGCTCAAACATATCGCGGGCGCGTTCGAGCTTGCTACCACCATAACGTGCAACGAACTTGCTCAAATACACATTCCACAATTCAAATGCCACTGGGTAAGTGAACAGTTCTACACCACGTTCATAAACCCTAAAAGCATCCTCATAATAGTGCTGCTCTTCGAGAAACTGAGCAAAATTAATGATGGTCTGAGCATTAGCAATCTTGAGTTCGAGAATCCGATCAAACGCATGTTTGGCACTTTCAAGCGTACCTATAGCCTCTTCCAAATCAGTGTAAAATGACCAGAGTTTAAGGCTCTTGAACAATCTCGCTTGCGGCGAGAGAGAATCGTCGTAATATGAGACGTTTTGAATTTTATTCCGAGTGCCTGGCGAGCTTGTAGCCCGTGCCATGACGCGCAATGCCTCATTATAATTGCCATTACGAAGTTCCATTTCTGCCCATGAGCACCACACTTCAGCGAGATCATCTACACGCTTGTAAGGAACTTTAATGGCGCGTTCAAATATCTGTCGAGCAGACGTGACATCTCGTTCCATGGATCCAGGCTCTTTACGACCCTGGCTTCCACCGTCCTCATAAAATTCAGCAAAATGGATGTAAAGCCGGTGTAAATTGGCTGTAGCTTTACGAGGGTTGATAACCTCCAGCGCCTTTTTGTAGGTCGCAATAATTTCTTCATCATTTTCACCCCACAATACCACACGCTTTTCCCATTCTTGTACATCATCCTGATTTCTGCGAAGCATTACATCATTGACCAAAAAGGGTCGACGCTCCATTAGTTTCTCAAATTCTAACATGCGCTGATCAATTTCGGCTTCTTGATCTTCTTTTGGCGGTGCATTTTCATCCTGCTCATCATTTTCCAGGTCCTCCATCATGAAGCTAATTACATTCTCGCTTGATTCAGCGTATGCATCAAATATCTGCGTAAAATCACGCACAGTCAAAACCTTTTCCATGCCCTCTTCGAAGATATTCCAAGCTGTATCCAAGTCTCCTCTTTTGATGTAGTACGTGGCCAGACCCGCCCACAGTCGTCCTGCTTGATCAGGAAACCGAGCCAACCCGTCACATTCTACAATTTGACGAATGGGCAAGCGGTTAGAATCAAGCACATTAATATCAGATTCAGTAACAGCTTCTTCGGAACTGTAACGAGGTAGCGCCTTTTCCTCTTGTAAGGATAAACCAGTCGCCTCCGGAAACCGTTCGACCAACTCAAGCCAGTCAAGTATGAGATGATAAGAGCTCTTTCCATTTGGGCTGATATATTCACCATGCCAAGCCTTTTTGGCTAGACTCAGCATCAGTTTCGCTGCTTCGAGAACTCGACTCTTTTTGGCTGGACTCATCGTATCCTCGTCCTCGTCCTCGTCATCATGTTTCGAAGAAGATTGTAAGGCATTTTTTGATCCATCAGAGTAGCGAGGTTCGTCTGGCATTTCGAGCAACATGGTGCAGTATTGTTCTGACAGACTTGGATCGACGCTCAAATAACGACGCCATACTGCTCGAGCCGTCTCACCACAGCAGAGCTCAGCCCATCGAAGATAAAGCTTCCAGACGCGGAGGTGTAAAGAGCCCGGCAATGTACGTAATGCTCGGTCGAATGTGCGTCGAGCATGTGTCTTTGACAAAATGGGAGAACATGTAGGATGTACAAAGAGTGTCAGATAATCGAGCCAGATGCGGGGCATGCTAGGAAGCCATTGCAACGCGCGTTCATATGCAGCAGCAAGACTGCACCATTCTTTCCATCCAAGAGTCCCGTCCAGCGCAAAATCCCAATTTTCATGCACCTCCTCTTCACGCCGCATGTCAAGCAAAGCAGGACCCATTTCCAAAGATGGGTTTGTAGTCTGTAAGAGGCGTTGGCGCCGCCCAGCTGATCCATCATGTGGCTCACCAAGCACAAAAAAGGCGCGTGCGCTCAAGTATCGTCGCCATAGTTTATATGACGTGGGGAATACAGATAATGCGCGTTCGTATAAACTGACAGTCCTTTGCAAAGCTAAGCGAAGCGCCTCATCACTTAAGAATCCAAGCAGCTTTACGCCGTCTGATGACATTCCTGGGTCTGGTATGGGCCTTTTACGGTAGTTTGTCTCATCCACGTGAGATATATAATCCATCCATGTCCGTATGTTATCCGGGTTTCGGAGTA
>ERZ501045.157-NODE-157-length-17236-cov-5.716082_pt1 | contig 17236 bp, 12 predicted proteins | sample MGYA00510870_ERZ501045 | MGnify/ENA primary metagenome ERZ501045 (study PRJEB25958, sample SAMN03398505) | human skin metagenome | study: EMG produced TPA metagenomics assembly of the Human Skin Microbiome Metagenome (human skin metagenome) data set. | reverse complement strand
TCGACGCCAGCATACGCACACTGCACCATGCCACGAGCTGGCCACTGAGCGGCACGCCCAGGCGCACATACTGCTCCAGCAGCACGTCGCCCGCGTCGAGCGCGTGCTTGCTCGGCGTCGCAGGCACGGTCGGCATGCAGCCACGCCGCTCGGCCCACTCCCGGCTCTCCTGCAGAGCCGCCGACTGCGGCGGCAGCGTCAGCAGCAGCGCATCCAGACGGTGCACGGTCTGCGCCTCCAGCGCGAGCGCACCGAGCTCCGCCGCCACAGGCGCGATCGACGCCTCGTCCCACGCGCACGCGACCGCCTGCACCGCCCGCGCCACCCCGTGCAGCTGCGGCACGCACCGGCACGCCCAGCGCCGCTGGTCCTCCCACGCACCCGACGCACGCAGCTGCGTGCACAGGCCGCGGACGAGCTCGAGCAGCGCCGCCTGCGTCTGCGCACGCATCGGGGCCATGCACGCTCCGATCTTCAGCAGGCCCTCGACGACCGCGTACGCCAGCTCGTCGGCCATCGGCCACTGCCCACGCACCTGCAGACTCTCGTCAAAGTCCGCGCGCGGCATGTGCTCGGCCGTCGCACACAGCGTGCGCGACACATGCTCCATGTACACGTGCGACGCACGCGTCTCATCGCGCGCCGCCGCCGGGCTCATCGCATCGGCCAACGCACTCGCGAAGCGCGCCTGCGCCAGCACCGCCCGCACATCCGACACACTAAAGTAGCCCAGCGCCAGCGTGCTCGAGGACGCATCACTGCTCTGGAACGCCGCAAAATCACTCGAGTCAAGCGTGCCATCCGCGGCCTCCTGCGCGAGACACGCAGCGAGGTCGCTCAGAATCAACGCATGCGTCGGCTGATCCAACACGTCCATCAACGCTCGTTGTCAGGAGGCCGCGCGGCACGCCGTCCCCCGCCCCCGATCCTACGGCGCACGTGATCTATGACGAAGCGGCCCTCACCCGCTCGAGCACCTCGCGCAGGCCCCGCTCCAGCGCCGGCAGGGCGCGCGCCTCCTCGGGCGCCTGCGAGGCTGGGCCGCTCGGCGCCAGCACATCCGGCAGATCCAGCGATAGGTACAACTGGCGCAGACCGAGCTTCGTGGCTGGGGTGAGCTACGCCACCCAACGTACCTAGACGCTCCGACATGCGCCGCGACACGTCGTCATGGTGCGGCGCACGATACAGCGGCGTCGCCATCGTCGTCGAGCGCGGCACATGCATCGCCACGCTCCAGTCGCGGCTCAGGGCACCCGCATAGGCACCGTCGCGCGCCTCGTCATCGATATCCGACGGCACCGCGCCACACCACACGAGCAGCGTGTCCTGCATCACGACAACTTGCACGCCCATCGCAGGGCACGCAGCGTGCGGCACCCGCACGACAAACGCACGGCTGTGCATGGAGACGGCTCGGCGGGCGTGGCGGAGGACCGACGCCCTCGGCGTGCCTGCCACGTGACGTCAGAGGCCTTCTTCGTCCGCGTGGCTCGCCGCTTTTCGCCTCTGCCGTATGTGGTCTTGGGCCGGCACACTGGGCGCACGCGTGCCGCGCGCGGCAGCCGTCCCCTCTCACACGCATACCCTCCGCCTAGCACACACATGGCAAGCACAGCGCCGCCTACCCCGCCTACAGCCACCGGCACCTGAACGTCTCAAGCCTCTCTCACCGACCTACTACACGGCCAAGCCGTCGTACATGGACACCCTGCACATGATCGACCAGCTGACGCGCGAAGTCAAGCGCGAGCTCGAAAAGGCATGCATCCTCGCACCCAATGCACCGCCGCCCGCCTCGTCCGGCAAGCCCATCACCTGGATGTCCCGCGACCGCCTCGGCAGCCGACTCGGTCTGACGCTGCGGGCGTCGCAGCACCGCAGCGTCACCTCGCGCCTCTCGCTTCTGCACAGATACAAAAAGGTCGCTGCCGACGCCTTCCTCGGCACCTCGCCTTTGGCCGCGGGCGCATCCACGCACCAGCGCGACCTCGTGCACCAGATCATCGAAGTCCTCGACTCGTACGCCGATGTGCGCTCCACAGACGCAGACGCCGCCGCCTCGACATTCGTGCACACAGGCACGCCGTCTCGCGGCCTCATCGACGAGCGTGGCGTGGCGTATGCGCGCGGCCGCCGAAAGGTCAGTCATGCCCGCGTGTGGCTCGTACGCGCTCAGCCTGCGAGCCTAGGCGAGATGCTCGTCAACAACGCCCCCCTGCACCAGTACTTCTCACGCACAGCCCACCGCGAGATCGTGACGTGGCCGCTCCGACTGGCCGGCGTGCTCGGTATGTACAACATCTTCGCCATTGTTCGCGGCGGCGGCGCCTCTGGCCAGGCCGGCGCCCTCGCCCACGGCGTAGCCAACGCCCTTGTGGCGGCCCTCGGCACCGCAGAGGGCGAAAATGCTACCAACATTCAGTTGCATGTACAGCATCTATTGGCTCAAGGTACGTTCGCACCCACACTCACCACAGACGGCGTCCTGATCCGCGATCCACGCATGGTCGAGCGCAAGAAGCCGGGCCTGGCCAAGGCCCGCAAGGCGTACACATGGGTCAAGCGCTAGAATCCATAGCTACAACATCCGTCGCTTCTTCGGGCGCACGCCACCAATCTTGATAGGGGTCTTGTCGGTCATGGCCAGCACCATCTGCCGCACATTTTCGCCCTCCGAGGCCTGCAGAGCCCGGAACACGGCCTCCCGACCCTGGCCAAAGCCATTCCACAGCACCTCGATATGCTTCACACCCCACTGCGCTCGATGCGCGACAATGTGCTGAAACACACGCACAGCCGCGCGGTACCCGGCCTCGTAGCCCGAGCGCTGCGCCTTCTTGAAGCCCACGGTGCCGCCACTCTCCCCCACCAACGGCTCACCCGTCGGCATCGTAAATGTGACAATGGTATTATTGCGCGACGACTTGATGTGCAAGCGGTGCGGCCGAGACGCGCTAGGCAGGCCCAGCATGTCCGACACTGGCTTCGGCGCCGACGCCGGCGCCGACATCTCGGGCACCGGCGTGAATTCCACCGCCGAGTCTAGCGACACTTTTGGCTCGCTCGGCGCCGGCGGCGCATCTGCTCCCAGCGCGCTTCGCGAGTACGCCCGCCACGGCATCGACCGCACAGCCGATCCGCGCACGGCGCCTCGCAGCCCCCACATCCCTCGCTGCAGCATAGTCGGAACCAAGAGGCAGAAGAAGGAAAAAGCGTCGCCCACACGTGTTCCTAACATGATACATGACCTAGTAGGCCCCTACCGTCAGGCCCCTCGCCTTCCCCCCTCCAGACGGGCGCGCCACACTATCTATCCTCGCCATCGTCGTCGTCGTCGTCGTCGTCCCAATCCACTCGCTCTAGCCGTGCCAGCAGCTCGCGATTCTTCGCAGGTATCTCATACAGGGAGCGGCTTGCACCGTCAGCCGGCGCATCCGACGCAAGCCACCGCGCATCCACGTCATCCCCAGCGGCAGGGAGCGGCTGTGCTCGTCGGTGCGGATTCGCTAGCTCGTCAGCAAACAGATTTCGCCGGCGTGTCGAGTACATAGGCGGCGCCTCGTCTTCAGATAGCGCATGGCGGTCGGCCGCGTACGTCGGCATACCCGTCCGCTGCTTCTTCGTCGGGAACAATGTGCACGGCCGAGGCGGTGAAGGCACATTCTCGTACAAAGGGGCCGGGTGCCTCGACTCTGCGTCTCTGTACATGACACGCTGTCCACGAAACACAAAGACCGTCGTGTCTGGCTGCCGCGCCGGCCGTGCCATGGCCCGCAGGAGCGCATTCGAGGCATTCACACCAGTGAAGCCTACGTCTGCCGGTCCACCTTCGACGAATGGATTATGTGGCGTATCCCGCACTGGTCGCGACTCGTACGCCGACAGAAACGGCGGTGGTGTCGTGTCGCGCACCTTCGCCGCCCGCCGCCCCGAGCACGACGGCGAAAACAAATCCATATCGTCGAACAGAGAAGACGGATCCTCCGATACATCACTGCACTGCCGTATATGCCGAGTTCGCCGCTCTTGGTGTCTCTCTGCGGCCGCATGGAGCCCCAGCTTCTCTGTCATACGTCTGCCACGTGTACTGGGCGGGGTGAGTACATGAGATGGTCGTCGACATGCGCGCTTCTTCGCACTGTGCGTAGGCTCATCCAAAGAGTCGGTGCGCGAAGCCGCTTCGCTACACAAATGAACACGCCGTGACGTATGCTTCTGTGGTACGGTTACATCATCAGCTCCACCTGAGGAAGGTGGCGTAGGGAGTTTCTCCCAACTTCGACCCACGACACCTTGGCTGGCAAGCGCAGAGGGCATCGTACACTGTATGGCCGCCGCAAAGAGCGAGGCAGTCCAACGTGGTCGATGAAGGGGACGCGGCTCTCAGCGTGCCTTGTACCCTCGTTTTGCTCCCGGGGCCCTGAGGGAGATGCCTGCCCCTCCACCCATCTGTGGCTCCAGACGCATGCATGCATGCATGCAGGGGGTTGCTTTATGGCCAATCAGATAAAACGTCTATGTACGCATGACAGCCTGGGCTCCAGTGCCGCCGCCTAGGTACCAGGTTCCCAAGGATACTTGTCCAAAAAGGCGCGGTGAAAGCGCGTAAACCGATCTACCATGGCCTGGGTCTCCTTCGCCAGCACCGTGATGCGGAAGCACGAGTACGTCGAGCCGTCCTCTAGCACTTCAGGCTCGTAGCTAAAGCCTGAACCCGGCACGACACAAATGCCTGTCTCGTCCAACAACTCAAGGCAGTACAGCTCGTCGACCTTCTTGCCCAATTGACGTGCCCGGTCAGACACACTCTTAGGGAGGTGAACACGCGGAAGCACATACAGCGCTCCCATGGCCGGTTCAGCGAATATGCCAGGGAGACGGTTCAGGCTGTCGGCAATCAGCTGAGAACGCGACTGCAGCGTGTGGTAAATCGTGTCAATCTGATGACGCCAGAGCTCATAGCTTGGCTCATCAGGCTGTGGTGGACGCACCAACAAATCGACACCAATCTGTCCTTGGGTAGGCGGACACAAGCTCATGCTCACAACTTTATTTATCTGAGCCTCGACCTCTGCGTCCATGTTGTTGAGCACGAAAAAGCCACCGCGACGTCCACATTCGCCCACCATGCCCTTGCTCGTGCTGTGAAAGGACACCAGTTCCACGGACGAGCCAATCTCACGCTCTGTCGCATCTTGACTGTTTTGCAACTCCATCAGCACGCGACGGAACGGCACAAAGGGACGGTCTTTGTTGTAAATATTATCTTGATACACTTCATCGGCGAAAATAGCCAGACTCTCTCGGTGGGCCAATTTGATCATGTCCTCGACCTCGGCGCGTGTCATGCAGGCACCCGTAGGATTTCCAGGGTTGATGACCACGATGACACGCGGCTCAATGCCCTGGCTACGGGCTTCGTCAATCTTGGCTTTCATATCGGTCAGAGAGGGCTCCCAGTGCTGCTGGGCATCCAGACGGTAGGTCAGGGCGGACAGATTCAACAGGGATGCCGATGCAGAGTACAATGGGTATTGCGGGATTGGAATCAACAGCCCATCACGATTCGGGCGCATGAGTATTTGCAGTAGCGCGGAAATGCCCGACGAAGCACCCGCCGTCAGATAAATGTTCTCGATATTTTCCGCATATCCATCGCGCTGCTGCAAAAAGTCCGAGACGTGCTGACGCACAAGAGGCACGCCTTTAGAAGCCGTATAAGCACCCACACTGCCAAACGCTTTCAGCAGTTCCTGCGCGCGCTCCTGCACGTCGCTGGGGAACATCGAATCCCGCACGGCCGCGGGCATGTCCAACAGCTGTGGGTACTCGGTGAGGGCTGCCACCTGGCGCCAAAATGTGATAGGTTCCTGGCCCAGCATAGGCTGCTGCTGCGGGTTTCCGATATTGGTCCACACGATCGAGTCGAACGGCAGCTTGTCTCCGAGTCGCAAGCGCTTTTCGTACTCTGCCGCCTTGAGGGGAATTTCTCCGCGCACAGCATACGCCACGTACTGCACCGAAGAATTGATCGTATCCTTGCGGAATACGTGCCGCGGAAGCGTGGCCGTCACGAAAGAGCGGCGCCAAAGCAGCTTTCGCGAGAGGAAAGAGGACATGCTCTCGGCCAACGTTTCACGCGGTCGATAAGAAACGAGGAGGACTGGGGGGCAAGTCGTACAGTCATTCATCACGTGCTCACTATGAGCAGGATCGAGGGGCTATTCTAGGTCCATGCCTAACAGCAGGCTCTTTTGGAGAAACATGACCTGAGCCACAAAGGCTTCAAGATGAAAAATGGGCTTGTTGCCTGACACGCATCGCAATTCCTGTCGTCAGAAGAGTGTATACGTACGTAGAAGGCGGCTTTTTCGATGATACTCGCGCGAAGCGACTCATCGACTCGGCGGACAATATCGTGCGCTAGCGTCTTGAAAATGAGAGAGGCCGGGATGGCGTGCACCAGCAGCTCGTACAGGCGTCCACGCACCTCAAGGAGCCGCGCAGGGGACTGCTCACTAACGATCATGTCGGCTGTGCGCTCACAATACACTTGCCAGTCTGGCTGCGCAATGGCCACGGGCCCAGATAAGTCGGGAGACTGCACACGTAATGTCTCCAAGACAAGGATGGCTTTGCGCACATTGCCATCGGCGTTTCGTGCAATGTCGCTCGATATGTTGTCGGGCAGGTGGAACTTTTCGCGCTTGGCGACGTGCCGAAGGACGCGCATCACATCCTCATCTTTCGGTGCACCGACACGCAGCAAAAGACACCGAGAACGAATCGGTGCGATGATGCGCGACGTGCTATTCGCACATAGAATGAGGCGCATATTGCGCATATACTTTTCCATCGTTCGACGCAATGCGGCCTGAGCATCGCGCGAAAGCGAGTCCGCCTCATTAATCACGACAGTTTTGAATCTTCGTGCCGCATTTTGATCGACTTGTTGCGTCTGGGCGATTTCCTTGAGAATATCCTGGATGACGAGGCGATCATATGTGCCTGCATCACTAGGAGTGATTTCTGTGTGGTAGTTGCTGCTAATGAGGTTGACTTCAATCTTGCGCTTGCTCGGATTCAAAAACACACGCTGGTCGACCTTGAGCTTGTGGGCACCAGGGCCATACAAGGCCTTGAGCAGACACGTAATACGCGTCTTTTTTCCTGCACCACTCGGCCCGTAAAACAGCAAATGCGGCACATCTGCACTCGCCACCAGACTCTCGAGCTGCTCGGTGAGGTGCGGGTGATAATTCAGCTCACTCAGGTCTTTGGGCCGGTATTTGTCTACATACAACATGGCCACACGCGTCAAAAAAGGCACTCGACGTAGCCGCGCGCCGAGCGTTTCACCACGTCACGTGGAAAACACCGCTTGGTGGTCCGTGAGTGGGGTGGCAGGTGGGCGGGTCCAATATTGGAGCCAGCCCAACACTTGCTCGTGCCATTGCAACGAGTTACGTGGATCGAGGACCCAATGTCCCTCGTCAGGGAAAAACAGTAGGCGAGACGGTATGTGACGGCGCTGAAGGGCTGTAAAGGCCGAAATGCCCTGGGCAGGGCTCAGTCGATAATCACGTCCGCCGTGCACGATCAAATGGGGCGTGGACCATGCAGCCACATGGCGGTGCGGGCTAAACGCCTCGTATAGATGCGGCGACGTCCACGGTAAGCCGCCCAGTTCTGACTCCGGGAAGTAGAGCTCCTCCGTAGAATAGTACATACTCTCGAGATGAAAGATGCCGTCGTGTGTCACAAAAGCCTTGAACAACTTGTTTTGGTTGTGCCCCTGCAGCCAGTTCACCATGTATCCGCCAAAACTCGCGCCAGCAGCCACAACACGATCACGATCCAAGTAGGTATGCGTGTCAAGCACATGATACACCCCTCGCAAAATGTCTTCCTTGACTCGATCGCCCCAGTGTTCCAGGACGCGATCTGTCAGAGCCTGCCCAAACCCAACAGAGCCAGATGGATCCAGGGTCGTCACGACAAAGCCTGCTGCCGCGAATGCCACGGGATTCCATCGCGTCGACCACCCATTGCTCCAGTCGCCTTCTGGGCCGCCATGCATCAGCACCGCCAGAGGCAGCTTCTTGCCTGCCTTGACATCGGCTTCATACGTCGGTGGTTTGATGAGCCAGCCATGCATCGTTACGTCGTCTGCGCCTCGGTATGTGTAGCGCTCAGGCGCAGGACCCATGTCCACGTCACGATGCGCATCAGACCACTGCAAAAAGTGCGTTAGACGCGTCGTTTGGCCCCTGTCATGCAGGTACACGTCGTTCGGACTCTGCAGAGTCGATAAAACATAGATGAGGCGTCCATCCGGAAGCTGGATGGGCGACGAGGCCGAGCCGTCGACCACCAGCGCCTGTTTGTCGTAAAACGACGTGCCCTGCACCGAGATAGCATACACCTTGCGCTGCTCGTCCTCAGGAACGACCGCATACAGCGTGTGCCCGTCCGACGAGAAGGAAAGTGTGTCGGGCGACACGTCCCAATCCGGAAAGATCTCGACTTGCCGACCCTCCTCCATGAGATAAGCTTGCAATACCTTGCGATCGCTCTCGAATCCATCTTTGTACTGCTGAAGGAACAAGACCATATCTTCTCTGGGCGATATCAAAGGTGTGCCTGCCCAGCCACGGTTCTCAGCGAGGCTAATGCGTTTGGGCAGGGTGTGTCCATCAAGAGGCACCAGGTAGATGTGCTGGCGCGTGTGCCAAGCTGGTGGCACCTCTGGGTCCTTGGCTGTAAAAGCCACATAATGGCGTGACAGACTAAAGTCACTCGCATCACCCAGCGGTCCCACTGGCGATTCTAATCGCGTATCTTGAAGCAGATTCCGGATCTTGTCTCGCACAGACCATCCAGTCTTGTGCCTGTACAAATCCAGCGCAAAGAGCTGCGTGCGCTGCTGAGGGTGCTGCCACTGGTCCCAATGTCGAATAAATAGTTGATCGTATACTTTAGCACGTTGCCATGCAGCCTCTTGCTCCGGGTGCTGGGCGTAGATATCACCGTCGTCAAACACCATGGCCGAGAATGCCAACGTGGCAGTATCTTCGGCTGTCCTCACACTCTGCATATTCTGAATGCTGGCGGGTAGATTGAGTAGGTGCACACTCTCGTCTTCGTGCAGCGATCGGCAGTACAGCTGCTGGTCCTTCACGAAGACGAACGTGTGCTCATCTAGGAAGACTGCGTCGTCAGTGCCATTCTGAAGCACCGATGCTTTTTTATGCTCCCATGAAACAGGTAGATCTAGAGGAATGTAATACAGAGCCTTGGAGACATCGCCTGTGGTGGTCGAGGGTGTCTCTACACCCAGCAAGGCCGCTGTGCCTGGGGCATTCACAGCCACATGTGACGCGGGACGTGGCGCTTCCAGAAGCAGCTTGGGTGTAAGCGGAAGCGCATGCGTCTGCAGTGCCATAGCGAGTACCCCCACGATGCTCCACGCCGCTCCTCGGCACAGCCACATCTTGTCCACAGCACAATCGACGGCTTCGGCTCAGTCCACGCTGTCCTGCGCTGGGTCTGGGGCCATGTGGAGACAGATTTTGGCTGAGTCAGGTATGGACGTCTATTGGGTCTGAGGGCCATAGCCACGGAGGCCTTCGCCAAAGCTCCAGCTAGTCGAAACGCTGTATGGCTCAGTGATATGCACACCATTTTTGGTGATCTTGGCGATCTGGAAGCGGTTCAGACTGCGTGCATCTCGATAGAATAAAACACGCATGCATTGCTCGAGAATCGCACGTGCCTCCTCTTCCGTGAGCTGTGACTCGCGGCCCTCGACGGCCTTGCGCAGCATGGGCTGAGCGAGGTGCAGACCAAATCCTGTAGCAATGGTGCTGCTCTGATACGTTGTCCCGAGCAAGTCGACGTAGCCGAGGAAGGGCGCGTCGGCCCTGGCATCATAGCCACCCAGCACGAGGGCATTCCAGTATGGGTCCAGCTTAGACCGGCGCTCGTACATGGTATGCGAGAGGTATGCATACACCTGCTCGGGCGTCAGGCTGTGTCCGTCACCTTGGATGTCCTCCTTCTCCATCAGCTTCGTGAGTGTGTGCTGAATGTTCTGCCAGTCGCTCATGTCGCCGCTGGCACCGACCACGACATGACTTCCGAATGGTGTTAGACGCTGATTATCCATGAACCTCGCCAGCGATCCATAGGAGGCAAGTGTGTCTGTGGCCAGCATCACGCCGTCCTTGTAGGTGAGTCCCAGCACGGACGTGCCTGTCACGATGGGCTGTTGAGTGCGCTGTCGAGCATCGTCAAATGCATCAACAGGACGATCGGCATGGAATAGACTGGACTGCGACGCAATGCAGTCTACCTGCGGCGACGAACGCCACGTCTGTCCAGGATAGGCGTGCATAAGGAAAGAGAGCGCACACGTTCAGCTCCTTGGCCGCGCTGACGACGCTTTCCGTCACGTGATGTACGTTCATGCGCCTAGGTACCGAGCACTCGTGCTGCTACGAAACGTGGCGGGGCTGCCACGGTGGTCCAAGAGTGTTTGACTCGGTGTCGAGCTGCGCGGTGCATCGGGACCTACACTCAAACGCAGCGTGTCACTCGCTGCATGAGCCTTGTCTGTTTGGCCGCGCCGCAACGCTTCCAATCGATCACGCAGTGACGAGGTGTGTTCATCAATCCACTTGAGGCTGCTGAAGTGCGCATTCAAAATCGCGGAGATCTGCATGATCGGGTCTTCGTAGCCCGGCACATCGCGTGATACCTGGGAAGATCCAAGTGCTTCAGATGAAGCGTCAGTCGCGTCACGCACAGCCCGACGTCCATTCGTTGCGGGTGCCGACATTTGATTCACCTCATCGATCATTGACACGAGGTTGCGGGACATGTCGTCAAGTTGCGTATTCAAATTCTCAGCAAGAGCGTACGCCTTTTCTCGCTCGACATCAGCCACACCCATATCCATGCGTCCATGGGCACCACTTGCCTGCAGCAGCTCAGAACGCTGACTCTCGTACGTGTCCAGCAACGCATTCAGTTCTGTCTGCTGCTGCTCGACATAGTCCAAAGTCTGATCGATACCAGATTGCCGCTCTTCCGCCTGGGCAATCTGCGCCACAAGTCGGCTGATCTCATCACCGCCTTTGAGCAGGACGCGATCATAGGCAGCGACTTCGCCAGCCTGCTGGCTAAACTCTTTGATCGATGCATCCAATTCACCTTGCCACATCTTTACAATGTCCTCCATGCTCTTGCCACGTAACAAGGACGGTGCAGACACAGCGACATTGGTCGGCTTGGTATCTGTCTGTGTTCCCGAGGTGGATGCCGGCGGCTTGCTGAACAAGTTGCCCGCATCAGCGGGTTTTGCCTCTGTAGTGGGCTCATCCTTTTTTTCAGCGGGCTTGCCGAAGGAGAAGCCGCCTGGCTTGGGCGCATCCTTGGGTGCCTCAGCAGGTTTGCCAAACGAAAGGCTACTTGGCTTGGGTGCTTCTGTGTTTTCAGCGGGCTTACCAAAGGAGAAGCCACCCGTCTTGGGCGCCTCTGCATTCTCGGCAGGTTTGCCAAAGGAAAAACCACTTGGCTTAGGCGCTTCTTTAGGCGCCTCTGCATTCTCAGCGGGCTTACCAAAAGAGAAACCCCCTGCCTTGGGTGCTTCTTTGGGCGCCTCAGCAGGCTTGCCGAAAGAAAATCCGCTTGTCTTGGGGGCCTCTGCATTCTCGGCAGGTTTGCCAAAGGAAAAGCCACTTGGCTTGGGCGCTTCGGTGTTCTCAGCAGGCTTACCAAAGGAAAAGCCACTTGGCTTGGACGCCTCCGCGTTCTCAGCAGGCTTGCCGAAAGAAAAGCCACTCGGTTTGGACGCCTCCGCGTTCTCAGCAGGCTTGCCGAAAGAAAAGCCACTTGGCTTGGGCGCCTCTGTGTTCTCAGCGGGCTTACCGAATGAGAATCCAGTACCTGTCGCTGGTTTGGCTGCACCAAACAACCCCCCTGTAGCTGGTGCCTGTGTAGGTGTCGTTGTAGCGCCCTGGCTCCCCGGGTTTCCCTGACCAAACAGGCCACTGGAGCCAGTGGCTGCTGGTTTTGAGCCGAAAAGATTCGCTGGAGGTTGTGCCGCAGGTGTCGTAGATCCACCAAATGAAAAGGCTGGTGGCTTGGACTCGGTCGTAGACGTGCCGCCAAAAGCGGCGCCCGGTGCCGTGGTGGTATTGGTAGCAGCAGGTGCTGAGCCTTGGCTCTGGTCTAGACGCGTTAGCTCGCTGATGGCATACATACTTTGTGTTCCGAACGAAAACGTGGGTTTATTGCTCGACGATCCAAATGAGAACCCACTCCCACCACCGAACGACATGGTGACGTCAGGGCCGCACGTCGAATGGGCTGTCGTCACCGGCGCACACGGCTGGCGCAGCGTGTTCGTCGCATCACGTGACACCTTTGCGTGGCGCGCGTACTCCCACCGAGCTTATCCACGCCGTAACGGGTGGCGGTGCAACGATGCCGCCGCGCCATGCGATTCCCATGAGGCCATCAGGTGTTCCATCTCGTCGCGATGCTGGACGGGGTAAATTTGATTATACAGCCGGACAGGATGGCAGTGCGCATCATCCGTGGCGGAGCAGTCTCGATCTTGTATGGTCATATTCACGGTCACAGGCCTATTTTGGCGACAACCTCATGAGCTCTCCAAGCTTTGTGGAACGTCACTGGGGTGAGGATAGTCAGGTGGATACTGAAAGCGATATCATGGCGGGCTCCGACTCGTGTCATACGAGCACTCACAATCCCGAGGACCACGAGCCGTCTCTGGAGCCAACGGCCCTGTCGGACGAAGAGTCGTTGCACGAGGCGCGTGTGCGTGATCGTGGACCTGCCTCTGTAGAGTCAAGAAACTACTATTCAATGCTGGATCGTGATATGGATACCACGTTGCACCATTCGCATCGCCCCTCCTCGAGATCGAAAACGCCGCTCCGTGCCAGTCCGTTTGCACACAGCGACAGCGACTATGACGAAGGTGTGAGCGACGTTACACCAGAATGCATGTCGGCAGATTGCCAGCAGAGTGAGCACCCAGATCTTGTACGCACATTGTCACAAGGCACATCTGTTGCTGCCGCCCACAAGGTTAATCCACATGCCCCGCTTCGTGCTTGGGCGCCCTATTTGCATGACCCCTATCATGTCGATGAGCGGTCCCACCTTTTATGTGTGACGGGCGGCTCGGAGTATCAACAAGAACTAATTACTTCTACCGAGCCCAAGAGCACGTTTTGGCAGTCGTGGTTCAATGCCGTGAATGCTCTGATTGGTGTCGGCATTCTTTCGATGCCCTTTGTCTTTGCACAGTGTGGCTGGCTGGGAGGATTCGCACTACTAGTGCTCTGTGCTTTGCTCACGAATTGGAGCGGTAAGCTCCTGACGCAGATTATGGACCGTGATCCAAATCTTCAGACGTATGCAGACATCGGCACGTATGCATTTGGGCCGGGGGCACGTGTATGGGTCGGTCTGCTGTTGTCTCTGGAAATGTTTATGGTAGCCGTGGCCCTCGTCATTCTCTTCAGCGATAGTATGGCGGCTCTCGTGTTTGGTCAAGGCCAGGAGCCCAGCCCTTCATGGCTGCTCCTCTTCAAAGTCCTAGGCTTCGGTGTATCTGTTCCGACGCTCTTTCTACCTCTGTCATTCTTATCTCCTGTATCATTGATGGGACTCATAAGCATCGTGGTCCTCTCTGTCGTGCTCGCCATCGATGGTCTCATCAAGAGCTCGGCTCCTGGCAGTCTGTGGGATCCGTCGCCCACAACATGGGCACCACAATGGTCGGGCTTTGGTCTGGGCTTCGGCTTGCTGATGTCAGGCTTCTCCGCGCACCCTATCATACCCTCTTTGTATCGTGACATGCAGCAGCCTGCCCTATTTGGACACATGATCGACTTGGCGTACCTTACTGCCGTCGGCCTGTACATGGCTGTGGCGTCGATGGGCTACCTCATGTTTGGCAGCCTTGTCTCAGATGAAGTCAGCAAAGACCTTGCACGCACACCACATATGCCTGTTGTACTCACATGTGTATGCGTGGGTCTTCTAACGTTCAATCCCGTCACCAAGTTTGCCCTCGCGCTTCGACCCATCCAGGCTCTGTTTGAGTCGGCGCTCTTAAAGCATGATGATCCGAGGCCCGCCGTATCTCAAGGCAAGCGGCATCTTCTCTCGCTCGCACTCTCTGGTGCTGTGCTGCTCACAGCTATCACGTTCCCGAACATTGTCCGTGTCATGGGTTTCCTCGGTGCGTTTCTTGCATGCTCAACATGCATCTTTGGCCCGTGCCTTGCGGGCATGGTCATTTTCCGGAAAGAGCGCACAAGGATCCGCCATCTCCTCGATGTTCTCATTCTTGGCGTATCTCTGCTACTCTGCATTCATGGCACGCTAGCATCGCTGCGATACACGAGCTAGGGCAGCTGCCCTGATACCCCGCAGAGCTCATCAGTGGAGGTGCGTGTCGTGTCGATAGGATGGGCGTAACTTCTACCATATTACCTCCACATAGGGAAGTTGAACTTCCACGCGCGAACGATAGGCGGTAAGATCGGTGGTCGCTACACGCTTATTATTTCATCACTACGATCACTCCGCCGAGTCTGAATACAGACTGATCCCTCCCCCCTCCCCTCTCTCTCCTGCTCCTCACACGCTGGCGTGCTCCCTTATATCCTTTTCTTGGTGCAGGCACCGTTGTTCTCCATGTTAAGCACTACGACCCTGATTGTGGCACTAACTGTGGGACTGTGCGGCGGAGTGCTGGTCATTTCCGCCATCAGTCTCGTAAGCGCCTATCTCGTGCGCCGCCACTGGCTGGCTCAGCGCAAAGAATGTGAAGAGCGTGTGCGCATTCACGCGTCGAGCTCCATCCTACCCAGCAGCACAGGCGCTCACTTTGTGTGGCCGCCGTTTAGACCGTACATCAACCCTGAAAAAGTGGAAGAGGATTCGAGTCCTGCGAGTCTAGCCCATGTCGAAAATCCTGCGCCGTTGCTGCCTATCCACTCACCAACACCGACGAAATCGCTGAAGTCTACCCAGCCCAAGCCTTCGCTCGACACGGAGAACTTACTCGTACAGGACCGTGGATCGATGTCAACGACGCAAAGTCCAACTTCGAACTCAATGTTTCGGTCGCAAACGCTTTCAAGCAAATACAAGTTTAACTTGTCGCGCGCCTCCGTTCGCAATGCTAGTTTGCGGTGCTCGCGCATGAGCCAAAACGTCCTTTCTCGACTGCCTTCTCACTTCCGGTCTAACCGCTCTAGCCGTCAGATCTCACTTGAATCTGGCGAGTCATTGGGCATGCCCGAAGACCAAATTCCCATGGCTCGGCGCATTCAACGGAAAGAACAGCGCTTCCAATACGACTCGAGCTCGTACTCATCCTCGGTCGCGACGCCCGAAGGTTATTTGCCAGAGTCGGATGCTATGATGCCACCACCGCCGGCAATGCTCAAGTCTGACAGCCCGCGCAATAAAGAGGCCCTATTTGACCGGATCATGGCATGGCAAGAAACGAGTGCCATGAACGTGTCGCCCGATAGCGACGAGGCTCATTCTGATATTGCTGATTTACCATCGCCATCCAAGTGGCGCCAGGATAAGCCGCGACTGCAACGCCAGGCGACGCAGTCATCCATGTACTCGATGGGCTCAGAATCTATGTGCTCTCACACAACGATGAGTGACGTGATCAATCCGTACATGCAATCACAGCCACACACGCCACTTATGCGCATCCCGTCAATTCGCCCACAGTTTATGGCTGAGACTTCGCTTGAGAGCTGGCTTGGTCCCGAGGATCCGCGGCGCACCACTAAAAGCGGACAGGGTATGGCTCCCAGTCCTACCACCCTTTTCCGTGAGGTGCCTATGGCTGCACCTGAAGTCTCGGCTCATGAGTCTGTATCTGCTCACACAGCGCCGTCGGTGCACGACACACGACTTGAGCACCCACGCACATCTGTACAACTGCTGGCACCTCCAGAGACGCCATCTCCCAAGCGCGTCTCCTTAACATCCACCGACACGAAGGACGACATACCGACAACCGACGTGCCCATTTTCTTGTGTCCAGCTGATAAAGCTGCCCTTCCCCAGCCTACACCTTATACGCCCTCGAACTCGTCGCGCTCGTCGTATCGCAGCAGTGCGCGATTCTCGGGCTACTCACCTCAGCACTGGAAGCATTTATCGAATGAGACGGCCGGTACTGAAATCACTTGGGTCGAAGAAGCCGAAGAAGAGGAAGAAGCTGAGTACAAGGCGAAGGCAGCCGAGCCATCGCCCCCCTCTCCGCTTCATTCAACCGATCGGCCGCAAAACATACAAATCGACATGGAAGCGGGGGCCAAGCACGCTGCACACCCACCTGCTCCTCGTCGTGACGTGTCGGCAGCTACGATGGTCGAGGCTATAGGCTACGCATACGATCCCACTGACCTCGGCTCGGATGTGTATGCACAAACACCCCGCACACCGTCTGCGAGGTATCCAACGGCGCGATCGTCACCGTCTGTTTTTTTGCCCTCACGCACCGTGCACTCCTCGTCACCCGACTCGGCTGACTCTGAGTCAGTTACCACAGAACGTGATTCGCATTCAGCTCCTTCGCCTTTGTCTCAAAATGCCATTGTGGGCTCACCGATGCAAACGATGCAGGCATGGTTCCAAATGTCAGGAGAAAAGACGCCTCTCGCAAAAGATACTGTCTCGCTGCGAGGTCCTAGAGCGATGGTGTGAACGACACGGCGTGGTTATATATAAATGTGTTGTAGTTGTTGAAAGTCCTCGAATTATTGTACGCCACCTCCACTTGAATCTGTCCCAGGTCGTAGAGGCTTTCCACGTTGAAGCTCGAGGATCAGCACGATGCGACGTTCAGCGCGCCTACAAGAAAAGCCGTTTATAGAAGATACTCTGCTCGATGATGCCGAATCACCCGCACGAAAAAAAGTGAAGCGTGCTGCGACGCATGAGGCTGAGCCACCACTGCTGTCTGAAGATCAGGTGGCACTGTGTACGACATTGACTCAGCCTAAGCTTTCCTTCTCGTTAAAGGATGCGCGAGAGCACCTGTGCAAAGCCGATGCACGATTCTCGTCCCTGTTTGCTCAAATGGATCTGAAAGCGTATAATGACCTAGAAAGTAGTAAGGAGCTCAACTTATTTCGCGTACTTACCACATCCATTC